>Ga0325400_1003314_pt1 | contig 14493 bp, 5 predicted proteins | sample PopdelMetagenome_2_FD_205662 | JGI IMG/M metagenome (GOLD analysis project Ga0325400, IMG submission 205662) | Populus deltoides microbial communities from Bellville, Georgia, United States - Xylem-PdKOR-R1 | ecosystem: Host-associated > Plants > Phyllosphere > Stem > Wood/Secondary xylem... | reverse complement strand
ATTAAATTTACTCGCACTGTAATATCAATTTTATACATGATAATATTTTATTTAATTGTATTATTAAATAGTTTAATGGAATAATAAAAAATATTTTATATAAAGTATTATTTATTTCATAATGTAATATGAGTAATTAATTCTATAATATTTAAATTTAAAACTATCAATATTAATATATATTTTTTAAAATTATTTTATAACCTCAATTTCAAAAGCATTCTTACCCAAACACATTAAACTACTTTTTTTCAACCTCAATTTCAACCACAGTTTTAACCAAACACCTATTTTTTCAAACCAACTTCAATTAAAAGTACTTTTTATAAAACTACTTTTTTCAAACCACAACCACAACCACTACCGCAATACCAAACACACACTTAAACAGCTTCTGAATTTCGATCTCACTGGGAAAATTCAGACAAAGGTCTGAAAAAAGAGGTTGCTCTACTAAAATTAAAATTTTCCGAAATAGTTTGGTATATTTCAAAAATTCAGACAAATTTTATATATTTCTTATGAGAAAAAGAAAAGGCACTTGAGTTTTGTTTAACTATAAAAGTATAGAGTTCTGGTTGCGGTTGCTTTTTAAAGTGTATTTCATTTAGAAATATATAAAAATAATATTTTTTTATTTTTAAAAAATTATTTTTGATATCGACACATCAAAATGATCTAAAAATATTAAAAAAATATTAATTTAAAACAGATAAAAAATAAAAAATTTTAACATTAAATTTTTTTTTTAAAACACAATAATAAATTGCTGGGAAAAAGTGATTAAGGCTTTTGATTGAGAATCTATTGATTCATGCATGACGTAATCAAGATATAAAATAAGTTAATTTTTTCTTTTTAACACTTTATTTATATCTTGTTTTGTTTTAAAGTGATTTTCAAAAAATTGGTTTTTTATATTTGTTAATTATTAGAAAAAATTGTTAATAAAAAACACTATATAGTTGAAGGAAAATTTGATTTAGTTTTTAGAAAAATATTTTCCTTTAGTTTTAGGAGAAAAATACTTTTTAAAAGTTGTAAAAAATCTAAAAATACCTTATTATTTGTTAATTATATCAAATTTAGTCCTCACTATATATTTTGTTTTCAATTTTTTTTTAATTTAATTTCTTAGAATTTGATTTAATTTGTTTTTTATATCAACTATGATGTTTATTTTTTTATTGTTATTTACTTTTCTCTTATTATTATTTTTAATTGAATTTTTTATCTATCAAATTTAATTTTTATTTTATTTAAAATAATTTATAAGATTTGATCTTTATCCTTTTAATAAACTTAAAAAAAATATTAATAAATTATTTTTTAGCTTATTTTTTTTATAATATAGTTAAATACTGAAAAATATTTTTCAACTTATTTTTTATAATATTATTAAATATAAAATAATAATTTATTTTTTAAAAATCTACTTTCTACAAAAATTATTTTAAAAAAAACTTTTTCACCAAACAAAATATCTGAATCATTTAAAAAAACCTAACGTCAACAAATACGTTGTCAGAAGTTGGAATCAAAATTTCAACAACACGGGTTTGTCTCATTCAGATTCCTTTAATTTGAAAACGACATCTACTGACGGTCGTTTCGAAGAATTTTCGCGCATTCCTCCCTTACTTACCTCTCTTTCTCTCCCCGACTGTCCTCTTCCTGTAACTTCAGGTAGGTTCTCTCTCTTTTTAAAATTCTCAAATTTTGAACCTAGATTTTGTGTTTTTAATCACTATTATCTTACTGATACTTAAAGACTACTGTTGTAATCAGGTATCTTTTGATTTTTTTTGTTCAATTTGATTGTAATTTGCCTTTAATTTTACAATTTCTCGCAATTAGAGTGTAAAATTACAATTTGATATAAAAAATTTGATTTTTTAGTAATAATTCGAACAATTATTAATTAGTTTGTGAAGAAATAAGGCTATGCCTATGTGGTATTGGTAGGCTGGAAGATTTTTATATTTTATTGTAATCATGCATTCTCAAAAAATAAAAAATAAAAAAGAATATTAGGATTTGATTCTGTGATGTTTTTTCAGGTACGCTGCAGGGAGTTGGTTGGACTAAGTAGTGAAAGAGGCGGGGAGTGAAATTTTAGCTGCTATTAGGTACATTTATATATATATATATATATATATATATTTTGTGTGTTAGAGATGGGGTGGGGAAACATTTACAGGAGACGTGCGAAAGTATTTACATTGGCCATGATAATTTACATCGATTATAAGGTACGGATCAACCGTATTGAAAATCTGATTATGAGTTATTTATTTTGAGTGATGCTTATTGCTTATGCTGATTGTGGTGGTTGTCTTTTTTTATACTGAAGGCTTTACAAAAAAGAGAGAAATTCATCAAGAAACCGAAAAGTGATGCATTGTGGAAGAAGGCCCATGAGCGGAATGCTAAGCGTGGTTTTTAATTTGATGGTAGAGTTGGAAGGTTTGTGGGTGAAACTTGGACAGTATTTGTCCTCACGTGCTGACGTGATTCCTTCTGCTTTCATTTCAATTCTCAAGCAGTTGCAGGACTCTCTCCCTCCTCGTCCGTTTGAAGAGGTTTTGTTTTAGTCTTTTTCTAATAGATTTGGAAGTCTTCATGTGATTCAATGTGACTTTGTTGACTTGATGTTTCTGATTAGTTTTTATCTCATAATGTTAGCTGTTTATTTTCAAGCCATGTTTCTCATTGGCTGGTTATGTTAAAATTTTTGTTTGCACAGGTTTGTCACACTATAGAGAAAGAACTAGGGAAATCCACGAAGGAGCTTTTCTTGGATTTTGACGAAAATCCTCTGGCGACAGCATCAGTAAGATCCTTAGACTATATGTTTGTGCTAGGAAGTTAGTGCGGATGCTCATTTAGGATTGAAATTTTGATTTTCTTATTCTCACAAGGTGTGTACATTTTGGAATAATCTTGTTGTTCTCATGTTATATTCTATGCAGATTGCACAAGTCCATCGTGTGACATTAATTGATGGGCAGAAGGTGGTTGTTAAAGTTCAACATGAAGACAACAAAAAATCACATGGGAGGTTTGGAAACTCATTGGAGTTTGGCTTTTGAGATGCTGCATCAGAAAGCTAATTTTTCAGTCCTTATGGTTATTTTGCATGCCTTTTTTTTTTTTGCAGGATTTAAAGGATGCAAAATCCATTGTTGACTGGATAGCATGGGCAGAACCGCAGTATAACTTCAGCCCTATGATCAATGAATGGTGCAAAGAAGCTCCTAAAGAACTCGACTTCAATCACGAAGCAGGTAAACTTTGTCTTTTGCAATATTTCTGTTGATGAAATTCTGTCGATGACATCACAAAATTGTTATTTTATGTTCTTTTACAACCAATAGATAATAAATGTGAGTTCTGGCTGGGTCTGGATGAGGGTATTGAGATTTGAGATTCATATCAGGAGCTTGAAATAGCGATAATGCAATCCAATCATTGGGACAGTTAAATCTGATCATGTTTAGAATCCATACCAAGTGCAGCATCTTAATTTTTTATGGAATCAATGAAGTGAATGGGATGATAGCTGTGTGGTGTCAGCAGTGAGGATAATTGATGGTGGCGGAGGCAAGGTCGGCAGTTGTGGTGATCATATTTGGATTTTAGTGGTTGTATATATACTCTTTGAATGTGGAGGCAACAGCTTGGCTTGACGGATATGGTGCAATGAGGGTAGCGGCAGCAGCAATGATGGTGGCAATGTGAGGGTAACTTTAATGACAATGGTCAAGGCAGTGTGGTACTCTTTTGGTAGCAGTGCAATGGCAGTGGCATGGTTCTAGTGGTGATTTGGTGGCAACTCATGTGAAGACTTTGGCATGGTGCTGTTAGTGCTAATGGAAGCATTAGCATTGGCACTATGTTGCAGTGGTGAGCTTGGATGTTGTAGAGATGAAAGTGATGGTTGGCAACTGTGTATTCAGCCATTTTCTAGCATGTTCATGAAAGTGAAACTCCAACTCACTATACTGAATTCAATGTAGGACATTCCCAATCTATTTATTAACACTGTGCAGAGACAATGCAAGGAATTTTAAATTCTTTAATCTATTCCTCCATTCAAGTACATCTGTTTTTCTTATCAAGTACATCTGTTTTTCTTATCAAGTACATCATTGTGTTTCTCTACTGTTCAGTGTACCTTTCTCTCTTACTGATGCTGGTCTATTGTATTTGTAGAGAATACCAGAACCGTGTCTAAAAATCTTGGCTGCACAAGCAAATATGATAGCAACAAGCTGCAGGGAGTTGCTTGTGCAGTTGAAGAGGTTTTGTTCCAGAGGTTATTCAGGTATCATTTTGCTCTCATGTTTTGATATAACAAAGTTGCTTGCTTGAGTGCAGGTGCAATAGGATGAAATCCTAAAAATATATCTTGTCGTAGGAATTTTATTAACATTTCTCACTGTCTGGAACAAATATTAAAGGACTCATTGCAGGCATCTTCATTGACATTTCTGAGCCCTGACAGTTAAACTACCATTCTTACAAAAAGAATCATGTGGGAGAAAAATGAACATTTTTATGTCGTTCTGAAGCCTGGGCAGAGTAGAGTAGAGGAAAATGAATTATTTAGTTATGACACCATTGTGAATGTCTATACCATATACCCAAGTAAAACACATGCACTTACCTATAATTACTAGATGCTAGTCTCTTCACATGTTTTTAACCTAATACAGATGGTTTCTATATATATTTTCAATGAGTGGATCTTAAGTAGTGAATTCCTTCTAACCTTAACTGCTTGGTGCCTTTTTTGCTATTCTTATTTTGATAATGATCCTTAATCTTTTCACTCTTTCTGACTGTGCATCATGTTACTCTCATTAACAGTCGACGGAAAAAGTTCTAATTTTGGAATATATGGATGGAATTCGTTTGAATGACTTTGAATCCCTAGAAGCTTGTGGTGCTAACAACCAAAAGATTGTTGAAGAAATCACACGGGCCTTTGCCCATCAAATATATGTTGATGGGTTTTTTAATGGTGACACTCATCCTGGTACACCTCTCTCTCTCTCTCAACTACTGCTCTAGTGTTTGCTTACCAACAGTATAAAAGGAGGAAAGAAAACTGAATCCCTGGCTGTTTCCTCAGACAAGGAAAGAAAAAGAGAATGTGTGTCCAAATTTTCTCTTGTTGATGTTTATGTAACACCTGCGATATGCTTTCAGGGAGCTATTTCAATGACTGAAATTTGTTTAGGGGTCTGAAATCGAAAATCAAAACATATGTTGTTTCTCCCATTTCTTTTATGCACGTTGCTCTACTCTTTCTTCTATCCTATTCTCCCTAATTGTGCCCTAAATCAGAATCAGTTTACTCTGTTGAATGCTTTTATATTGGTTGTGTTGCAGGTAATTTTCTGGTGAGCAAAGAACCTCCACATCGTCCAATTTTGCTTGACTTTGGGCTGACAAAGAGAATTTCAAGCTCTATGAAACAATCACTAGCTAAAATGTTTCTTGCTACTGCTGAGGTTTGTGAAAATCTTCCTGTCAGTGTACTGTCAATAATGTATCATAATCATAGAGCATCTGTGTAACAGATCTGATGATTAATTTTGTTGAGCAATAAAATAATTTTTTTCTTGCATGGGAGCGTTTTCTGTGTCCTAGTTTAGCATATTGTTTACCCTGTCTCTCTGTCTCTGCCATTACAGCATATGCTTAACCCATTGTTGCTGCTCCATATTTTGCTGAAATTTACTCAAAAGTGCACATTGGTCATTAAAATCAAATTACTGGTCAAGTATAGCTGAACATGCTCTATTATTTTCATAATCTTTCACCACTGTTATGCATAAGATATGCCAATTCAACTGGGCACAATATTTTTGGTTTTGTCATCACTCATATCTGTTTATATTTTTTTCTATTTTTGTTTAATTTTTCATTATAAAGTAAATACTATGCTTTCTCTTACATGGGGGCCATGTTGCTCTTTTGTCTTCCTTTTCTGAAATGGGACTTAAGCTGCGCCTGGACTTTCCTGAGCAAGCTATGGATTTTATCAGTGTCTTCTTCCGCATGTCAACATCTGCAAGTGAAGCTGCTGTAAGTATGCACTGCCTGCTTTTAGAGTTCTATTTTGATACCAGTGATTCCAATGTTTTACTGTGTTGCTGTAAAGGAATATGCCAAATTTTTGGGAGAGCAAAGAGCAAGAAACATGAAGGTGCTACAGGAAAAGATGAATCTCAGCCAAAAGGAAGTTAAACGATTTAATCCGGCAAGTCCTTCTATCACATCGTTCTACTTCTATCAATATTTTTCTTGATCTGTTTGTTGGCAATTTCATCAATATTTATTAACAATTGTTGGTTCAGATTGATGCATTCCCTGGTGATATGGTAATATTTTCACGGGTTATTGGTCTTCTGAGAGGTCAGTAATAAAATTTTTACACTGGTAGCAGTTAATGAGAAAACTTTTGCATTTCTTTACTTTTCCTTTGATGTGGGTTTAGGACTTTCTACCACAATGCTCGCATAGTATATCATGATATCATGAGACCATTTGCCGAATCTGTTCTGCAAGAGTAAAGTCTATCTAGAGCAATGTTCCAGTTTGTATAATGTCTTCGTTTATTGTTCATCTCTATTTGAACTTGAAATTCAATTGCCAGGAAGATTGCTAAGGGGCCATCAGAAAATGCACAGTGGATCAATGACACACCAGTTCATTCTGATGTGGAGGCAAAGCTGAGGCAGATTTTAGTTGAGTTAGGGAATGATGACAAAATACTTGGAATCCAGGTCTGCATGGTTCCATTTTTTTCTGACAAAGTAGCATAAATGAGAATCTTAAGAATAACTTGTTAACGACTGTAAAACTAATCCCTTATTTATTTTATACTGGTTTTTATGCTTTTGACATTGAAAAAATAACTGCCTTGTTTTCCTTTTATGGATTTGGGCACTCAGGTATGGGTGGATCCACGGGTTTTTGTGATATTAAAAACAGGTTTGCAATTGCAGTTACCTTGAACAAAATGTCACTCGGGACTGCAACTAGAAGAATTGTTCAGTTAGTTTGTTCAGAGCTAAATGTTCCAATCCCAGACGAGTTCTCTGTTCTTAGTGAAACCGCACCCGACGAAGAGTTAAGCATAGCGAGACCTGTGATTAACTGAAGACAAGGACTCTTATCATTGTCAACATGTACTATACTATCCACTTTATACTCAGCCCAAAAATACAGAAATTATTTATACTGAATACAATCGTGTCAACAGGAAATTGTAAGACATTTACAGCCATCATTTATAAGGTTATACGAGCAGGTTTATAAACCTCCAAGCTGCTTTAGCTCCTTTGCACACTCTGATACATTTGCTTTATGCGTTTTTAGTCTTTCATTCATGCTGGGGTGGATAGATGGGGTGTTGCTGCTGATATAAGGAAAACAATGGTGGAGGCCAGAGTTAGGAAGGTTCCTGCCTGCAGTTTGATTGATTGCATATGAAACAGGAGTTTATTCACTTGAATTTTGCTCTTGAGAAATAATAATGACAGCATATTGAAATCACAAGGCAAAGCTCAAAGCTTAACTTTCTGGTTCTCCTTGTATGAGTGGGTTCTGGACTTCATGTTGATACTTCTGTCACAAAATTCAGTTAGTGGTGCCGAATTTCACCATAGCTTGTATTTTAGTGTACCATAATAGGTGTTTGTATCTTGCACATAGCTTTTTCGTTTCATTGTGTCGGTCATGGCTGAGTATTATTTTTGTAATGCACATGGTGTTAAAAACTAGTGACAGCAGCTGAAGAAATCTCGTTTCCATTTGTGTTGCTAGTGATGATGCTCCACAGTCTGTCTTCTCCTCTGCCAAGCTTATTCAGAAGCTTTCATTAAATCTGTAAACTTTGTATTCAAAGATACAAAGAGGCTTTCTTTGTAGCTTCATGCTCAGTATCTTGGCGGCTTTCTCAAATTATCGATGGATACCACTTAAATTTGCCTGAATTAGACGATCCAAGAACCCCTTAACAATATTGTAATGACAATTGCTTCTTCCTTCTCGTCCATTTCAAAAAAGGAAAAAAAGAGTGGTTGCATCCCTTGATCCTCTTGAATAGAGAGTTCAACATAATTTATTTTCTTAGGTAGAATAATATTTTATTTAAAATTCCTAGGTTCAAAACTCACTAGGGAATATACAAAAACCATTTATGAATCTTATTTAATAACTCTGGGATTTTTCATTATTTTATTTGAATTCATATTTTTCTTCTTCAGCTAATTGACAAATGTGGATGGTCCAAGCCAACTTTTTTTAATTATTTACTCATTACATCAAATTATTTTAGCTAAATATTTTATCTCTATCTTCCTTTTTTATATATATATATATAAACCCCTAACAATTTCTATATGGGTGTAAACTATATCATTGACCTACACATATTTATTGCCCAGATTGGCAAAAATATATAATTTGATGATATTCACCTACCGATCTCTATGATTTATTCATTTGCAGTTCTCCATTTTTAATTTCTTAGTAGTATAGTATTTCCAAATTAATCTAAAATTTTCCATCAAAAGTAAAATATAATGTCGTTGTTTCTAAAAAAATAATAATTCCACATTAAGATTTTGATAGACTATTGATATATATCAGCAATTCACTGCGGGATCTTTCATCTCCCTTCCTTATAGTAGATACAGCTTGGATTTGATGGAAGAATTTGATTGATGGATGCCAGGACCCCCCAGGCTTCAAGGATGCTGGTGGCTCTTGGATTTAACTGATTGCTTTATTTGTATTAGTCTCGTTCTCTCTTTGGCCGCTGTGTGCGGAAAGAAATGGTGAAGACTGGAATTATGATTTATTTTTTTTCTTTAAATCGAACAAGTTACTTAATTGAAGAATATCAGGAACCTACAGGTTTTTGGGAGGTGTGTTGGGTCTAGGATTTCTCTTCACTGCTTTATTTGTTATCTAGCAAAACCTTACAAAAACTTTTCATCCTCCCATTCATGCCACCTCCAAAACTTTGTCATGCAAGAGATCAATCAGATCAAATAGAAGTAATGATAATAAAATGGGAGTGAATTTGATCAACACCAAGGGTTTTACAACAAAGTTGGCGGAACAAGTTCCCATTCAAAGAAAGAAATTCTAGTAAATGATACGTTGTTTCAGAAACCTTAGAACAAACTGTAGGCTGGAGAGTTTTGCGTTTGCATCAGATTCCATCCTTAGTTTACGTACTTGGCTGTTGCACATGCATCAGATTCTTGCTTGAACTACAATGTCCCGAAAGAATGTATAAATTGAATGGTTTAAGCTGGCCATTGTTCATGATACCTTCCATAAGCAATTTTAATGACTACAAGGGGGAAAAGAATTCCCATCCAAAGTAAAAAAAGAATGATTTATGGAGTAACATGATTAGCTTGCTCTTGTAAATATTGGAATATTTCATCTGATAACTCGAAAGGAAAGAATAAAGGGCATTTCTTGGGGAAGACGAGTATCCCAAAAACCATCACGAAAGCAAAGCTCTTTTGCTTCAGTACATGAAATTAAGAGATTCCATGGCCTTTTCCAATGCACTATATATACATCAAGTAATAGATCATATGAAGCATCATCAAATCATAAGCTCCCCTTTGCATGCCCTTTTCATTTCTCCTCTTTTCTCAACCAATCAATTACTCCCTATATTGCACATTCCCAAATTTATAATCCTTTTATTTCAATTTTATCCCCTCTCAAGCGCGCATTCCTTAGTTCTGCATAATATGGCTGATGCTCTTGTTTCCGTAGTCATGGAGCAGCTGAGCTTAATGTTTGCTCAGGAGGTGCAACAGGAAGTGAGGCTCGTTGTTGGTGTCAAGAACGAGGTTCGGAAGCTTACCAGCAATTTTCAGGCCATACAAGCTGTGCTTGCCGATGCAGAGGAAAGGCAGTTGAAGGATGGCTCCATCAAACGTTGGATAGATCAGCTCAAAGGCGTATCTTATGATATGGATGATGTTCTGGATGAGTGGGGCACGGCGATTGCAAAATCACAAATGAAGGTAAATGAGCATCCCCGCAAGACTGCTAGGAAGGTATGCTTCATGATCTTCTCTTGCCTTTGTTTCAGAGAAGTTGGTTTGCGTCGTGATATTGCTCATAAGATAAAAGAACTGAATGAAACAATAGATGGCATTGTGATTGAGAAAGATAGATTCCACTTCAAATCATCTGAAGTGGGAATTAATCAGCTTGAACATCAAAAAACCACTTCTGTTATAGATGCAACAGAAATTAATGGTAGAGAAAAGGATAAAGATATGGTGATGAATATATTGTTGAGTGAGAGTAGTCAAGGACCAGCCCTCCGTACAATCTCTCTAGTAGGGATGGGAGGGATAGGAAAGACAACCCTTGCTCAACTAGTTTATAATGATCGTGTGGTGGAGTCCTATTTTGAGAAGAGAATATGGGTTTGTGTATCAGATCCCTTTGATGAGATAAGGATTGCCAAGGCAATCCTTGAAGGTCTCATGGGGTCTGCCCAAAATTTAAACGAATTGCAGAATTTAGTGCAACATGTACAACAATCAATTAGGGGAAAGAAATTCTTGCTTGTCCTAGATGATGTGTGGAATGAGGATTCCTCAAAGTGGGAGCAACTGAAAAACTCCCTTAAGTGTGGTTGTCTGTCTGGAAGTAGAATTTTGGTGACCACACGTAAGAGGAAAGTTGCAAATTGCATGGGCTCCTCATCCGCTGACATTTTAGAACTAGGACTTCTCTCTACAGATGAATGTTGGTCATTATTCAGTCAGTTTGCATATTTTGAAAAAAACAGTAGAGAGAGAGAAAATTTGGAAGATATTGGTAGAGAAATTGCAGCAAAGTGTAAGGGTTTGCCTCTTGCTGCAAAGAGTCTAGGAAGTCTTTTGCGCTTCAAAAGAAGCAGAGCAGAGTGGCAAAGTGTCTTGAACAACAACATTTGGGAGATAAAAGAAGCTGAAAGTAATCTTTTGGCTCCTTTATGGTTGAGCTACAATGACCTGCCCTCTGATATGAGACCGTGTTTCTCATATTGTGCAGTCTTTCCCAAAGACTTCAGATTTGAGAGGGATACTTTAATCAAACTGTGGATGGCACAACGTTTCCTTCGGGAAGCACCGAATAAAGAGATGGAAGTAATGGGTCATGAGTGCTTCGAAGCTTTAGCCGCACGCTCTTTCTTTCAAGATTTTGAGAAAGACGAGGGTGATGGCAGCATTTATGCATGTAAGATGCATGACATGGTGCATGATTTTGCACAAAGTTTGACAAAAAATGAATGTTTTAGTGTAGATATCGATGGTGCGGTAGAGTCGAAGATAGACTCTTTTTCTAGAGATGCCCGACACACCATGGTAGTGTTTGGAAATTATAATACCTACGCATCATTTCCCACAACCATTCATAGGTTCAAAAAGCTTCGTAGCCTGATTGTTGATGGTTATCCTTCATCGATGAATGCAGCCTTACCTAACTTAATCGTTAATTTGAGTTGTCTAAGAACATTGAAGTTGTCAGGATGTGGAATAGAAGAAGTCCCATCCAACATAGGAAAGTTGATACACCTGAGGCATGTTGACTTGTCTAGGAATGAGATCAGGGAGTTACCTGAAGAGATGTGTGAATTGTATAATATGCTGACTTTAGATGTCTCGTATTGTTCGGAACTTGAAAGGCTGCCTGATAACATAGGAAGACTAGTCAAATTAAGACATCTCAATGTTTCTAACGGGCAGTTTGTGAAGATGAGAGGAGTTGAGGGGTTAAGTTCTCTTCGGGAATTAGATGACTTCCATGTGAGTGGTAATGATAAAGAGTCTAATATTGGGGATTTGAGAAACTTGAACCACCTTCAAGGATCTCTTACGATAAGATGGTTGGGAGATGTGAAAGATCCTGATGAGGTTAAGAAAGCAGAAATGAAGAGCAAGAAACACCTCACTCGTTTAGGTTTATTTTTTGAATCGAGGACAGACAGGGAGAAAATTAACGATGGTGAAGTCCTTGAAGCCTTAGAACCCATGACCCCTCCAAACATTGATTCGTTGAGGATATATTATTACAAAGGAGTCATCCCAGTGTTTCCTACTTGGATTAATAAACTAAGGGTTGTTGTACTCTTTGATTGGAGGAAGATTGAGAATCTGCCTCCTTTGGGGAAGTTGCCATCTCTTGAAGAATTAACTGTATATAGGATGGAATGCGTGGGGAGGGTGGGGCGTGGATTCTTGGGATTGGGAGTTGATAGTGACATTAGTATTGGAGAAATGACATCATCATCATCATCAAATACTATTATTGCATTCCCCAAGTTGAAAAGTCTTCTCTTTGGGTTCATGGAAGAGTGGGAAGAGTGGGAAGGAGGAGAAGGAGGAAATGAAGATAAAACAAACATCTCCATTTCAACCATAATTATGCCATCTCTTCGTTCCTTGACAATTTGGAATTGTCCAAAACTGAAAGCACTTCCGGATTACGTGCTCCGGTCAACAACTCTTGAGCAACTGCAAATTACAGACAGCCCAATTCTAGGAGAGGAATTCAAAGCGGGAGGAAAGGGCTGGCCCAACGCCTCTCATACCCCAAACATCACAATTAGTTAATACCCACAGATTAGATGAGGTAATGTGTTCTATTTATTAATTCCCCTGGCATCAAATTCTTTTTTTATCTATTTATTTATTAATTAATAGAAAAGGGTAGCACTTAATTTTATGTATAATTTTAGGAAACTGATCTTCAACTTAATTTCTCCTCTTAATTGGCAGTCTTCCTAATTATGGGGCAAGGTTTAATACGACAATACATAATTGGCTGCAGGTAATTAACTTCTATATATGTAATTAGGACCTAACTTCCTCTTTTATTTATTTATTTGTTTTGGGTGTTCCTATTGGATTAATTGCCTATATTAGTAAATATCCATGAAGTAGACAATATCTTCATCTAATAAGAACGTACGTGTGGTTTTACTGTATAATTAATTTAATAAAAGAATAATAGCTTTGATCGATGAATTAAGAGTATATATGATCCATCAGTTTCAACAATAAATAATCATTTTTCGTGTTGCCATGCAGGCGCTTCACTAACAACATGGCGCAAGGAAATAATCACAGCGCTCAAATCCATCGAAGGAGGAGGAGGAGATGTGTATATATCCTTTAATTAATTAATTATATTGTTTCTGACTTTGCTTCTTTTTATTTTTTTACTTATTTCTTATAATAGTCTGAATATTATCTGTACATTAAAAATAAATTGTTACCTTAGCATTTAAATTAATAATAATGTTTCCGTGATTTTCCCGTGGTTTTTCCCCTCATTTTGAGAGGGTTTTCCACGTAAAATTATCGTCTCCTTTCCCTTGTCTCCTATTCTGCTATTTTTGTTTTTTACCCTGCTCTCTCTGCAATAAAAACTTTATTAAGACTTGTTAATATAAAAATTAAATTTTAAAAAATAAAATTAAAAAATAATATATATATATATAACAATTAAAAGTTTGAGGATCAAATTTGTTATAATCAATAAATAATATAACATTTCTAAATTTTTCACAACTTTCGGAAAGTGTTTTCTACTTAGAATAAAAGAAAAATATTTTTTTGAAAATCCAAATAAATTTTTCTTTAATTAAAAAGTGTTTTTCATTGACTGAAACATTAACTAATTTTTCTAATGTCAAACAAACATAAAAATAATTTTAAAAATAATTTTTCAAAATTCAATTCCCAAAAAACAAACAAACCCATACCCTTAAGAATCAGATGCTGCTTCTTAAGAGCCAATTGTTGACATTAAGAGGATCAGACTCCGTAAGAGTTCTAATTTCTACCATCGTGTGATTGCATCAAAAGCCTATTGGACAGCAAAAGAGGCGTAAGAGCCTGCCATCCGATCGATTCTTTTAGATTTCCTCCATCCCCATCTCTTAAAACATAAACATGTTTTGAGCCTTTCAATCAACATTGTATATACACCAGAGTTACTCGATACTTTCATTGACTTCTACCATCAATTGGAGCTTGATATGAATTTCTGCAACAATCAGTCGATTTTGATTTCCGCGGCTTCATTAACAAGCACTCAGCAATCTGGCTAGCTAGTTACAAATGCTTGAAGATGTTGATACTTAATTCCAATACAAGGATACTGATGGTGACAAGAATTATCACACCTCTGCAGCATGGGAATCAGCCTTATTGAATACCAAAGAGTTAATGAAATTATTAGGGACAGATCTCTGACACTCGCAGCTTAAGGCACCGCTAATGATGCCCTTATTAAGATTGTCATTGTTGATTTCTGTAGTTCTAAGCCCAAGTCCTTGGATTCTATTTAATTTAACTCGGCCAAACAAGAATGAAAAACAAGAGCAGTTGCAATTGCCCTCACTGGAGTCACAGAGCTAATCAGTTTAAGTGGATTTCTCAA
>Ga0325400_1003311_pt1 | contig 14503 bp, 7 predicted proteins | sample PopdelMetagenome_2_FD_205662 | JGI IMG/M metagenome (GOLD analysis project Ga0325400, IMG submission 205662) | Populus deltoides microbial communities from Bellville, Georgia, United States - Xylem-PdKOR-R1 | ecosystem: Host-associated > Plants > Phyllosphere > Stem > Wood/Secondary xylem... | reverse complement strand
TTTTTTTTTATGCATGTTAATATTTATATCCTTTTGAACTACAATAAACAAAAGTGTTTATTTTTTTTTTATCTTGCATAGTTTAAATATTTTTGTTTTTGAAGTTGCTTTATTACAAGTTTTTATTTTATATATTGCATGTTGGCCAAAATATTTATAAATAGTATTGATTATTATTTATTTATTTTTATAGATTTTATCATGTCTTAGACACATTCTACTCAAGATTTAGTTGTCCCAACCATTGTTGCTTTAACAAGTACTACTTTGATAGTGAAGATTCCACCAACACCTTCTATAATGTATGGTGAGAAACCTGAAAAAGTTCACTGGATTGAACTTTAAGAGGTGGCAATAAAATATGCTATTCCATTTGACCACTTTAAACTCGATAAAGTTTTTGACTGAGATAATACCACAATCATTAGAAAATGAATATGATCGTACTATTATGGTGGTTGTGGATGCATGAAATCATATTGATTTTGTGTGTAAAAACTACATCTTGAATGAATTAGACAATACACTATATGATGTGTATAGTTTAATCAAGAGTGAAAAAGTATTATGGAAAGCTATATATAAAAAATACAGGGTTGAAAATGTAGGTATGGAGAAATTCATAATCAAACAATTTCTAAATTTCAAGATGGTTGATTCAATGACCGTGATGAGCCAAGTTCAAGAGTTCAAACTCATTTTGCATGATATACATGTTGAAGGTATTTATATAAATGAGTCCTTCTAAATGGATGTAATCATTGAAAAATTATCACCATCATGAAAATACATCAAGAACTATCTTAAACATAAGCACAAAGAGATGATAATTGAAGACCGCATTTTAAGATTAAGAATAGAAGAAGACAATAAGTTATTCTAAAAAAGACCTACTCTTATAGTGCCTAAAAAACAAATGTTGTGGAACAAGTGGTAAAGTCCCACAACAAAAATTAAAAGAAGAAGCTTGTTATGAAAAAAAAAAATGAATCACAAAGAAGTTCAATGGCAAATGCTTTATCTGCATCAAGATTAGGCATCTAGTAAGAAATTGTAAAAATAAGGATCAGTAAGGAAACCCTAAGAAAAAGATTGCTCAAGTTAATGTCACCGAGGTTTATCAACTCACTAATGAAGTTTCTTTTAAGATATGTTTCCATGAAATGAAGCATGAAAAAATCTTTTACTTGAAAGAACAATTAAGGCTAACTCATGTAATCACCAATAATAAAAAGTTGAGAGATAAATATGAATCTAGATATCTAGTCTTCCAACACGGTCATGGACTCAGTTGTATTTAATAAATTTGTTTATTGGAACTAATATTTTATATTAATAAAATGATAACAAAAAATACTGATGTAACTATATTATTCGATAGTTTTACTCATATTTACCTAGTATTTTGGCTATGTTCTATATATAAAATACCTTAATATTCTTTGTTTTATGTTTTGAAGGCACTTTTGGATATAAGATTAAAAAAGAAGTAAATTGGAGATAATTGCTAGATTTGACATCCCATCGATGTTTTGTGCGGAGCTTGAGCTCTAGAGGTCGAAATGAAGTGATTTCAATGGAATTAGAAAGCTAACACACATACCTTTCTATAAATATATGGAAAGAAAAATAAAAAGAGAAAGAGCATGGAAATTGCAATCTTCAAAGACAAATCTTGTATTCTGCCAATGTTGACCTTCAGATATTCCTACTTGAATATCTTGAGTTAGAGAAGTCTATTTGATGCAAACTCAATTTTAAGAGATTTCTGACTATAAGACATATCCTCTTACCAAAGTTTAGCAAAAAAAGAGCTAATATGAGAGAGATATGAGTTTTTTAAGATGACACATAAATTCTACCAGCAGACAGGTTTTGTGAAAAAACAAGTCTAATTTACTTTCTAAAGCATTAAAACCGACATCCAAGTCTTTATTTTGGAAATTTAGCTCCTTTTAATCCAAAGTCAAAGCTTGAAGATTTTATGCAAGGCTATTTCTTAGTTTTTAGAAAAATAGTTATTGCACTACTTAAATGTAAATTGTCTACTTAAAAAAATACTATTTTGCAGGAAAGAGGGATTAGAGTTTCCTATCAAATATAAAGAAAGAAGAAAGGAAGAGAAGGGCGGCCAAAAAGAAAAGAAAAACTCACCCTTTCCTCCTAGACCTAAAATCCTGAATTCATATTTTTTTATATTAGTTTTTCAATAGACAAGGCTAAGTTCTTTTTCTTGGTCGTAAGGATACAAAAACCTTCGGATTTCAAAAATAGTGAGATCCATTTTACATTTTCTTTTCAGTTTCTATGATGAGTATGAGTATATTTTTTTTCTATGTTTTTTTTTCTATGATTGTTTAGTTTGATTCTAGAGCTGACTCTAATTTATAATTCTAACCAATCTACTGCTAAGTTTGCTATTAAAACCGAAGTTGTGATGTATGAACTTGTGAAGCATCTGAGTTTAATAACAGTGGCGGATATATGTTATTAATTTTAGAAAAAACATTCGATCAAATCAAACATAGACTGCAAATAGTTATGTTGTATAGTTCTTAAGGCTGCCATTAAATTAAATTACTAGTGCTGACACTGTAGTTGTTTAATGGTTATGATTAGTTACATTGCGAATAGTTTAACTAACTAATGTTAAGAAAAGATAAATATTTAGAATATAAATTAATGTTTTGTTTCCATGATCGGTTCTGATTTCCGTAGGTGGACGTCTACTTGAAACCAATGTTTGTTCTCTTGATAATTTTATGATTTATTTAATTTAGCTTGATTGTTTTGTTCTGTTATAGCCTAGATAACCTCAAATTCCCTCCAATTACATATTATGTAGCATAAAAATCTGAACTAAACCTTTCTCATGAGATCAACCCATTACTTGCTCTCTACTATTTTTTTATTTATTTATGTTAGGGTAATTAATTTATATTACTGCAACAAATACAAGTACAAGAAAGCAATGAACAAAATAAGTAACATTTAAATGATATTGCATAATTTATTTTAAATAATCTCAATTAAAATTGAATATCCGCTAGATCAGGCATCCACTTATACAGTTAATTGATACATTTTATTTTTCAGGGGGAGTTTTTGATGGGCCCTTGGGGTTGAGTTCTTTGCATCTGTGGTTTGTTGAATTATGATGGCTTCATGTTGTTGACTTAGTTCGGCATGTGAGAGGAGCAGCTGGATGTTTTTGTTGGTTTTCAGCTGCTTGTTTTTGGCTCTGCTGGCAGTAGATTGACTTGCCTGGCAGTACATTGGATTGGCTGGTTCAGTCCCTCATGTTTGTTATATGTGTGGCTACTTCTGGCCTTAGGAATGTTTGTTTTATGTTTCTTTTCAATGGGAGCATGTTCCCGTTTTTGTTTAGAGTACTGGTTACTCTCATCTCTGTATATACTTTTTCTGTTTGCTACTTTTGTGGCTTGGTTACCTTTAATCTTAATATATTCTTACATTTGATAAAAAAAAAAAAAATTGATACATTTTATTTAATTTACATTCAAATAAAAATGAAAGAAAAATAAAAAGCTAAAAAGGGCCAAGAGCTTGGGATAATATAGCCTAATACACTTTGCCCATTAATATAAAAGGCCATGCACTTAACCTGCAAGGCTAGGTCTGTGCACCTGCCTTTTCATTTTTATTTTATATCCGCAGCAGAATATGGATCAAATAGCAAGTTCGAGTTAAAGGAGCATAACCACACAAAGAAAATAAGAAAACATGTTCCTACAAAGAGAAGACTACATACAAACTATCTGAAGCATTTACACTAACAAGAACCAGTGAACAAAATAGCAAAGTGGACGACAAGGACACAAGCAAGAAGACAATACAACTTGATCTTGTAATATCTTTCCCTATCTATTTTTTGGAATAAACTTCACCTTGAAGCCGAATTTGTTTATTGAACCTCTGAATAAACTCCTCAGCTCTTGTATTTATTTCTTCATTGGACATATTTGCATACCCATCTTTTTCTTCAATAGAATCTGGTGGTTCATACTCTTCAGTTTCTATCCTACGTATAATGTTCTTGCTCTCATCGAACATCACCCGCTTAAAACTCTCTGACTTGCTACGTTGAAGAGTTTTTTCTACAACAACCTTCTTCTTGCGACGATAAGCTTCACCAAGTTTTAGGGTACTAGTTTCTAGCTTCTTTACTTGGGGATTAACGGCAGGAGCATTTTCATGTTCATCACTTTCATGAACAATTGGCAATTTTCCTTGGTGAGCAGCTCTTCTCTTTTCTCGACTATCTTTTTTAACCTCTTCTTCATCCAAGCGTACTGTCTTGATAATTTCCCGGTAGCATGAGGGAAATGACGGAACACTTCTTCGCCTCCTCATTATTACGTACTCTTCATGAACACCATGTTTATTAATACCTTTTGACGAAGAAGAGAATGAACCATAATCCAGGGCAATGATGAGGATTAGAGTGTTGGAAATGAAAAACCTAAATTTAGTGCTGTTAAAGAGCTTTCAAGGGGAGAGATTGAAAAGATAGAAAATAGAGATATAGACAAAAATAGAGAGAACGAAGGGAAAGAATGAAACTACCTTGGCTTTTTGTGGGTAGTCTCTAGATTTGAAGGCCTTGATTGAACCTAGAACTAAATTTGGTGGTGGTTTCTCCATTTTTGAAGGTAGAGAGGGGGTTGTGAGAGATTGTAGGATGGTTTATACAACGAAGACTTTCCTTTTCTTTATGATTTTGTGGTCGATGAAGCTCCAAATATTAGGGGATTATATAGGGACCAAATAACGTGACAAATAATTATTTTTGCAATTACATGTAATTATATATAGTTATCAAACTAGATGTCAAATTTGATTAAAATATCAAATCGAAAAAAAAAGATCTGAATCACTAAATCAATTCATGAATTATTGGGTTAGCCCATAATCAATGACCATATAAAAAAGAGAAAGAAAATATTAGTAGAAAGAAACAATATTATCATGTTCCACCAAATTGTATCACTAGGCATAATCATATTAAATAATAAAAATTCATGTTTTTTTATTCATTGTCTAAATATACCTTATTTACAAAAACTTTACATTTATCTATGCACAAAATTATTGCTTTTATGGGCATGCCTTTGAATTTATACCATTATTTTTAATTCATGAGAGATTTTTGTCTTTTAGAGACACTTTGTCATGGTAACGGGAGACAAATTGTCACTAGGATCTAAAGATGGCTTGTCATGGGGACTTGGAGATAAGTGGTTACGAGGGCCTAAAAATAGTTGGTCAAAAGGACCTAGAGATATAATGAAGATTTAATGGAGATTTTGCTATGGAAATTTCAAGGAGATGTTTCATGAATAGAGACATGGAGATATACTATTTTTTTTTTGAAATTTCAAAAGATGATGGAGATATAATTTATGAGATTTATCTTATTTAAGATAGTGCATTACAAGGATTGTTTCCTATTTGTTCATATTATATCTCCTCCTTCACAACTTCTTGAAGTTACCATTTGGAGATTAATATTTTTATCTCTTTTATGAGTGTATGACACTTTTTTATGCGTGTCTATTATCATAGTGAAAGAGATAATTTGTTAAGGTTTCTTGTGTTTGAACCATTTTTTATTGAAGGTGAATATTCCAGGAAGTCCTTTCCCTTTACAGCAGCCAACACCTCAGCACGTGTCATTGTGAGAGGTATGGTAATGAGCTCGAAGAATGTCAGACAATCATGGATGAACTTTTTAGTGCTTTTTTTGGATGGTCTCGTTGGAGATCAATGGCATGGTGGAGACTCTTCTTGTGTGTGGAAGCATGGGTAACCTTATAGGGTTCTTTGTGTTTAAACCACTTTGTATTGTAGGTAGGTACTGTAAGAAGTCTTTTCCCTGTATGGAAGCTAACACCTTAGCATGTGTCATTGTAAGAGTTATGGTTATGAGCTCAGGAAATGTCAAACGATCATGGATGTGCTCTTTGATGCTTATTTTCTATGCTCTCGTTTGAGATTACTGGCGTGGTGGAGACTCTTCTTATGTGTATAAGCGTAGGTGACCTTGTTTGGTCAAGTTATCTTTTTCCACCCTAATGTAACTTTTCATTGTGTGTTTGACGCTAAGGATATTTTTATTAGAGAATGTGTATAATCTTTCCCATAAGGAATAGTTGTAGATTCTATTGATCATGGCTTTAATGGCTATGGGTTCAAATAAATTCTCCACGTTTAACATTTTCTTGTTAATTCTCTAAAGATATGCCCTCGTGTTTTCATCATCTTATTGTGTGATGTCAAAGATCTATGTGGTGCTATTTTTTGCTAGAATGCTTGTGCTAAAACAAGAGATGAGCTTTACATAGAAATCATGAAGACCTAGGATGGAGCCAGGTTTAAGGTTATGATACCACACCGTAGCAGATCCTTGAAAAGTTATGAGGAAAAGCTTACACATGACATCACTTTTATTATCACTAGTTTTAGAATGCTTCTGATATTTTGTATGTTCTCCATTGGGCCTGTAAGGCCATGATAGTTGTACAAGTTGGCTTTAGTAGTGACACAATCCTTGGTGAGCTGAGTGTAACAATCTATGACAAAGTGAAGATTCTCCCATTTGGTGGGAATGGTGTGCAAGAGTTGCGATTGATACATTCTCATGCACTTCGTGGCTAGCATTTTATGATAGGGAGCATGAGAATGAGAATACTAAGATTCAGAAGAAAATTAGTGGAGATAATTAAGTTTATAGCTTGGATTTGCTGGGTAGTGCTTGCTCATTTAGAGAGTTGGAGTATTGTGCCTACTTGAAATGTTGTTTTATCTAATTTCTCCCTAAAATTGGAGTTGTCTTTGTGCACCTAGTGGTGTGGGTTGACTTTTTTGTTAGTTGTACTAAAGAGAGCAAAAATGTTCCTGTATGGCTAGAACAAAGTTGATGAGTACTTGCACTTTTTAAGAGAGTTGTTGGATACCTAGAGGAATTGAAGTCCCTATAGGATGATCAGTTACTCTTCCATATATTGGAGCATTGTAAGCCATGTAATTTTTTTTATAGATGTTGAAAGCGAATGAACAAGCTGATGAAGTCGTAGAAGAACTTCACATAAAAATAGACTTTCCCAGGCTGAGTTCTGGGCCTGAGTCGTTCTTGTAAAAACAAGTCCCTTACGGAATTAAGGGCATTCTAATGCTTAAGTTAATATTTAAGTTTGATTGATCAAATGACAAGTATGTAAAAAATCAAGAGGATGAAAAACAATGTTTAGTTTTATATAGAGAAGCTCTGTGTGTTCTCTCTATGTTATTGAAATGAAAAAAAAAGTTCTCTCTCTCTCATCAAACCTGAGAATATATAGCATATATTGAAAAAAAATCTAGAATAGCTTACCATGAAATGTGATATTTTTCACTATGGTAGCTCGAGCTGAAGTCATAGCTAAAGTCAAGCTTGTACAACTCAACATAATGGCAGCTTAAACAAAAGAAAATTGAAATAGAAAATAAAAAAAATTAAAAGAAAGGAAAGGGAGAGAAAAGAAGAAGAGAGAAAGGGTGGTGAGCTTGTCGGGCTGTACATATCAGCCCAATAGTTACAGGGTAGCTCAGTCGAGTCAAGAATTAGCCGAGCTACATGGTAGCATGATCCATTGAGGCTACACATGATAGCCCAATTCAAGGTTGCGTAGCCTTGGTATGGGCTGCAAGTGCAACCTTTGTGTAGGTTGCAGACAACCTACATCTAGGTTGTCAACAACGTAGATTGAGGTTACATGTGTAGTCTTGGTGTGAGTTGTTTCTATAGTCCAAATTGAATATTTTTTTTGTATCATCAATACACAATTTTGATGGAGGAAGTAGCTTAATTGACTAGTCTCCTTTTTAAGGGATAGATGTTGACCTTTTTCAATTAAAAAAAAGGGCCAATTCGACATGTTTTTTTCTTTCTTCTAAGGGATTGATGTTGAGTTTTTACATATAATTAAAAAATTAATAATTAAATGGCAGATAAAGGTAAAAAAAATACTTAGATAGTTCATGGTTGTAGGAGAAAGTACATAGTAAATGTATCATTTCTTTTGAAAGGATATGGTAAGAGTAATATTGATCTTTTCTTAGGCATAATTAACCTTTTACCTAAATCTCTGGAACCCGTGTATTTTTAGGTCTCCTAGTTTTTTTTAATTACTAGGTGACGACTCTAATTTTCTAAAATTTTCCATACAGATTAAGTTCTTTGAGTTTTCTTTGGTCACTAAAAAGAAAAGCAAGACATATGATTTTTTATGTATTAACATACCTTTTTTCCCCCCTTAACAATGATCTTTTTACTCATAATGAACATTTATTAGTTTATCATGAAATCATTTTAGTTGTACCAAATGCCTTTTCATTTTATTTTTCAAAATGCCTGCAACACAAGCATATTACAAGTAAAATATACTAAACCAAAATTGTGTTCCCCTGCAACAATAGAAACAAATTCACTATTCACATCATAGTAGCGCTACCATGAATTGACAAAGTGTCCTATTGGTCTATGATGTTTCTGCTTACTTACATCTTGATACATTAATTTTTTTATTTTCTTTTTTGATCCTTAAACTTTGTTTTCATCACTTTTTAGTCCTTGAATTTTATGAGGGAAGAGAGAAAGTCACTAAAAAAATAGAAGGGGAGAGAAAATATTTGAACTATCACATTTTAGCCATAAAAATGGCCAAACCTAGTATCAATCTGTTTGTCCCAGAGATGAGAGTTTAATGATGTTGGTTTTTCTCATCAGCCATGTCTAAAAAAATAGATTGGGACCTATAAAAATTATTAAGATTCGATTTGATTTTTGATTTTTTGAGTGACTTTAGTGTTTGGGGTTTGAAATGAGGCAATTTAGGGTTTTAAGGTGTTTGAAATGTGTTTTCCACTTAAAATGGGTTAAAAATGTGTTTTGAGAGTAAAAAATATGGCATGATTTTTAGCAACATGAGTTTGTTGAAAATTACTAAAGTAGTTTACAAGTCATTTACTGCAATTGTTTTATATTTTTTTGGATGATGAGTTGTCTACTATCACTTTTTTTACATTGAGAAAACAACACATCATTCAAAAAATATTAAGGGTACACACACACACGATTCTTGGCAAGACCTAAATGCATCGAGTCCATGCCCAGTCGCATTTGCCTTTTCTCTTTTTGAGGTCAGGAGTGTAGAGCCTAGCCTTTTAGGCTCATATTATTTTTTAATTTAAAATAAATCTTTCTTTAAAATAATAATTACAATGCAATTTAAGAAATTATCTGATAGTTTCTTACTTATTTTTAAATAAGATTTTATATTTTATGCTTATATTTGCAATCACTTTTTTAACAATTACATATGAGCTTAATATTCAATAAATTGTAAGAAATTGCATATTAATATTCCATAGGAATTAAACTTTTGATTGTTAATTTTTATATGGTTTTCATGAGTTAATTATTCTTTGATTCTTTTTTTTTTATATATAAACCCAAATAAATTATCAAGACATTGTTTTTTTTTTTTTGAAACTTGGGTTTTACATTATGATTAGTTTTTTTCTTATAAAACATGATATGAATTAAACACACATGTTTTCATGAAAAAACAAATTGATATGAAAATGAGAGTTGTTGTTACCTATTTTTAGAAAAAAAAGAAGAAAACAAATCAAAAAAATTATCGGAAGAAAACAAAAAAATATATATATAGTAGTGAGAAGAGGACACAGGGGCGCCTAGAAAATAGCCAAAGATTGGTTGAGAAAATTCAAAAATACAAAGGTTAAAATTTGACAGTATATATTTGACTAATGAAGGCGTTATTGACAAATAAAAATCAATTTTAGAAAGAAAAGTCTCAAATCAGATGTTTAAGGATTCAATTAGATTTTGTTGAAAGATTAATTGAGTTTATGAAGGGTTTGATTGCAAGAAAAATTGATTTTTAAGTCAATTTAGGCTTTAATTGAAAGAAATTAAAGTTTAGAAGTCAAATTATAATTTTTAAGAGTTAATTTGGTCAAATCAGGGGCTTAATTGCATAAATATTGAAGTTTGATGAGTAATTAGAAACTTTATTGAAGAAATCCAAAACCAAGGATCAAGCTGAAAAAGAAGCGTAAATATAGGGGTTGAAATTGACCAAATCATAGGTCAAATTGAAGAAATTGAAAGTTTGTTGATCAATTGAGGGTCAAAATGCATAAATTCAAAACTAAGGACCAAAGTGAAAAAAGATAGCCAACTTCAGGGCTGACATTTGAATTTTACATGGATGCAATTGAATTGATTCTTAAAATCAAAATCTCAATTGAGGACTTAATTGAACAATTTAAAAATTGAGGACCGATTTGGAAATTGATACTTTTTGATGCCTTTTTTTTTTAGTGAAACAACACATTTTGTACAAAACAACATCGTTTCACTCATTGTTCATTGAAAAAAAAAAAGCAAAATGATGTTGTTTTGACGGCATTGTACACCATCTTCTTCCATTGGTCGCGCAAAGGCAGGGGAAGAAGGTTTTTCTTCCCCTATTTTGCAACGCCTATCTCTCTCTCTCTCTCTCTCTCTCTCTCTCTGTCTATCTCTATCTCTATCTCCCCTTTATTTGTCAAAAAACTCCGACACAACCCACACCCCCTCATGGCCTACCACCATGATGAAAGGGGCAGAGGAGACAAACCCTGTGGGTGGCTCTGGGGCAGCTGCACAGAGACCACCCCAGCCACTCTACCCCTTCGCCATGACTGGACAGGGGTAGGATAGCTCTTTCTCTCCTTGCCCCTTATAAATACTCCCTCACCAGGGGATGGAGTGGGGGGCGAGAAGACAAAAAAGGAAACGAGAGAAAATAAAAAAAAGAGATAGAAACGAGATAAGAGAAAAAAATAGAAACAAAAGAGAAAAGCAGAGAGGGATGGAGAGACGGAAAAAAAAAGGGAAAAACAAGGGACAAAAAAAAAGAAACAAGAGAGGAGGAAGAGCATAAACAAAAAACAAAGAAACATAAAAGAAAAAACAAGAAGAGAAAATATAGAGAAAAAACAGGAAAAAGAAAAGAGGAAGAACCACCACCATTTTTCTCCTTGCAGCTACTTGAAACCACTGTCATTCTACCACCAGCACCACTGCCAGGTTAGCCTTTCCTCTCCTCCTCCTCCTTATTCTTCTTCTTCTTCTTTTTCTTCTTCTTCCTCATCTTCCTTCTCCACTATTTTCTAGGCCATATAGCTCCAGCTCAGACCAAAATGGATGGGCCGGGTTCGGCCCAGTCCTAAAAAAAAAATATATTGGGTTGACATTGGCCTAACCCCTGTCTTGGACTGCTACTGGCCCAATTCTTTTAGGCCAACCTCAGACCAATTTCTTCTGGGTTGATTTTGGCCCAGCCAGGATGGGCTTAGCCCAATAATTGGGCTAGACCCATCTTATTATTATTATTATTATTATTATTATTAAATATAAAAAACAAACAAAAACATTCCAAAAAAAAATCGCCTTAAAAAATTTGTGATTTTCTCGTATAGTTTTCTATATTTTTTTTGCTTAATATTGGTTTGTATTTTTACATTGTAGGATACAAATCCAGTTATAAAATACCCGGTTTTCTCTTAAATGTTGCAAAAACGTATATATTGAAAAACAACAAAAAATATCTTGTTTTCATGCATACGAACAAGTCTCTCAAAGATTTAAAAATTATATCGTATTTTTATACAAAAAAAAATACGTATTAGCATACATTTTGAACTTTAATAAGCAGTTTATTAAAGCTATGAAAACTAGGCTCATATTTCAAAAATACTAAAAAAATTATTTTGTTTTCTTTTAGTATCTAGGTTACGAACTTATATGTAAATTGTATTCTTGATATTAAATATAAATATAATTCTTTTTTATTTTGACATTAGAATGGTTAGATTTTTTTTTCGATAAGATAAGGATCTTTTTACTGAGAAAGACTTTTCTTAAATCTTAGACATACCAACAATTAGAAAAACTTAGCAATACCTTAGTTATATCAGATAATTAAACAATGTAGTTCATCTTAAGTAAGGCATATAAGGGGTGGTAATACCTTTTCTCTACGCAACCAGTCTTCGTGTTTAATCTTTGAGATTAGTTAGCGTTTCTAGTGACCAAATACTAAGTAATGACTTTTATTCTCTCTTTCCACTAATAAAGGACAAGATTTTCTTGTCCTGTCCATTCCCACATCATATACCATTTGGATTATACCAGGAGGACGTTTGCTGCGATATCGCACACGTGCGACAAGTGTTTTTCCCTATAAATTATAGAGAATCTTGTGAATATTGATTTGAATTATCTTGGATTTTTATGAAAAGAAACAATGTTGTTCATAAAAAAAAAGATATTTTTATCAAGAAAAAAAAAGCATATACAAAGAATGAGCTATTTAACTTAAGAATGAATTTTTTTCATCAAGAGTTTAAATTTGTCAAAATCCTACAAATATTTATTTTAATCACATTAAAATTAAATAAAAAATAATTTTAAAAATCATCATGCACCATCACACATAGGCATATAAGCTAACTATTTTAAATTTTGATTGGTTTGGAAGCTAGTATATCTTGTCTCTTTTTTTATGTGGTGTTGATAGTATCTATTAGTAGTTACAACCAATATGCTTAAAAAGTTTTTAAGTTATATGTACAATAAATAAAGGTTATTTTATTGAATTATATCAAAAATTTTTTTTTGTTTGTAAAAAAAAGAGCAACAAAGAATACTTATTAGCTAGCTTTTATTGAGAGTAAATCATTGTAAAAACTAAAATAGAAGGTGAATTCACTATTCACCTACTTACAAAACATTAAATACTGATTCACCTTTTTATAAAATACTATTCACTAAAACAATACTTTGATTATATTTTTTATATTTTTTTATTGGTTCAATTAGGAAGTTGACCTTTATGATTTATTTTAATTTCTATAAAGTTATTCTAATTTTATGACCCGAGCATCGAGTTTGCAAAGTTAAACAGGGTTGACTAGTGTTATTTTTTTATTAATTTTTTTTATTTTTATCTTTCAATATTGGATTGATATTGAAAATTGAACTTCATAATTTGTTTTGAGTTTCTTTCTAAAATTTTATTCTAGTCTTATGACCTAAGTCATGGTCCCGGGTTTCACAAGTTGATTCGGTTAACTTGGGTATTTTTTATTTTATTTTTTTCTTAATTGATTTTTTATAGATTTATTTTTCGACATTGAGTTGATATTAGGAATTGAGATTTATTTTTTTATTTTCTTTCTACGAGGTTATTATAGCCCATATCATTTTTTTAAATAACGTCTTGAAATTTTTTGAGTCAAACCTTATTTTTATATGTTATCTAAGTAATCTTTGGATCAGCTAAGTTGATCAAATTATATCAAGTCAACCCTGGTGAAATTTTATTTTTTTTTCTAAAAAAAACACTTTACTAACATCTAAATATTTTTTTTGTATTCAAGTAAAATTTGATCCGACATATAACATTGCACAAACCAATTATCTATTTATACTACTATAGCATATGATGTAATATTCAACACATAGCCTGGCAGCCATAACAGTATTAAACAAAATGATGCTCTCTTACTTCAATGAAACTGGTTTTTTATGCAGAAATGAAATGTATAACTTCAAAAAGCAACCCACAATTCCACATTGTAGACATCCGTGACTCAATTTGTCCAACCTTGTTTGTCTTTATATATTTATTACATGTAAATTAAAAGAGAAGGGTGCAAATTAAAAGAGAAGGGGTTTTTTTTTTACTGTATTGCACCTTATAAATTACTATTTATTAGAATAGTGCTTTACTTTGTTTTTTTTTTTATCTTTCATTTTTTTCAATCAATTTTTTATCTTTTATTTAATTTTATTTTTTAATATTATATTTTTTTCTATTTAGTTATCACACTCTTATGATATAGATCCTAGATTTAATGAATTAACTTGGTTTTATAGTTTGGTGGATTGACTCATGTTGTCTTTTTTTAATTGATTTTTTTAATATCATCCTTCAGTATTAGGCTGGTTGGGTATTAAAATTCATAATTTGTTTCAATTTGCTTTTTATGAGGTTATCTCGATCTTATGACCTGGATTGCAAGTTTGACATGTTAACTCAGATCTTTTTTAGGTCCTTTTCTAATTGATTTTTTTTTCAATTTTATCATTCCATATTGGGTTGATTGAGAATTAGACTTTATAATTTATTTTGATTTGCTTTTATACGGTTATTATAGTCTCATAACCCGGGCCCCGAATTTGACATGTTAACCTAAGTTGTCCCAGGTGAATCCAATATATTGTTATTTTAATATTAAAAAAAGATATTATCTGAAAATTTTGTTTAGTCAAATATTGTTTTCACGGATTGTATGAGTTGATTTTGAACTAGTAAAGTTAACCGGGTTATATCGGATAAACTCTCATATGATTTAATTTTTTTTT
>Ga0325400_1003309_pt1 | contig 14516 bp, 15 predicted proteins | sample PopdelMetagenome_2_FD_205662 | JGI IMG/M metagenome (GOLD analysis project Ga0325400, IMG submission 205662) | Populus deltoides microbial communities from Bellville, Georgia, United States - Xylem-PdKOR-R1 | ecosystem: Host-associated > Plants > Phyllosphere > Stem > Wood/Secondary xylem... | reverse complement strand
AGAGATTGTCGGGGTATGAGCCACGCCGCGGCGAAGCCGCGTCGTCGGACGGATCGGGCGGGACCCGAGGGTCCCGTCCGTCCGCCGGCCGGGCGCTGCTCTAGGAGCCGCCGCCGGCTAGCGCCGCCAGCAGCAGCAGCGCCACGATATTCGTAATCTTTATCATAGGGTTGACCGCCGGGCCCGCCGTGTCCTTGTACGGGTCGCCCACCGTGTCGCCCGTCACCGCCGCCTTGTGCGCCTCCGATCCCTTGCCGCCGTGGTTGCCGTCCTCGATAAACTTCTTGGCATTATCCCAGGCGCCGCCGCCGCTGGTCATGGAGATGGCGACGAACAGTCCGGACACGATCACGCCTAGCAGCATCGCGCCCAGCGCCGCGAAGCCTTGTTCACGACCAGCCACCGCAGCGATGAGGAAGAAGACCGCGACCGGCGATAGGACCGGGAGCAGCGAGGGGACGATCATCTCACGGATCGCGGCGCGCGTGACGATGTCGACGGTGCGTGCATAATTGGGGCGGCTGGTGCCGGCCATGATGCCGGGATCGTCGCGGAACTGGGTGCGCACGTCCTCCACTACGGAACCCGCCGCGCGGCCGACCGCGGTCATGCCGAACGCGCCGAACAGGTAGGGCAGCAGCGCCCCCAGCAGGAGCCCGACGATGATGTAGGGATTGGAGAGCGAGAAGTTGACCGGGCCGGTGAGCCCCAACGCGGTGGCGTAGCGTTCGAGGTCGGTGGTGTAGGCGCCGAACAGCACCAGCGCCGCGAGCGCGGCGGAGCCGATCGCGTAGCCCTTGGTCACCGCCTTGGTGGTGTTGCCGACCGCGTCGAGCGCGTCGGTGCGGCCGCGCACCTCGTCGGGCAGGCCCGCCATCTCGGCGATGCCACCGGCATTGTCGGTGACGGGGCCGTAGGCGTCGAGCGCCACCACCATCCCCGCCAGCGCCAGGAGCGCGGTCGCGGCGAAGGCGACGCCGACGATGCCCGCCAGCTGATAGGTGGCGACCACCGCGACCACGATCACCAGCGTGGGCAGCGCGGTCGACTCCAGGCTGATCGCCAGCCCCTGGATGACGTTGGTGCCGTGGCCGGTCACCGACGCGCGCGCGATCGATTTGACCGGGCGATAGTTGGTGCCGGTGTAGTATTCGGTGATCCAGACCAGGAGCGCGGTCACGGCGAGCCCGATCATCATGCAGGCGAACAGATTCCAGCCGGTGAAGCTGAGGCCTCGCATCGCGGCCGACGACGTCTCGTCGCCGATCACCTGCGTCGAGCCCGACAGCGCGCCACCCGCGCCGATGGTGGCGGACAAGTCGCCCAAGGTCAGCACGCTGGCGAACCAGATGGCGGGCACAGCCAGCAGCGCCGTGGTCCAGAAGCCCTTGTAAAGCGCGCCCATGATGGTGCCGCCGCCCAGCCGCACCATGTAGGTGCCCAGAATGGATGTGAGAATGCACACGCCGCCCACCACCAGCGGCAGCGCCATCAGCTGGAACAGGTTGGCGGCATTCGGGACCAGGAGCGCGATCGACACCATGGTGAGCCCGATGGTGACGACATATGTTTCGAACAGGTCGGCGGCCATGCCGGCGCAATCGCCGACATTGTCGCCGACGTTGTCGGCGATGACGGCGGGGTTGCGGGGGTCGTCTTCCGGGATGCCGGCCTCCACCTTGCCGACCAGGTCGGCGCCGACGTCGGCGGCCTTGGTGAAGATGCCGCCGCCCAACCGCGCGAAGATCGAGATGAGGCTGGCGCCGAAGGCGAGCGCGGTCAGCGCCTCCACGATCGCACGGTCGGCGGGGCCGTGGCCGGCCACCGCGGTCAGATACCAGAAGGTGCTGGCGATCGACAGCAGGCCCAGGCCCGCCACCAGCATCCCCGTGACCGCGCCCGAGCGGAAGGCGGTGGTCAGCCCGCCCTGGAGGCTGCCGCGCGCGGCCTCGGCGGTGCGCACGTTGGCGCGCACCGAGATCACCATGCCGGCGTAACCCGCCGCCCCCGACAGCACCGCGCCGAGCAGGAAGGAGACGGTGGACAGCGTGCCCAGCGTGAAGGCCAGCACCACCGCGACGACGGCACCGACCACGGCGATCGCGGTGTATTGCCGCCCCAGATAGGCGCGTGCACCCTCTTGGATGGCGGACGCGATGTCGGCCATCCGCGCGTCGCCCGCGGGTTGCGCCAGGACCTGGCGACTGGTGAACAGGCTATAGAGCACGGCCACGAGGCCGCAGAGCATGGCGGCGTAGACACTTGTCATGCGCGTCCGATCCTTCCCCTAAGAGGACGCGGCCGAACGTCTTCCCCGGTCTCGCGCCGATGGGGGGAGGCTATGCCTGTGGGGCGAGCGGCGCAAGGGCGAGGAAAACTGTCCTACCGTTCGCCGTTCGGGTTAGGTGCCGTGCAGGTAGCCCAGGCGCGGGGGGAGCGCGACCACGTCGCTTCCGTCCGTCAGCGACAGGCCGGTCCCCCGCTCGAAACAACCGACGCGCGTCGCGGGTACGGGGGGCTTCACGCCGTGGGGGAGGGCGAAGAGCAGCTGGTAATCGTCGCCCGCCGTGGCGGCGCTCAAGCGGGCGGGGCGATCCTGACCGACATGCACGCGGTAGGCGGGGGACAGGGGGACGGCCGAGAGGTCGATCGCCACCAAGAGCCCACTCGCCTCGCCCAGTCGCACGGCGTCGATCAACAGACCGTCGGACACGTCGCACATGGCGGTGGCGAGCGGGGCTATCGCGCGGCCCTCATCCAAGCGGGGCACGGGGCGGCGATAGGCGGCGAGCAGGTCGAGCGGGCCCGGCTCTCCCCTGGCGATGGCGAGGCCCGCGCCCGCATCGCCGACGGTGCCCGTCACCCAGAGCGCATCGCCGGCCCGTGCGCCCCCGCGTTCGGGCGAGCGGTCGGCCCGGCCGAGCGCCGTCAGCGACAGGAAACGGGGTGCGCCGGGCGGCAGCGACACGGTGTCGCCCCCGGCCAGCGGGCAGGCGAAGGCGGCGCACGCCTCCCCCAGTCCCGCCAGGAAGGCCCGGTCCCAGACGTCGTCCGACAGCGGATAGCAGAGCAGCACCGCCTCCGGCACCGCGCCCTTGGCCGCCAGGTCGGACAGGTTCACCGCCAGCAGTTTCCACGCCACGTCGGCGGCGGGATCGGCGGAAAGGAAATGCACCCCCTCCACCAACGCGTCGGCTGTAATGACGAAGGGGCCGATCCGCGCGGCGTCGTCGCGCAGATCCAGAGCGCCGGGGTGAAGCGGCAGCGTCCGCAAGACGCGGAGGAAGTCCGCCTCGGTCACATCGTCCGGATCAGTTGGCTGGGTCGAGCCGGGCGCCGTCGATGGTCCCCGCCAAGCGCTCGGCCACTTGGGCGTCGCGTTCACGCTCGCCGGGCGTGCGGCCGTGCAGTGCCCGGTTGGCGGCGGCCGCCGCCTCCGCCGCGGCCCGGTCACGCGCCTTGCGGGCGCGGCGGAGGTTGACGACCTCAGCCATCCACCGGGTCGGCAGGCGGGGATGCGGGCGCGCGGCGAACGTCCTTGCCGACCGCGTCCAGCACCGCGTTGACGAAGCCCGCCTCGCGCCGTTCGTAGAAGGCGTGAGCGACGTCGACATACTCGGAAATGACCGCGCCCATCGGCACGTCGGGGCGCGCGGACAGCTCGTAGGCGCCGGCGCGCAGGATCGCCTTCATCGGGCGGTCGAGGCGGTTCAGCGGCCAATTGTCGGGCAGGCGGCGCGCGATGGCTGCGTCCAGGTCGCCGGCGCGGGCGGCGGCGCCGCGCACCACGTCGTCGAAGAACAGCACGTCCGCCTCGGCATATTCGTCGCCCTCGATCGTGGCGCCCAGCCGGTGCTGGTGGAACTCGTGCAGCAGCGCGGGGACGGGCGTCGATTCCATGTCGTGCTGGTACAATGCCTGAACGGCGGCGAGGCGGGCGGCAGCGCGCGCGCGGGTGCGCGGCGCGGTCCGTTGCGAAGGACGCTTCTGGGGACGGGTGTCGGTCATGCGAGGCGGCGCACATAGGGGCGGCGGGGGCGCCCGTCACCCCTCATGCGCAAGAGTGGGGATGGGGCAGGGGCCAATCGAGTTCGCCAGTCGCGAGGCCTCCATGACGGTCTGCCGTGCTTTCCGATAGCAGCTTTGCCATTATAGCTCGCCATGAGGTGCGGGCATCGTGGCGCTCGACTTGGGGTCCAGGACGTTTCGGACGTTAGCCTGCGGGGACGCATCTCCCCTGCGTTCGGCTCGTGCCTCGCTATGTTTCTCGACGAGCGACATCTAGTCTCGCGGATGCGGCGCGTGGCCGCGGATCGACGCCCGGACCGCTTCCGGCATGGACCCGGCGGCGCGATCCGCCCCCCGCGTGAAGCCCTTCGTAATCCTCGACAGGCGGGCTGCTTGGGAAGGATCAGCTCCGCACGATCCTCACGGCCGGTTCAGTCGCAGGCGCAGCGCCACCGAGCGGGCGTGGGCGGGCAGGCCCTCCGCCTCCGCCAGCGCGGCGGTGGCGGGGCCGAGTTCGGCGAGTGCCGCCTCGTCCAGGGCCAGGAAGCTGGTGCGCTTCATGAAGTCGGTGACGCCCAGGCCCGACGCGAAGCGCGCGCGCCGGCCGGTGGGCAGCACGTGGTTGGGGCCGGCGACGTAATCGCCGATCGCCTCCGGCGTGTGCCGCCCCAGGAACACCGAGCCCGCGTGGCGGACGCGCGCGAACAGCGCGTCCGGGTCGTCGGTGGCAATCTGAAGATGCTCGGGCGCCAAGCGATCGGATAGCGGCACCGCGTCGGCGAGCGTGGGCACCCGGATCACCGCGCCGTTCGCGTCCCACGCGACGCGCGCCACCGATCCCGTCGCCAGCGTTTCAAGCTGGCGGTCGACCGCCGCGCAGACCCGGTCGGCGAAGGCCGCGTCGTCCGTCAGCAGGATCGACTGGGTGGTGGTGTCGTGTTCGGCCTGGGACAGCAGGTCGGCGGCGATCCATTCGGGGTCGTTCAAGCCGTCGGCGATCACCACGATCTCGGACGGGCCGGCGACCATGTCGATGCCCACCGTGCCGTATAGGCGGCGCTTGGCCTCAGCCACCCAGGCGTTGCCGGGGCCCGTCACCACGTCGACGGGCGCGACGGGGCCGGCGCCGTAGGCCAGCGCCGCCACGCCTTGCGCGCCGCCGATGCGCCAGATCTCGGTGATGCCGCACAGGTGCGCGGCCGCCAGCACCATGGGATTCGCCCGGCCTCGCGGCGTGGGCGTGACCATCGCGATCCGCTCCACGCCCGCGACGCGCGCGGGGATGGCGTTCATCAGCAGCGACGACGGATAGGCTGCGCGCCCGCCCGGCACGTACAGCCCGGCCGCATCGACGGGCCGCCAGCGCGCGCCCAACCGGACGCCGGCCGCGTCCGTCCACGCCGCGTCGGCCGGCCGCTGGCGCTCGTGATAGGCGCGGATGCGGTCGGCGGCGAGTTGCAGCGCGGCGCGAAGCCCCGGGTCAAGCGCGTCCCAGGCGGCGGCGCAGTCGGCCGGGTCGATCGCCCAGCCGTCGGCGGCGATGTCGTGGCCGTCGAAGCGGCGGGTATAATCCTCGACCGCCGCGGCGCCCTCCGCGCGGACGCGGGCCAGGATCGCCTCCACGTCGCGGGCGACGTCGGCCTCGGCCTCGCGCCGTTGCGACACCAGCGCGTCGAAGGCTGGGCCGAAGTCGGGGCGGGCGGCGTCGAGGCGGATCATGCCGCGGCCGCCCCCGCGCCAGCGGGGTGCGACGCGCCTGCGGCCGCCCCGCGAAGCGGATGCGACGCGCCTGCGGCCGCCCCGCGAAGCGGGTGCGACGCGGCGGCCGCGCGGAACGCGTCCACCAGTTCGCCCACCCGGCCGCGCGTCTTGAGCGCGGCGCGGTTGACGACCAGCCGACTGGTGACCTCCGCGATCACCTCCACCTCGACCAGCCCGTTCTCCTTGAGCGTGCGGCCCGAGGAGACGAGGTCGACGATGCGCGGCGCGAGGCCCAGCAGCGGCGCCAATTCCATCGCGCCGTTCAGCTTGATGCATTCCGCCTGGACGCCGCGCGCGGCGAAGTGCGCTTGGGTGGTGCGGGGATATTTGGTGGCGACGCGCACGTGGCTCCACCCGCGCAGGTCGTCGTCGGCCGCCATGTCCGCGGGCTCGGCGACGGACAGGCGGCAATGGCCGATGCCTAAGTCGACGGGCGCGTAGAGTTCGGAATAGCCGAACTCGGCCAGCACGTCGGACCCGACGATGCCCAGCTGGGCCGCGCCGTGGGCGGCGAAGGTGGCGACGTCGAACGCGCGCACCCGGATCAGCTCGATATCGGCCACGTCGGTGGCGAAGCGCAGCGCGCGGCTGTCTGGGTCCAAGAACGCGGCTTCGGGCCGGATGCCCGCCGCCGCCAGCAGAGGCAGCGCCTCGGACAGGATGCGCCCTTTGGGCACGGCGAGGACGATCGGGGCAGAGGCGGGGGGCGCTGGCATGAGCGCCGGGGCTTTACGGATGGGCCGAAGGACGCGCAACATCGGCCGATGGCGAGCGAGGCGGACAACAGGGCGGCGTTCGAGGTGCAGGCGGGATATTGCCTGGCGATGGATGCCCCGATCACGGCGGCAGTGGCGCGCGCGTGCGCGGCGGCGCTGGACCGGGGCACCGAGACGGGTCGGCGCGTGCTGGATTGGACGGGCGATCCGGTGGCGGACGCGCTGGTGCTGCGGCTGGTGGGTGGCTTGCGAGCGCTCGACCTGTCGGATGCGGACGCGGGCTTGCGAGGTCTGTTCGCGGGCGAGGTGGCGGGCGAGGCAGGGGATGGGGCGGCGATCGTCGCGGCCGCGCTCCGCACGCACGACGCCTGCGTCCTGCCCTGGTTGGACGGGCCGCCCCAGACCAACGAGGTCGGGCGGTCGGCGGGGCTGGTCGCGGGGATGCTGGCGCTGGCGGACGGGCGCGACACGGTGTTCGAGGTGCTGGAGATCGGGTCGAGCGGGGGGCTGAACCTGCTGGTCGACCGGCTGCGCTACGACCTGGGCGGGGTGGCGGTGGGGCCGGTGGACGCGCCCGTCGTGATCCGGCCGGAATGGCGCGGGGTCTCGCCGCCCGCCGCCGTCCTGCGTTTCGCGCCCGCCCCGCGCGGCGTCGACGTGCGCCCGCTGGACCTGGCCGACCCGGCCGCCGTCGCGCGGCTCAGGGCCTATATCTGGGCGGACGCGCCGGAACGGTCGGCCCGGCTGGACGGCGCGGCGGTGATGGTGCGCGCGGCCCCGGTGGCGCTGGAACGGGGCGACGCGGCGGAGTGGGTGGAGGCGCGGCTGGCCGAACGCCAGGCGGCGGGCGTCACGCGGCTGCTGATGCATTCGGTGGTGTGGCAATATCTGGGGGCGGGCGGGCAGGCGCGTATCGAGGCGGCGATGGCGGCGGCGGGCGCGCGCGCCACGCCCGAACGCCCGCTGGCCTGGGTGGCGATGGAGCCCGACCGCGGGACGGCCGAGATGTGGATCACGTCACGCCGCTGGCCCGACCGGCCGGAGCCCCGCCGCGTCGCCAGGGCGCAGAGCCACGGGGCATGGGTGCAAGGGTTTCGCGCGACCGGCGAAGCTGGCGGTTGAGCCGGACCCGCGCGCTTCGTAAGGCGTTCCTCCGGCATGCCCGGCCAGAGGAACGCATGAACGAAATTTCGAACACCCTGCCCGACAGCCGCGACACCACGGTGCTGGACGCGCCCGACCGCAAGGTAAAGGTGCGCGAGCTGTTCGACATCGACAGCGACCTGGAGGTGCCGGCCTTTTCGGAGGCGGACGAGCGCGTGCCGGACCTGGACCCGGCCTATGTGTTCGACCCCGACACGACCCTGGCGGTGCTGGCGGGCTTCGCGCACAACCGGCGCGTGATGGTCCAGGGCTATCACGGCACCGGCAAGTCGACGCATATCGAGCAGGTGGCGGCGCGGTTGAAATGGCCGTGCATCCGCATCAACCTGGACGCGCATATCAGCCGCATCGACATGATCGGCCGCGACGCCATCGTCGTGCGCGACGGCCAGCAGGTGACGGAGTTTCGCGAAGGGCTGCTACCCTGGGCGCTACAGACGCCGACCGCGATCGTGTTCGACGAATACGACGCGGGGCGGCCCGACGTGATGTTCGTGATCCAGCGCGTGCTGGAGGCGGAGGGCAAGCTGACGCTGCTCGACCAGAATCGGGTGATCCGGCCCAATCCCTGGTTCCGCCTGTTCGCCACCGCCAACACGGTGGGGCTGGGCGACACGTCGGGCCTGTACCACGGAACGCAGCAGATCAATCAGGGCCAGATGGACCGCTGGAACATCGTGGTCACGCTGAACTACCTGCCCGCCGCTACCGAGGCGCGGATCGTGCTGGCCAAGTCGGGCGAGTACGACCAGCCCGACGGCAAGAAGACGGTGGACGCGATGGTGCGCGTCGCCGACCTGACGCGCCGCGGCTTCGTCAACGGCGACATCTCCACGGTCATGAGCCCGCGCACCGTCATCACCTGGGCGCAGAACGCAATGATCTTCAAGGACGTGGGGCTGGCGTTCCGCCTGTCGTTCCTGAACAAGTGCGACGAGGCGGAACGGCCGCTGGTGGCGGAATATTACCAGCGCGTGTTCGGGCACGACCTGCCTGAAAGCGTAGTGCGGCGGGGTTGATGGGACGGGTGGACTAACCTAGCTGGTCCACCGTCAGGAGGCAGTGATGGCCGAAGTCGACCCGCAGCGCGTGTTCAACGTGCACGATGCCAAGACCCAGTTCTCGAAACTGGTCGACCGCGCGCACGCGGGCGAGGAGATCATCGTCGCCAAGGCGGGCGTGCCCTATGCCCGGCTGGTCCCGCTGGAGCCGCCCGCCCCGGTGCGGCGGCGGCCCGGGGGGCTGACCGTGCTGGGCCAGATACCGGAGTCGGTCTGGTTCGACCCGATGCCCGACGACGAACTGGAATTGTGGGAAGGCAAGCGGCTGGAGAAACACGGCCTTTGACCCGCTACCTGTTGGATACGCACGCCCTGATCTGGTGGTGGACTGACGACGCACGGCTGAGCGGCCCGTCGCGGGACGTGATCGAGCGGCACGTCGCCGCCGTCCGCGTCAGCGTCGGCAGCATCTGGGAGATCGCGATCAAATCCGCGGCCGGCCGTTTGCCGGAGATCGTTGACTTTCGCGGGGAGTATCCGGGGCTTATCGCCGCGAACGGTTTCCAGGTGATGCCGATCGACGACGGCTTGGCGCTGGCCGCGGCCTATCTGCCCGGCCAGCATCGCGACCCATTCGACCGTGTCATCGCCGCCCAGGCGCTGGCCGGAAACATGACCGTCATCACCCGCGACCCCGAGATCGCGGCGTTCGGGTGCGAGGTGCTGTGGTAATGCCCAATGAAACCCCCCTGGATCGCTTCAAGTCGGTGCTGGCGGGCACCGCGCGCGCGGTGGCGGACGAGCCGGAGGTGGAGCTGGCCTTCACCGCCGACGCGCCCAGCCATTCGGGCCGGCACGTCAAGGTGCCGATGCCCGCGCGCCAGCTGCCCCCCGATCAGGTGGCGGAGGCGCGCGGGTTCGCCGACGCGTTCGCGCTGCGGCTGCGGCACCACGACGCGGGGCTGCACGTGCGCGGCGCGCCGACGGACGCGGTGGCGCGCGCCGTGTGGGACGCGCTGGAGAATGCGCGCGTCGAGGCGCTGGGCGCGCGCGGCTACGAGGGGATCGGCGGCAATCTGCAAAGCGCGCTCGACCTGCGGTTGCGGTCCGACCCGATCGCACGCGCGCGCAACCGCGACGAGGTGCCGCTGTCCACCGCGATCGCGCTAATCGCGCGCGAGCGGATGACGGGGCGCGAAAGCCCGGCCGCCGCCGCGCCCGGGCTGGCGTTGGTCCGGCCCTGGATCGAGGAGCGCAGCGACCTGGACGCGCTGGCGTTGGCACTGGACGACCAGCGCACGTTCCAGGCGCTGATGGGCCGCTTGCTGCGCGACCTGGAACTGGTGGAGGGTGAGCCCGACCGCTCCGAGGACTCGGACGAGGAGGACGGGGGCGAGGAAGGCGAGCAGGACCAGCCCGACGACCAGGAAGGCGAGGGCGAACAGGCCGGCAACGAGGGCGAGGCCCCGGTCGAGGCGCGCGGCGAGGAACAGCAGGGCGACGGGTCCGAGGAGCAGGCCGAGGCGCCGGGCGACGACGATCTGGACCAGATGGACGGCGAGCCCGGCGACGATGGCGAGGAGGGCATGATGCCCGTCCGCCCCAACCGCCCGCCCGCCGACCTGGGACCGCAGTTCGACTACAAGGCGTGGACCACCCAGTATGACGAGGTGGTCGCGGCCGGCGAGCTGTGCGACCCGGAGGAACTGGTCCGCCTGCGCGGCTATCTGGACCAGCAGCTGGTGCACCTGCAATCGGCGGTGTCGAAGCTGGCCAACCGGTTGCAGCGGCGGTTGATGGCGCAGCAGTCGCGCAGCTGGGATTTTGACCAGGAGGAGGGGTTGCTCGACGCGGCCCGGCTGGCGCGCGTGGTGGTCAATCCCGGCCAGTCGCTCAGCTACAAGATCGAGCGCGACACCGAATTCCGCGACACGGTGGTGACGCTGCTGATCGACAATTCGGGGTCGATGCGCGGGCGCCCCATCTCGATCGCCGCGATCAGCGCCGACATATTGGCGCGCACGCTGGAACGTTGCGGGGTCAAGACGGAGATACTGGGCTTCACCACGCGGGCCTGGAAGGGCGGCCAGTCGCGTGAGGCATGGCTGGCGCAGGGGCGCCCGCCCCAGCCGGGGCGGCTGAACGACGTGCGGCACATCGTCTACAAGCAGGCGGACGAGCCGTGGCGGCGCGCGCGCGCGAACCTGGGCCTGATGATGCGCGAAGGGCTGTTGAAGGAGAATATCGACGGCGAGGCGCTGTTGTGGGCGCACGGCCGCCTGATCGCGCGGCGCGAGGACCGGCGCGTGCTGATGGTCATATCCGACGGGGCGCCGGTGGACGATTCGACGCTGTCGGTGAACTCGGGCAGCTACCTGGAGCGCCACCTGCGTCAGGTGATCGGCTGGATCGAGACCAGATCACCCGTCGAGCTGGTGGCGATCGGCATCGGCCACGACGTGACGCGCTATTATTCGCGCGCCGTCACCATCATGGACGCCGAGCAGCTGGGCGGCACGATCATCGAACAGCTGGCGGCGCTGTTCGACCGGGGCTGAGGGGTAGGCGAAGCCGCGCGCGCAGGCCCCCCAGGTCGGATCGATCCAGGTACAGCGCACCGCCCGACAGTTCCGCCAGCTCGCGGACGATGGGCAGGCCGAAGCCGTGCCCGTCGCCGCGCTCGTCCAACCGGCGGCCGGGACGCAGCGCTTCGGCGGCGGCGGCGGGCGACAGGCCGGGCCCGTCGTCCTCCACCGCGACGATCGCGAAGGCGCCGTCCGTCGCAGCCCCCAACCGTACGACGGTGCGCGCGTGGCGCCACGCGTTGTCGAGCAGATTGCCCAGCATCTCCGACAAATCCTCCGCATCGACCGCCACCGACAGGTCGGGCAGGTCGACGGCGGCGCGCACCGGGCGGTCGGCGTGGATGCGGGCCAAGACGCCGATCAGGTCGTCCGCCGGCAGCGCGATCGGCACCGTCCGGCGGGCGGGCGTACCCCCGGCGGCGGTTCGGGCGCGGCCCAGGTGGTGGCGCACACGCGCATCGATACGTCGCGCCTGTTCGTGCAGGGAGCCGTCCGGGTCGGCACCCGGTTCGTCGAGCCGGGCGATCAGCGCCGCCAGCGGCGTCTTCAGCCCGTGCGCCAGGTTGGCGACGTGGCCGCGCGCGCGCGCCAATCCGGCCGCGTTCTCCGCCAGCAGCGCGTTGAGTTCGGCCGCCAGCGGCGCCAGCTCGGTCGGCTGGTCGCCCGGCACGCGATCCGCCTCGCCGGCGCGCACGCGGGCCAGCGCCAGCCGCAGGTCGCGCAACGGGCGCAACCCCAGGCGCAGCTGCACCAGTGCCGCGGCGGTCAGCGCCACCCCCAGCAGCAGCAGCGACATCAGCAGCGGCGCCATCGCCGCGCGGATCGGCTGTTCCGCCAGCGCCCGCGGCGCGGCGGCGGCGATCCGCACCGGGCCGGCGGGGGTGAGGACCGTCAACGCGCGGCCGTGAACCCGGCGGCCGGCATCGTCGCGACCCTCCAGCGGCCGGGGTCGTGCGGGACCATCGACGCGCACGTCGCCGGGGCCCGAGCCGCCGGGGCCTGAGCCGCCGGGAAGGGGGCGGGCGGGCGACGGGACCTTCCCCAGGTCGGCGACCGGCCCGGCGCGCCAGACGCGGCCGTCCGCCCCGACCACGCGCCACGACCATCCGGCACCCGCGTCGAAGCCGGGCAGGACGCGCAGGGCGTTCGCCCCCAGGCTACCGTCCGGCCGGACCGCGCCCGCCAACAGCATCAGCTGCGCGTCCAGCCGGTCGTCCAACCCGCGGGTGGCGAAGCGTTCCAGCACGCCGCCGATCGCCCAGCCCGCCGCCGCCAGCGCCGCCGCGGTCGCCAGCAGCGACAACAGCAGCAGCCGCGCCCATAGGGAGCGCGGGCGCCTCATCCACGTGCCTTCATCGGCCCGCCGTCAGGCGATAGCCGTGGCCGCGCACCGTCTCGATCATCGCGGACCCGATCTTGCGGCGCAGCCGGCCGACGATGACCTCGACCGAATTGGAGTCGACGTCGGCGTCGCCCTCGTACACGCGTTCGATCAGGTCGGCGCGTTCCACCATCACCTCGCGCCGCAGCATCAACTGCGTCAGCACGCGCCATTCCAGCCCCGTCAGCCGCAGCGGCAGGCCGTCCAGCTCGAAGCTGCCGAGCGCCACGTCGTAGCACAGCGGACCGCAGGCGACGCGCGCGGCGGCGTGGCCAGCGGCGCGGCGGACCAGCGCGCGCAGGCGCATCACCAGCTCCTCGGTCCGGAACGGCTTGGTCAGGTAATCGTCGGCGCCCGCCTTGAACCCCGCCACCTTGTCGCTCCACGCGTCGCGCGCGGTCAGGATCAACACCGGAAGCGTCCGCCCCTCCGTGCGCCAAGCCGCCAGCACGGATGCCCCGTCGCGGCCGGGCAACCCCAGGTCGAGCACGGCCGCGTCGTAGCGCTCGGTCGCGCCCAGGTGATGGCCGTCGACACCGTCGCGCGCCACGTCCACCGCGAAGCGTTCCGCGCGCAATGCGCGGGCCAGCGCCTCGGCCAGCGCCGCGTCGTCCTCCACAACCAAAACCCGCATCGTCGGCGACGCTAGGGTCGCCGACCCAACCGAAACTGAACGGCGCGGTTCAGCGGGGATGGGGCGGCGGCGGCTAGGAACGGGGCTCCATTGAGGAGATCGAGCATGACCGACGATACCGACACCGCCCCCCGCCGGTTCCGCCCGCGCGGACGGGCCGCCGCGATCCTGGGTGGCGTGCTGTTGCTGAGCGGGGGGGCGGCCGCGGGCGCGCTGGCGATCGAGGCGACCAGGCCTGCCGTGACCATGGCGCCCGCCACCCCCGTCGCGATCCGCACCCTGTCGGACGGCATCGTCACCGTGCGCGGGCGCGCCGTCGAGTTGTTCGGCAACAAGCTGGTGATCGAGGACGCGACCGGACGCGCGCTGGTCGACCTGGGCCGAGAGGGCGAGGACGGCGGACTGGTGACGATCGGCCAGAGGGTGACCGCGCAGGGGCGGTTCGAACACGGCTTCGTGCGCGCCGCCTTTCTGGTCGGCCCGGACAACAAGGTCCGTGCCCTGGGGCCGCTGGCCGGTCCGCCCAAGCACGATCCCGGCGAGCGGGGGCCGGGCGATCGGTGCGGCCCGCCGCCGCCGCCCCCGGGCGGGGCGAAGCCCATGCCGGCCGGCCCCGCGCCGGCACCCGCGGCGCACTGAACGGCTTACCCGACGGGGCACGGCGCGCTAACGGGCGCCGTGCCCCCCATCGATTCCCGGCCCGACGATCGCGCTTCCGACGCCCGGCTGATCTCGGCCCCGCCCGGCGGCTTCGCGGGCCCGGTCAAGCGATCCGTCACCGTCGCCGGTCACGAGACGTCCGTCAGCCTGGAGCCGGTGTTCTGGGCGGCGCTCGAACGAGCGGCGGTGTCGCGCGCGCTGCCGCTGTCGGCGCTGGTAGCGGCGATCGACGCGCTGCGCGTCGCGACGCCGGGACCGCCCAACCTCGCCAGTGCGCTGCGTTCCTGGCTGTTGGCGGACGGCGATGACCGTTGAGGCGCGGCGGCGATGGCGGATCCGCACCGTTGCCGCGTTGGCCCTGCTGGCGGCCGGTGCGGGCGGCTGGTGGATCGTACGCGACGCGCGGCCGGCGGCGCTGCCGCCCCAAGAATACGCGCGCGCCGCGATGATGCGGCTGGGCCCCGGCCAACCGGTCGCCGCCGTCGAGATGCCCCGTTTCGGCGGACCCGTCCTGGTCCAGGCGACGGGCGCGGCGGTTCGGCTGGACCCGGTCACGGCGCGCGTGCTGTCGGTGGGGGCGGGGGACGCGCTGATCCGGCCGCTGGC
>Ga0325400_1003306_pt1 | contig 14520 bp, 16 predicted proteins | sample PopdelMetagenome_2_FD_205662 | JGI IMG/M metagenome (GOLD analysis project Ga0325400, IMG submission 205662) | Populus deltoides microbial communities from Bellville, Georgia, United States - Xylem-PdKOR-R1 | ecosystem: Host-associated > Plants > Phyllosphere > Stem > Wood/Secondary xylem... | reverse complement strand
GATCAGGTAGCCCGCCTGCATCTCCTGGACGACCGTGCCCGGCTCCGCATCGGCAGACGGCAGCTCCATCATCGCCTGGTGCTTGTTGGGGTCGAGCGGCTGGCCCAGCGCCTCGATCCTGGTAATGCCGTGGCGGCCGAACACCGCCTCCACTTCGCGCCCGGTCGCATCGAGCCCGGTGACCAACCCCTTCCACTTGCCGTCCTCGCGCAGGTCGGCCGGGATGGCGGCGAGCGCGCGGCCGACATTATCGGCGACCGACAGGATGTCGCGCGCGAAACTGGTCACCGCATAGGCGCGGGTGTCGGCGGCTTCCTTCTCGGCGCGGCGGCGGACGTTCTGGGTATCCGCCTGCGCGTAGAGCGCGGCCTGCTTGGCATCGGCGAGCTGCGCCTCCAGCTCGGCGATGCGCGCCGCCGAGCGGTCGTGCTCGGCGAGTTCGGGCGCAGCCTCGGCGGTTTCGGCGCGCAGGTCGTCTTGGGGCAGGTCGGTATCGGTCGTCTCGGTCATGCTGGTCCCTGTCTCGGAAGCGATGCTCAGCCCATCAGGCGGGCGAGCGTCGCCGCGGTGAAATCCACCATGGGCACGACGCGCGCATAGTTCAACCGCGTCGGGCCGATCACCCCCACCACCCCCACCACCTGCCCGCCCGCGCCCCGGAACGGCCGCGCGATCACCGCCGAGCCCGACAGCGCGAACAGCTTCGTCTCCGCGCCGATGAAGATGCGGGTGGCGTCGCCCGCACTCGCGGAATCGAGCAGGCTGGCCACCTCCTGCTTGCCGTCCAGATCGTCCAGGAGATCGCGGACCCGTTCCAGGTCGGCGGCGGCCGCGGCATCAATCAGCCGGCCCTGGCCGCGCACGATCAGCACCGGGCGCCGGGCGCCATCCTCGCTCCACACGGCCAGGCCGCGTTCGACCAGCGCGCGCGCCGCGCCGTCGAGCGCCGCCTGCCCCTCCGCCAGCTCCCGCGCGAGCCGGGCCCGCGCCTCCGCCAGCGTCAGCCCGGCAAGCGTCCCGGTCATGTAGTTGCCCGCCTCCGTCAGCGCCGACGCGTCCATGCCCCGGGGGAGGTCCACCACCCGGTTCTCGACCGCGCCATCCTCGCTGACCAGCACCGCCAGCGCGCGCTCGGGGGCGAGCGGCACGAAGGCGATCTGGCGGAGCGTCACCTCGCGCTTGGGCACCATCACCAGCCCCGCGCACGCCGACAGGCCGCTGAGCGCGGCTGTGGTCGCGGCCAGCGCCTCCTCCACCGGACCTGCGGCGACGGCCCGCGCCTCGATCGCGGCGCGCTCCTCCGCGGAGGGCTCGTGCGCCTGCATCATGCCGTCGACGAACAGCCGCAGGCCGCGCTCCGTCGGCAGCCGCCCGGCGGAGGTATGCGGCGCGGCGAGCAGGCCCAGGCTCTCCAGCTCGCCCAGCACCGACCGGATGGAGGCGGGCGACAGATTGATGCCGGACAGCGCCAGCGTCCGCGACCCGACCGGCTGGCCGCTCGCCAGATAGCCGTCCACCACCGCGCGGAAGATGTCGCGCGCGCGGTCGGTCAGCTCGGCAACGGGCGCGGTGGGCATGGCCTGCAACCTATGACCGATCGGCCGCCATAACCAGACCGTCACCCCTGCCTTGTGCCAGGGTGACGGCAGCGCGTCTTCAGCGCCCCGGCGGGAACGGCACGTCCGGCTTGACCAGCTTGGCGATCGGCAACGCGTCCGGCGCGCTCCGCACCGCATCGCGCATCGCAGGGCTGCCGCACCCGTAGTAAAGCGACAGGTGCTGCGTCGCGCCCGACACCTCCGTCCACGTCACGTCGGCAGACGGCAGGTCGGACACCATCGGGCCGCCGCACAAAGGCGTGCCCATGTGGTACAGCGCCTCGCCGTCCCGCGGACGATAGGGCTGGAGCACGGCCTTGAACCGTCGATATTGTGCCGGAGTCGCGCGGAACTCACGCAAGCCGGCCGTCGCGGTGAAGCGCTTGCCCTCGAACGTCCCGCGCCCGTCCGGCCGCACCGTCACTACGTAGACCGGACAGGTGCCGAAACAGGCCGAGGTCTCGTATCGGATCGTCTCCGCCTCCATCGCCACCGGTCCGCCGCCGCCCGCCGCCAGCTCTCGCCCCCCGGTCGCGCAGCCCGCCAGCAGCAGCGCCGCGCCCAACACCGTTCGCATCTCGTCCTCCTTACTGGCGCCCGTCCCGAGCGCGGGCTAGGGCTTTGGCGTACACGACCTTGAGGAGAGTTGAATGCGCCCCAGCGGCCGCGCGCCCGACCAGATGCGGGCGATCACGATCGAGCCCCGCTTCACCCGCCATGCGGAAGGCTCCGTCCTGATCGGTTTCGGCGACACCCGCGTCCTCGTCACCGCCTCGGTCGAGGAGCGGGTGCCGCCCTTTCTGCGCGGCAAGGGCGAAGGCTGGGTCACCGCGGAATACGGCATGCTGCCCCGCGCCACCCACACGCGCGGCAACCGCGAGGCGGCCAAGGGCAAGCAGTCGGGCCGCACCCAGGAGATCCAACGGCTGATCGGCCGCTCCCTGCGCGCGGTGACCGACCTCAAGGCACTGGGCGAGCGGCAGATCGTGCTCGACTGCGACGTGATCCAGGCCGATGGCGGCACCCGCACCGCGTCGATCTCGGGCGCGTGGGTCGCGCTCCGCCTCGCGGTCGACGGCCTGCTCCAGAGCGGCAAGCTCACCGCCGACCCGATCCGGCAGAAGGTCGCGGCCGTATCCTGCGGCATCTTCCAGGGCACGCCCGTCCTCGACCTCGACTATCCCGAGGACTCGGCCGCCGACGCCGACGCCAATTTCGTGCTGCTGGAGAACGGCCACATCGCCGAGGTACAGGCGACGGCGGAGGGTGCCACCTATGACGAGGAGGCGCTGCTCCGGCTGCTCCGCCTCGCACGGATGGGCTGCGCCGATATCTTCCGGGCGCAAGCGGACGCGGTGAAATGAGCGCGGAGGGCGAAGTTCCCCAGGCGATCCGCAAGCTCGCGCCCGGCAGGCTCGTCATCGCCAGCCACAATGCCGGCAAGGTGCGCGAGATCCGCGCGCTGCTCGCGCCGTACGGCATCGAACCGGTATCGGCGGCGGAGCTCGACCTGCCCGAGCCGGTCGAGAACGGCACCACCTTCTTCGCCAACGCCGAACTGAAGGCGCGCTCGGCCGCCGACCTGTCCGGCCTGCCCGCGCTCGCCGACGACAGCGGCCTCTGCGTCGAGGCGCTGGGCGGGGAGCCGGGCGTGTTCACCGCCGACTGGGCGGAGACGCCTGCCGGCCGCGACTGGGCGATGGCGATGCGCAAGGTCGAGGACGCGCTCGCCGCCAGGGGCCCGGACGCGGGGCGCGGCGCCCACTTCACCTGCGTGCTGGCGCTGGCCTGGCCCGACGGCCATGTCGAATGGTTCGAGGGTCGCGCCGAGGGCACGCTGACCTGGCCGCCGCGCGGCACCGTCGGCTTCGGCTACGACCCCGTCTTCGTGCCGCTCGGCGACACCCGCACCTATGCCGAACTCGCCCCTGAGGAGAAGCACGCGATCAGCCACCGTGCCGACGCGTTCCGGCAACTGGTGGCGGCGGTGTTCTGACCACCGCCCCCGTTCGGCCCACCCACCGGCTGGAGCCGGGCATGTTCGACTATGACCAGCGGTCGCTCGGCCGATCGACGGCGGTGGAGCGCAACCCGCTGATCGGCGCAGCCCGCAACGCCTTCATGCGATCCCGCCTGCCGTACTGGGAGGATTGGTGCGGCAAACGGCCGGGATCACCAGCAGCGCCGACTATGAAGGGGCTGGTCTCTCGTCATCGGGAGCGCACGTTACCCGCGTGCGGTCAGAAGGCCCGCTCGCCCACCACGTTGCCGGCCGGGGCATAGCGGCAGACGAGGTAATCGTCGCGGGCGTTGCTCGCCAAGGCGCACCCGACGCGCGTCGTGCCGCGCCAGACGACCTGGGTGTAGTGGGCGACGTCCTCCCACTTGCCGGTCCGGCTGAAGGCGGGCGTGACGCCGTTGACGAAGTCGCGCCGTTCGGCATTCCAATGCCCCATCATCTCGCCGTAAGCATAGGCTTGGCGCGTCCCCGTCCACAGATTCTCACCCTGCCGCGCGGGCCCGCCCGCCGGCTGGTCGGCGTGCGCGAACCGGCCGGAGCGTGCCATCTGCCCGGCATAGTCCCGCGCGCTGGCGACCAGCGTCTCATCCCAGGCGAGCGGCGCCACGCCGACCGCGGCGCGCGCGGCATTGTGGCCGTCCAGCATCGCCCGGCGGAGCAGCGCTTCGCCCCGCGCCGCGGGCGCCGCATCGGTGCGCGCCTCCACCACCCGCTCGGGCTCGTGTCCGGGCGATGCGGCACAGCCCGCCAGCGCCAGGACGACCGGAAGAGCGAGGTGGCGCCGGCTGATCATCGCCGCCATATCGGCACCCGCATGACCATGGACAAGCTCGTCCCCGCACCGCTGGCGCTGTACGTCCACTGGCCGTTCTGCGTGTCGCGCTGCCCCTATTGCGATTTCAACAGCCATGTCCGCGAGAGCGTCGACGCGGACGCCTGGCAAGCGGCACTGCTCGCCGATCTCGCCCATGAGGCGGCCCTTGCCCCGACGCGCCCGCTGTCGTCGATCTTCTTCGGCGGCGGCACCCCGTCGCTGATGCCGCCCGCCACGGTCGCGGCGATCCTGGCCGCGGCGGAGCGGCACTGGGGGTTCGCGCCCGGCATCGAGATCACGCTGGAGGCCAATCCCTCCTCCGTGGAGGCGGCGCGCTTTGCCGGCCTTGCCGCCGCCGGGATCAACCGCGTGTCGCTGGGATTGCAGTCGCTCAACGACGACGCGCTCCGCTTCCTTGGCCGCGCGCATGGCGCCACCGAGGGCCTGCGGGCGCTGGAGGTCGCGCAGCGGGCGTTCGCGCGGGTCAATTTCGACCTCATCTACGCGCTGCCCGACCAAGGGCTGGCCGATTGGGAAGGTATGCTCGCCCGCGCGCTGGCGCTCGGCACCGGCCACCTGTCGCTCTATCAGCTGACCATCGAGCCGGGCACCCGCTTCCACACCGACGCCGCCGCCGGCCGGCTGGTCGTGCCGGACGGCGATGCGGCGGCCGACCTGTTCGAGGCGACCCGCGCGATGACGGCCGCGGCGGGGCTTCCCGCCTATGAGACGTCGAACCATGCCCGCCCCGGCGAGGAGAGCCGCCACAATCTCGCTTACTGGCGCTACGACGATTATCTCGGCGTTGGGCCCGGCGCGCATGGCCGCCGGGGCGCGACCGCGACGGTCAGGCACCGCAAGCCCGAGAACTGGATCGCGGCGGTCGCGCGCAACGGACACGGGCTCCAGTCGGAAGAGCCGCTGGAACCCGGCACCCGCGCGACGGAGGCGTTGGTCATGGGATTGCGGCTGGCGGAAGGCGTCGACCTCACGCGCATTGGCCGGCTCGCGGGCGGGACGGCGCCGGTCGACCGCACCGCGGTGGCGCGCCTCGCGGGACACGGCCTGGTTAGGCTGACCGGCGACCGGTTGAGCGTCACCGACGCGGGCGCGCTCCTGCTGGACGCCATCCTGGTGGAGGTGGTGCGCCGGCCGGTCGCGGCATAGCCGCTACTGGCCGAAGCCGGTGGGCCGCTACCGTCCGAAGCCGGCGGGGGCCGGCGACACCGTCACCGTCGTCCCGCCGCGGATCTCCTGCACCTCCAGCGCGCGCTCGGCCACCCCGTCGCGCCCGAAGCGGAAGGCGCCGTCGATGCCCGCGAAACCATCCGCGTCGCGCAGCCGCGCCTCCGGAAACGCGCTCCCGACCCGCCAGTCGCGCGCGATCCGGACGGTCAGCAGCACCGCGTCATAGCCCAGGCTGGACAGGCGATAGGGCGCCGCGCTGTAGCGGGCGCGGTATTTGGCGGCGTATTGCCGGTAGAGCGTGTCGGACACGCTGGCGAACCAAGCGCCGGACAGGGCGGTGCGTCCGCCGATCGCGGCCTCCGAGTTCCACAGCTCGGTCCCGAGCAGCCGCGTGGCGGCGCCCGCTCCGCGTTTCACCAGCGGCGCGGCGGCGGCGGCGGCTGCGCCCCCGTCAGCGATCAACACCGCGCCGTAGGGCGCCTTGGTGTTGAGCCGGGTCACCGCCGCGGCCATCGCGCCCGGCGCGCGGGTATAGGTCTGGAGAGAGACGACGCGGCCGCCCGCACCCTCCACATCGCGCAGGAAAGCGGTGGAGGCGCGTTCGCCGTAAAGGCCATTGGGGACCAGCCCCGCGAAGCTGGTCACGCCGCGGCTGCGCGCGTAATCGACCACGCGCTCGATCGACTGAGCGGGCGCGTAGCCCATCAGATAGGCCCCCTCCCCCGCGACGCCGGCGTCGTTGGAAAAGCCGATCACCGGCACGCGCGCGGCCCGGGCCAGCGGTGCGACGGCGCGCACGTCCTCCGCCAGGAGCGGGCCCAGGATCAGCTGCGCCCCGTCGGCCAGCGCGCGCTGCGCCGCGGCCGCAGCGCCAGCGGCGGTATCGTAGCTGGTGATGCGCACGGTGGTGCTGTTCGTGTCGAGCAGGGCGAGCTGGGTGGCGTTGGCGATCGACCGGCCGACGCCGGCGTTGGTGCCGGACAAGGGCACCAGCAGCGCGACCCGGTGCCGCGCCGTGTCGCGCGGGATGCCCGCCTCCACCGTCGGGGGTAGCGCCGGTGCCGGCCGCGTCGCGGCGGGGCGCGGCGGCGGCTCGGCCCCGCGCGGCACCACCGTCTGGCAGGCGGCGAGCGCCGCCGCCAGCGCGAGCGCCGCCCAGCGGAGCAGCCGCGGTTGCCCGTGCGTCGCATGATCTGGCATGAGCTGCTCCCGTGAACCCGTTGGAACCCGGTCTCTACATCGTCGCGACGCCGATCGGCAATCTCGGCGACCTGTCGCCCCGTGCGGCCGACATCCTTTCGCGCGCCGACGTGGTGGCGGTGGAGGACAGCCGGGTCACCGCCGGCCTACTGCGCCACATCGACGCCAAGCGGCCGATGACCCCTTATCACGACCACAATGCGGAGGCGGTGCGCCCGGGGCTGGTCGCGCGCATGGCAACGGAGGCGGTGGCCCTGGTGTCGGACGCGGGCACGCCGCTGATCTCCGATCCCGGTTACAAGCTGGTGCGCGACGCGCGCGCGGCGGGACACGCGGTGGTGACGGTCCCCGGCCCTTGCGCGGCGGTGGCGGCGCTGACGCTCGCGGGGCTGCCGACCGACCGTTTCCTGTTCCTCGGCTTCCTGCCGCCCAAGGGCAAGGCGCGGGCGGACGCGATCGCGGAGGTCGCGGCGGTGCGCGCGACGCTGGTCCTCTACGAGTCCGGGCCCCGCCTCGCCGCCTGTCTCGAAGCACTGGCGGCGGGTCTCGGCGACCGCGACGCGGCGGTCGCGCGCGAGATCACCAAGCGGTTCGAGGAGGCGGTGACCGGGTCCCTGTCCCAACTAGCCATGCGCTACGCCGACGCCCCGCCCAAGGGCGAGATCGTGGTGGTGGTGGCGCCGCCCGGCGCGCCGCCGCCGGCGTCGGAGGAGGATGCCGAGGCGGCGCTGGCGGAGGCGCTGACCCGCCTGCCCGCCGCCAAGGCCGCGGGCGAGGTCGCCCGCCGCCTGGGTCTCGACCGGCGCACGCTGTACGCGCGGGCGACGGCGATGAAGGCCTGACCGTCAGAAGTCGATGGACGCCGATGCCTTGAAGGTGCGCGGCTGGCCTTGCAGCAACGCGTTGGCGAAGCTGTCATAGGCAGATGCCCAGTACCGCTCATTGGCGACGTTATCGACGGTGAAACGCAGCGTCAGCGGCCGGTCGCCGACCACCGCGACGTAGCGCGCGCCCAGGTCGACGCGGGTCCAGGTCGGCAGTTCCAGCGTGTTGGCGGCGTTGACCTGCTGCTCCCCGGTATGAACCACCCGGCCGGTCAGCGTCAGCGCGGGGATGAAGGGGAGGTCCCATTCGGCGTTGGCGTTCACCGTGTAGTCGGGGATGCCGTACACCTTGTTGCCCTGGTTCACCCCGCCCTGCGTCCGGCGCAGGGTCGCGTCGGTGACGCTGGCGCCCGCGATCAGGCGGAGGCCGCGCGTCACCTCGCCATCCAGCGTGAACTCCAGGCCCTGGTTGCGCTGTCGCCCGTCGACGGCGAAGGTGTTGAGGAGCGGGTTGGCCGCGGAAGGCGTCGCGATGCCGTTGGGCTGCCGCGTGCGGTATGCGCCGACGCCGAACGTCATGCCATCGAAGCCGAGCGCGCCGAGCGCGAACTTGCCGCCGACCTCGTACTGGACCGTCTTGTAGGGTGCGAAGATCTCGCCCGCGTTGGTGGTGCCGGCGGGTGCGGTCGGGCCGGGGGCCAGCCCCTCGATCCGGTTGGCGTAGAGCGACACGCCGCGCGCGGGCTTCACCACCAGGCCGACGACGGGGGTCACCGCATCCTCGTCATAGCCGCCGGGGTTCAGCGCGCCGTCGTTGATCGAGTAGGAACGCTGGATGATGGTCTGCAGCCGGAGGCCCGCGGTCAGCAGCACCCGGTCGTCCGCAAGGCCGATCGTGTCGGAGGCGAACACGCCGCCCTGGCGCACCCGCGCGACCGGAAACGGATCATCGAGGTTGCCGCCGACCAGGGTCGAGCCGGGCAGCGCGCGTACGGGCGTGTCGTACAGGTTGGTCGCGTAACCCGCGAAGCCGGGGCCGTAGCGGAAGTCGTAAGCGTTGCGATTGACCTGCCACAGATAGCTGCCGCCGACATTCACCTCGTGACTGACCCCGCCCGCCGCCAGCTTCACCCGCACGCCGGCCTGCGCGCTCTCATTGTTGTCGGTCCGGGGCACGAACAGGGCGGTGCCGGTGGCGTCGCCGGTCACCGCATTGTTGACCGTGAGGCCGTCGTAGATCCCCTCCTCGCTGCCGTCGCGCGCGCCGAACGCGGCGTAGAGGAGCGCGTTGTCGGCCAGGTCGTATTCGCCACGGACGATGCCGAACAGGTCGCGCAGCTCCGTATAGGCGAAGGCCTGCCCGTAGTTGGCGTCGGCATCCGGCACCCGCGGCACCGCGGTCAGCGTCGGGGCGAGCGTCACCTTGGGGCGGAGGTTGCGCACCACCACGCGCTGATAGGCCAGGTCGAGCGACAGCCGCGCCCGCTCGCCCCGCCAATCGGCGCCGAGCCCCACGACCGCCGAGCGACGGAACTCGTTGTCGATGGCGACGTCGCCGGCCCGGTAGGCGCCGTTGACGCGGATGCCGAACTGCCCGTCCGCGCCGAAGCGACGGCCGACATCGGCACTGCCGCCGAAATGGGAGGAGCTGGTGTAGTTGGCGGTGGCGCGGGTCAGGGGCGCGTCGCCGGCGCGCTTCAACGCCAGGTTGACCGACCCGCCCAGCGACGTGCCGCCGGGCGCGGCGCCGTTCAGGAAGGCGTTGGCACCGTTCAACACCTGAACCCGCGCGTAGAGCTCGGGCGCGACCAGCTGGCGCGGGGCGATGCCGTACAGGCCGTCCAGCGCGATGTCGTCGCCGAACAGCGGGAAACCGCGGATGATGAACAGCTCGGCGGCGTTGCCGAAGCCGTAGGTCGTCCGGATCGAGGGATCGTTCTCCAGCACCTGCCCCAGCGTCTGCGGCTGCTGGTTGAGGATCAGCGCCTCGTTGTAGCTGCGTAGCGAGAAGGGCACGTCTTCCGCCGCCTTGTTGCCGAGTGCGCCTAGATTGCCCTCCCGCTCGATCCCGGTCTGGTTGGCGCGCTGCGCGGTGACGATGATGGTCTCGTCGTCCTGCGGCGCAGCCTGCTGCGCCAAGGCGGGCGCGGCGATGGCGAGGAGCGAGGCCGAGGCGGCCAGGCGAAGGATGGTGGTCATGATCGTTCCCTTTTCCCGAACTCAGTATCGCTTGGCGCGCATTGCCCAGCCGGTGGCGGCGAGCGGGATCGCGAGCCCCGCCCAGGACAGCACGTCGCGCCAGCCGTCGCCGGTGAGCGCCGCCACCAGCCCGAACAGGCTCGCCGCGCCGATCATGGCCGGCCATGCGAAGGTGGATCGGATCACGCCGCCACGCCGCCGCGCTCGATCTCGCGGACCCGCGCGTCGGTCGGGCGACGCTTGCCCAGCCACAGGTAGAGGCCCGAGCCGAGCACGACGATCGTGAAGCCGGTCAGCGCCGCCCACAGGAGCTTGAGCGGCAGCCCGCCATAGTCGCCGAAATGGAGCGGTTGCGAATAGGACAGCGCCAGCGCGTACCAGGGCATCGGGCGCGCGTCGGTCAGCGCGCCGGTCTCGCCGTCGATCAGCGCGGGGGTGAGCGCGCGCTCAGTCAGCGGCGTGTCGCCCTGGAAGAAGACGGCGTAATGGTGGCGGCTGCTGTAGCTGCCGCCCGGAAAGGCGATGAATTGCGGCCGGACGCCGGGAAGCGCCGCGCGCGCGGTCGCCATTGCGCGGTCCAGCGAGCCGTAGCGCGTCGGCGGCAGGGCCGGTCGGCCGGCATAGGCGCGGGTCATGTCGGCCAGCTCGCGCGCCTGCCACAGCTTGAGGATCGGGGTCGCCAGCGTGTTGACCACCCCGGTCAGCCCGACGACGCTCATCCAGGCGACCGCCACGATGCCGAGGAGATTGTGATGGTCGAGCCATTTGACCCGCCGGCTGCGCGAGACCCGCAGCGTTCCGAAATCGAGCTTGCGCATGAACGGCGCGTAGAGGACCACGCCCGACACGATCGCGGCAAAGAAGAGCAGCCCCATCGCGCCCAGGAACAGCATGCCCGGCAGCCCGAGGAACATGTCGGTATGGAGCTGGAGCAGGAACGCCATCACGCCCCCTTCCTCCACCGCGCCGACCGGCCGGCCTGTGGTGCGGTCTAGGATCTGGAGCGTCATGTCCGCACCCGGCGAGTCGGGCCGGGGCGCGGTGGTGACCGTCATCGACGGTCCGTCATTGTCGAACGCCATGAACACGGGCACCTCGCCCGGCCGCTCCGCCAGCGCCCGGCGGAGCACCGCGTCGAGCGGCAGCAGGCCTGGCGCGTTGCCCGACGAGGGCGGTCCCGCCACTGGCAAGGCATGGCCGGTGGCGGCGTCGATCTCGTCGTGGAAGATCAGAGGCAAGCCCGTCAGGCACAGCATCAGCAGAAAGGCCGTGCACAGGATGCTCGACCACTTATGCACCAGGAACCACGCGCGGATGGCACCGCGCGTCATCGCCGTTCCTGGATATTGCGAAGCATTCGCAGCCCGTAGCCGGGGGTGTGCGGCGGCGCAACTGGTTTGATCCGGCGGCGCTGCTACGACTTCACCGTCGTGTCGCGCTGGTCCCGGCGTGGCGGCGCCGCGCTTCCGCCGATCTTCGGCATGCGGGCTGTAGAACGCCGCGACGAGCCCGGCACGACGATGTGGAAGCGTGGCGGGTTCTCCGGTACGATCCCGCCTAGCCTGCAGCCATGCGCCCGCCCCCGTCCCGCCCCACCCGCGATCGCCGCGCCGCCGAGGCCGCGGGCCGGCGTGGCGAGCGGATCGCGGCGTGGTGGCTGCGACTGAAAGGCTGGCGCATCCTTGACCGCCGGGTCCGCACGCCCGCGGGCGAGGTCGACCTGGTCGCCCGCCGCGGCGCGCTGGTCGCCTTTGTCGAGGTCAAGACACGAGCCTCCGCAGCGGACCTCGACCACGCCATCGACGCGCGGCGTCTCGCCCGCGTAGCCGCCGCGGCGGAACTGTTGATGCCCCGCTATGCCGGGCCCGGCGACGACATCCGGGTCGACGTGCTGCTGCTGGCGCCCGGCACCCGGCCGCGCCACATCGAGAATGCCTGGATCGGGTGACAAGCGGGCCGCCGGCCCCTAACCCGGCCCCGCCCGACAGCAAGCGATGGAGTGAACGCATGCCCCTCACGGTCGCCGTCCAGATGGACCCGCTCGCCGGCCTCAACATCGCGGGCGATTCCACCTTCGCGCTGATGCTCGCGGCGCAGAAGCGCGGGCACCGGCTGTTCCACTACCTTGCGGAGGAGCTGAACTACGCCGCCGGCCGGGTCTGGGCACGCGCCCACCCCGTGACCGTACAGCGCGTGGAGGGCGATCATTTCGCGTTCGGCGAGGCGGTGCGCCTCGACCTGGGTGAGGAGGCCGATGTGGTTCTGATGCGCCAGGATCCCCCGTTCGACCTCGGCTACATCACCGCCGCGCACCTCCTGGAACGGATCGCCGGCCGCACGCTGGTGGTGAACGATCCCGCCAGCGTCCGCGACGCGCCGGAGAAGGTCTTCGTCCTCGACTATCCGCAGTTCATGCCCCCGACGCTGGTCACCCGCAGCCTGGACGAGGCGCGCCGCTTCCTGGCCGAGCATCGCGAGATCGTGGTCAAGCCGCTGCACGGCAATGGCGGCAAGGCGATCTTCCGCGTCGGCGAGGACGGCGCCAACCTGTCGGCGCTGATGGAGGTGTTCAACGCCACCTGGCGCGAGCCGCACATGGTGCAGGCGTTCCTGCCGGCGGTGGCGGCGGGCGACAAGCGCATCGTGCTGGTCGACGGCGAGGTCGCGGGGGCGATCAACCGGCTGCCCGGCGCCGGCGAGATCCGGTCCAACCTGGCGGTCGGCGGATCGGCCGAGAAGACTGAGCTGACCGCACGCGAGCGCGAGATCTGCGCGGTGCTCGGCCCCGAGCTGAAGCGCCGCGGCCTCTTGTTTGTCGGCATCGACGTGATCGGCGGCGAATGGCTGACCGAGATCAACGTCACCTCGCCGACCGGCATCGTCGCGATCGAGCGGTTCGACGGCACGGACGTGGCCGGACTGATCTGGGACGCGATCGAAGCGAAATGCGCATGCGGGTAGCGCGAGCCGTGCGCGAGACGCGCGAGCCCGGCCGGCGAGCGGCGGAGCCGGCCCGGCCGGCCGCGGGTTCCCGCAGGGTGATATTGTGCGGGGTGCCCCGATCGTCGCGCCCCGGTTTCGCCGCCGGACGCGCGGAGCCCACCGGCCGGGCTCGCCGGCGCTCGCCATGACCGAGTTCATCCTCGATCTGGTCGCTCGTGGCGGTTACCTGGGCATCTTCCTCCTCATGGCGCTGGAGAACGTGTTTCCGCCAGTGCCGTCGGAGGTCATCATGGGGCTGGGCGGGATGGCGGTCGCGCGCGGCGACATGCGCGTCGTGCCGCTGATCGGGTGGGCGACCGCGGGCACCACCGCCGGCAATTATTTTTGGTACTGGGTCGGGCGGCGGCTCGGCTACGAGCGGTTCCGCCCCTTTATCGAGCGCCACGGCCGCTGGCTGACGCTGGACTGGCAGGATGTGGAGGGCCTGCACCGCTTCTTTGTCCGGCGGGGCGGATCGGTAGTGTTCGTGTTCCGGTTCCTGCCGACGTTCCGCACCATGGTGTCGCTGCCCGCCGGGATGACGCGCATGCCGCTGGCGCGTTTCCTTCTCTGGACCTTCGCGGGCAGCGCCATCTGGAACACGCTGCTCGCCTATGCCGGCATCCTGCTGGGCAGCCGGTTCGAGGCGCTCGGCGGCTATGTCGGGCCGGCGGCGGCGGTGCTGACCGCGGCGCTGGTGCTCGGCTACCTGTACCGGGTCGCGACGTGGCGACCCCGATCTTGAAAAGCGCGAACGCAGCCGGCACGGAGCAGCGCATGAACGGCAAGGCAGGCTCCCCGTCCAAGGCGCGCGCGGCGACGGGGTTCGAAGTATCCCAGCGGCTGGAGGCGAGCGAGGGCGTCATCAAGGCGCCGACCGACCTCGCCCAATTCTACTACCGCTCTGGCTTCCTGGACGAGGCCAGCTGCGACCGGCTGGTCGCGATGATCGACGCCGGCAGCCGCCCCTCCACCCTCCTGTCCGACCGCAGCCCGGACGGGTTCCGGACCTCGTCGAGCTGCGACATGGACCGCCACGCGCCGGAGGTGCGCCCGATCGACGAAGGCATCGCCCGTTTTCTGGGCATCGACCCGGTCCATGGCGAGACCATGCAGGGGCAGCGCTACGCGCCCGGCCAACAGTTCCGTGCCCATCATGACTGGTTCCACGAAGGCGAAAGCTATTGGAGCCGGATGAAGGCGCAGGGCGGGCAGCGCACCTGGACGGCGATGATCTACCTCAACGACGTGGAGGAAGGCGGCGCGACCTGGTTCCCGCAGGCGGGCATAAAGGTTGCCCCCAGCCGAGGCCTGCTGCTTGCGTGGAACAACATGGCGCCCGACGGCAGCCCCAATCCAGCGACGCTGCACGAAGGCATGCCGGTGATCGAGGGCACCAAGTACATTGTCACCAAATGGTTTCGCGAAGGCGCCTGGGGCCACCCCGCCTGACCGCCGCCCGTGCGGACCTCAACCGGCGCGGCCCTCCTTGGCATGCTCCCGCCGGATCGCCTGGAGGAGGTGGGCGCGCGTGATCGGACGCCCGCCGTGCATGAGCGAGGCGAGCGACGCGGCGAACACCGCGTTCTGGATGGTGGCGCCGGTCAGCGCGTGGTCGCGCGCGAGTTCGGACAAGTCGACGTCCGCCGCCAGCGACGCCTGCGCGGGCACACTGCGTCGCCACAACGTCTCGCG
>Ga0325400_1003305_pt1 | contig 14523 bp, 3 predicted proteins | sample PopdelMetagenome_2_FD_205662 | JGI IMG/M metagenome (GOLD analysis project Ga0325400, IMG submission 205662) | Populus deltoides microbial communities from Bellville, Georgia, United States - Xylem-PdKOR-R1 | ecosystem: Host-associated > Plants > Phyllosphere > Stem > Wood/Secondary xylem... | reverse complement strand
AGTGTTGAGAGGATTAGTGGTGGTAATTACAGCGCCTAAAGACATGACGGAGAGGCAAACGATGGGGAAGAAGATGGAGTTCGGAGAAAGTAAGAGGATGACGTGGCCTTTGCGGATTCCCATGTCGTAGAGACAAGTGGAAACGGAATCTACTGCTTTCCATAGGTCTTTGAAGGAGAGGTGGCGGCCGGTAGCTGCGTCGATGAAGGCTGTTTTGCCGTGGTGAGGACGGGAGGAGATGAAGGTGGTGACGTCTAGGAAGTCAGTTAGTGGGAGTGGGATTGGCTTGCGTTTGCTGTAGAAAACAGAGTTTGATTTGCAAAAGCCGCTTCTAGGGTCGATTGTGAGGTTGTTGTTGTCTGCCATGGCTGCTAAATTATTGAGCAAGATCTCTCTCAAAACTAGCTACTGGCTGTTGTGGTTCTTTTTTCTCTTGACAGAAAGAGGACTATTTATGCACAGGTCGTCACTCGTCAAAAAAGTCGATGGAGATGGCCGACATTTTTAGCTAATTAATTATAAGTTCGTCCTTGTAGTTTATCAAAATTGATTAATAAATCTCTATAGTATCATAATTTGTTAAATAGTCCCTTGATTGATATTAATCATCTACAATTAGAGAGATACTGTATTAGTTTTTGCTTTTTGTTCAACCATAAAGAAAAAATTATCTAGTTAATCAAATAACTTTTGTTTTTGCACTAGGCTTGAAAGAAAAAACTTAAAGGCGATTTTAAATTTTGATTTTGTAAAAGTTAAAATAATTTATTTTTCATTCATGGAGACCTACTTTTTATTTATTTTGCATGACTTTATTTATTTTTATTAAATCTACCAATTTATTTACGAAACTCTCGATGGGAATAGATTTAAATTTTCATTAACTGATAACTTGTAATCCTTCTAGTCTTATTTATAAGTTAAACAAGATAGATAACACTTGTATTAATTTGTGTTTAAATACATTGAATTATAATTCCTAGATTTATTAAATATATATTGATCTTATTTCAATGCAACACTTGTATTAATTTGTGTTTAAAAGTAATCTATTGAAACGAATCAATAATAAATTTAATTGTGTGGAATTATTATTATTATTATTATTGTTGTTGTTGTTGTTGAGTAAAATAATATATACACCAACAAGTTATAATACTATCTTGATGCTAAATTAAAGTCAACAAGACATATATTAATGGTTTAAATTTATATTCTAGGAACACATGTACCAGTCACTTAGAATATTTGTGTAATTATTAATAAAAATAAGGGTACACCAGATAACTTCATTTAGAAAAAAAAAAAATTCAGAATACCAAAACCCTAGGTTTCAAAGCAATTTAATGTACGAGGATATTTATGATTTTCTGGAATTTGAAATACCTTAGTTTACCAAACACAAAAATATATTTTTTTTAAACATCCTTATACTAAACGTCATCCAAACAGGGTTGTTAATTTTATTTCAATTGATGTTATATTTTTTTAATTCAAATAATATATTTTAATTTTAAAGCATTTTAATTTATCAAGATTGTACTGTTTATATATATATAAAAAACTCAAAATATTAATTCATCATATATAATTTTAATTCATATCAAAAAAAATAAATTAACTTGAGATTGTGCAATCTAAATGTCAAACACAATATCAAATATCTAAATATAATTTTATAATTTAACCATTTCCATTTAGCAACTTTGTTGGTTTGCGTCAACTTTCCAATAAACTCATTATTAAGTGATAAAATTAGAAAAATAATAATTTAAAAAATAACACAATAAAATGACGTAACTCTATTAGGATTAACTTATAAAACTCATGGTTTAAGTTATGAGATTGAGATAATTTTTTAGAAAACAAATTGAAACAAATGATAAATTTTGACTCATAATCAACCAAATGTTAAAAATGTTGAATAATAAATCTGAGAAGAATTATCAATTAAAAAAACAAACAAAAAAAACTAGAATAAACTTGGTTAACCTGCAAAACCTATATAGATTGAGATAATCACGTACAAAAAAATAAACAAATCACAACAAATTATAAAGTAAAGTCTCTAGTAAACTAAAGGTTAAAAGATTGAATTATTATATATATGTTTTCTTTTTAAAAAAGCAAAAAAAGAAAAAAAACTATTCACGAAATGGAATGATGGGAACCAAAATTTTCTTTTTGAAACGATCCAAAATCTTGAAGGAGATGAGATTTATTCTAGGATATTTTGTTTTTTCAAACGGTTACAAGATATGCTATTCCAGACAGATTAGAATGAAATTAAAAACCTTCGCGATAGAAGTGTTTATAGAAGCCAAATGCTACCGAGTTTTAAATTCCCCATTAGTATCAACATTAAGCTACAAAATACATTGCCTGCAATTCATTTTTTTTTTTTGGGCAACACGCCTGCCGTTTTGTTGAATAAGAAATTGTAAATAGAGAAGATTGAAAATCTGGAGATATGGTCCACCCTCTCAATTCTACTAATAAATTGTATATAGATTAGATTATATATACACCAGACTAAAGCTAAACGCAACACATGCACGTGGATTCTTCTTGTTTAACGTCGGTTCAAGGTATTAAATTGATTTGTTTAATAATGTTTGATTTTCGAGAGAAGAAAAGATATAGAAAAGCCAACATGAAATGAGATTAGATTTGGATAATTTAATCAGGCATAATATACTTCCATCCAGCGCGAGATTTATATTATTGTAAGTAATTCATGGGTGAGAGAACTAGAAGATTAATTAAAAAAACATGCGAGAATATGTTTCTATCCATGTGACGATTAATGTTGTGCACGTGCAGATATTTTGTCCTTTTGCAGGCTGTTTCTAACCGCGTTCTTGTGTGGGACCATTTACAATCAGGTCAATGATATGAATTGTTTGATATAACTGTGATTGTTTTATTTAAATAATATTTTATTATTATTATTATTATCATATCATAATTATAAAATAATATAAAATAAATATTAATTTAATATTTTTTTTTCAAAATAAAAACATTTTAAAAAAAATAAGCAAAAATTATATCAACCCCCTCTCTATTTTATTTCTCACTGTGAAATTTCTAAACTGGCCAAATATCCCTGAACTTAGAGTGTCACAAAATTAGTCACTGTGTTCTTAATTTTAGTTTTTACCTTTTCTATATGAAATCAAGTTTTTCTCTTATTTTCTTAAAATCTTAAAAACAAATTTTGATATCATAATTTTAGGGTATTTAGGATACTATTTTTTTTTAATTTAAAACTAAAAAAAATTGAATGGAGAACTAAAATTATAATATTAACTACCTTTATTTTGTTTTCAAAATTATAAAATTAATTATATGAAAAATAAAAAATTATAAATCAGGTTGAAGATTAATGAAGTTAAAGATATTGAAAGTTTTTATTAGCTATATGTACAAAATATGGAAGGACTTATAAAATAAATAAGAGGAAGACTTGATATAAAATATACAAAAAATATATAAAATGGTCAAGAAAGAAATAATATGGTGACCTATTTCTAATTTTCCAATTAATCAATATTTTGAATCATGTCATGTTCATATTCGAAAAGAAAATTAATTTTCAATTCTTATAACTACTTTTGAATTCAATGGTTGAAATTATTTGAGGAAAAAAATAAATTTATTATTTTTAATATTTAATGTAATATTATTTAATTTATATTTCATGAACGCAATTAAATATGAAAGAATCTCATACAATTCTTTTTAGCATGAGTGGACGACATACCAATAAGAAATTGGCATTTGTTAATCGAAAGAAGGAGAAGAGAAGAACGTTATAGTATTGGAAAGGTCTGGCCCAACATTTAGGACCGAGGCCCACATATTAAAGTGACCCAACCCAAATATAATATTGGACAGGTTCTAGCCCATTCCTTGCCTCGATTATATGGGCCCAATATTTGCACCAGGGCAAGGTCAGGCGCGGCATCGGCACGCGAAGAAATTCCGAGATAAAATTTTAATTTACTAATCTAAAATCAAACGGCTCTGGGTAACAAAATCATACTTGCAGTCCTGGGCACCAATTGATCATTCCAGAGGTAGAGGAGAGTGAAAGAGATGGCAGGAGGGCATGGAGAGGGCATCAATTACAAAGGCTTGACTATGCATAAGCCAAAGCGATGGCATGTAGTCACTGGAAAGGGCTTGTGTGCTGTCATGTGGTTAGTTGCTATCCTCCATTGCTTTTCCCCTTTTCCAGCTTCAAACCCTAGATTTGATCTTAACCTTGTTTTAATCTGATTTTGGTATGTATTAATTTTCCGATCTGGTTTACTGTTAGCTCTGGATTGTTGAATTAAAAAAAAAAAATCATGGAATTTTTTTGCTCTTGATCTGAAGTAAGGAAGCTGACTGTTGGGGTTTTGTTGTAATTTTTGTTTTCAGGTTTTGGGTACTTTACAGGGCGAAGCAAGATGGCCCTGTAGTACTGGTAAGAGTTGATTTTTTTTAAAGAAAAATTTCTTTCCTTTATGAATGATTTGCATTGGGCATTTAATTCAATTGGAAGGGATTATGCTGTGTTTTTCAGGGCTGGAGACATCCGTGGGAGGGCCATGGTGACCATGGCCATGAGAGTGGACACTAGGTAATTTCTCGCGCATTACTTTTATCTTCTTTGCTGAGGATGTGAACGCAGCGTAAATAAATTGCATAGCTAGTCAGTTTAAGGAGCAACCTCCAATTGTTATGGTCTCTTGTTATTAATTGGATTCACAGTTTATTTATTTATTTTATGAAGGAATTGATAGATATTCCTGATATTCTTTAAATTATCATTTTAGTTTTGTCATGAATTGGTTTGCCGATACCCGGTGTATCCAAAACCAATTATATTTGTGTGGAACTGCCACTGATTGTAATTAAATTTAAACTGTTTTTGTTTTGGATGGGTGTTTATTGTGTGATATAAAAACTGGAGATCGATTTGGTGTCCATTTTTCAATCATGAGGAGATCTAAAGGATCTGTGTGCTTGCGCTATGCCATCGTAGGAATAGTACTGTTGATTGAAGGCTATTATTTGGATTTTCTTGGGAATATGTGTGGGGATGTTTGTTTTAGAGCCATGATAGCATTGGTAGATTGACCTAAAAGGATTTGTATGGTTATATACTTTAGATATGGAGCTTTTAGTTATGGATTTATTGCCATTGTAATTATTTTGCTCCCAAATTGGTTATAGGAAAATCGTGCACTTCTTGTTGATACAAATCAGGTTGTCTAAAATGATATCCTCATTTGAGGCATACTTTTTGATCCCCTGCTAATCTTTTGAGCCAAAGTGTTTTTTCAAAATCCTGCCAACCATTGTGTAACAAGAACTTGACAATCTTCCTTTTCACTTTAACTTAGTGGGCGGTAAATGGCTGTGATTTTTATGATGAGGATTAAGATTTTTTTTTTTTGTGAAATTGATTAGATGAGAAAAGCATTATCATGGACCCCTTTTATTCTATGCAAGCAAAAGTTGTTTACTGAACCCGATGGCCCTGAGGATTTTCTTTCACTTCTTGGAAATTTCATATTGGGTAGTCGAATATGGTTGATGCACTTCTCACTTTCATTGTGCCCATTTCAAGAAATGGATGGCATCATGGTTGATTTTGTGTGAAATATTTTGAAGGTATTCACTGGTGGGGTCGTTGTGCTCTCATGATCTGTAGACTGTAGCCCATTTATGGAAGTGGCATGCTGCAACATCTCAAGCACTGGATTGAAAACAAAAAAATAGTTGTCAATCTTATCTTTTAACAAGACAACAAAAAAAAACCACTAGGTAGAAACAAACATCATAATTTGTCTCACAACATCATGCATATAGTTGTTATTTAGTTTTCTGTTCTTTGCTTAACCTCAGTTCATTAGAAAGTGAACGTTCAGTTTAATTTGGTGGTCACTACTTATGCATGTCATAGCTATTTCTAGTTATCTGACATTCTTGACAAGCATTTTGTTTTCATCCTCAGATTTTGTATCAGCAATTTATTTTACCAATATTAGAATTTACAAGGAAATGGGGCAACCATACTGTTATTTTGCTGATTTCAGGCATCCCATTGAAGAATGAAGATCAATAGCCAACCGTAAATGTATTTGTCGATGGGTTGTTGGCCATGCTGTCTTGATGAGCCCTGTTTCTTTCTTCGTTTCAATAAAGTGGTGGCGGAAAAAGATTCCCGCGTACATTGAAACCCTTTTTAACATGCTTCTTTGTGATCATGGATTTTAGTTTGTATGTATTCTTCTCTAGACATGGGCACTTCTCTGTGTATCATGCTGTATCAGTTCATCCCAGCATGTTTTCGGTGCCAGGCAAGGTATCATTTGCTTTTCCCACTGTTCTCTATGTAGCAAATCATGGTAAAACATCAGCCTTGTGCTCTAACCCTTCACAGCATCAAAATTTCGAACTATTTTCCAATGTTTCCAACGAGGTAATGATATATATATCTATCACACAACTATTTCCCAATTGCGCGATGGAAGAAACGATTAGAACTTATGGAATGCTTGACACGTAACTGCCCTCGGCGCGATGGTTCAGGTCACATTGTTCATGGGCCTAAATTTAAATAAAGCAGCCTGGTGTCCAACACTGATGCTTGAGACACATATTAGTTGGGCCTCAGGCTCCTGCATATCTTTCCTACCGAATTTTAAAAGGTCTCCACAGGATCCAAGTTCAACTAGCAAGGTCTAGTCATCAGATGCCGAAATTATGAAGATTTTAAGTGTAAATCGCACGACAGATTGCATTTTGCAAGATTTGGATGCTATGTAACTGTAGATGTCAATAACTTGTGTTAACAGTTGGAGTCTCACAAGAATTTTTTTTTTTTAATTCAAGAGTAGATTCAATGTTTTAACTGAGTTGGTATTAGATTAAGAGTGTGTTTGGTATTGCGGTAGCTGTTGTGGTTGTGGTTTGAAAAAAGTTGTTTTATAAAAAGTACTTTTAGTTGAGGTTGGTTTGAAAAAATAGGTGTTTGGTTAAAACTGTGGTTGAAATTGAAGTTGAAGAAAAAGTAATTTAATGTGTTTGGTTAAGAGTATTTTTGAAATTGAGGTTATAAAATATTGATGGTTTTTTATTTAAATATTGTGGATTTAACTATTGTTATTACATCCTGAAATAAATCATACTTATATATAAAAAAAAATTATTGTTTCATTAAACTATCTACAATTCCATTACGTACAAAATTCATCCGACAAGAACTACAAAATTAGGTAAAATATTATCAGGAATAAAATTGAGATTATAGTACAAGTAAATTTAATTCACCTTAAACTACTTTTTAAAAAAAAACAAAAAAAAATTGTTGTTCACGTTCAGTGCGAGTGAAATTAATTAACTACACAGATTAAAAAAAAAAAAAACTGTTCAGTGAACAGTGGAGCCATGCATCCACTGTTCACTGAACAGTGAAGCATGGTCTTTGTCTTGAAACGTGCAGGAAGCAGCGCCTAGCTGCTTCCTTTTTTCCTGCGTTTCAAACGCAGTAATTCATGGGTCCCATGTATAGTAATAAGCATTTGTTTCTTAACCAAACAGCTTGTAAAATTTAGCCGCAGGAAACGTGGACGCCACCACGTAGACAAACAGTTTCTAACTAGATCAACTTAAATTTTTGATTATATTAATTGGATTAGTTGGGTTTTTTTATTTATTTTTTTAAATTTTAATTAGTTCAAGTTTTGAGTTAATCTACCGAGCTAGTTTAAATTTTAAAATAATAATTGGAGTTGACAAGTTGAATTTGTTTAATAGGTGTAACAAATCTGGTATAAACAACATAATTATTATGCAAATCGAAAAGGAAACATTAACCTAAACAAGTATTAAATCTTGTTGTTAATTACCCAAACATTTGGAAGGGCGTCAAATGGGTGATAGGCTGGCAACTTGGCATGTCTATTAACATTATTACAACTGCACATCTTTTTTCCTTTTTTAATGAAAATAATCCAGACAACATAAGGGATGCATTACCATGATATTTCTATAACGCAGACATGGGAATATCCATTTATTGCCCTGTTCTCAGATCTCCAATTTTCTTTCAAGTTGCATGGTAGAATATTAAGCTTCTTTACTTGATTGTCGGGTGTCCAACAAGCCTTTGCCTACTTCTTCACGGGTAATGATTTTTCGCATGTTGGATGCTTGAGCAACTGCGCTGAAAGAGCACAAGCAGCATAAATGGAAAAAAAAGTAGAGTGGTCGAGGCATTCATGCATGCCTTCCTTCTTTCTATTGACACATGGTTTTAAAAGGCTTTTCTATTCTTGACTAACTTATGCTTACGTGAATTTGGTAGCCTATATTCTAGGTCATGGATTGAGTTCATGAATTTAGATCATGTAAGCAAGGTTCCAGCTTAGCTGGTACCGTGGAATTAAGGAAATGGTATTAGTTTTTCTTTTTTTTGAAAAGTAAAAAGGAATGTAATAAATTCTGTTCAAATGGAATAAAATTAAGTTACGTAAAGCTTTCTCTTGCAAGGTGTAGTATGAAATCAAAATTGTAATGCAAATTAAAAAACTCAAGAATAAAAAAAAAATTGAGAGAAAGGTATACAAAAAAAAGATTAGGCATAAAGACTTAGACAATTAAGGAATTAAACTAATATAGATAAATTTTAATCTGCATATGAATTATATTCTGCCGACTAAATTGGTCGACCGTCTCTCAATCGGTCAACCACTTTAACTTATTTCACCCGGTTGCTTTGTCTCAAGCGGTCCACCAAGTCAACTGATTTTTAGACTTAAAGCTTTTGGGTCTAGCAGCCAAGCCCGACCCAAGTGAATTGGATTTGACAGCCATGTCAAACCCAAGTACCCTGAGTCTGGCAGCCAAGTAACTTGAATTTTGCTTATTAGTTAGATCCAAGTAAACGTGTTTCCAACATAGTTTTTTGAATTTAAAGATAATAAAACAATATCAAAATACCAAAATGTCCCCTATAATAATAGAAATTACACAAAAAATAGTGTGAAACAAAAAAAAAATACCCTCATATACAAAACTTATTTTTTTTTTGTCTTTTCCATGGCCAAAGATGTATTTTAATTATTTAATAGTTTGTGTAAGGTCAAAAAATCCCTAGGCAACAAGTCTTAATTCTGTTAGCCTTGGGGATAGAATAATATTTTTACTATGCAAATAATAATAAAAAAATTACCATACCCCCGCTTAAACGTTTAATACTAATGAGCCTATGAAAAATATTGAAATACTCTCATAACCAGAGCTTCAATTTTTCCTAATAAAGAGGAAAATGATACTTTAACTTCATGTGAAAACACAACATTAGCTCCATCTCAAGCCTTCAAAGCTTGAAAAATCCACTATGCAGGTCTACAGTGAACTGTGTCTTGGTCCACGGTACACTTGCACAGAGATGCCAGCCCCACAAAGCTTGGGTATGACAATCATGCCAGACCTGTGCTCTGACATCAAACATGATTGCTAGACCAAGGCTCTTAGGCTTGGTAACTCATGCTAGACCTAAGCAAACAACAAACAAATAGAGGACAATTGTGCATTTTAGTTGTCGGGAGAGAGAAATGAAAGAAAAAATAAAAACAATCGATCACCGGCGGCAATCCAACCATGATATGTCTACACGCGCTAAACCATGTGGAAGAGGGCATGTTTACGTATCTAGTTATATGGTGGATGGATAGATTTGGCCACCAGGAAGTGTCTCATGCACCTCCTTAATGGTATGGGTGTTGCCCATTCGCTGGGGCGTGTGAAACACGCACTGACAACTTTTCGATTAAAAAATAGAAAATACAACGTGAAAAATACTAAAAAGCCTTCATGATACTCTTAATTACACAATATAACCATGTAAATTTTACTATCGTAATCCACAATAATCTATGTCTAGAATTACAGTGAAATCTCCACGCCATTTAGCTTTTTTTTTTATCGGTGCCTAATGGCCAAAGTAATATATTTACGTATGATAAATACTTGTGTATTAAAGGAGGGATTGCAATGGTTGATTTACAATTTTCCTTTTCATAATGTTTACAAGAGGAAGAAAGATGAGGTGCAGAAGTGGTGAATCTTCACACCAATGATATATATGTGTTATGAATTGAGATTGTATTGGCAAAGCTCCAGCTTAAGTACTTGGGAACGAAATGCCCTGTCGTTTGCCCTTCAGGATTAAGAAAGGAATAAAAGAATAAATTGTGTGAAGATTCACACATTTTTATTTGAAAAGAATAAAAAAATAAATAAAAATTTACATATGATCTAATTTCCTCCAAGAAGTAATTAGTGGCCGCCCAATACACCCACGGCAAAGCAACCTGCAATCCCTTGAATACTGGTCTGCAGATTAATAACGTTAAAGATAGGCTGAATAGTTTGCAAGAGGTTCTTAATTGGTAAGTATGTTAAGGAGCAGAACCCTTGTCTGGATCAAACGCCTGAACATGCACTCTAATTCAACTTCAAGATCTTCAACGGCAATCTCCACTGCCTCCAGTCTTTTATCTGCAGTATGAAGTGCTGTTTCGTCACAAAAATCGTACAAACTCTGTCCACTTGATCGCAAGAACGTTGACCTTATAAAAGACCCTTTACTTGATCCTTGGTCCAGCCATGGAATTGAGATGAGAGACAACAAAGATTCAACAATGGTGATGGTAGTGACTCTCACTTCTCTCAGTACTTCAACAACCACGATAATGCTGTGGTCTACATTTGAGATATCTGAAGTTACAGACTTGCCTTTCATTCCCTTCAGTGATTTCAGGCATTTCATTGTCTCTTTCTTTAGCTTCTTTCTGTAGAAATTATAGGCTGCAATTTTGGTACTAATATCTGGCTTGCTAACTCTTTTTCTACGTAATGTGAATTGTAAGTCTAGAAGATGTTCTTTGACAAGCAAAAGAACATCCTTAGAAATGCCACACACATCCAGCATTCTTAGAGATGACTCCGAGACTTCGTGAAGCCATTTTTCTTGTTTCTGGTTGACAAGAACTTGTTGGATCTCTGGTGAATGGAGAAGATCATTGGCAGAGTTATGCAAGTCTCTGAGAGCATTGAAATTAGGCAGTGCCATTTTCAACAAAGAAACAAGAACGGTGTGGTACGTACTTATCAAGAGGATTAACAAAGAAAAGGAAGTTTCAATTTTCAGGCAGTTGGCAATAGTGTCCTGACCACAACAACTCCTGGTTTTTATAGAAAACCTTGGAAGACAGCCTATCCTGTTCAAGATCTCAGATTTCGAGGAACAGAACTATGAAGTATCCTTTGTTGTAGTACGGACTTGGGATTACTGGCAACAGCTATGGGGACCAAATATGTCCCAGAGGAAGCTTCCATTCAGATAGAGGGAGGCATTGGACTGACTTAAATCAAATATTATATTGGTGATTTAGACTGATATTGTCAGGTTTGCATGCACGGGAGGGAGGTGCCAGCCTGTGTTCAATTTTGGAAATTGCAAACCAGACAAACTGTTGAGCTTTATTAAGACAAAACTAGCCATTTCTCTGTAAGACAGGATTGCTTACAACTGTATAAGCCTTTGTTTTCTATGGACATGATCCTAGATTAGATTCATGGTTTGAGTTCCTGTGTAAGGTTCATGGTTTGAGTTCCTGTGTAAGGAACTTCCAAGAAACTCTTCTGAAGGTTCCTCATGCCAGCTGCTTGCAAGAAGATAAAATGCAGTGCCACATTTTTTCTCCAGGCAACATAGTAGTCAAATTTCTAATTAGGAAAATGTGAGTTGATTAATTAATAACAAGGTTAATTATTTGTCTTCTTAGTTTTATTGGTCACAGTACTAGCTTCAAATATCACTGGTTAGTGTTACACGATTGGAAAAAAATACATAAATGAATTTGGTTTGAGTAAAAAAAATGAAAATATAAAATAAATCTGTTCACATTAAAGTTTTGAAATAAATTTATACCCTTCAAAAATAAAAAAAATATAAAACATGTTTTTTTTTTTAATTTTTTCTATCTCAAGATTATAACCGAATACTATGATTTTATCTACTTTAAGTGTACTTGAAAAACTAATATTGTGTTAAGAATATTAAATTAATCTATCTAATAATTAATTTTTTTCCTATTAATTAGTATAGTTATGGAATTAAAGATTTTTTATTTATTAGTATTACTTGTGGTGCTATATATATATATATATATATATATATATATATAACAACCCCTTCAGATTCTCCATACTAGAGAATAGAGTGATCACTTCTGAAATCAGCTAGTGAACTAGTTACTTTAGTTTGATATTTTTTTTTTATTCAATAGTTAGTCAACTTAGAAAAGTTTATTTTTATTTTTTTTGATATTTTTGGTCAAAATTGTGACTTTGAATAACAATGATAAATAATCTTTATTTTTTTTTAATAGAAGACGGTGAAGACAAGACAGAAATTGTAATTGGAAGGCGGAACCCTAAAAGTCTTAAACATCACACTCAGTTGGTGGTGGATGATGGAAATTGAAGTTAATTAAAATATTCTTTTCACCAACATTTAAGAGCTGAGATTTTTACTTGCATGCCTCATGTTCAAGATGTTCAAATTTGGAAAACCTTGGGTTTCATAGGAATGAAACTTAGGTTTATAATCTCGTTGAAGACTCAGTTATATATCAGTCAGGTCAATTCAAGTTAATTTAAGTAAATTTAAATAATTTTATTTTAATTTTTTAAAATTAAAATGATATTATTTAATTTTTTATATATAAAAAAACAAAGTCAAAAAGAGTTTTAATTGAGTTACGGGGGTTGATACGCTAAATCAACTAAGTTATATATATCATATTAATTTACATATAATTTTTTTAAAACCCGGTCCAGTCTAGATTTTAAATTAACCCACCGGACTAAGCTAGGTTTAAATAACCTTACTAGATTTATTGGCAGAAAAAGATGAAAAAACTTTCCGGCCAACACTTACTATTTCATAACTGACTTACAAAAATCAAAATCATGAAGATGTATAATTGAGTTCTTATATTTTACTTTTTGCCGGAAAACCATTTTACTAACACCAATTTGAAACAACAAACTAGAGGAAAGAAGTACAAATAACATGCTGCAAGCGACAAATACGAAACAAAACATAAGAGAAGGAAGAATCCCAACAACAGGAGTCGTGACGGAACAATGAAGTATAAATAGATCAATCAGAGAAACGACACACACTAGAAGTTGCTTAAATATTTGAAGATACACATATATATGACTCCAAATGAAGAAGATGCAGCCTTAGAGTTGACATTCAAGAAAATGACCAGACCATAGCAGAGATCGAGCAAGATAAGACCCCCGATATATGATTAAGTATTTTTTGTATGCAAATGTAGAGAAGATGTACTACAATCTAATTAACGAAAAGAAAATAAAAAAATGTTGAAAAATGGCATTTTATTAATTGTTAATTGGTCCAACCTATCTACTTAGCTCTTAAGGTTCATATCTTTCTTGCTGCCCTCCCAAGGTATGCAACAAATGGTAGTACGTAAAAAGCAACGCTAGCTTTAGGACTCGGTGTCTAGCATGATGAGTTAACTTAACAACCTGCTAACTTAGAGCCGGGCTCTTGACCGATCAACAGAATTAATATTATGTTTTTTTTAACTAAAATAATATGTTTTAATTTAAAAAGAAAACACAAGTCGAAGTTTGGGTTGCCCATACGACGTGTAACCCCAGCCTTGAACCGCTTGTAACCATGGTAGAAAGATGGAGCTAGAAGAGGAACTACAGTATTGATATATCATCAAGTTTCAGAATCCTACTTTTGTCATGTACGTAGAACCTGAACATGTAAAAATATCCGTTAAAGTCTTTACAGCTGCCCTTTGAAATTTTGTGAATTATGGGACGGTGGGTGGGAATATATGTTTGCCTACTTGTAAGAAACATAAGTGATGTCATTGTAAAGTTCTAATTAGGTGGAAAATCCTCTCTCAAAAAGGGTTCCCTCGAAGTCTCAAGTCCACTCTATCTCTATAATTAAGAAGTTAAAACGAATTTTGAGGCACCAACCTTTAGACCTTTTGCCTATATACAGTCCACCCAACTTTACTTCTTGCATCCACTTGTCTTTGATTTGCCATATTTTGAACCATACGAGCCACCATCATACAAAAAGATAATCATAGAGACACCTACCACACATTCGATCCTTGCCTTTTCTCTTCTTGTAATTCCCTTTTGTTAGCTTGGTTGCGATGGCTCAAAAAAAGTTCAAACGAAGGTCATTTTCTTTTGAACTAAACCTAGAGAAGTTGTACACGGAAAAACCATGTGCACTCTAGTTGCCTAAGATCAACGAACCTATCGATAATTGCTAAGCAGAATAATCTAAATAAATACAGTGAAAATGATTAATGCCCACCTGAGACAGCATACTTTCGCCTACCTCCACGAGCCATCGGGTTTAATGGTGGAATATGAGATCATCAC
>Ga0325400_1003298_pt1 | contig 14533 bp, 8 predicted proteins | sample PopdelMetagenome_2_FD_205662 | JGI IMG/M metagenome (GOLD analysis project Ga0325400, IMG submission 205662) | Populus deltoides microbial communities from Bellville, Georgia, United States - Xylem-PdKOR-R1 | ecosystem: Host-associated > Plants > Phyllosphere > Stem > Wood/Secondary xylem... | reverse complement strand
CATATAAAGACATATATGCTATTACTATATTATTTTTAGAGCCCAATATTGATGATAAGGTATAAGGGACTTTCTAATCATAAAAAGAAAATATATTTTTCATGTTTTATATTTTTCTTATTTATACTAGGAATAATACACACACATCTAAACTTTTTATTTATCTAAAACAGTTGAATTTAATTCAAAAACTCACAGGTAAAAGGAAAAATATTTTCCGTCAAATTCTCATTCTCCTTTTCTTTCTATTTTATTCTCTTGATCTTATATGATATCAGAGCCTTTGCTTAACAACATTCATGAATTCCCTAGATAATCTCTCGTAATTTTATCAATCAAGAATGATAGCCTACCTCTTCTCTTTTAACTGGCCACAAAAATACAACGACATCCCATTGTTGCCACTTTATTATGCTCATCATTATGTATCCCTAAAACTAACTAATAGAATTCCGGAAGACATAAATCAAGTCTTTAAACAGGCTTGTGTGGCTTCATTGATCGATCAAAACCATGCCCATCATCCCTCTTTATTGCATACAATGCATCCATCATCATACCCGAATGACATGTACTCCATCTAACAAGATCGATTGATGATGAACACTTTAATTGTATTCTTGTCTAAGCATGTATTATCTTATGTGATTGTTTTTTAGACCTCTTGCTCTGTGTTTACATAAAAAATAAACATTCACGTGTTTATAGTAGAAGAAATATAATAGTACATAATAAATCGAACCTTTTCTTATTTGGCAAGGCTTGTGTGGCTTCACTGATAAATCAAAACCCGGCCCTCCAGCCCTCATTAGCGTAAAGAAAACATTCACTATCATAACAAACTCGGATTACCTACACTAGGTTCAACAAGATAATATGATAATAAAAAATTTAATTGCATCTTTGTCTAAACATGTATTATCTTGTGATTGATTGTTACACCTCTTACTTTGTGTTTACACCAAAAATTAATATCCATGTGTCAATCATAGAAAAACAATGATTGTTTATAATAAAATAGGAGAAGCAAGTTGAAATCGATCAAATATAGTAGAATTGACTGTGTTTAAAGAGTTTTGATCTACTAATAAATTTGAAGAAAATAGTCAACCAAGTGATCAAAAGCTATGATTGACTAAGGATAAAAGATCGACCAAGAAAGTTTGAATGTGCACAAAGAACCCTAAAGCTAGTTTTATTAAAAGTGGGAGTCCTCAACAAAATAACCAATAAGAGGTTACAAGATTAGCTTAGGGTTCACATGGTATCAATATAAAAGGAGGTTAATTTGTATAAGGACTCAATAAAGTCTCATTACTTAGTACCAACATCTGTATAGAATTAGGATTTATATGTCTAGATAAAATTCAAGCTTTTTACTAATAGACAAAAGACCACATTGTCACTTTGAATACTAGCCAGGCCTATGCATGTAATTTCAACTATTCTTTTTACCAATTTCAATACTATTTATTCCATTGCTTTATTTAATTTATTTACTTGCTATCAAGCACTTAAATTCCTATTAATCCTCTCTCTCCTTTTTAAAAAAACCTATCATTTTTTTTTGTGTCGCGTTAACTTGGAGTAGATAAGCTTTTTATAGGGTTTAAGTCATAGATATCCACTCTCTATTTGATTTTATGAGGTTGGTGCCTATTTCATCTTTGGATTAAGTTCTTATTTAGTGGTTTCTCCTTTTTAGAAGGTAAAAACAATTATCTGGTAGCATATTAATCAGAAGATTATCTTAGTGATTAATAAATTAGCACATTTAATGGGACCAAATTAAAAATTTATTCTATTAATAAACAAAATTATTTTAAACTTAAATCAGAATACTTTTTGTATTTAAAATACAAGACAATCAAAATTCTAAAAGATCATTCAATGTAAATGATTCCTTGTAAGTTTCATAATAAAAGAGATGAGAAAGAGTCTTGTTGAATGACGGGGACACCTTTCAAGATATGTTAAAATCAAATTTGAATGGTTTGCAACTTGACATAACAATAACCTACATTAGATAACCAAAATTATATGTAATGATTCCTGATTAGTACTTAAAAGTGTATTTTTATCAAGGTTTTATATCATCATTTTGCACTTGAAGTATCAATAACTCCTTAACTAGAGCATGTTTTATAATAACAAGTCTGATAATATAAGATACCTTTAATTTATGGTAAATGTTCATTTGAAATGCAGGCTTACCTCATAAATCAAAGGATTGATTGATGAGTTTAACTACTTAAATTGAGAAGACAAAGAGAGGGTTAAGTTTAGAAAAAAGATGCTGGTTGAATTCAAATTGAAACACCATTCGGTTATTTGATCATAACTGGAGTTGTAGAACTTGGATTTAGGTCTGGTTTATATGGATAGAAAGCTAAGACATAGGCATAAAACTTTCATGAGAGTCCAAGATTCAAAAGGACTGTTTTCAAGATCAAATTGTAGTAACAACATAGAAGTCAGAATCTGTTCTGCAGCCCAGACACTGTTCAGTGTTCAGCCTATATCTCGAGTTCTAGAACTTAAAATGATCTCATTCTTGTTTTATTGGAAAACTGACACAATTTCTCAGAACTTTTATGAAGACTATCTGTTCAAATTATGTTGTTAGCAATGATATTTTCTGCAGACAAGAAGATAAGGATTGTTACAAAGTCAAGAGGTGGCCACCCACTCAACAATTAGTCATCAAATCAATAGTTTCGAATTTTGGCATATAAAAGAAAGCATTTACCATGCATTTAGGCATATTGGTTTTCAGATCAAGATCATATTCTTGCTTTCTTTCTTTGTATTTTGTAATGTTCAAGTTTTATTTTATGTTATATTAATCTCTTGTTTATGCTTTTCATTTCATTTCCTTTATTTAGTTAACTTATATTTTATTTATGTTCTTATCTTGTTTATTTATATTTCTCTCTTTTATTATGTTTAGTTAAGTTTATTATGTCAAGGTGAAAAGGTTACACTAATGGTGTAAGAATAAGTATAGCGTAAACTCAACATGGACTTTAATGTTTAATACTAACATGTTTTGTATTTATTATCTTATTTACTCTTAATACTTTGCTTGTTAAATGATTAATCTAGATTTATATTGTATAACCTTTAGTACAACAAATACTTGATCCTTTCATAACCAACTGTATGATATAACCAACACCTGTGTTATGAAAGGAACTTGATTTGTTGTTAACATATATTAACATCATGAATACCTGATAATATTTACAAGTATTAGCATTATTCAAATAAGATAACTAATGTAATCATGTTAACAAGTTATAATCCGATTGGAACCTCCTTTGTGTGTGATTTCCAGTTGAGTAATAAAAAGAGTTTATACTATACTTATTTGAAATACTATTAGTGGATCCTCTAACCTTGACAATTGTTTTATCTTTGTTTAATCCTTACATCAATATCCCATAAAATTCTCATGAACTCTTTGTTTTATTAAATAAATATATTATTTGTAATTTATATAGTTCACCTCCTTATAGTTCAATCCCGGTCTTGCCGGGTTATTTATTACTTCGACACTCCTGCACTTGAGATAAGACATTAATCTTTTGATTGTGTCAATTACCCCCACCCTACATAAACGAGTAAAATAAAATAACAACGAAGTTGATCAATTCTTCAAAGAGTTTGTAAGTTCAATCAAGAACTTAGTATGAGAATCGCTCAACCATATAAAAGATATCAAGAACGCCAATTTATTTATTAAAAAAAATAGTCTAACCTCAAAAAGTCTTTACAAAATAGTGTTTATACTAAAAAGAATCATAAGTCTAACATAATATCCCTAATGGATATGGATAATAATAAATAATAACTCTAAAAGACCTTCATATCTCTAAAAGGCCTAGTAATAACTAAAAGATATATAAAATAACTGTCCAATTAATTTAAATAAGACTAAAGTTATTTTAATAATCTGCTGGCATAATCTGTTGGCATAATCAAATTCCAAATTCAAACATACGTTTCTCTTTTGTCTTACTGAATTAGAAGGCATGACATATATCACAAGAAAACTATGGATGTCTATTTTCCAATACAACTAGAATCACATTAAAATTCCTCCTATATCTCCATCTATGAAAAAATAATAGTGAAAGGTTAAAACTAGCAGATTTGAATCTTCTTGTTTTGCTCTTTTTGTAATGTCAAAATGCTCATCTAGAACCCTTTGTTAAACATGAATTAAATTAATCAAGGCTTGTTCTTCATTATTTAATCTATTCTTGATATCCACTTTAGCCTACGTGTCTTAAATAAGTCCATTGAAAGCCTCTTTGAACCTCTTAGCCTTAAGTCTTGTCACTGAACCACTGGAACCCTTAACAGATCTCTTGGTGTTGCTTGGATCATATCATTCCCACTCTCCTCGAAAAGATTCATCATTTAACCATCACCTACATCAAATAAAAAGGGATATTAAGTATTGAATGTAGTACTAACACAATACTCACTTGGTAGATCCACTTTGTAGACATTGTTATTAATCCTCTCTGTGATCTGGAAATAACCATCTTTTCGAGGCTTCAATTTTGATATCTTTTATTCAGGAAAACTTTCCTTCCTTATATGTATCCAAACCTAATATCCTAGTTCAAACCTTACTAATTTGCATTCTTTATTAGTCTTGAATGCATATTGCTCATTTTTTTTTGTTTTTCTATTTGTTGTCATATCTTTTCATGTAAGTCTTTCACCACATGTGCATTTTGATTACCATCAAAACTAACTATTTCATCAACAGGTAAAGGAATCAAGTCTAATTATATGCAAATTTAATAAATGGTAAACAATCTTCCTAGTTTTTAAGATTCTTTTGAATGATAGCTCTTAATAATTAAGTTAAATTTCTATTTACTACTTCAGTTTGGCCATCTGTTTATGGATGACAAGTAGTATAAAATAAAAGTTTAGTTCCTAACTTACCCTACAAAACCTTCTAGAAGTAGCTCAAAAACTTAAATCAAATACAATGCTTCATGGAACACCATATAAATGAACTACCTTTCTAAAGAATAGACTACTATATTCATTATCTTCAAATTCCTGTAATAAAGAAACACAAACACTAGGAATATAAAAACCAATTTCATTAGTGTTAAAGTATGCCTCATTATATAAGAGTAAAATACATATTCTTCTTTTCTTATTGTTGTTTCTTCACTCCATTAATTTTCTCTCCATACTTGACTTAATTTCCCTTTATTTTTTATTTTGATCAAAGCCTTTAAATTTGTCTTTAATGGCCAAAACCTTACCCTTTAGTGTTTCACACTTATGACTCACCTTAGTTTTATTCAACCCCAAATCCTCACCATTATTTTGTAACAAGGCTTATTCAGTTTTTTCTGCTTTTTTTCAACTTCAACCAATCTTCATACACTTGCTTAGATGATAATGATGCAAATGTATATATTTTCTCAACATTTTGTAGTGTATATGTACTTTTAAAACCATTATACTTGGCTTTTCTATCAAATTATCAAGGTCTCCCTAATAAATAGGTGTGCAACATGCATGGAACAACATCACATAAAACCTCATTTTTATATCTACCTACTGAAAATGAGATTAACACCTATTTAGTCACCCCAACTTCTCCACATTCATTCAACCATTGAAGCTTATACGATGTAACATGCTTAGTAGTAGTCAAGTTCAACTTTCTAACCAAAGTTGTACTAGTAACATTAATACAACTACCATTATCAATAATCATACTACATATCTTATTTTTGATGTGATATCTAGTATGAAAGATATTCTCCATTTGTTGCTCAACATCTTCTTCACAAACCTGAATATTCAAAGATCTCCTTATAACAAAGGATTTACCATTAACATCATATTCAACATTACTGGTATCTTTAAATGCTGATATGCTTTCACATTTAGATTCATCACTAGCTAGCTCTACTTCTCTATCATCTCTCAAAATCATAATCCTTTTATTTAGATACTCTGATGCATAATGCCCAAGTCTTTGACAACTAAAATGCTTAATCTCTCATTTATGCTTCGGTTAGACATTATTTCTTTCCTTTTCCTCTATTATCGTAACTTGTTTTTTTAACATATGAGGGTTCAATAACTTTAGGTACTGCTATTAGCTTTATTGGTGCATTATTCTCTCTCCTAAAATTTAACTTCCAACCTGAGATGACCCTAAATAACTGCCTGGTCTTGCACTACCTTTTGTTTTCAACTATTTTTTTTTGACATTTATAGCCATATGCACCATATCTTTGATTTCTAAATAATACTACAATTAAGTAACATTAGGAATATCCGTAGTTAAACCATTTTAAAATCTAGCCATTGTGGCTTCTTTATCTTCAGAAATATTAACTTTAATATATATAGTTATTTCCATCTTTTTAAAATACTTATCAATACTTTTATAACCTTGAGATAAAGATTGCAATCTATTATATACTTCTCTATAATAATGTTTAGGGACAAACTTCTTCTTCATGATTGTTTTTATCTTCTCTCATGTGTTAATAACTTCTTTTCCATTATGTCTCTTATCTGTAACAAGTTGATCCCACCAAATTATAACAAGATTAATGAATTCAAATACAACTAATTTTACCTTCATTTCCCTTGAATATTTATGGCAATTAAAAACAAATTCCACCTTCTTTTCTAATCTAAATAAGCCTTTAGACCATTATTTCCCTAAATGTTGGAATTTTAAATTTTATGCTATCCAAATTATAGGGCAAAGCTAGGCACAAACTGAAAAAATAGAACTGAAATTCTCCTTAAATCTACGGCTTTGAATTTTAGCTAATAAACAAAGGAGAGTTAAACAAAATAATGGAAATTTGTTTTCTAATAAGGATAAAGATAAGACCTAGAAAGTTTTGGTATAGTAGTGTGCCAAGAAAGCGAAGCAGCAAATGAAAACACCTAGTACAACAAGTTACAGTCCCACTAGGAAGAGGGTAAGTCAACTCAAAATAGAGGCTTGATTGATCTAAACCATTGTGATCATCAAAATTCCTCCTTCAGCCAAAATCCTTATTTGACCAAAATCTACCACCAAACTCTCTCATTAGCTGTGTCTCATATAAAAAACTTTGGTGTGCACGAGGCTTTTTTCATGATTAACTACATCCTCCTTCTTATCATCATCGAAGTTTTCAGCTACACTTTCATTTGAAGGAAATAATGCTCGTCTAATAAACGTTTTAGCCTTCTTTACTTTACAACTAGAAACATAATGTCTACTAATCATTTTAATACTCAATTTATCAATCTTTCCCATCAAAGCCTCCATCATTACCTCCAACCTATCTTGTCTTTATACAAGATCCTTCATATTCGATTGTGTCACACTTTTTGATATCATTATGAATACTTGCAATAAAGGTTAGCAACGGAGAAAGATTTTCTCACACATTCCCTCACATGTTTACACTCGATTTAATATCACTCCACTCGTGTTTCACACAATTCAATTGAGCTTTTCACTCAAATAATATCGATCATTATGCCCTTTACCTCACTATTCGCTTACTTAGGTTCTTAAATGTAACTTTGCAACTGATCAAATAATCAATCAAAATAACATAATAATTTTATAATAATGACGAATTAAGAATCAAGAAATATATGAAACTAATCAATACAAAACTTGAGGACAAATTTATGAATACCAAAGTAAATTCATGAGAAATATAATGATGAAGAGAAAACACAAAATAAAAGAAATGAAGTTTATGTTAAAGTTTCAAAGAAAACGAACTAATTCAAGAAGTCAATATTCAACTTTAAAATTTTTAATAAAATAATTAAAATAAAGCAAAAAAGATGTATACTACCCAAATTTAATTGAAACAAGGCAAGATAATCCAAGAAAAACAAGAATTCAATTCAAAAATACTAAGATTTGGTATGTACCTATTTGGAAAAATCAAGAAAATATTCAAGAAACTTTCGGCCATCCCTAGAATTCAAGGGCTTGTATTCAATTATGCTCTAACTCGTCATTTCAATCAATTCTTGTAATTTTTCTTCGACTTTTCTTTTTTTCTTTTTATCCATACAATTCAAACAAGAACAATATATATATTTTTTTACTCTAGGCCGAAACCATGCAAGATAAAAGATGAAGATTAAAAACTCGATTTCTCTTTGATGTGTCTCGAAAAATTAAGAAACTAAGCAAGATATATTTTTTTAGATTTTAAGGGGTAAGGATAATTTTTTAAAGGATATAATTGAATCAAAATTGGTTGTAGTTGAAGGAATTAAAGGATCAAGGACCAAATTGTCAAATTAGTGATGTGAAAGATCCTATAGGTTCCACTATATTTTTTATTGAACAAACTTTTATCTCTTAATGCTGACATTGACTTTAATTAAGAGATTTATAGATCGAAGGACCATTTTAGAAAAAGAAATTGAAGGGATAATTTCAGCCAAAGGCTTAATTGAAAGACTTATTTTTTTTAACTTGAATTTTATCTTAGATAGTACAATTGGCACCTTAGAAGGGTTGAAACAAAAAAAGCACTGACTTTCAGGGACTTTTTTGAACTTTCAAATCCTAGACACTATCATTTCAGAGGCGTGATATAAATCCCCAGAGCAGCTCTTTGTCTTCTTCCTCATGATCAAAACTGAGATAGAGAGAGCCCTAGCCTTTTAGAGAGCCACCTAACTCCTCTTTGCCTCTAACTCATACGAAGACCCTAGTACCTAGCCCTTTCATGACCTCCTAACCCAAACACCTCATCAATGTTGGTTTGCCCAATAGGGTTTTTTCTAGTGATTTTGCCGTCGGTCTCTCATAAGCATTGGTGTCATTCATCAATCCTTGCTTTGCTTTGCTGTTCTCCCTTGTTTGCTTTTGGCTTTGTTGTTTTTATTATTATTATTTTATTTTCAGTGATTATTTTGCTGACTCTTGCAAGGACAGCATCTACATGCTCTCCTTTGTACCATTAATAGTGGTCCTAGTTTCTGTCTTGGCCCAATCAAAGGTTGATTGTTAGTTGCTTGCATTTAATGGCGAGTATTCATCGAGCTAGTAAAGTCTTTTCTACCGATAAATAGATTTAGGGTTTTATTAGAGAGGGAAAGATGAAGAAAAAAAAATCAATCGATAAGGAGAGTAACATACATAGAGGAAAATAAAGAGATGAAAGAAAAAAATCAGAAAGATATTAAGAGAGGTAGAGAAAAAAAGAGAAATGTTAGGCTTTAGGTCATAATCTTTGAGATAGTAGAATACTCAGTATAGAATAAAGGGAGGTTAAGGACTTGGTGTGTTAGTTTATGACCTTAATCCTCGAGAAAAAGAAGGGGAAGAGGATATTTTTCCATTGGAGAGTTAGTGCTCAAGTCATTGTTGTGTTCATTCCTTTCTTTTCCAGCTTAGGTAACCCTTTCCTAGTCTTTTTACTTCCAATGTTATTTTGTATGTCACTATATGCATGTTATCTTTGGAAACATTATTTAATGTGTGATGTTGTATTTCCTTTTAACTTTCATACCTGCTATATGCCGATTAAATGTATTTGTGTTGTAATAAGTTGGTTTAACCTAATCCCTTTCAAAACAACCTCAAGTCATCCAAGTTAGGCTTTTTTAAAGACCCATATCTTCTAAAATGAGTTTGATGTTTGTGAATCTACTCGTGATGCTTCTGTACTCTTACGTGAATTTATTTTATGACACGTTTAGGTCATTTTTTGGTTGTTGTTTGTGGTGTTTGTCTTGCATGATTTTGGCTCGATCCATTTCCTAGCTAGACCTTAAGTCACCAAAGTAGGTCTTTTAAAGGACATATCTTGCTTCAGATTGTGTCATTTCTTTCAAATTGTTTCACTAGATCCTTATTTGCTAAACCTATTTCAAAATTGTTTCAAAGCTGTATTTGGCCGAGAACATAACTATATCCCCATCTTGCACTTTGATGTTATGGATCAATATCCCAGTATTATTTTGAAATTTTTTTTATTAAAAAAAGAAAGAAAGATTTTCTTTAAAAGGAAAGGAAGATTATTCTACTCTTAGTTTTTAAAATATCAAATCCCTTTACTCATGTTTTTTGGGCTTTGGAACAAGTTTCCAAGGTCCATTGGGTTTCAACCTACACCAAAAGGTTTATTTGATTGATATTTTTTTTAAAAAGAATAAAAATATAAAAAACCCATTCTTGTTTAGCTCAAAGTTGTATTTTAAATGGTTTTGATTATTTACTTTAAAGCTCAAGGCACTAGAATTCTACATGGCCATGATCTTAAGCTTGATAAGAAGTAACATCTAATATTCACCAAAATAAAAGTGTTGACTTTGAAGGTATGATAAAGAATAAAATGGAATAAGAAGGTACACTCATTAAAATAAGGGTCCATCAAAACCAAAGTTGAAAAGAGATATTGTTTTAATAGATTTCACTACAAATAGATGAACTTCTAATATTTGGATAAGCATGCGACAAAGGAATTTTCATTTAACAAACATTGCAAATAAAACTTAGGTGTTATAGGATAGGTGAATTGGTATCATTTATAGACCTTTCTTAGGATTTGGTTGGGTTTATTGAGCCCAACATAAACCCACTGGTCATTTACTAATATGGCTTGATCGATAATTAGTCACATATCATAATGAGGAGTGACCAATTTTAGAATTCTCAATTTACCTTGTATTATCAAAAGATAATAGCCAGGAGTGGTAAAAACGAACCAAACCCTACAATGGATAAGCTTGAACTTTCAATTAGGGGTTTAACTCATAACAATAGACCCATTATCACTTATATAGATAGACCGCCGGTAGATTATGAGCTATCAAAAAATTAGAAAATAGTAATGGAAATGCCGATAAAAAATATTTTATTGCTACTTTCTGACATAAATAACAATGAATTTTTTTAATCAGTAATTGGTGACAGAAATTACAGTAGAATTTGTTTCGTCAATAATTCTCGATTAAAATTTCAACAGAATAGATAAAATAAATTAATATTCATCGGTAATTCCATCATAAATATGACAAATCAGTATTTTCTGATGGAATTGCCAAAGGAATTTCCTTTGAAAAAATTAAATTAAATAAAATGTGAAAATTCTCCCCCCTTTTCTCTTCTTTTTGTTCCCGCCTAAAAAATAGTAGCTTCTCCTCCTATTTTCTCACAAATCGAGCCACCTTCGTAACAAATTTGGCCACCCTAAATTGCCAGTGTCGACCTAAATCCATAAATAGTGTCAATATCCTTTTTTTTTTTTATAACATACATATGTTTTAGGTTCATTTATTAAAATATTTTTGTACTATTTGTAGTTTAGTTATATATTTAAGTGTTTTGGAACGTTTTCATATAAAATATTTTATTGTATTAATTTATGATTTGTATATTAGGGTTTGTTTGGGTTTTGGAGGAAATTAATTTCATTTGTCATTTGATAAAATTAAGTTTGATTTTGTAACTTAGGTGTGTTATAATTGAAGAAATGATGGGCTGTTTAATGAATACCAATTATATTTTGTCAATTTTATTATCAAGTTGGAAATTTTAGGAAATTTAAGGAAATTGATTTTTTGTGAAATCGATAATAATTAAAAGGTATTAATTTAGGCCAAATAATTTTGAATTGAATAAATGATTGATAATTAGCTGGGTACTGATTATTTATTCTTAATTTTATTTTTAGTTCATATTTTGATGCAAAATTTAAATTTGTGTAGAAATGATAATTAGTTATTGGATAGTGAATTCATTTTAAAAAAAAGTTGAATTTTGAATTGATAGTTACATTACTAATAAATATTGTTATCAATATTCTATATATGTTTTATAAGTAATGGATGCTTATTTTTTGATGTATTAAGATTCTTTTAAAGGGTTGTATAAGCAAGATTATCTTAATGGAGTTGAGGGTTTTTAAACTTTCTAATCTGAAAAAATATTAATGGGGGTGAAATCAGATGTTCATGTGAGTGTAAGAATAAAAAGTCCCACCATAAAGATGTTATGACCATGCATTTACTTGAAAAATGGTTTGTCAAGAAATATTCATGTTGGTTTGGACACAGAGAATTCTATGTTCCTTACAAAACCGTGTTAGAAGGGATGATTGACTTAACTTCTAGTTCTAGAAACATACATGGGTTTGTAGATAATAATAGTAATACTTATAGGAGTATGATGATGAATGAAATGAGAATGAATCATGATTATTCAGGTGAAGTCTCATGTAACATCCTTTTAGATGAATAACCAAATGTAGATACAACTAGGTTTTTTGAAATCTTGAAAGATTTTGATGTACCATTAAAGGATAGGTGTATAGCTCAGTAAGTTATTGGCTATTGCACAAGTATTTATCATCAAGTCAGATTATAGGTTCGGTGGGGCCGATTATGATAAGATCTTGAAATGGATGAAAAACATGTTACATGAAGGGAATAGTTTGGAAGATAACTTTTATGCTGTAAAATTCATGATGAAACCTCTTGGTTTAGGATACAAAAAAATATATACGTCCAAACTTTTACATGTTGTACAATGGTGAATATACAAATTTTACAGAGTGCAAAACTTATAAGCATGCTCGATATAAACCCAATAATGGTAGAGGAAAGACATTTATTACATACAAAAAAATTAGATGCTTGCCAATTACTCCTAAGTTGCAAAGGTTATTTATGTCTTTAAAGACTGTTAAGCACATCACATGATATTATTCACATGATGAGGTAGATGAAGTCATGGTGCACCTTTTCGATGGTAAAGCTTGGAAGCAATTTAATGGGGGTGCATCTTTAGTTTTTAATGGAGCAACAAACCATATGTTTTGACTTATGTATAAATATTTTTAATCTATTTGGATCCTTTAATGCATCCTATTCTTGTTGACCAGTAATTCTAATAGTTTAAAACTTGCCCTGAAAGATGTGTATGAATCCAAAATTCATGTTCTTATCTATGATCATACTTGATCCTTACAATCCAAGTAGGAATATAAATATTTATCTTTAACCGTTGATTGATAAGTTGAATCAGTTATGAATAGTCATGGCTTTTACATTTGATATCTGAGGGAACCTGAATTTTCAAATAAAAATCTATTTGATGTGGACTATAAATGATTTTCCTGCATATAAGATGGTTTTGGGTTAGAGCACATAGAAAATTAACTTGTCCATATTCTATAGATGATAATAATAAGACATTTACCTTAATTAATGGTGGTAAAGCTTTTTTTTTTTTTACCACTAGAGGTTCTTGTCAAGTCGTCATCAATTAAAAAATAACACAATGGACTTCTTGAAAGGTAAAGCTAAAATGGATGTTGCACTACCAGTACTGTTGTGTGAAAAAGTGTATGATGCAGTCTTTTAACATAAAGGCATTGTATTTGATTTTCATTAAGGTATGTGGAAATTCCTTAGTTTTGGTGTGACCCATAATTAGGTAAAAAAAAATATTTTTAGAAGCTTTTTTTATTATAAGACTAGTAATTTGGATGTCATATATGTTGAGAAGAATGTGTTTGACAATATTTCTAACACAATTATAAATGTGAAAAGGAAAACAAAAGACAATATGAAAGCTAGAATGAATTTAGATTTGTATTATGGTAAGAGGAATATGAAGTTTGTTAATGATAGGCTCCGTGTTGCAAAACCCAAAACCACCTTTGTATTAAACAATGATGCATAAGTTTTTATCTATAAATCACTTAAGAGTTTGTGATTTCCTTACGAATATTCTTTAATCATAGCTAGGTTGGTGAATTCAGGAGAATGCGAATTATATGTAATGAAAAGTCATGACTACCATGTGTTTATGCAAACACTTATTCTAATTGCTTATAGTTATTTATTGTTAAAAGGGATATGAGATACACTTACAAAGATTAATAAGTTTTTTACAAATATTTATTCGACCAAGTTGTATAGCCAACATATAGAGCAATATGGAAATAACATCATTGATATAACTTTTATACTTGAAATGATCTCCCTTTTCATTTTCTTTGACTCAATAAAGCATCTACCTATTTATTTAGTGTTAAGGGAAAAAAGTTAGAGGTCTTGTATAGTACAAATTAATGTATCCATTCAAGAGGTTAGAGATTACATGCATTCTTAGTAATTGTTCATTGCCTTTATTTTAAACATTCCTTTTAAATATTCATCTCTAATTACTTGCATGAAGATACTTGTTTAACCTTAAGAAAAAAATTTAAAAACAAAGCACATGTTGAGGCTTCAATATGCAAGGTTTATATTGTTGAAGAGATTTCAATATTTACCTCATATTATTTTGAGCCTTGTTTGAGAATAAGAATCAATCACATTCCAAAAAATGATGATTGTGCTGAATTGCCTTTGAGTGAGAATTTGTTAATATTTTACCCTCTCGGATGACCATTACTGAAACATGCAGTGAGGAGTAGATATTTCCATCTTGAGATGTTGACATAATAAAATTTCCTTCTTTGGTTTATGAAAGAAATGTCAAGTGTTA
>Ga0325400_1003296_pt1 | contig 14540 bp, 15 predicted proteins | sample PopdelMetagenome_2_FD_205662 | JGI IMG/M metagenome (GOLD analysis project Ga0325400, IMG submission 205662) | Populus deltoides microbial communities from Bellville, Georgia, United States - Xylem-PdKOR-R1 | ecosystem: Host-associated > Plants > Phyllosphere > Stem > Wood/Secondary xylem... | reverse complement strand
CTCCACGGTCATGCCGCAGGGATAGGTCCATTGCCCGCCGGAACGCCAGCCCCCACGGATCGGCGGTCGGCGCCGCAGCCTTGCGCCGATACGGCGGCGGCCATACACGTCCCCGCCGGGGCCAGGCGGGAGCGAGCGGACGGCGTGGAGGCAGGGACGGTACATCCGTGCGTACGGACGCAGGCCGGGCGCGTTCCGCTCGCCGACCGGCGGCGGGGCTGAACGCCATGCGCTATTTCTACCTGGACGATCCCGCCGGCCGATCGCCGCTCCACGAACTGGAGCAGGCCAACCGCTTCCCCCTGGAGCGCGTGATGCGCCTGGACCAGGCCGACATCGCCGTCGCCCGCCGCGCTGCCTTGTTCACGCCGGAAACCGCCAGCCCGCGCCGGCTCAACCTCGTGTGGACGCACGAGCCTTATCTGTCGCTGGAGATGGTGCCGACGATCACCGTGGGCGAGGCGACCGTGCACCTGTTCAACGTCTACAACGGCAACGTCTACACCGACAATTTCTTCTATTCGAACTATCGCACGGGCATCGAGCCGCTCCGCGACGAGGCCAGCCTCAACGTGCCGTTCGATCGCAAGACGGTAGCGACGGTCATGTCGGGCAAGCGCGGCACCCTGATGCACGACGGCGTGGACGTGTCCTTCGCCGATCGCCGCAAGCATTTCGGCACGGAGGGCCACCGGCTGGGCCGCGTCGACGTCTATGGCGGCGGCTGGCCGGAGGGCGTATCGCGCGGCAACAGCCGCCAGGTCGCGCACCGCACCAACGACAAGATGGACATCCTGCGCGGCTACAACTTCTCCTGCGCGTTCGAGAACACGTCGTGGGACTATTACACCACGGAGAAGCTGTGGGAGTCGCTCTACGCCCGCACGCTACCCATCTACAGCAAGTCGTCGACCATCATCCAGACCTTCGATCCCGACGCGCTGCTGATGTACGCCGACAATGCCGAGCTGGAGCCGCTGCTCGCCCGCATCGACGCCATGCCCTTCTCAGAATATCGCGATCGGCTGAACGCGCTGATCGAGGCGGTCAACCGCCTGCCGCGCCGGGAATTGTTCTTCTTATCGAGAGCTCGGGCGCAGGATCGATTACTGCAATTTCTACAAGCCACCTCTAACATGGCTGTCAGCTAAGCTGTTGCTTCAATCTGCTGAGCAGTCGATGGCTCGACATTGATAATTCTGTAGCTGTCCCCTTCTTTTGCAAGTTTACCCTGCTTCACCAGATCATCAAGCCCTTCTCGAACGAAGTGGAAGCCGAACCCGCCTCGGACAGTTGTCCTGTCGACTGTATTTTGTAGCGTTCTAGCCGCGTAGGGCAGAGTGAATGACCGTGTTTTAAGGCGTAAATGCAGAAGGTACAGCAGTTCCTTGCTATCCATCACCTTACCGCCACCGTTATTGAGATAAGCGGTTGGCAGCGTGGGCCGCTCGATCCGCACGTCCTCCAGAAGCTCGTCATCACTCAAAAGGCTTAACATGTCAGCCGCCTGCTCTAGTCTCTCGAAGGAGCCCGCTTTTTCAGTCTTCCGAGTGATAAATCCAGAAATCTCGATCGTCGGGTTACTCAGGTCTGTATTAGGGCTAATTGCATCATTGCGCTCATCTGCCTCACCTACATCTGCGGGCAAACATTCTATACTGAACGTATCACTTAGCGCAAGGATAGGTCGATCAAATGGCCATACTATAACACGGAACTGATGCGTCCCATAGACGTGAGATTGCAGATGCTTAGTTCGCACTTCCCCTGCATCAATCTTCAGGACCGCGTTAGTCGTTCCACTGTTGAACGCGACACCAACGATTTCTGTTCCTGGAGCTATCGGAAGAGATACCCTGTTGCCCGGTGTTAACCTTGCAAACTTTGATTTTGTTACACTTGATGACCGCTCGACCAGCAAATCGCTTTCAAGATGATCGTCTACGTAGATACAGTTAAGTCGCGACGCATCCCCCAGCTCCTGAGAACGCCATTCCATCGCATCGACTTTGGCAATGCCACGCGCCAAAGCCCGACCGACCATACGCATGATTGGGGGCTCAGCGTGAGCAGCTTCTATGTACCCGCATTTACGGAAATCGTCCGCAAGGTCATAGATACGTTCATTCAGTGTGAACCCGTCAAGAAAGGGTAGCCCAAATTCTCTAGCTCTCTCAAGATAGCCCGCCCTTACCGGCCCAGTCCTTGAGTACGCCCAACCTGAAGGCATGATGAGAACAACAGGTCTCATTGCTCCTGCACTACAAAGGGCGAGAAAGGACTCAAATGCGCCTTGCTGGATGTCGAGCGACATCTGGTATTTAGCGTTTAGTACACTTTCATTGACAGCGTGGTCAAACACTGCATAGCCGGGTAGCTGACTTTCCAGCTCCCTTGTCCTAAATCCATGCAAAACGCTTGTACTAGCGCCTAAGGAAACATTGCGAATTTCGCTAAACCGATCAGATAAGACGCTTGTGTAACCGCCTTTTACAAGCGAGTTAGATGTTCCGATTATAGTCAAACCTGATAGCATGTCCGGTCCTCAGAAATGCACAGACTTGTCGCTCGACAGCTATGTACTGATCTAGATCGGCAATCTATGTTGGATGACCTGATGCAGAGCAAGTACAAAGTTGTGGTTCGCCGCACCGATGGCCTTGGCGCGCGCACCCTGGCGCTGATCCGCGTCTGGCGGTTCGCGCAGGCGATCGGGGCGGAGGTGGAGGCGTGGTGGCCGTCGCTCGCCTACAGCTATCGCGATGCGGGATCGACCGACTGGACGCCCGAGCGGCTGTTCGACCTCGCCGCCAGCGACCTAGCCGGCCTGCGCTTCGTCACCGGCGCGCGGCCGGAGGTGCCGGAAGGCTGCCTGTACATCGAGAAGCATGCCCCGTTCGCAGCCGCGCTCCGCCAGGGGCTGACGGCGGAGGCGGTGTTCGCGCACGGGCCGGTGGTGGAGGCGGGCGGGCAGGCGCTGCTGCGCGTCGCGGGGGAGGATGACGCAACCGTGCGCCGGGGGCTGGCCGCCGCCTTCGATCGGCTGGTGCCCGCCGCCGAAGTGCGCGACGCGCTTGCTGCCGTGCGGGCCACGGGCGAGCCCTATGCCGCGATCCATATCCGCCGCGGCGACGTGCTGGCGCTGCTGCTGGCGGCGGTGCGCGACGGTGCGCCGACGCCGGTGATGGCCGATCGCATCCGCGCCGCCATCCGCCGCTGCCCGCCCGTGCCGCTGCTGCTGGCGGCGGCCGACGCGCGCATGCCGGGGGGGCGCGTGATGGTGTTCGGCGACGATCCGCCGCTGGTGGCCGCCGCGCGGGCGGCACTCGGCCCGCGCGTGATCGACCAGGAGCCCGCCGCGGCCGGGCTGGAGCCGCTGCGCCGCGCGCTCTACGACATCCACCTGCTGCGCGGCGCGGGCGCGATCGCGCTCGGCTCCAGCGCCTTCACCCAGCTGCCGCTCGCCACCGGCCGGGGCGAACAGGCGCTGGTGGAGCCGAGCGGCGACTATGCGCCCTGGGCGGCGATGTTCGAGGCGGAGGTGCTGGACGCGGCGGGCGTCGCCGCCGCCGATCGGCCGCCGCTGCGCGCGCTGCACCTGGCCGAATGGCGCCCCATGGCCGATCGCGGCGACATCATCGCCGCCCGCGCCGCCGCCCGTCGCCCCGCCTGAGGCGCAGCCGGCCCGCGTTCAGGCGGCCGCCGCCGCGGTGGATGCGACGAAGCTGTACATCCCCTCGCCCGCGCGGTGCAGCCGGCCCGCGGCCACGCCTTCGTCCAGCGCGGCGGCGAGTGTTTCCGGCGTCAGCGTGGCCACCTCCGGCGCGTCCTCCACCTTCTGCATCACGCGTAGAAGGTAGACGACGGGAAAGGTGCGCCGGCCCATGCGCTGCTCGGCCGCGTCCCACCAGGCCGGCTTGGACGGCGATTGCTCCACCGCCTTGCCCGTTGGCTCGGCCGCCGCAGGCGCCGTGTCCGCCTTGCGGCTGCGCGCCGCCTTTACTGCCTTGCCCATACGCTTGGCCATGTCGGCTCGCCTCCTTTGCGCGCCGCTCGTCGCGGAAAAGCCGCGATGCCGCAAGGGGGCGGCAACAAGCCCGCCGCCTGCGGGTTCAGCCCGCACCATGCGCGCCTTGCCCGCCGCCCTCCTCGTCTGCCTGCTTGCAGGCGCCACCGCGCCCGCGCAGCCCGTCTCCGCCTTGTGGGGACGCGCGGGCGAGCGGTGGACGCCGGAAAGCCGGCTGCCCGACTTCTCGCATGCGGGCTATGGCGAGGGCGCGGCGCGCTTTCCGCTCGCCCGCCTCGCCGCCATGCGGCAGATCGACGTGACGCGCGCGCCCTACGGTGCCGACGCGACCGGCCGCACGGACGCGAGCGGTGCGATCCAGCGCGCGCTCGACGCGGTGGCGGATGCCGGCGGCGGCGTGGTGCGGCTGCCGCGCGGGCGCTACCGGCTGGCCACGCGGATCATCCTCCGCAGCTCGCAGACCGCGCTCGTCGGCGACGGGCCCGACGCCACCCTGCTCCTGCCCGAACGCGGCCTGCGCGAGGCGTTTCCCGACCGCAATTGCCGGCCGGGCGCGCGCGCCGGCACGCAGGCGTGCGATCGCCAGGTGGTGTTCGGCGGCTTCCTGCTCGTCTCCCCCGTCGCGCCCGCCGGCATGGCCAATCCGGAGATGAAGTCGCGCGTGCCCAATCGCGACCAGCGGCTGTGCGAGGTCACCGGCACGCATGCCCGCGGCGCCACTTTGCTCCGCGTCGCCGGGCCGCGCTGCCTGGCCGGGCCGGACGCGCTGCGGCCGGGCGACCGGGTGGCCGTGCACGTCTCGGCCGGCCGCGCGCGCGATCCCTGGGCGGCCACGCGCTACCTGTGGGGCGACGACTTCCGCCAGGCCAACTACTCGGCGCAGGCGGTGCCCTATCCCGCCGCGTGCAACAACAGCACCCGCTCGCACATGATGCCGCCCACCTTCCGCGTGGAAGGCGACGTGCTGCTCGCCCGCGTCGTGCGGACCGATCCCGCGCGCGGGCTGGTGGCGCTCGACCGGGGCCTGCGCATGCCGGCCGATCCCGCCGGCTGGGCCACCGCCTTGTGGCGGGTTGTGCCGGCGCAGCGCGAGGTGGCCATCACCGGCCTGGCCATCCGCTTCCCCGATCGCCCGTTCGGTATCGCGCAGCTGCAGGGGGCCGACCGGGGCGAGGACGCTCTCTTCCTCGACGGCGTCGCCGACTGCGTGGTGGACAATGTGCGCATCACCAACGCCGAACTTGGCATCTTCGCCAACCGCACGCGCGCCTGCACGTTCAGCCGCGTCGTGCTGGACGGCGGGCCGACGCGCCCGGCGCCCGACGGCACGGTGCGCGGCACCTCCTATCGCGGCATGATCGGCAAGACGGGCATCTCGATCAACGGGCAGGACAATCTGCTGCGCGACATCCGCATCGGCGGCATCTTCCCCCACGACATCAGCCTCAGCCAGATCGCCAACGGCAACGTCGTCTCGCACGTGCAGGCGGCCAGCCTCAGCATCGACCATCACGGCAACGCGCCGTTCGAGAACCTCTACACCGACATCGACGCCGGCGCCGAGCCGACGCGCACGCTGGAGATGTTCACCGGCAAGCCCGGCTGCACGCTCGCCGCCGCCTGGGTCGAGCCCAAGCTGTTCGAGATGGGCGGCAGTTCGGCGGTCACGCGCAACATGGGTGTGCGCAACACCTACTGGAACGTGCGCACCGCCGTTCCGCTTGCCACCGTGCCCATGTTCCGGGCGGGCAACATCCGCGGGCCGGCCGAAACCAACCTGGTGGGCGTGGAGGTGGCACCGGGCGTGGCGGGCGGCGGCACGCGCACCCAGCCGGGCGGGCCCTGGCTGGAACGCGGACGCGGCTACCTGCCGCAGGACCTCTACGCCGCGCAGGTGACGCGGCGGCTCGGCCGCGCGCCGGCCTATTGAAGCCGCCCCGCGACGCGCCCGGTCAGGCGAGGTGGCCGATCACTTCCAGGTAGACGGGCAGCGCCAGTGCGCAGGCGGCGGAAAACAGGCTGATGCCGACGGACGCGGCGACACCGAGAAGGGCAATCATGGGGCAAGCTCCTTTGTTGCAGCCTGCCCTTCCTGCCCGCGGCGACGCACCGGCCTAGTTCGCGCCTGCAACACGCCCTGCAACAGGATGAAATCCGGCCGCGGGTCGCGCGGCCCCGCTAGCCGCGCCCGGCGAAGCGTGCGATCGCCAGTACCTCCTGCGCCACCAGGACGGGGCCGGCGGTGCCGCCCGCCTTGAGCTGGCGCTCGGCATCCGCCAGCCGGCCGATCGCGGTGGCGAGCGCGTCCGGGCGCCAGCGGCGCAGCTGGTCGGCGGTCGCGTCTTTCTCCTTCCAGAAGATCTGGCGGCCGGCGCGCTCGATCACCACGTCGACCGCATTGCCCTCCGCCACCTGCGCACGCCACTCGGCCAATTGCAGCCCGCGGCGCAGCAACGCGCGCAGCACGGGGATGCCCTCCACCCCTTCGCCGCCCAGCCGCGCGAGCTCGGCGTCCGCCTGGGCCACGCGCCCGCCGAACACCGCGCCGACCAGCCGCGACAGGTCGCCCTCTTCCGCCGACGCGCCCAGCGCCTCGAACGCGTCCGCCTCCAGCGGCTTCGGCCGTTCGGGCGCGGCGTCGAGGAACAGCGCGTATTTCTCGAGTTCGCGCGTGATCAGCGCTCGGTCGTTGCCGACGCTGCGGGCGACGCGCGCCGCCATGTCGGGGCGGAGCTGGACGCCGAGCGCGCGGCCGATCTCGACCGCCACCGCGTCCGCGTCGCGGCCTTCGGGCAGGTAGCTCGCCTGCGCCATCGCCGCCCGGCTCGCCCCGGCGAGCTTGACGAGGCGCGCGTCCTTGCGCAGCGCGCCCGCCACCGCCGCCACCGGATTGCCCGCGGCGGGCGCCTCCAGCAGCGCCGCGACCGCGTCCGTCGCCTCGTCTGTCGCGGGATCGATGCGGATCCAGCGCCGCCCGCCGAAGAGCGAGATCGCCGCCGCCTCGTCCGCCAGCCGCGCCGGGTCGGCGCGCAGCGCCGCCGACGACAGGTCGATCCGCTCCGCGTCCGCCCCCAGCGCGCTGCCGAGGCGTGCGGCGAGCGCACGGCTGGTCGCCTCGTCCGGGCCGTAGAACAGGAAGAAGCGGATCGCCGGATCGGCCGTGTCCAGCGCGCGCAGCAGCGGGGCCGGCGCCTTCACGGGCTCGCCGGCGCGCCGCCCCGCCGGGCGAACAGCGCCACGCGCACGACGATCTGGTCGGCGACGCGCTGGGCGAGGTTCTCGAGCGCGGTCTGCTCGGCGGCGATCACCGCATATTCGGACGTGACCACGTCGATGCCCGCGTCCGATCCCGCCGCCGCATCCAGCACCACCGTCCCGTCCGCCACCTCCACCAGCCGATAGCGCGCGCGCAGCGAGCGGCGCTCGCGCGTGATGCTGCTGTCGCGGCGCACGCCATAGCCGGAGATCTGGTCATCGAGGTCGACCTGCAGGCGGTAGCGCGGGGGCGCGTCGCCGGTGGCGGCGAGCCGATCGGCGAGCGCGTTGCGGACGAGCCAGCCGCCCCGCCCGCCGATCGGCGCCACCTCGACGCCCGCCAGCGTGCGCGCCACCGCGCCGGTCGTACCCCCGCCGTAGAGCGGCTGCAGCCCGCAGCCGCCGAGCGCGAGCAGCAGCGGCAGGACGGCCTTCATGCGACGATGTTGACCAGCCGGTCGGGCACCACGATCACCTTCTTGGGCGTCGCCCCGTCCAGCACGCGCGCGACCTTGTCGGAGGCGAGCGCCATCGCCTCCAGCGCCGCCCGCTCGCTGCCCTTGGGCGCGGTCAGCGTGTCGCGCAGCTTGCCGTTGACCTGCACCGCGACGGTGACCTCGTCCTCGACCAGGAGGGCGGGATCGACCTCCGGCCAGGGCGCATCCGCCACCAGCCCGGACTGCCCGTGCAGCGCCCAGGCTTCCTCCGCGAGATGCGGCGCCATGGGGGCGACTAGGCGAACGAGCGTGGCGACCGCCTCGTCGCGGGTGGCCGACGGCGCCGCCTTCTCGATCGCACCCACCAGTTCGTAGAGCTTGGCCACCGCCTTGTTGAAGCCCAGCGCCTCGATGTCGGCGGCGATGCCCGCGATCGTCTGGTGGAGCTTGCGATCGAGCCCGGGGTCGCGGCCCACGGCCCCGCCTTCCGCCGCGGCGAACAGTTTCCACAGCCGCTGCACGAGCCGGCTCGCGCCCTCGATGCCCGACAGGCTCCACGGCAGGTCGCGCTCGGGCGGGCTGTCGGACAGCATGAACCAGCGCACCGCGTCCGCGCCGTAGCGGTCGACCATGGGCCCGGGATCGACCGTGTTCTTCTTGGACTTGGACATCTTCTCGACGCGGCCGACGGTGACCGCCGTGCCATCGGGAAGATAGGCGCCGTCGCCCCTGCGCTCGACCTGGTCGGTCGCGAGCCACACCGGGCGGCCCTCGCCGTCGGGCAGCGAATAGGTCTCGTGCGTCACCATGCCCTGCGTGAACAGGCCGGTGAAGGGCTCGGCCACGTCGAGCCGGCCGATGCGGCGGAGCGCGCGCGTCCAGAAGCGGGCGTAGAGCAGGTGCAGGATCGCATGCTCGACCCCGCCGATATACTGGCCGACCGGCAGCCATTGCGCGGCGACGGCCGGGTCGAACGGGCGGTCGGCGGGCTGGCTGGCGAAGCGCACGAAATACCAGCTGGAATCGACGAAGGTGTCGAGCGTGTCCGTCTCGCGCCGGGCAGGCGCGTCGCAGGCGGGGCAGTCGACATGCTTCCATGTCGGGTGGCGGTCGAGCGGGTTGCCCGGCACGTCGAACGAGACGTCCTCCGGCAGCACCACGGGCAATTGGTCGCGCGGCACGGGCACGGGGCCGCAGCCATCGCAATGGATGATGGGTATGGGCGTGCCCCAGTAACGCTGGCGGCTGACGCCCCAGTCGCGCAGGCGGTAGACAGTGGTGCCGACGCCCCAGCCGCCCTCCTCCGCGCGCGCGATCACCGCGGCCTTGGCCTCCTCCGTGCCCAGCCCGTCGAGGAAGCGCGAATTCACCATCACGCCGGGCGCGGTGTCGGCCTCGTCGTGGATCGGCTTGGCGGCCTCGTCCGGCGTGGGCGCGACCACGCGCGTGACGGGCAGCATGTACCGCCTCGCGAAATCGAGGTCGCGCTGGTCGTGGCCGGGCACGCCGAACACCGCGCCCGTGCCGTATTCCATCAGCACGAAATTGGCGACGAACACGGGCAGGCGCCACTCGGGATCGAGCGGGTGGACCGCGGACAGGCCGGTGTCGAAGCCCTGCTTCTCCGCCGTCTCCAGCTCGGCCGCCGCCGTGCCCGTGCGGCGGCATTCGGCGATGAACTCGGGCAGGCCGGGGGTGGTAGGGGCGAGCGCCTGCGCGAGCGGATGATCCGCGGCCACCGCGACGAAGGACGCGCCGAAGATGGTGTCCGGACGCGTGGTGAACACTTCCACCTCCCCTCCCCCCTGGTGGGGGAGGGAGGGGCCCGCCGCGTCAGCGGTGGGAGGGAGAGGGGGTGCAGCGCCCGCCTCGGACGCCCCCTCTCCCTCCCTCCCCCACGAGGGGGGAGGGGTAAGTTCGAACTTGAAGCGCAGGCCCCGCGACCGGCCGATCCAGTTGGCCTGCATCAGCTTGACCTTGTCGGGCCAGTGGGGGAGCTGGTCCAGGCCGTCGAGCAGCTCGTCGGCGAAGTCGGTGATCTTCAGGAACCATTGCGACAGCTTGCGCCGGTCCACGAGCGCGCCCGAGCGCCAGCCGCGGCCGTCGATCACCTGCTCGTTGGCGAGCACGGTCATGTCGACCGGGTCCCAGTTGACCGCGCTTTCCTTGCGCGTGACCAGCCCGCCTTCATAGAGGTCGAGGAACAGCGCCTGCTCCTGCCCGTAATATTCGGGCTCGCAAGTGGCGATCTCGCGGCTCCAATCGAGCGCGAAGCCCAGGCGCTTGAGCTGCGCCTTCATCGCCTGGATGTTGGCGCGCGTCCAGGAGCCCGGATGCACGTGCTGCTCCATCGCCGCATTCTCGGCGGGCATGCCGAACGCGTCCCATCCCATCGGGTGCAGCACCTCGTGCCCCGTCATGCGGCGGAAGCGGGCGAGCACATCGCCCATCGTGTAGTTGCGGACGTGGCCCATGTGGATGCGCCCCGACGGATAGGGGAACATCTCCAACACGTAGCTCTTGGGGCGCGGCGAGGCGTCGTCGGCGTGGAACGTGCCCGCCGCCTCCCACGCCGCCTGCCAGCGCGCGTCGGCGGCGGCGGCGTCGAACCGGTCGGCCATGCTCAGCCGGCGACGGCGTTGCGGCGGAGGTCGCGCGCCTTCTGGAGGATGATCTCCTCCAGCCGCTGGTTGGTGGCGGCCTGCACCGCGGCATCGACCCACTGGCCGTTCTGCAGCACTTGGCGGGCGGCGGCGACGCGCACCGCGTCCGCGCGCAGATCCTGGTCGAGAATGGTGATCGACACCTTCATGCGCTCGTTCGGCAGCGAACGGCTGACGTACCATTCGGTGACGATCACGCCGCCATTGCTGTCCGTCTGCGCGATCGACATGAACGAAACGGTATCGAGCGCCGCGCGCCACAGATAGGCGTTGACGCCGATGGTGGTGAGGCGCGTGGGCGCGACCTGCACCGCCTGGTCGCGGCGGCCGCGGCGACCGCGACGGCGCCCCTCGCCCGCGGGCGCGACCTGGTCGGCATCCGCGCTGATCGCGGGCGCCGTACCGCCGGCGACGGGCTCCTCCAGCCGCTGGAAGCAGCCGCCGAGGCTCGCGCACAGCAGAAGGCCGAGGACGGAGGCACGGTTCATCAGCGCGTCAACCTTGCGGACGGGGACATGGGGCGGGCGTTATAGATGCTTGCGCTGCCCCCGCAAGCGGGGTGCGGCGGGGTGCGGAAGCGCCGTTCCGACCCTATATGTGGAGGACGTGCAACAGACCGAAACGATTTCGCAAACCCGGTGGCGTAAGCATCGGTACGGGTGTTAGGCGGTTAGGCAACAAGGGGCGACGGGCGACACTTCATGGCGTGGGGACGGAGCATCGGCCGATGGAGCGGCGTGGCGGCGCTGGCCGCGGCGATCGCCATGCCCGGCGCCGGCCTGGCCAAGGCGCGGCGCACGGCGCGGCCGTCGCTGGCGTTGACGCCTGCGGGCGGCCTGGGCGCGTTCACGCCCGCCGCCGCCGATCCGCGCATCGCCGCCGCCTTTGCCCGCAACGGGCTCGGCACTGCGGGCTTTTCGGGCGGCGCGTTCCGCTTCACACCATCGGGTGCGCCCAGCGGCGGCCATCGCGCGGTGACGGTTGCGGTGCGCGCGCGCGCGGTCAACCGGACGGACGCGGCCAAGGCGCTGCAGCTCGCGACGGACCAGGTGGCGCCGTCCGCCTACAGCCTGGGCGCCTCCATCGGCTGGCACCGCTTCGCCTTGTCGGGCGACGTCGCGCGCATCGACGGCGGGCTGCTGCCGATCAGCCGCGAATCGGCCGATGTCGGCCTGTCCTTCTCCGGCAAGCGCTGGGCGACCAAGGTGGACGTGGCGACCGACCGCGCGCTGCCGAACCAGCCCGCCTTCGGCATCGACCAGAGCTGGTCGGTTGGCCTGGGCGGCTCCTACGCCTTGTCGCACAACCTCGATCTGAGCGGCGGCATCCGCTACAAGGCGCAGCATGAGCAGCTCTTCTCGCTGACGGACAACCGGCGCGACAGCCAGGCCGTCTACCTGGGCACCACCTTCAAGTTCTAGCGCGCGGTCCAGGCGTCGATCGCGCCCCAGCCGACAGCGCCGAGCGGGCGCAGGTGGCGGAAGCGGCGCGCGTCCATGCCGCCCAGCGCCGCCACGGGCACTCCACGCAGACGGCGGGCGAGCAGGCCAAAGCGCACCGGCCCCAGCGCGCGCGCGCCGGGATGCGAGCGGGTGGCGAACACCGGCGACAGGAGTAGCAGGTCGGCGCCCGACCGCGCCGCCGCCCGCCCCTCGCGCAGTCCATGCACGGGCGCGGTGCGGACCAGCGGGCGCGCGGGCCGGCCGGAACTGCGGCCGTGGACGCCGTCCGCGCGCCAGCCCGCCGCCTGCGCCGGGCGACCCGCCAGCACCAGCACCAGCCCGCGCGCGCGCGCCAGCGCCCGGACGCGCCGGAACAGCGCGCGCCGATCGGCCGGCGGCAGGCGGTAGTGGCGGAACACCACCCCGCCCCCGCGCGGCAATCGGCGGAGCGCCGGCCACAGCGCGTCGCCCAGCCGCTCGTCGGTGAACAGCCAGGCGGTGGGCAGGGTCTGGCGGGCAGGCATCGGCCCGGCCTATAGCGCGGCCATGCCCCTTGCTGAAACCGAGACGCCGGCGGACCGGCTGGCCGCCGTGCGCGCCGCGATCGCCGCCGCTGCCGCACGCGCGGGCCGCGATCCCGCGGCGACGGAGCTGATCGCGGTGTCCAAGACGCACGGGGCCGAGACGATCCGCCCGCTGATCGCCGCCGGCCAGCGCAGCTTCGGCGAGAACCGCGTGGTCGAGGCGCAGGCCAAGTGGCCGGCGCTGCGCGAGGCGGAGAGCGATATCCGCCTCCACCTCGTCGGCCAGCTCCAATCCAACAAGGCGGACGAGGCGGTGCGGCTGTTCGATGCGATCCACGGGGTCGACCGGCCGTCGCTAGCGGACGCGCTGGCGCGCGCGGTGGACCGGCACGGCCGCGCGCCGACCCTGTTCGTGCAGGTCAATATCGGCGAGGAGGCGCAGAAGGGCGGCTGCGCGATCGACGCGCTGCCCGCGCTGCTGGCGCAGCTCCGCACGCTGGACCTCGCGGTCGCAGGATTGATGTGCGTGCCGCCCGCCGGCGTGGAGGCGGCGCCCTATTTCGCGCTGCTCGCCAAGCTGGCGCGCGACCATGGGCTGGCCGGCCTGTCGATGGGCATGTCGGGCGATTTCGAGACGGCGGTGATGCTGGGCGCGACGCAGGTGCGCGTCGGCACCGCTTTGTTCGGAGGCCGGGCATGAGCCTGCCCTGCCGGTTCGACGCGATCCTGTTCGATTTCGACGGGGTGCTGATCGAGAGCGAGGCGGCGGGCAATCGCCGGCTGGCGGATTGGCTGACCGCGCGCGGCCACCCCACCAGCCCGGCGGATGCGGCCGCCGCGTTCATGGGGCTGGCCGGGACCGACTTCCTGGCGGCGCTGGCGGCGCGGATCGGCGGGCCGGTGCCCGACGACTTCCACGCCGACTACCAGGCGGCGGGCGAGGCGGCGATCGCGGACGGCCTGCCGGAGGTGGCGGGCGCGGTGGCGTTCGTGCGCGCGCTGCCGGCGGCGCTGCCGATCGCGGTCGCATCGTCCAGCACGACGCGCTGGATCGCCGCGCACCTTGCCCACCTGGGCCTGGCGGAACGGTTCGGCGGGCGGATCAGCAGCGGGGCGGAGCATGTGGCGCGCGGCAAGCCCGCGCCCGACATCTACCTCCACGCGGCGGACGGGCTGGGCGTCGACATCGCGCGCTGCGCGATCATTGAGGATTCGGTGGTGGGCGTGACGGGGGCGGTGGCGTCGGGCGCGTTCGTCATCGGGCTGTGCGCGGGCACGCATTGCGGCCACGGCCACCGCGACCTGCTGCTGGCGCGGGGTGCGCAGGTGGTGGCGAGCGATTTCGGCGAGGTCGCAGCCGCGCTGGCTTGACAAACAGGAACATATGGGGTACACGGCACGACCGTCGGTTTTCCATGGCCGACGTTTCTCATCGTGAATCACCCGAATTGCGTCAGCGCACCTCCAGCGCCTGGCCTGGGCGCAGCCGTGGCAGCAGCGCCGCAAGCCGATCGGCGGCGAGCGCCACGCAGCCCTCGGTCGCGGCGCCCTCGCGCCAGCAGTGGAGGAAGATCGCGCTGCCCTGCCCCGCCGCAGGTGGCCGGTCGTTGTGGCCCAGCACCACCACCATGTCGTACAGGCCGTCGTCGCGCCACAGGCGTTCGGCCGAAAAGGCATGGGGGTGGCGCACGGGGCGGTTGTAGGCGGGGTCGGCCCCCTCGTCGCTCCAGCCGTCGTCGGGGCGGAGCCAGCGCCAGGGCAAGGCGAGCGCAGGCGGCGCCGCCCGGCCGGGACGCAGCAGCACGCCGCGGAGCGGCCAGGCGCCGAGCGGCGTGGCGCCGTCGCCCTCGCGCTTGGCGGCGGCAGGCACCGCGCCGCCGCGGCCGATGGCGCAGGGGATCGCCTCCTCCCCCGCCCACAAGGTGCGCGCGGCGGTGTCGACCACCAGCTTCAAAGCGCGAACTCGGTCACCAGCGGCACGTGATCGGACGGACGCTGCCACGACCGGCATTCCTCGTGGACGTGGTGGCGCACCGCCTTGGCCGCGAGCGCGGGGCTGGCCCATTGGTGATCGAGGCGGCGGCCGCGATCGTTCGCCGTCCAATCGGGCGAGCGATAGCTCCACCAGGTGTGGAGGCGCGCCGGCGCGGGGAAGAAATGGCGGCCGAGGTCGACCCAGCCGCCCGCCGCCT
>Ga0325400_1003295_pt1 | contig 14542 bp, 15 predicted proteins | sample PopdelMetagenome_2_FD_205662 | JGI IMG/M metagenome (GOLD analysis project Ga0325400, IMG submission 205662) | Populus deltoides microbial communities from Bellville, Georgia, United States - Xylem-PdKOR-R1 | ecosystem: Host-associated > Plants > Phyllosphere > Stem > Wood/Secondary xylem... | reverse complement strand
TATCTGCGATGAAGCCGAACACGATCAGCGCCACCAAGACGGTTGCGAAGAGTGCTTCCTCGAGCCAATGGACGTACAAGTGGGGCATGAACGGTTGGTTCCGTGCCTCCATGCTTTGCCACCGCTTGACCTCGTTCATCCGTTACCGTCCTCCCTTCGAGTCCGGCGATCATGCACCTTCGGGCGCGCTCCGTACTGGAAGTTCTCGCGTTGTCATCCGTTCGTGGTCCGTCGCTCGCGCTAGAACGCCCTCACGGGTCGTCGCGATTGTCCCGGTAGACGGTCGTTGGTGGACGCGTCGGGCGCGGTCGCGGCGGGTGTGGGGCCGATATCCGGCTGTCCGCGGCCGGCAGATCGGTCTCTTACTCAAAGCTGGGTTGACTCAGCCGCAGGGCGTCAAGGTCTATGATGTGGCCTTCTCCTCTGATGGCGTCGAAGAGCTCCAGCTCGGCAATACGGCCTTGCAGCACATGCAGGGTGACGGTAATGAACTCGTTGTCGGCAGGCTCAGCGGATGCGCTGATGGCCAGATGTTCTTCGTTGCCGCTAGTGGATCGTTCCGCGCACCAGCTTGCTGCCAATGGCGAGGCCGACGATGCGAGCTGCACCGAGCAGCAGCCGCACCGGCAGACGCCCGTGACAACAGCATCATTTAGCTGTGCAGACAGCTCTGGACCGGCTGCGGAAGCCAACGCCCTCGCGACGAGCATCTCGGCTTCGGTAAGGGGCCGGGCGTGTTCGAGAGGCTCGAATGCAGGGGTTGACGGAGCTGGGGTGTCCACCGGCTCAGCCTGAGGCACTGGCCCAACAGTTTCCCGCGGGCGTCCGGTAGACGGTCCAGACCGGTCCAGAACGTCAGGGACGATCGCCGACTGGCTGACGAGGTCTTCCTGCTTTGGCACATGCGTCTGAAAGAGGGGCAGGAGCATCTAGACCCGGAGTTGCACTACATCGAGACGGACAACAAGCTCTGCGGGGTCTACTCGACTTCGGCGGCGGTGGAGTCAGCGCGGGCCGTCCTGGTGCTTCAGCCCGGTTTCCGTGACTGGCCCGACTGCTTTCTGGTTGACCAGCACACGGTCGATGTCATGGAGTGGACAGAGGGCTTCGTGACGGTCGGTCCTGAGGATGATGAGGACCCGTCCCGGTAGACGGTCGTTGGCGGTCGCTGCCGCGGACGGGTCGCTGCGTTGCTCGAGCTCAGCCGACGTCGAACAGGGGCGCCTGGTCCGTCAGCTTGGGCGCGTGAGCCTTGCGCGGTGTGGCGGGTCTGATTGCTTGGCGGGTAAGGCGGTGGAGCTCGGTTTCGGCGTGTTCAACGTCGATGAGGGCTGCGTCTGCTCGGCGGTGAGCTTCTGCGGCGGCGTGGGGGGTGCGGGCTTGGCTGACGGCGCGTTCAGCGTTGGCCAGTGCGATTTCGGCGGCGGCGACGAGCTGGGCCTGCGCTTCGATCTCAGCGTGCAGTTGGCTGTCCCCGCTCGCAAGCACGGTTCACCGTATTCCATGGCTGGGGCATTTCGGGCGCCACCTGGGAATGAATGATTTAGCGGCTGTCACTAGGGTGGGGTAGTCAATACTAATCGATGGAATTGAGAACTGTTGTGGCTCGCAAGACGCAGATCATGCTTGAGGACGACTTGACCGGTGAGCTGTTGGAGGACGGTGCGGGGGAGACGATCTCGTTCGCTTTGGATGGCACGTCCTATGAGATCGACTTGTCGGAGGAGAACGCAGGTCGGTTGCGTGATGACCTGGGCCGGTACACCGCGGCCGCCCGGAAGGTGTCGTCATCGACCCGGCGGGCAGCCAGCTCGAGCGGTGTTCCGAAGCGGTCGTCCGGTGGTGGCCGTACGGATCTGGCCGCGATCCGGGAGTGGGCGAAGGTGAACGGGCATGAGGTGTCCGAGCGGGGCCGGATCGCTGGTGCTGTGGTGGAGGCCTACGACGCGGCGCACTGACCGCCGGCGTCAGTCAGCCGCGATGCTCGTGTCGGTGGGCGCGAGCGGTGTCGCGTTAATCGGTCGCAGGTGCTGTGTGATGGCTGTGCCGAGGTAGACGAACCAGGTGCGGCCGCCGGCGTCGGTGTCTTCGATGGGGCCTTCGACGGTGAGGCTGTTGTGGTCCAGGACGCGCCTTGGCTGTCCGAGCTCTGTGGCGAGCATTCCGGGGGGACCCACCCGGAAGTCACCCCCGGCTCCGCCGCTGGCCGCTTCACTCGCGTATGCGCCTGGCCAACCAGATCTGATTCGCTGGGACTGGCCCCCCGCGCTTCGACAGCGTGGCGCTCGTTGCGACTGCAGGATCGCGGACCAGGGTGATTCATCCGTCGGGATGACCCTGTGGGGATCACACGATGGCGGCGGACCTCGGGCGTACGCCCGCCCTCACGACGTGGGCGATGGTGCGCGGACGCTCGTCGGTTCCGCGTGGCGGGTACCCCGACGGGACCCTGGCCCGCCGCGTGCCACTCGTCTCCTGGCCGAACCGACGATCGAGCAGGTCGAGGGGCAGAAACGGGCCTGGATTTCGTGCCATTCGCGTGCCAGTAGCGGGGGCGAAAAGGGGTGCTCAGGGGTGATCAGTGGTGAACAACGCAACGTTCTGAACTGCGGTAACTCGATTTCACGCAGGTCGCTCAAGGCAATTCAGCAGTCTTGAAAACTGCTAGGGGTTCACGCTCCTCGAGGGTTCGAATCCCTCGCCCTCCGCTCCGACCAGCACGTTCACGGCGTGCTCGGTGCAGCTGACGCACCAGGTCACCCCTCGCGAGCGCCGTCGTGCCCGCTACGTGCCCGTACGGATTCGACCGGGCTGCTCCGGGATCGCGCAGATGCGGCGGTCACCCCTCGCCTGAGGTGCTGGACCAGGAGTGACGCCGACCGGTGCCGAGCTCCTTGACAAGTGTGTGCGGGCCCACAACAGTGACGGCATCCGACCATGTGGTCGGTTTCTTGAACTACAGGTCGGACGGCGACGAGGCCGACCGACTGGCCCGCGGAGGTCGGACATGGAGAAGTACGCGCCGTTGTGGGAGCCGCTGCAGGTGGGCTCCGTGACGCTGAAGAACCGCGTCGTGGTCACCGCGCACGCCCTGCAGTACGCGGTCGACAACCTCATGACCCAGCAGAGCGTCGACTACTACGAGGAGCGCGCCAAGGGTGGCGCCGGGCTCATCCTCACCGAGGCGCAGGCCGTGCTCCCCAACAGCCGCGGCCTGGCCCCGCGTACCCACCAGGGCTGGGACCCCGCGGTCATCCCGGTCTACGAGCGTCTGGCTGAAGCGGTCCACCGGCACGGCGCCAAGGTGTTCATCGACCTGTCCCACTTCGGGGTCGAGGACCACAGCTCGATGTTCCTGGACAACTGGCGCGCGCTCTGGAGCGCCTCCGGCGTCCCCTCGTTCACCTACAACGAGATCGGCAAGCCGATGACCCGCGAGGACATCGCCGAGCTCGCCCGTGGCTTCGCCCGCAGTGCCCGCAACGCCAAGACCGCCGGACTGGACGGCGCCGAGGTGCACGCCGCCCACGGCTACCTGCTGTGCAGCTTCCTGTCCCCGTTGACCAACCTGCGCACCGACGAGTACGGCGGCAACACCGAGAACCGCTGCCGCATCGTCCTGGAGTGCGCGCAGGCCGTGCGCGACGAGTGCGGCCCCGACTTCCCCATCGGCGTCCGGCTGTCGCTGGTCGAGGGCGTCCCCGGCGGCATCGACGGCGACGAGGGCGAGCGGATCGCCCGTCACCTGGCCGACTCGGGCCTGTTCGACTACTTCAGCATCAGCGCGGGGAACGCCTCGACCTTCGACCAGGTCGTCTCCCCGATGAGCATGCCGGGCGCCCGGCTGGTCGACCTCGCGGCCCGCGCCAAGAAGGTGGTCAACGGGCTGCCGGTGCTCACCGCCAACGGCATCACCGACCTCTCGATCGCCGCCGACATCATCGAGCAGGGCCACGCCGACATGGTGGCCATGACCCGCGCGCACATCGCCGACCCGCACCTGATCAGCAAGGCCCGGTCGGGCCGGGAGCAGGAGATCCGGCACTGCGTGAGCGCCAACCAGGGCTGCATCAACCGGATGGCCCAGGGCTGGTCGTTGACCTGCACCCAGAACCCGGCCGCCGGCCGGGAGGAGCTGCTCGGCATCGACACCTTCAGCCGCACCTCGACGCCGAAGAAGGTCGTCGTGGTCGGCGGTGGGCCCGCCGGCATGCGGGCCGCGGAGGTCGCCGCCTCCCGAGGTCACGAGGTGGTCCTGCTCGAGCGCGACGACCGGTTGGGCGGGCAGATCCGCTACGCCGCCCAGATCGCCACCCGCGGCCGCTGGAACGTGATGGTCAAGGACATGGAGCGCCAGCTCGCCCTGCACGGGGTCGATGTGCGGCTCGGGACCGACGCCACCGTGGACGACGTCCGTGCCCTGGCCCCCGACCACGTGGTGCTGGCGACCGGGTCGACCTGGCGCACCGACGGGTTCAGCGCCAAGACCGCCTTCCGCCCGGGCATCCCCGGCCTGGAGCACGTGCGGGTGCTCGACCCGATCCAGGCCCTCGCGAACCCCGAGCTGTGCGGGGAGCGGGTGCTCGTCGTCGACGACACCGGCGAGTACACCGCGCTCGGCCTGGCCGAGACCCTCGCGCAGGCCGGCAAGACCGTCGAGGTCATCACCGCCGGCATGTACCTGGGGGAGAAGATCCTGCTGACCCTGGACGTCGGCCACCTCTACCCCCGGCTGCACGCCCTCGGCGTCACCCTCACCCCGCAGCACATCGTCGGGGCGGTCACCGAGGAAGGCGCCGTGCTCACCCGGGTGTGGGACTTCCAGAACAGGGTGCTGCCGGTGGACTCGATCGTCACCGTCATGCTGCGTGACCCCGAGACGTCCCTGGCCGCCGGCCTGCGCGAGCACTTCGATGTCAGCCAGATCGGCGACTGCTCGGCCCCCCGCCAGGTGGACCAGGCGATCTACGAGGGCGAGATGGCCGGCCGTGCCGTCTGACACCACGACCACCGAGGAGCAGGGGACGACGATGCGCAGCTGGACCGTCGGCGACGTGCGGATCACCCAGGTGCTGGAGATGCCGGTCGAGGTGGGCGTCCTGGACGGGCTGATCGCCGAGGCGACGCCGGAGGTGGTGCAGGGCATCCCGTGGCTGCAGCCGGACTACGCCACCGCCGGCGGCCAGACCATCTGGAGCCTGCACTCCTACGTCGTGGACACCGGCTCGACCGTGGTGGTGGTCGACACCGGCTGCGGCAACGGCAAGTCCGCTCCGCTCATCCCTGCCTGGGGCAAGCTCGACAACCCCTTCCTGGAGCGGCTGGCCGAGGCCGGGTACACCCGCGAGCAGGTCGACGTCGTGCTGTGCACGCACATGCACCTGGACCACGTCGGCTGGAACACCGTCGACGACGGTGGCCGTTGGGTGCCGACGTTCCCCAACGCCCGCTACGTCTACGTCGCCGACGAGTTCGCCTACCACCGGGGCATCGCCGAGGAGGCGGACATCTCCGAGGACCTCGCCGGGGCCGTCGTCTACGAGGGTGCGAACCCCGACATCCACAACCAGACGCGACTGGTGTTCGAGGAATCCATCCAGCCCGTCGTCGACGCCGGGCTGCTCGACCTCGTCCCCCCGGACCACGTGGTGACCGAGGGCGTCCGCTACGTCTCCACCCCCGGCCACACGAAGTCCCACCACAGCGTGCTGGTCGAGTCGAAGGGGGAGCGGGCGTTCATCACCGGCGACTTCATCCACCACCCGGTCCAGATCGCCGAACCGACCTGGAGCAGCCACGGGGACTTCGACCGGGCGCAGAGCGCCGCTCGCCGGGTGGAGTTCGTCGAGTCCGCCGCCGACACCGACCTGCTCGTCCTCGGCACGCACTTCGCCGGCACCAGCGCGGGCCGCGTCGTGCGCGACGGCGGGAGCTACCGCTTCGCCCAGGCGTGAGCGGCTCGGTGGAGCAGCGTGGGTTGCTGCAGACGCTGGACTTCCTGCTGGTGGAGTGGCTGGAGCTCGGGCAGCTGCTGACGCGGCCCCGCTTCGACGACCACTCGGTGGAGACCTGCCGGGAGCTGCTCGCGGCGGCGTCGGAGATCGCCGAGGAGGTGTTCGAGCCGGCCAACCGGGTCAGCGACGTCGAGGAGCCGCGCATCGGCGCCGACGGCGAGGTCGTGCTCCCCGACGCCACCCACCGGGCGTGGGAGGCCTACCGGGCCGCCGGGATCACCGGGGCCGCGCACGACCACGACGACGGCGGGATGCAGCTGCCCCGCACGGTCGACATGGCCGTGCGGGCGCTGTTCTCGGCCGCCGGGCCCAACCTGGTCCCGATGCTGCTCACCGAGAGCAACGCCGCCCTCCTGGTCGAGCACGGGTCGCCGGCTCAGCGACAGGCCTTCGCCGTCCCGCAGCTGGAGGGTCGGTGGACCGGGACGATGGCGATGTCGGAGTCGCAGGCCGGGTCGTCGCTCGCCGACGTCGCCACCCGCGCGGTACCCGACGGCCCGGGCTCGGGTGAGGACCCGCTGGGCCCGCGGTACCGGGTGACCGGGGACAAGATGTGGATCAGCGGCGCCGAGCACCCGCTGACCGAGAACATCGTGCACCTGGTGCTGGCCAAGATCCCGGCCGAGGACGGCACGCTGCCCGCGGGGACCGGGGCGCTGTCCCTGTTCGTCGTGCCGAAGGTGCGGGTCGGGGTCGACGGCGACCTGCTGGGCCGCAACGGGGTCACCCTTGTGGGGCTCAACCACAAGCTGGGCATGCGCGGCATCCCCAACACCGCGCTGGCCTTCGACGGCGCGGTCGGCCACCTGGTCGGCGACCCCGGTCATGGGCTGGCTCAGATGTTCCACATGATGAACGCCGCCCGGGCCGAGATCGGGCTGCTCGCGGCATCGGTGGGCTACGCCGGCTTCGCGGTGTCCCTGGACTACGCCCGGTCCCGCCGGCAGGGCCGGTCCCGGGGCAGCCGGGCGGCCGAGCAGGTCCCGATCGTCGGGCACGCCGACGTCAAGCGGATGCTGCTGGCCCAGAAGTCCTACGCCGAGGGGGCCCTGGCGCTCGCCCTCCACGTCGGACGGCTGCTGGACGACCAGCGGACCGGGGACGACGCGGCACGCGCACGCGCCGCGACGCTGCTCGACGTGCTCACGCCGGTGCTCAAGAGCTGGCCGAGCGAGTGGTGCCTGGAGGGCAACAGCCTGGCCATCCAGGTGCTCGGCGGCGCCGGCTACACCCGGGACTTCCCGGTCGAGCAGTTCTGGCGGGACCAGCGGCTGAACATGATCCACGAGGGCACCCACGGCATCCAGGCCATGGACCTGCTGGGTCGCAAGGTCCGGATGCGGGACGGCGCGTGCCTCGACGAGCTCGGTGCGGTCCTGGCCGGGACGGCGGCGCGGGCGCGGGCGGCGGACCTCGGGGACTGGGCGGCCGACCTGGAGCGCGCCTGGTCGGCGGTGCTGGCAGCGACGGAGGCGGCATGGTCCGGCGGCGACGCGTCGGCGGCGCTGGCCAACGCCACCCCGTACCTGCAGGCCTTCGGGCACGTCGTGCTGGCCTGGGTGCACCTGGACCTCGCGGTCACGGCGACGTGCTCCACCCATCCGCAGTCGGCGGGCCGGACCGCGGCCGCCGCGTACTTCTTCGCCTACGAGCTGCCCCGGGTCGACGCTTGGCTGGTGCCCGTCGCCGGCGGCGAGCTGCTGTGCCGGGACCTGGACGTCGCCGTGCTCTGAGCGGTCAGGTCCCGGCAGTCGGCTGAGCGAGAGTCGGCAGCAGCTGCTCCAGCCGCTCGCTGTGGAACCGGATGGCCCGGGCGTGGTACTCGGCCGTGGAGACGGGGTCGTGCACCGGACCGGAGTCGGTCGGCCCGTCGTCCTGCCGCAGCAGGCCCCGCAGCAGCAGCTCGACGAAGTCGTCTGCGATCTGCGCGGCCGACTTCGGGCCGTCGGCGGCGTACCACTGGCTGAGCCAGTTGCACATGCCGTCGATGGCGAAGGCCATGACCTTCTCGTCCCGCGGCTCGAAGTCCCCGGCGGCCACCCCTGCGCTCAGGATGGCCTTGAGCACGGAGTCGCTGCGCCGCTTGAGCTGGCGGAACTCGGCTCGGACGTCGGGGGGCAGCTCGGCCTCGGAGGAGAAGGACAGGCTGTAGAGGTCGATGTTCTGGGTGACCGACGTGACGTGGTAGCGCACGTAGTCGCGCAGCTGGGCCGTCGGGCCACCTGAGCCGGAGGTGTGCTCCCGCAGACTCTCGAACTCCTGGGTGATCCAGTCGCCGAACACCTGGCGGAGCAGGTCGTCTCGGTTGCTGAAGTAGTGGTAGAGCGCGCCCTTGGTCAGCCCGACCTCGTCGGCGATGTCCTGCAGGGACACCCCGCGGATGCCGCGTTCCTTGAACAGCCGGGTGGCGGAGCGGACGACCTCGTCCCGCACCATCGCGCCTCTGGCCATCGGGGTCGGACCCTACCCCGCGGTCTGTCGCTCGACCTGGATCAGCTCGATCTGGATCCCGGCCATCTCCTTCGGGTGCAGGAAGTTCACCGGCGGGTGACCCGGGCCCTCCTTGGCCTGGTCGAGCAGCGGCTTCAGGCCCTGGTCGGTGAGTCGCCGGCCGGCGGCGTCGACGTCGTCCACCCCGAGGGAGAGCAGGAAGAAGCCGTCGCCGTTGCGCTCGAGGAACCGGCCCACGGAGGTGGTCGGGTCGGCGCTGGTGATCAGGTTGAGGAAGAAGCCGCCCAGGTCGAAGGACGATCCCTCCATCCCGGGGAAGGCGAACCCGTCCGAGTCCACCGGGGTGCTGTCGACGCCGAGCACCTCCTCGTAGCGCCGGGTCCAGCGGGGTAGGTCGCGGACGGCGATGTTGATGCCGTTGACGTGGTCCAGGGGCATGGCAGGTCTCGTCTCTCGTGGGGGGTGGTGGGGTTCAGGTGGCGGACAGGCCACCGTCGACCAGGAGGGTCTGGCCGGTGACGTAGCCGGCGGCCGGGGAGGCGAGCCAGACCGCGGTGGTCGCCAGTTCCTCGGCCACGCCGGGTCGGTCGAGCAGGATCCGGGGCCGGAGCACGCCGTCGACGTACTCGGGTGTGTAGGACTCGGTCATCTCGCTGGCGAAGAAGCCGGGGGCCAGGGCGTTGACCCGGATGCCCTTGCGGCGTCCCCACTGCTGGGCGAGGTCACGGGTCAGCCCGACCAGCGCGGCCTTGCTGGCCGCGTAGGCGGCCTGCGGCAACCCGGCCGTGGTGTAGGCCAGGACGCTGGAGACGTTGATGACCGAACTGCCGGGGGCCATCACGCGGGCGCAGGCCTGCGCCGTCCAGTACGAGCCGTGCAGGTTGACGTCCACGACGGAGCGGAACTGCTCCGGGGTCTCCCGGGTGGCCGGCACCGCGGAGGCGGTGCCGGCGTTGTTGACCAGCACGTCGACCCGCCCGAACTCGGACATCGCGGCGTCCACCAGGCGCTGGCAGTCCTCGGGGCGGGACACGTCGGTAGGGACGGCGAGGGCCCTGCGACCGTGGGACCGCACCGCTTCGGCGGTGCCCTCCAGGCGGTCCGCCCGGCGCGCGGCGATGACCAGGTCCGAGCCGGCGCGCGCGAAGGTCTCGGCGAAGGCCACGCCGAGGCCGGCCGACGCGCCGGTCACCACGGTGACCCGGCCCGCGAGGGAGAACCAGTCGGTGAGGTCGAAGCTCACCGCAGGTCCAGCAGCCGCTTGACCTTGCCCTCGCCGCCGAGGCCGGTGAGCGGCGCGAGGGCGCCCGACGGCACGACCTCGACGCCGACGGCGACCCCGAAGAGCACCTTCAGCTGGCGCACCATGTCCTCGTGCAGGGCCGTCTCGTCGGCCCCGTTCTTGGCCTCCACGCGCACCGTCATCCGCTCGCGGGCGCTGATGCCCTCCCCGACCTGGTCGACGACGCAGAGGAACTCGCCGGTGGAGCGCGGGTCGCCCTGCACGGTGTCCTGGGCGGCGCGGGGGTAGACGCTGGTGGCGCGCAGCTTGACCATCTCGTCGCTGCGGCCCAGGAAGCCCGACAGCTTGGTGGTGCGGGCGCCGCAGCTGCACTCCGCCCGGGACGAGCGGTGCATCAGGTCCTTGAGGTCGTAGCGGATGATCGGCGGCACCGACCGGTGCAGGCTGGTCACCACGATGTTCCCGGCCTGACCGTCGTCCAGCGGCCGGCCGTCGTCGCGGTCCACGATCTGCAGGACGGCGGTGTCGTCGTTGACGTGCAGGCGGTCCTGGGCGCGGCACTCGTAGCCGATCAGACCCACCTCGTGGGTGCCGTAGTTGTCGTAGACCGGGACGCCCCAGGCGTCCTCGAGCAGCCGCCGCAGGTGGCCGTCGGTGTCCACGCCCAGGTAGGTGTGGATGAAGCGGGTCCGCAGGTCGCGGCGCAGGTCGATCCCGTTGGCCTCGGCCGTCTCGGCCAGGATCTTCAGGTACTCCCCGAACGCCACGAAGCCGGCGGTGCCCCACTCCCGGGCCAGCTCGAGCTGCCGGACCGAGCTGGTCACCGCGCCCGAGCCGGTGGTCAGCGGCACCATGCCGCTCCAGTGCATCGCCGCGGTGGAGGCGCACCATGCCGTGTTGGCCAGGCTGTTGGTCAGGGTGATCTGCAGGACGTCACCGACCTGACCGCCCTGGGCGACGAAGGCCCGGGCGAACTGGATGGCCTGCACCTCCCAGGCGACCGGGTCGAACAGCGTGGGCCGGGGCAGGCCCGACGTGCCACCGCTGGACTGAATCTTCAGCGGGGTGGCCATCGCGTCGAGGGCGAAGGTCTGGTGGGTACCGAAGGGCGGCAGCTGCTCGGCGCTGCGCTTGAGGTCCTCGCTGGTGAAGGTCGGGATCGACGCCAGGTCGTCCAGTCCCCTGACGTCGCCGGGCTCCATGCCCGCCGCGGTCCACCGGTCGCGGTAGAAGGGCACCGCCCACGCCTCGGCCATCCGCTGCAGGAACCGGGTCTCCTGCAGCTGGTGCAGCTCGTCGTCGGAGGTGCGGGCCATCTGCTCGTCGAACAGCGGCGGCGGCGGGTAGTCAGCCACGAACCGGGGCCAGTCGACGCTGGACCAGTAGTAGGGGATGGGCTTCGGCGACATCGACGGGCTCCATGCAAGTCATGCGGTCGATTTTTTGACCGTCAAGTCAAAGCATGAGCCCCGAGGGTGAGCGCCGTCAAGCAGCCCCGGGTCCGCGGGTCAGGGCAGCAGGCCGCCCAGCAGCACGTCGACGACCTGCTCGGCCAGCTGCCGGCGGCCCTCGTCGTCCTGGTCCGGGCGGGGGCGGTACCAGATGGCCACACCGACGACGCCGCCGATGAGGGTCCGGGTGGCCAATCGGGCGGGGAGTGGGCGCAGGGATCCGTCGTGCTGGCCGGCGACGACGAGGTCGTGCACCAGGTCCTCGTGCACGGTGCGCAGGTCGTCGAGCTCGGCCAGGCGACGCCGGTCGGCGTCCTTGAGGGCCATCTGCCGCCGGTGCTCGACCCCGTTCTGGATCACCACGTGGTAGGTGAAGGCGTCCAGGATGTTGGCGGCGTGGGCGACGGCCACCGCTCGCAGCCGGTCGGCGGCGGGGGCTCCGTCCGTGTTCGCCAGAGCGGTGGCGACCCGTGAGGCCAGTAGCAGCATCCCGCGCTCGTAGACGGCGAGGAACAGGTCGAGCTTGGACCGGTAGCTGTAGTAGACGGCCCCCTTGGTCGCCCCGATGCGGGTCGCGACCTCGTCGATGCTGGTCGCGTCGTAGCCGCGCTCCATGAAGGCCTCGGCGGCTGCGTCGACGATGCGCAACTGGTTGGGCGGTAGGCGCAACCGGTCGTCGCCGGGTGGGTTCTCGGGGGTCGTCATGGGTCCTCGGGGTCGGCCGGCGGGAGGCTCAGGGTAGCGACGGCGAGCCTCTTCCCTTCGTCGTGATACTCCGTAGTATGCCGCCGCATGAGCAGCAGAGAAGCGGCCGTCGTCGCCGTCGCCCGCACCCCCGTCGGCAAGGCCTACCGGGGCGCCTTCAACGACACGTCCGGCCAGCAGCTGGCCGGCCACGCCGTCGAGCACGCCGTCGCACGCGCCGGGATCGACCCGGCCGAGGTCGAGGACGTGCTCCTCGGCTGCGCCATGCAGGAGGGCACCACCGGCTTCAACGTGGCACGGCAGGCCGCGTTGCGGGCCGGTCTCCCGGTCACCGTGCCGGGCTCCACCATTGATCGGCAGTGCGCGTCCGGCTTGATGGCGATCGCCGCCGCAGGCCGCCAGGTCGTGCACGAGGGCATGGACGTCGTCGTCGGGGGCGGGGTCGAGTCCATCTCGCTGGTGCAGGAGTCCCACCGCAACACCCACCGCGCGCTCGACCCGTGGCTGGAGGAGCAGGTCCCCGGCGTCTACTGGCCCATGCTGCGGACCGCCGAACTGGTCGCCGAGCGCTACGGGGTGACCCGCGAGGCGCAGGACCTGATGGGTCTGCAGTCCCAGACCCGGGCCGCCGCCGCCCGGGACGCCGGCCGCTTCGACGACGAGATCGCCCCCATCACGGTGGTGATGAAGGTGACCGATCGCGAGACCGGCGAGGTCAGCGACCGCGAGGTCACCGTCAGCCAGGACGAGGGCATCAGGGCCACGACGCCGGAGTCGCTGGCCGGCCTGCGGCCGGTCCTGGCCCCCGGCGACGCCAGCGAGGTGCCGAGCGTGACGGCGGGCAACGCGTCCCAGCTGTCCGACGGCGCCGCCGCCGTCGTGCTCATGGAGGGCGGCGCCGCGAGCCGGCGGGGCATCACCCCGCTCGGCTTCTACCGGGGCATGGCGGTCACCGGCTGCGCACCCGAGGAGATGGGGATCGGCCCGGTCGCCGCCATCCCCAGGTTGCTGGGCAACCACGGCCTGACCGTCGACGACATCGGGTTGTGGGAGCTCAACGAGGCCTTCGCCTCCCAGGCGGTTCATTGCCGGGACCACCTCGGGATCGACCCCGAGCGGATGAACGTCGACGGCGGGGCCATCGCCCTCGGCCACCCCTACGGCATGACCGGTGCCCGGCTGGTCGGCCATGCTCTGGTCGAGGGTCGGCGCCGTGGGGTCCGGTGGGTCGTGGTGTCCATGTGCGTCGGCGGTGGCATGGGGGCCGCCGGCCTGTTCGAGGTCGCGTCGTGAGCGCGCCGGGGGACAACCTGACCTTCGACTTCACCGGCCAGACCGTCGTCGTGACCGGCGCGGGACGGGGGGTCGGGCTCAGCACCGCGGCACTGTTCGTCGCCTCCGGGGCCACCGTCGTCGCCGTCGACCTCGACGGCGACGTCCTGGCCCACGCCGCTGACGAGATCGGCGCCATCCCGGTCGCGGCCGACATCGCCGACCGCGGCCAGGTGGACAGAGTGGTCGCAACGGCGCTGGAGCACACCGGGCGGATCGACGTCCTGGTCAACAACGCCGGTGTGCTGCGCGACCGGCGGGTGTGGAAGCTGTCCGCCGACGACTGGGACACCGTGCTGGCGGTCCACCTGACCGGCACCTTCCACCTCACCCAGGCCTGCATCCCGACCTTCCGCGCCCAGCAGCACGGCCGGATCGTCAACGTCACGAGCTACACCGGGCTGCACGGCAACATCGGCCAGGCCAACTACGCCGCGGCCAAGGCCGGGGTCATCGGCTTCACCAAGACCGTCGCCAAGGAGCTGGCCGGCTTCGGGGTGACGGTCAACGCGATCTCGCCCAACGCCGACACCCGGATGATCGCCTCGATCCCCGACGAGGTGCGCGCGCAGACCGAGGCGGCCATCCCGATCGGTCGCTTCGGCCGCCCCGACGAGATGGCCGCCGCCGTCGCGTTCCTCGCCTCCGCCGAGGCCGGCTACATCACCGGCGTCGTGCTCCCCGTCGACGGCGGGCTGTCGATGTGAGGGTCTTCAGCGGGCTGCTCGAGCTGGAACAGTCGGTCGGGACGCACCTCGGGTGGTCGACGTGGCACACGGTGACCCAGGAGCAGGTGGACGCCTTCGCCGCCACGACCGGGGACCGTCAGTGGATCCACACCGACCCGGCACGCGCAGCGGCCGGCCCGTTCGGGGTGACGATCGCGCACGGCTTCCTCACGCTGTCGTTGGTGTCCGCCTTGACCTGGGAGGTCTACCGCGTCGACGGCGTCACAGCGGTCCTGAACTACGGCGCGGACCGTCTGCGCTTCCCCGCCCCCGTCCCGGTCGGTGCGCGCGTCCGCGCCGGGGTCCAGCTGTCGTCGGTGACGCCGGCCGGGACCGGACACCGGGTGCTTGCCCGGACGACCGTGCAGATCGAGGGTGCGGACAAGCCCGCGTGCGTGCTCGACGGTCTCAGCGTCGTCGTGCCCTGATGAACGGGAGCGGCCGGCCCGTCGCGGTGCTCTGCAGGCTGCCGCGTCGGCGTGCACCGTCGCGGGTCCCCCGATGGGGCGCCGAGCTGTGTGACGCTGCACGTCGCCGGGCAGGTCGGCGGTGGGAGCCGAACGGTTGCACGCGATACTGCACGGCGCGGGGACCGCCGCCGAGAGGGTCCGCGGACGA
>Ga0325400_1003294_pt1 | contig 14544 bp, 7 predicted proteins | sample PopdelMetagenome_2_FD_205662 | JGI IMG/M metagenome (GOLD analysis project Ga0325400, IMG submission 205662) | Populus deltoides microbial communities from Bellville, Georgia, United States - Xylem-PdKOR-R1 | ecosystem: Host-associated > Plants > Phyllosphere > Stem > Wood/Secondary xylem... | reverse complement strand
CAACCATAATTTGTTTAATTAAAACAAATTTCTAGTAGGTTTTTTGACATAATATTAGAGACTTGATGACTAAACAATCATGAGTTTAAATTTCATCCCTTTTTAATTAATACAAATAAACACAAAGTAGTATAAACCTATATAAATTTTAAGTTTTAAACCTTTTTTTTTTTATTGAACAAATATGTTAAATCTTGGTAGAAGATAAAAAATTTCAAATCATGAATAATTTCTTCTCCCTTTCCAAATCATATGATACGACAAATATGTTTTTAAGGGACTTAAAAACATTCAATAACCTTATGTAAAACAATTCATGTAAGGTGAGATCATACATAACTTTTTGTTTAGCGAATTTGATACTTATGGAGGCAGGATTCCTAGTGAAAGAGATTGGGATTCACCCCTGGAGAGGAAGTAAATCTTAAGAAGATTTCGTTTTTCATTGGGAATGAGAGCATCTGTAATCACAAAAAAATAAGAAGATTAATGAATTAAACCATTTGCAATAATTTCTTCTCCCTTTCCAAATCATATGATGCGACAATATTGTGGGCTCTCCTTGCTAGCTCGTGTGCAGGTCCTGTAGATATTGACACTTAAGTGGAAATTGTAATATCTCACATCGACGGGTGAGGACTTAAAGAATGGTCTTATATGAGCATGCTCACTTTGACTAGTCAGACGCTTTTTGGGGCCATGTGTGGTTGTCAAGAACAAATCCGTGAAGCCTGTAGGCCAAAGCGAACAATATCTTGCTAGTGGGGTGAGGTATTATATTTGGTATCAGAGCCCGACTCACTGATTGTCTGATGGTGCCGACGGGGTCGTCAGGCTCCTTAAGAGAGGTGGATTGTAATATCCTATATCGGCGGGTGAGGACTTGAAGGAGAGCCTTATATGAGCAGGTTCACCTTGACTAGTCGGCCGTATTTTGGGACTATGTGTAACTGTCAAGAATAAATTCGTAAGGCTCGTGAGCCAAAACGGTGAGCCAAAACGGATAATATCTTACTAGTGGGGTGGGGTGTTATAGAAACTTTCTAAATTTTCCACTGAATTGATAATGGAGGGCCACGGGAACAGGTAAAGCAAGGTGCCGGAACCATCTTTTCTTTTCATTGTCTTTCAGGCTCTCCCTTGTCATAACAAAAAAAAATTCATATTATCCAAAAAAAAAAAACAAAAAAAAAGAAAATCAAGTTACGTTTTTACAGCCAAGCTAATATAAAATATCAACCACCTCATTTCCTTCGCTTAAAACACCGGACACAGAAACTCAGTTTAAGGGACTTGAAAACATTCAATAAACTAATATAAAAAGCTTCACCTAAGTTCTAAAATCTTAAATTGAAACAGATGTTTGATATACTAGTGATATTATATTAAAGAGCTTTTCTTTGAAATACTGTATTGGATAATAATATAAAAATACATTTTCTCTCCTAACCACTTAAGTTTTTACGTCTATACCAAATTTTACTGCAAACATTTTAAGATTAAAAAATCATTATTTTCATTTTATGCTTATTTACCTCAAAATTTTAAGAAAATTTTGTTTTATACTTCTATTTGTATTTTTATTTTTATCACTTTTTTAATACAAAAAGATATTTGAACTCAAGACTTTCTTTTGTAAAAATAAATAAATAGAGAACCTACTTGAAGTTTAACTCACTACTAGTAAATTGATAAATACAAACAAAAATATCAACCGAATTTTTCTATAGGTATATTGCGATGATCTTTACCGACATAATCGGCCCTCTTATCCCCCTTTTATTTCTCCTTCTTCTTTATGTATTTTTTCTTGCATCAAACAACCACCCCTCCCCTCCAATCTCAACACAATTTAACTTCTCACAACAAATTCAGCCACCACAATACTCAATTTGTTAATATATGTGTTCTAATTCAATTTGTTTTTAGGATTCTCTTTTTAAATAAGTAAATCTATTTTTTTTTTATTTGAATTAAATTTTAAAATGTTATTTTTTTTCATATTTTTGTAGTATATGTATAATTTTTTTGTGTTTACTTATTTTATATGTTTTTCTCATACATTTATTGTATGGATTTATGATTTGTACATGCTAAGATTTATTTTAGATTTTATAAAATTGTATTTGTTTGTAAATTGATGAAAATTATGTCAATTTTTTTACTTAAGTTTTTTGTGATGAAATAAATAATGACTTATTTAACGAGTCCGTTTTATATTTTATCAATTTTATTGATGAATTGAATTTTTTGTTAAAGGTGTAGAAATTACCAACTAGAGTTTTTTTGACGGACTATTTTTGTCCATGAGCCCATCAATGAAGGATACACCGACGAACTTTAAGTGTAAATACCGATGAAAATATATGTCAGTAAAACTGTTAAATTTGATAGTGACTATAACTCATTATAGAATTTGATATGGCTCTTATTGTCCATGCTATTTTTTTACATTTCACTAAATTTTGCTTTTGAAATCAAATTTTGTACATATATTGTTAAGTTAAATCAAATTCATATACTTTTAGAAAAAAAAAATTGAAGTTAACAAAATAAGAAGGCATTTTATGCTAGTTTTTGTTATTTTTACTGATACAACCTGAAGGATTTTATGGGCAAATTAATGAATTAAAGGATTTTTTTAGAAAGAATTTGATAGAGCCCATATATTTTTTAAATGAACGTGCCCATTTAAAACTGATATCACAAAACGATATTATTGGAGCTTCAATCCTGCTCATCATGGTTCAGTGGTAGCCTTTATCGATAGTCTATGTTCTCCTTGTATTGGGAATGATGGCAAATATATATCACAATTAGCTGTGAATATTAATGGGTGGAGCAATCAGCTGTCTATGTTTTTCATTAATTTGTATCGATAGTTTCTTTTTTTTTTTTTTTAATTTTAGTTATTGTTCTTTTAATTTTTTCAGCGATAACTTAGAATTTTATTCCATGGTATTGATTTTCAATTTAAAGTCAGAATATTCTCAAACCCTTCATATATGTGACATCATCCAAAGAAAAATAAATTCTAACGTATAAAACAGTGCCAACATAATTTGAAAGAAATAAAGTTTGATGATGAAATTCATATTACAAAAATTTATTGTTCCAGTTGATAATTGAAAAGAAGTAGCTAAACACTAGGAGAAGAGATCTCCCAAACTTATTGTGCAAAATGCCTTGGGCAGTGGAGGCCACTTAGCTGTAAGATCCAAATAAATTTTTTCCATTGTAGGCCGAGATTGGGGATTGGGATGCAAGCATGCAAGTGCAATTTTCATCATGTGGACAACGCCCTCTGCTGCTCCTTTTTTAGGAAGCGAGATGCGTTGGTCTAACACATCCTTCAGTAGTGCATGTTGAGCAATCGGTGGCATTGACGATGATGACGAAGATCCTGGTGATAAGAGTGCTGAAATGAGATCGCCTGGGTGCCTTCCTGTCATCACCTCCATTGTTACCACTCCGAAGCTATAGACATCACATTTTTCAGTCACTTTCATTGTGTAAGCTAGCTCTGCCAAAAAAATTTGATTATGCTTAGTTTTTATCAAATAGTTGAACGAAAAGACATTAACTTGATGTTGAAATAAAGCTACGCACCTGGAGCAGTATATCCAAAAGTACCTGCAAATGAGGTCCAATTGGATGAGTCAGGCATCAACATTCTAGCTGTGCCAAAGTCAGAGACATGTGCCTCATATTCCAAATCCAGAAGGACATTATTGCTGGTAATGTCTCGATGAATGATCGGAGGAGAGCAAGAATGGTGTAGATAGGATAAAGCCCCAGCCATCCCTTTCACAACATTTAGCCTTTTCATCCAATCGAACTCAATTGCTTGTTCCTCACTGGTTATAATCTTTCTCAAGCTTCCTCTTTCAATGAACTCATAAACCAAAAAAGAATGCTTTGCATGTGAGCAAAATCCATACATTTTCACAATATTTCGATGTCGAATATTTGCCAACACACAAACTTCCTTTTCAAAAGCTTTAAAATCGGACAACTTAACAGATCCTGCCCAACCTACTCTGTCCATGTATTAATTGAAGCAATGTTCACTCAAGGAAGACGCAAGTATGTATGCCAATTGTCATGTAAATATAATCTATATATATGAATTGATGAAATGGATATGGTTGATCATGAAGACCAATATTTCACTTTCATTATTGAAACATGTAGGTTGAAGCAAGCTCACCCCAGCCCAGCCTATCCCATGCAGCATACCATCCTGCTAATTAAGCCCCCCAAGGCATCTACTAGTACTAGCTAGAACAGATCAAAGCTTTTGAAGGACCACTCGAAAAGAAGAAAACACAGCAAGGTCGATGAAGAGAAGAAGAAAAGAGGGTCTGCTGCCGGTGAAGAAGTCACTGGAAACAACCATATTGGAGGCTTAGGATCGATATATCTTCTACCGCTTGCGCAAGCCCCTAAAATAAGCAGAAGGACTTGCTTCAAAATTTCTCCTTGGTATGCGAGAGTTCCTCCCTGGCGCTTTCATTGTTTTAACACTCTTGGCAGAACCTCCACAGCAACCACGAAACAGGAGTAGTATCACTACCACTACCACTACCACTGCAACCATTATAGGAACTTTTTCTTTCTTAAACCGTCGGAGGACATATACCACTGTTTCGGAAGCCAGAAATTTCTTTATTAGATCAGAAAGCTTGCGGATGAAATCAGACACAGCACCAGAAGCCAGAAATTTCTTTATTTGATCAGAAAGCTTGCGGATGAAATCAGACACAGCACCAGAAGCCAGAAATTTCTTTATTTGATCAGAAAGCTTGTGGGTTAAATCAGACACTGCATCGGAAGCTATAAATTTCTTAGTTAGATCAAAAGGCGAACGAATGTATTCAGACACAGCATCAGAAACCAGAAATTTCTTTATTAGAGAATAAAGGTTATTGATATTTGTGGAAAGAAAAGTTAGTAGTTCCATTGCTTAGGGGGTAGACTGCGATTTGTATAGAAATAAATGGGGAGGAGAGTTTATGGGTAAGGAAGAGAATCAAGAGGAAGAAAGAAACGAAGAGGGTAATGACATATGAGAAGGGAACACACAATTAATGGTGTCTTTTATCAAGTGAAAATGAAAGAAAAAAAACGAAGAGGGTAATGACTTGAGGATGGACTAGGAAAAGTATTGAGTGACTGTGATGTTTTGTTTTGTTTTTTTTTTTTTTTAAATTGATTATTTAAGTAATCTATCACAAACAAGTGAGTACAGTATTTATTTTATCGTGATTCAATTATAGAAAACAATAGTATTTAATCGAAGTAATGATCGCTAAAGGAAGATGCAGAGCATCTGTGTCAATTGCCATCTACCCGCTCACCACCAACTTTTCTTTGAGGTTTAACTAAAGAAAAGAAACTTAGTAATGGTGATCATGAGACCGCTCTAAGTTTTTTATTATTATTCCTTTCGATTTATTAAAGATGGTAATGGAAGAGGAAGGAAACTAAACACATCACACTAATAATAATGGCAAAAATGATCGATTGGCATCACAAATTCAATTAACGAAACTTACAAGTGAAAGCAACTTATGAGAAATCATCCTCTTGTCATATTCGAGATGGAAGCATATATCATGCCCATCGTGATGTCGTCCGTTGACAGCGGAGACTTTTTTTTGCCTCATGATGAGGTGTGGTGTGTTAGGAAGAGTTTTTGGATTTAATCATTAAATTATGATTAATATTTAGAAGTCGCCGTCTAATATTATAGTCACTAGGAATCTATGGTCTGCGAGAGTCTGGATAAAGGACTAGTTGTGTAAGGGGAAGACGCGTCACCCCTAGTGAACCCTACCTAAGGTAAGCTGCATTGTTATTTGATTGTTTTTTCTAAGTCGGGTTTCTATTCGTTAGTTTTTTCTAAGGTTCAAGATAGATCTCTCTTCATGAGAAAGTCTTTACCTTATCGGGTTAAATTTTAACCGTTCTAAAGTCTTAATTTTAGAATCGCATTTTTACACCTTGCATCTTTAATACCTGAGAGTATACTTTATCGTATAATTTTACACCCCACGAATATTAAAGTCTACATCTAGACCCTAAAAAAATTGATGAAAAGATTTTTGATATTTTGGTTAAATCCTAATGGATAATCATAAACTGGTTACGATATCCATTTTGCATTTTAAAACATGAACAAGATGCAATTTTTTTTCTTTTTAAGAAAATTTGCTTGGAAAATTTTAGGATTTGGGCGTATGCATGAAAAACAAATATTTGTTTTTGGAAAGGAAAATTAATTTCAAAGTTTTGAAATTTTTTTAGAGAAGTTTTGGAGAAAATCGGGTATGTTAATACAAGATCTATATCTTATGGTGTAAATATACAAATCTGATATTATGCAAAATTGATGGAAAAATATGTGAGGCAATCACAATTTTTTCAAAGGATTTTTGAAAAAAAAATTTAAAAATTTTTCTTTTTTATTTTTATATATATAATATTATATATATATTAATTATGTATTATTAAAACATGTGGGCTGGGTCAAGCTCAACCCCAGAAAAGGTGTGCTGATATCGGCCTGACAAATGTTTTTTTTTTGGTGGCCTAGCCGAACCCAACCCAGACATTTGGGCTAGGCCAACATTGGCCTGACCCAAAGTCAATGTTAATTATTTGCAGAACGTGAACAGTAGTTGACGTTCTGCATACCACCGAAATGGTTGCAGAAAATGGAGGTTGACGGAGGAGCGGCTCACTCGAAGCAGGAGTCTCGACCATGATCAAGAGGCTTAGCTGGTGGTTCTAGCAACGTTGCTGCGAGGAACGGTGGTCGGAGTCGTTCATGGGGAGAAGAGGAAGAGTTCTGCAGAAGTGAGAGAAAGGAAGAAACAGTGGCTGTTTCAGGGGTGGGGGTGGCCGGCTGGTGGTTGGGCTAGCTATTTGTGGTGGAGCTGGTGGTGTCTCTAGTTGGTGGCTGGAGTGGGAAAGAGAGAGAGGGAGAGAAAAAATTACAGAAACGGGGAGTAGAGGGATTGGTTTTGGCTGACTTTGAACCTGATTTTTTTTCCTATTCAGGCCAAATCCACCCCTATTTATAGGGGGTGGAAAAGGGTATTCTTGTCTTCACAGGGGGGGAAATTTCAGCCCTTGATTCGGTTGGTAAGGATCTCAACCATTGATTCAAAGTAAGCATCATAAACTGTCAAATCTGATAGTTCAAGGCTGCTTGAGTTGGTTATTTCAGGCTGGTGTCGAGGTCGTTTTGATGATAATATGCCTAAACAAACCATACTCGGGGATAAAGGGATGTAAGGTGATTATTTTGGTTCATGTGTTGTTTATTTTTGTGAACATATGAGGCATTAAATGCACCTGAAAAGTAGTCACCTAGGCAGCATTATCGGGCAAAATCAAGGAAGACAATGAACAGTGAGCAGACGACGCGTCCTTGGTTCTCTCTCTCTCTTTCTCTCTCTTTTTTTTTAAAATGCAAAAACGGCTCAGTTTTCGGTTAAATAAGGGATTTTTGTCAAACTTTAATTGAGTCTTTTACATTTCGCATTCATTCAATTGCATCTCTAATTATCCCTCAACCTTTGATTTAGTACAATTTAGCCCCTGCCGAACTTCAATTTGAACCCTGAATTTCAGCGCTTTTTGCACTTTGGTCCTTGGTCTCGGATTTATGCAATCTAACCCCTAATTGACTATTAAACTTCTAATTTCTTCAATTTCACCCCTGGTTTCAACCAATTAAGCCCCTAGAGTTCGGTGCCTTTTACAAACTAGTCCTTAGCTGCGAAAATCTTCAATTTGACCCTTAATTGACCCCAAAACTTTAATTTTCTTACGATTTTACCCCTGATTTCAATGAATTAACTTGGTAAAAACTAAATTTGATCTCTTAAAATTACAATCTTCTCAATTACGCCCAAATTGGGCTCCCAAACTTAATTTTCATTAGCTAAGAGACCCTGATAAATGAATTGAATTGTTCAATAAAACTAGGAATGCTTTTGTTCTTGACACGGTTGAATACGCCATAGTTTTGAAACCCGACTCGGTGGGTTGACCCGGGGTTGGAACTGGGCCAGGTTTAAGAAAAAATTAGGAAAGTCAAAGCTCGGGGTGATCCGGTTGACTCGGCAAACCCGGTTGCAACCCGATAACTTTTGATTTTTTTACTAAAACGATGTTGTTTTGATTTTTTTTAAAATCAAAATTGACTAGACAACCTAATGACTCAGTCAAAACCCAAAATCCATGCCATAAATAAATGGTAGCACGCTATCGTGCTAAAGGGGATAATGGAGGGTTGCCAAATATTCCACTCCACTCAAATACATCATGGAGGACCAACATGGTCAGATTCAAGAAATATGTGAAATTGAGGGGAGAAAATATGTTGTAGAAAATTAAAAGTTTTTATCTGGTAATTAAAGGAAATAGAGATATTAAAATGTGTACTGATTGCAGATATTTAGCTTAAAAATTAGTTATGCATATAAAAATAACGACATTATACTTACAATATTTTTTTATATAAAAAGTTATATTTATTATGTACTTTTTCCTTAATTTATCTTTTTGATTATTTTTAATTATTCTCATTGTTTTTAGTTTATATTTTTAATTTTCAATTCGTAATTATTTTATAAAAAAAATTGATGTAATTCTTTAAACAGAAAATAATATGCTGAAGTTAAATAAAAAAGGATACGAAGTTCTATTTCTTTAAACAGTAGAGGTTCTATTTTTTTTTTCTTGATTCTGTATATACTTGACCCAAACCTATTAAACCCATGGATACAACCCAAAGCATTTAGCCCAGATTAATAAAGCTATAGCCCGATATTCTTCAAAGAGAATCCAAGCCCACATTCCATCACACAACCCACGGCCAGTGCTGAATAAACCTAAAGAAAACTAAAGCCGGCCCATTGGCTACAGCCCACATAAGCCTTATCCAAGAAAACAAATGGGCTAAATCCAGCCCATTGGGGTTGAAATGCAGCCTATATTTCATGATTTTTTGAATTTTTTTTAAATTTATTATTTTTTTATTTTTTCAGATCATTTTAATCTTGAATAATTTTAAAAATTATTATCATCATATATATCAAAGCACATGATCAAGATGGGAAATATGAAGCCGCTTACTGGAACTGATGGGGAGATCATAATGAATTGTAGAAAGGACTCTGGGTTTTAATCTTGCTCTTTCTACATTCAAAACCGAAACAAGGAGCACAGTTTTGTCAAGTTTGAAAATATAGCATGATCATTTCTTAATTAATTGTTGTTTCACTTATATTTCATAACAGGTATTTTTTGACATAATTTAAAAAAAAAAAAAAAGCCAACCCATGAACATAGTCTACATCAAATTACAAAATTTATTGCTCAAATCTACAGTTGAAGAGAAGAAGTTAAACACCACAAAAAACTGGTCAGTCGACCACACTAACTGTATGTGAGAACAGATCTTCCAAACTTATTGTGTCAAATTCCTTTGGCAGAGAAGGCCACTTAGTTGCAAGCTCCGAAGAAATTCTTCCCATTGTAGGTCGGGATTGCGGATTGGGATGCAAGCATGCAAGTGCTATCTTCATGATATGGACAACACCCTCTGCTGCTCCTTTTTTAGGAAGCGAGATGCGTTGGTCAAGCACATCCTTCAACAATGTCTGTTGAGAGATCGGTGGCTTCGAAGATGATGCAGAAGATGCTTGTGATGAGATTGTGGAGATGAGATCGCCTGGGTGCCTTCCCATCATCACTTCCATTGTTACCACTCCGAAGCTATAGACATCACATTTTTCAGTCACTTTCATCGTGTAAGCTAGCTCTGCCACAAAAAAATTGGTTATGCTGTGTTTTAGTCACATAGTTGATAGAAATAAAATTGAAAAAAAAAATTACTTAAGTATTTATAGTATAAGCTAAAAACATACTATTATTCTTACTATTATAGGAAGTAGGAACTTAATGTTGAAGTAAAGCTACGCACCTGGAGCAGTATATCCAAAAGTACCTGCAAATGAGGTCCAATTGGATGAGTCAGGCATCAACAGTCTAGCTGTGCCGAAGTCAGAGACATGTGCCTCATATTCCAAATCCAGAAGGACATTATTGCTGGTAATGTCTCGATGAATGATCGGAGGAGAGGAAGAATGGTGAAGATAGGATAAAGCTCCTGCCATCCCTTTCACAACATTTAGCCTTTTCATCCAATCCAGCTCAATTGCTTGTTCCTCACTGGTTATAATCTTTCTCAAGCTTCCTCTTTCTATGAACTCATAAACCAAAAAAGAGTGCTTTGCATGTGAGCAAAATCCATACAGCTTCACAATATTTCGATGTCGAATATTTGCCAAAACACAAACTTCCGTTTCAAAAGCTTTAAAATCGGACAACTTGTCTGTTTGTGACCGGTGAAGTTTCTTCACAGCAACCACCTGTTCTGCTGGCATCACTGCTTTATAAACAATTCCATATCCTCCTTCGCCAATGCAGTAGTTGGAATTGAATTCCTCGGTAGCTGCAATGATATTCTCATACAACAACTTCCCATCATGGCCCAATATCGTGAATAAGTTTCGATCTTGTTCAATATTCCCTGGCTCAGCTTTTCTCTTCCTAGCTCTTTGGCGGAGAATGAATAAAGCTCCAATCACAACAAGCACTAAGAGTAAGCTTCCTAAAAGAGGGAGTACAATCAAAATAACAAGTTTGTTGCTCTTTCTCTTAACAGTTCTGCTGCTTTTTGGAAGATTGCATGGCTTTAGACCACTGGCGTTGCCACATATACCCATATTATCCCTTAATGCCTCAAATGAAGCGTTGTGGAAGGCTTTGATATCGGGAATGGGGCCTTGTAGCTTATTGGATGATATATCCACAACTGTCAAGCTTAATAGATCTTTGAAAGTGAGCGGAATCAATCCAGAAAGCATGTTGTGAGAGACATTCAGAGTTTCCAACATTTGCAGTTGCCCAAGTTGCCCCGGTATCTCTTGAGCTAAGAAATTGCAACTAAGATCAAGATCTTGAAGAGAAGGCAGAAAGCCTATCTCCTGTGGAATGCTATTTGTAAATTTATTATTACTGAGGTTCAGCAACAATAAATTTGAGCACTCCCCAAGTTGTTTTGGAATCGATCCACTTAGATTATTAGATGCTAAATCAAGGATTTTGAGGGAAAAAAGCATCTTGATGTCTGAGGGAATGGCACCTGAAAGATGGTTGTTGCTAAGAGTAAGGTTGTACAACAGCTTCAACCCCCCTAATTCTTTTGGGATGGTTCCTTCTAAGTGATTTGAGGACAGATCAATCAATTGTAATTGAGTAGCCTTCCCGAGCTCTGCTGGTATCTCCCCAGAAACATTATTGTTTGAGATTTTCAAGCTCGTTATGTTACGATAATCTCCCCATTTCAAAGAAAGCTCGCCATAAAAATTATTGTAACTCAAATCAACATAATCCAAATGTGGATAGATGCCAAAATCCTCAGAAATATTTCCTGTCAATTGATTCCTATCAAATCTTAGTCGGTGTAAACCGGTACAGTTTTTCAAGCTTTTCGGGATGGAACCAGAGAAATAGTTGTTGGCAGCGGTAAGATTTTCCAATACTCCTCCATGGCATACCTCTTGTGGCAAATGACCCGTGAATTCGTTGTCAGACAAACTCAAAGACTTTAAATGGGTGAGATTGTTCATCTCTAGGGGCAATGGGCCGTGAAGTTTGTTCTTAACGAAGCTTAATTTCTCTAGAGATTTAAGTTGTCCTATTTCTGAAGGAACATATCCAGATAAATTATTTTGACCCAGAGCAAGTGTAGTGAGCATGGTCATGTTCCAGATAGAAAGAGGAATAGGACCAGAAAGTTTGTTACTCTCTAGATAAAGTATGGAAAGGTTTCTCAAATTTCCAATGGAATTAGGGATTTCACCCGTGAAAATATTACTTGACAAGTCAAGTTCATTGAGAGACTCTAGCAACTCAATTTCTTGAGGAATGAAACCAGAAAGCTTGTTATCCAAAAGATTGAGAATGGATAGGTTTCTTAAATTTCCAATGGAATTAGGGATTTCACCAGTTAAAATATTACCTGACAAGTGAAGTTCATTGAGAGACTGTAGCAACCCAATTTCCTGAGGAATGGAACTAGAGAGTTGGTTTCGATGAAGGTAAAGCAAAGACAAGCTGGTCAAGTTTCCAATGGAATAAGGAATTCCACCGGTTAAAACATTATTTGACAAGTCAAGTTTATTGAGAGACTTTAGCAACCCAATTTCTTGAGGAATGGAACCAGAGAGTTTGTTACCTCCAAGAAAGAGCACGGATAGGTCTTTTAAATTTCCAGTGAAATTAGGGATTTCACCAGTTAAAATATTATATGACAAGTCGAGTTGATTGAGAGACTCTAAAAACATGATTTCTTGAGGAATAGAACCAGAAAGCTTGTTACCCCAAAGAAAAAGTAGAGATAGGTTTCTCAAATTTCCAATAGTTGAGGGGATTCCACCAGTTAAAATGTTACTTGACAAGGTAAGTTGATTAAGAGATTTTAGCAATCCAATTTCTTGTGGAATGAAACCAGAAAGTTTGTTCCTCCAAAGAAAGAGTTTGGATAGATTTCTCAAATTTCCAATAGAAGAAGGGATGGTACCAGAGAGTTGGTTTCGAAAAAGGTAGAGCAAAGATAAGTTTCTCAAGTTTCCAATGGAATTTGGGATTCTACCACTTAAAATATTAATTGACAAGTCAAGTTGATTAAGAGTTTCTAGCAAACAAATTTCTTGAGGAATAAAACCAGATAGTTTGTTTTCACGTAAACTTAACAAACTGAGACTTTTCAAGAAGCCTATCTCAGATGGGATACTTCCCGTGAGCTCATTAGCACGTAAGTTCAACTCAATAATTTTGGATAGATTACCAATTTGTGATGGAATAGTTCCAGAAAGAGAATTCTGCCGAAGGTCAAGAATGAGAAGATTGGGGAAGGATGAGAAGTTGAAATCATAAAGGGTACCTCTCAAACGAAAACTCTGAAGCGTCAAGTTGGTGACACTTCCAGAATTGTCACAATTGATTCCAATCCAATTAATGCAAGGGCTGATGCCTACCCAAGAAGACAAGAGGGACTGGCTTTGACTGTCAAGACTTGCTTTCCACTTGAGAAGAGCCTCAGCTTCTGTAATTTTACCTCCAGCAACTTTGTATTTGGCAGCACTAGCAGTCGTACCAGATATTGGAGTTGCAGAGGAAGTATGATCAGCAAAAGCAAAGAAAGGAGAAAAGTAGAACATGTGAAGAAGAACAAAGAGGTGGAGAAAGAATGAGGAGAATGGTTTGTGCAGTAAGGACGTCATGGTGTGTTTTCCAGAGATATAGGATATGGCTTGCTATGGTAGATGGAGATGCTAGGCTACATGCAGTGGTATTTATAGAATGGAAAACATAATTGGAATCCTTTTTTCTTTTTTTTTTTAAGTTCATGGAATATTACAAATATTGTGGGCTCTCCTTTCTAATGTGCAAGTCTTGGCGGTGTTGACTTGCTTTTTGTGAATTTGATTGATTGCCTAATTGTTCAATCAAATGAATATTCCCTGTAACAGACGTGAGCCATGAACCAATGCTTAACCAAATCAGATAGATAAGGCACTGATTTGCACTGTATATTTTCTTGTCAAGAACAGCTTCAAACACATGTAACCCGATCGAGGAGTTAAGATTTTGAATAAATGTGATATTATGGGCTCTCCTTTCAACTTGTGATCGTGTTCAATAGCTGAATATATAGACCTCCTAACCAAATAAAAAACCATGATTGATCCATCATAAAATTACCTTCATTGAGCTTAAAAATTAAACAGTGTATTAATTTTATTTAAAAAAAAAAAGAACACTCGTTGGATATTTCTTGTAATTAATAAACATGAGACACATGCATGTAGGTTAATTCCTGATTCATGCAGCTACACAGACTCCTTCCGGCGAGAACGTTCACCATGAATGGCATGATCTATATTATTTGGTTAATTATAAAAATCTGTGGTTTAAATAATAGATCCCATTAATTACTGAGGTCTGACCTTTGTGAAGGAACTTCATCTTGCTTTTCCTCAGTTCTGATCATGGTTATTAATTTATATTTGCAAGCTTTTTTTTTTCCAAAGAGAGAAAGAACCGTTGAAAATAAACATTAACCTTTACCTCTCTTTCAATTTGTCTTTGCCGACCGAAAAACAAAATTAATGGAAGAATAAAAATAGAATTTTAATGTAGCATTATTGTATTGATAACTTAGTAATAATCTAGTGTACAATAATATAATTCACAACTATAATATTTATATATATATTTTTTAATCATTTTATTATTAATAACACTTTCAACAACAATTTTAACCAAATATTTATTAATTTTTTTTATATAACAATAATTTCAGCTGTATTTTTTTACCAAAAACATATTTTAATCTAACCAACCGCAATAAAAAGTAATTTTTTTAAAATTATAATAATAAAATCTACTACAATATCA
>Ga0325400_1003291_pt1 | contig 14547 bp, 9 predicted proteins | sample PopdelMetagenome_2_FD_205662 | JGI IMG/M metagenome (GOLD analysis project Ga0325400, IMG submission 205662) | Populus deltoides microbial communities from Bellville, Georgia, United States - Xylem-PdKOR-R1 | ecosystem: Host-associated > Plants > Phyllosphere > Stem > Wood/Secondary xylem... | reverse complement strand
AGCAGGCGGACCTGGCCGACCTCGCCGACCTCGTGGTCTCGATCTTCGACCGCGAGCGCCGGACCCGGGAGGGCCGCTCTCGCGAGGAGGAGCTCGCCGGGACCCGGGCCGCGGCGGAGACGGCTCGAGCCCTGCAGGCCGCCCTGCTCCCGCAGCAGATGCCCCGCACGCGGGCGTCCCGGTTGACCACCCGCTACCTGCCGGGCGCCGACGGTGCGGAGATCGGCGGCGACTTCTTCGACGCGATCGCCACCGACCGGGCCCTTGTCGTGGTCATGGGCGACGTCCAGGGGCACAACACGGCCGCCGCGGCGCTGATGGGCCGGGTCCGGACGGCCGTGCGCGCGTACGTGCACGAAGGGCACGACCCGGCCACGGTCCTGGAGCGCACCAACCAGCTCATGCAGACGTTCGAGGTGGACCTCTTCGCCACGTGCGCCCTGGTGTCGCTGGACGAGGACACCGGCGAGGTGCTGGTGGCCAGCGCGGGCCACCCGGCGCCCCTGGTCTTCTCGCCGGGTCCCGTCCGGCCGCTGGACGTCGAACCCGGCCCGCCCCTGGGCGTCGACGCCGCGGCCGTCTACCCCCAGAGTCGGCACCGACTGACCGGACGCAGCCGGCTGCTGCTCTACACCGACGGGGTGGTCGAGTGGCCCCGCGAGGCCGCGGACGGCGAACTCTCGCTGGAGCGGGCGTTGGCGGCGCACGCCGGTTCGTCCTCGGCGACGGTCGCCGACGAGGTCCTCGCCCCGGTCGAGCGGGGCAAGGGCGACGACGCGGCGCTCCTGGTGCTGGACTACTCCGGGCCGGTCGGGAGCCTGCGCGAGGCCCGCGTGGTCCTGCCCGCCGACACCCGCGCCGTGGGGGCGGCCCGGGAGTACCTGCGCACGACCCTGCAGGAGTGGGAGCTGACCGGCAGCGCCGACGAGGCCGAGCTCGTGGTGTCGGAGCTGGTGACGAACGCGTTGCTGCACACGGGCTCCCCGGCTGCGCTGACGTTGCGGCACGACCTGGACGAGGGGTTGTTGTGCGTCGGGGTCGAGGACTCCTCGACCGTGCACCCGCAGCCCCGACCCGCCGGCGACGACGCGACCGGCGGCCGCGGAATGCACATCGTGGACCTCGTCGCCGCGCGCTGGTGGGTCGCCCCGCGCGGGGACGGCAAGACCGTGTGGGCGGATCTGCTCGTCGCCTGACATCGCCTGGAACTCCGTGGCGGCTCCGGGCGGTGCCGGACTACGGTCGCCCTCCGTGTCACCTCACGAGGACGTCAGCGCAGCACTGCTTGAACACTGGGGCCTCCCGGCCGTCGGGCTCACCCCGCTCCCGGGCGGGATGAACTCCACCACCTGGACCGTCACGACGGGAGCGCCCGCCGGACGGTGGGTCGCGAAACTCGTCACACCACAGAACCGGGAGGCCTTCGTCCGAGGCCTCATCGCGGCGCGGGTCGTCGAGGCGGCCGGCATCCCGGCCGGCGCCCCCGAACCGACCGGGACGGGCGATCTGTGGGTCGACCTGCAGGACGGGGTCCTCGCGCTGCTGAGGTGGGTGGAAGGGACCCCCTGCACCGCCGAGGACCAGGAACTCGTCGGTCGGACCCTAGGCCGGGCGCACGTCGCGCTCCGGTCGGGCCGTCCCGCCCCGCGTTTCCCGCCGTGGTGGGACGTGCAGGCACCCCACCTCGACGTCGAGGACTGGGTCCGGCCGGCGGTTCGGTCGGCTCAGGCGGAACTCCGCGAACTGGAGCAGCCACTGACCGGCGGGACCCTGCACGCCGATCCCGCCCCCGAAGCGTTCCTCGCCTCCACGGACGGCACCTGCGACGACTGCGGTCTCATCGACTGGGCGGGTTCGGTGCCCGGTCCTTTGCTCTACGACCTGGCCAGCGCCGTCATGTACGTCGGCGGGATCTCTCGAGCGACCCGACTCGATCGAGGCGTACCTGCGCACGGGGGCGCTGGACTCCGACGAGGTCTCGGCCGGGCTGTCGGTCCTGCTGAGGGTTCGTCAGGCGGTGCAGGCCGACTACTTCGCACGCCGGATCGCGCTCGACGACCGGACGGGGATCGACGACCCCCGCGAGAACCTCGTCGGGCTGCACCACGCACGGGACTTCTTCGCCGCCGGAGCGGTCAGTCCACCGCGACCCGGTCCCGGTGGACGGTGACGAACCCGACGACGCGGACCGTGCCGTCGGGACTGATCAACCGTCGTCCGGTGCTGGTGCGCCACAGCCACTTCCCGTCGGGGGACCTGCCACGCAGGGTGACCCGGAAGTGCTCGCCGGTGCCCGCGGCCCGGCGCAGCGCCGTCTCCACGTGGTCGCGGTCGTGCGGGTGCACGTCCAGCATCGCCCGTTCGAGCCGGACGGCGGTGGGCGCCAACCCGAGCACCGACGCACCCTGGTGATCGAACCCCATGAGATCGGTCTCGGGGTCGAAGTCCCAGGCGCCGCTGTCCTCGTCCGAGAACTGCGGCGTCGTGAGCCACTGGGCCAGGGTCGCGAGGCTGATCTCGTCGCTGCGCACGAGACAGCCGTCCTGGCGACCGTGCGCATCGTCGATGGCGAGCGCGTCGACCAGCCAGGCGAGATCGGCGTTCTCGCCCGGTGGTGGCTCGTCCCCCCACAGGTCTCTCAGCGCGGCGAGCACCCGGCCGGCTCTGACCGTCCGCTCGTCGCCCTGAGAAGACCCGTGATCGAAGGATTTCGTCACAGTGACCCCCGGAAGTTCTTGAGGGGGACACTACCTGTTATGACCCGATCACGGAGGTGAATCGGCAACTCAGTCGATGATCGTCCCGGGGTTCAGGTTGCGGCCCGGGTCGACCCCCGCGAACAGGGCCCCGACGATCTCGGCCCCGGCCGGAGAGACGTCCTGGCTCATCCAGCGTTTGTGCTCGCGGCCCACCGCGTGGTGGTGCGACAGCGTCCCGCCGTTGTCGATGAACGCCTGCTGGATCGCGGACTTCACCACGTCGTAGACCTCCAGGCCGTCCCGGTCCGTCGGCGGCTGGAACGCGAAGGTGAAGTACTGACACGCCCCGGAGTGGTAGCTGTGCGAGAGGTGGCAGAAGATGAACCCCTTGATGCCGACCTCGGCGAACGCCTTGTGGGCGGCCGCGACCACATTGTCGTGCAACGACTTCAGGGTCGTCCAGGAGGACGAGGTCTCGGACACGTCGCCGTACGCGCCGCGGTCGAGGATGAAGTCGCGGATGTACGGGGTGTCGAACTTCTTCTGGTCGTACAGGGTGCCCGGACCGGACCCGACGCCGAACCCACCGTGCTTCTTGACGATCTCGCCGACGATGGTCTTGCTCCGGCGCACCTCCGCCGTAGTCCCCTCGAACCCGACGAACGACAGGCACATCTCGCTCAGGTCGATGCCCTTGCGCTTGCTCGCGTACAGCTGCACGCCCTTGTTGAGCAGCTGGCCGAGGGCGCTGCCCTTCTTGGAGGTGGCGAGGGTGAACTGCGTCTCCACGGCGTCCGAGACGCGGGTGAGGCTGGGGTTCGCGTCCGAGGCGGCGATGGCGTGCATGGCCTTCAACCCCGAGGCGTAGTCGGGGTAGAAGTACGCCTGGATCACGCGCTCCTCCGCGAGACGGTGCACCTGCACCGTCGCCTCGGTGATGATGCCGAGCCGGCCCTCGCTGCCCAGGATCATTTCCCGAACGCTCGGCCCGGCCGACTGCACCGGCACCTTGGCGGTCGCGACGAGTCCCTTGGGCGTGGCCACCCGCACGGCCCGGGTGATGTCGGCGATGTCGCCGAACCGGTCGGACTGCATGCCCGAGGAACGGGTCGCGATCCAGCCGCCGAGGGTGGAGTGCTTGAAGCTGTCGGGGAAGTGCCCGATCGTCCAGCCGCGCGCGTTGAGCTGCTCCTCGAGGTCGGGGCCGAGGGCACCGGCCTGGATCTGCGCCGTCTGCGCGGTCTCGTCGACCGAGAGCACCGAGCGCATGCGCCCCATGTCCAGGGAGATCACGGGGCGGGTCTCGGCGCGCGGGGCCTCCAGCGACCCGGCGATGTTCGAGCCGCCACCGAAGGGGATGAGGACGGCGTCGGCGTCCAGCGCGATGCGCAGCGCGGCCTCGGTCTCCGCCTCGGTCGCGGGGTAGACCACCAGGTCGGGGACCCGGCCGAAGTCACCGCGGCGGATGCGGACCAGGTCGCGCATCGACTTGCCGTAGGTGTGCACGACACGGTCCAAGTCGTCGTCGCGCACGTGCTCGGACCCCAGCGCCTCGACGAACGCCTTCGTCAACGTCTCGGGTGCCTGGGAGGCGGGGACGTCGAGCTCGGACAGCTCGGGAACCGTCACCGGCGGGGCGTTGAAGTCGATGCCCGCCATCTTCAGCGCGAAGGGCGCCAGGTTCGGCTTGTCCTCGTGGTGGAAGGCCACGCCCTCCTGGCCCCAGCCCCACCACTTCATGTGCTCGACCACGAACTACTCCCCACACTCTTGCGACCGGTCGGGCGCGAGCCTACGCGCCGGATCCGACACGAGCGGCCAGAAAGCGCACAGCCAGCTCGTACCCGTCGATCCCGAGGCCCGCGATCACCCCCGTGGCGATCGGCGTGATGTACGAGTGGCGACGGAAGTCCTCCCGGGCGTGCACGTTCGAGATGTGCAGCTCGACCAGCCCCGCGGACAGTTCCGCGCACGCGTCGCGCAGGGCCACCGAGGTGTGCGTCCAGGCCGCCGGGTTCAGCACGACGGGTTGCCGGGCGTCGGCGGCGTCGTGGATCCAGCCGAGCATCTCGTGCTCGGCGTCGGTCTGCCGCAGCTCGACCTCGACGCCGAGGTCGGCGGCCAGCGTCTGCAACCGGGCGTCGACGTCGGCCAGCGTGGTGTGGCCGTAGACCTCGGGTTGACGCTTGCCCAGCCGGCCCAGGTTCGGCCCGTTCAGCACCAGGATCTTCACCCTGTGGACAGTACAGAGCACGTGTCGGACGGCGGTGCCACTGTTCGGCCATGCCCCCCCAGAGTCCGTCCGCCGAACCGTTCCGCTGCTTCGGCGGCGGCGACCCGCTCTACGCCGAGTACCACGACACCGAGTGGGGCCGACCCGTGCGCGGGGACCGGGAACTGTACGAGCGGATCAGCCTCGAGGCGTTCCAGTCGGGGCTGAGCTGGATCACCATCCTGCGCCGCCGCGAGACGTTCCGCGCCGCGTTCGACGACTTCGCCCCCGAGGCGGTCGCGGCTTACGGCGACGACGACGTCGCGCGGCTGCTGGCCGACCCCGGCATCGTCCGGAACCGGCTCAAGGTCGAGGCGACGATCGCCAACGCGCGGGCCCTGCTGGCGCTGCAGGAGCGCGGCGGCACCTTGACGGAGCTCCTGTGGTCCTTCGCCCCCGATCCGCGACCCGCTGCACCGCAGGCGTTCGGGGACGTCCCCGCCTCGACACCGGAGTCCACCGCCCTGGCCAAGGCCTTGAAGAAGGAGGGGTTCCGCTTCGTCGGACCGACGACGGCCTACGCCTCGATGCAGGCCTGTGGGATCGTGAACGACCACCTGCTGCAGTGCCCCGCCCGAAGGATGTGCGACGCATGAGCACGACCGTCCCCTGCCTGTGGTTCGACCACGACGGCCTCGCGGCCGCGGAACTGTACGTCTCCCTGTTCCCCGGATCCTCGATCACCTCGACGTCCCCCGGCGGCCCGGACGGCGCCCCGCTGACGGTGACGTTCGACCTCGACGGTCGGCCGTACACGATCATCAACGGGGGGCCGCAGTTCCCGCACTCCGAGGCCTTCTCGATCCAGGTGCTCTGCGCCGACCAGGCCGAGGTCGACCGGTTCTGGGACGGGCTGATCGCCGACGGCGGGGCCGAGAGCCAGTGCGGCTGGCTCAAGGACCGCTGGGGCGTGTCCTGGCAGATCGTCCCGACCCGGCTGTACGAACTGCTGGGCGACCCGGATCCGGCGCGCGCGCAGCGGGCCACCACGGTCATGCTGGGGATGCGTCGCCTGGTCATCGCCGAACTTGAGGCCGCCGCCGACGGGGACCCAGACGCACCCGCGTGAACGGTCCCGTGACGGGGTGCGAGACTGTTCCACCGAAGCGGGAGACCACGATCCCGGCGAGTCAGAGACAAGAGGTGTCCACATGGTCGATCGACAGCGAGTCGTCATCGTCGGAGGTGGCTTCACCGGCCTGTACGCCGGTAAGAAGCTCGAGAAGCTCCTTCCGGCCTCAGCGGCAGAGCTGGTGATCGTCAGCCCGACTGACCACCTCGCCTACGCCCCCCTCCTGCCGGACGTGACCGCGTCCGTCATCGAACCGCGCCACGTCGCCGTGTCGCTGCGTCAGGTCCTTCCCCGACACAAGCTCGTCGTCGGCCACGTCACGTCGGTCGACCCCGAGGCCAAGACCCTGACGATCTCCCGCAGCGAGCGCGGCGTCGTCAGCGACGAGACCCAGGTCCTGTCCTACGACAAGCTCCTGCTGGCCCCCGGTGCGGTGACGCGCCGGTTCCCGATCCCGGGTGTGTCCGAGAGCGCCCGCGGTGTGAAGACCATCACCGAGGCCGCCTTCGTGCGCGACCACCTGCTGAGCCAGCTCGACGCGGCCGACTCCCTGCCCGACGACCCGCGCTTCGACGCCGAGCGCGCCGAGCGCATGACCGTCGTCGCCGTCGGAGCCGGCTACACCGGTACCGAGATCGTCGCCCAGACCCACCGCTGGCTCTCCCGCGTCGCCGACCGCTGGTCGAACATCGACGTCAAGGACGTCAAGTGGCTGCTCATCGACGTGGCGCCCGCCGTGCTCCCCGAGCTCGGGCCGCGTCTGGGCCAGTACGCCCTCTCGGCCCTCAAGGGCCGTGGCATCGACGTGCGTCTCGGGGTCTCCGTGGCCAGCGTCGAGGGCAACATCATCAACCTCACCGACGGCACCCCGGTCCCGTCGCGCACCCTCATCTGGGGTGCGGGCATCATGGCGAACCCGCTCATGGGCACCCTCGGTCTGCCCCTGGACCGCGGCCGCCTCGTCGTCGACGCCAAGATGAAGGTCTCGGGCGCCGAGGACGTGTGGGCCGCCGGCGACGCCGCCGCCGTTCCCGACCTGGCCAAGCCGAAGCCGGCCGACGGCCCGCAGCCGATCACCCCGCCCACCGCGCAGCACGCGCAGCGTCAGGGCACCGCGGTCGGCAAGAACATCGCCGCCAGCTTCGGCATCGGTCAGGCCGCCGACTACGTCCACAAGGACCTCGGTCTGGTCGCCGACCTCGGTGGCGGTACCGCCGTCGCCAAGCCGCTGGGCATCGAGATGACCGGCCTGCCGGCCAAGATCGTCGCCCGTGGCTACCACCTGTACGCCCTGCCGGCGATGAGCAACCGCATCCGAGTGCTCACCGACTGGGCGCTGCACGCGGTCCTGCCGCCGCAGGCCGTCGCGCTGAACCAGACCCGTCCGGAGGACGCGCTGATCACCCCGGCGCAGAACACCGACATCTACACCAAGGCCGAGGACAAGCCGAAGGTCGGCTGACCACCTCGACCATGATCTCCGAGGAGGTGGTGGCGCGCGTCGCCACCTCGCTCGGGATCAGCACGAACAAGGCCCGTCGGCTGGCGCTCACCGCGCTGCCGGCGGGTTTTGTACGTTCACTCCTGCCGGGTGTCGTCCTGGTCGAGGGCACCACGGACGAGGCGGTGTTCGCTGAACTGCTCCCCGTCCCCGTCCTGGCCGTGGGCGGCAAGCACGTGCTCCCCCTCGCTGTGGCGGTGACCCGGGCCCACGACTGCCGGGTGTCGCTCGTGATCGTCGACGGCGACGACGACGTGCACCGGGCCCAGCACGGCACCCAACGGGTGCTGGACGAACTGCCCGACGTCCCCACGATCGTGCTGCCCGGAGACCTCGAGGACGTCCTGGCGACCTGGCCGTCGTTTCTCGACGCCCTGCAGCGCAACTCTTCCGACCTGACCTCGAAGGACGCGAGCGCCTACGCCACGGCGGCCCGGGCGGCCACCCGCGCGGACCTCCCCGCCTCCCTCGAATCCGTGATCATGCACGCAGTCGGTCGGCCAGACCCGTCGCCCGGGCCAGGGGCCGGTTGACGGCCGCGGCCACCGCCTCGGCCGATCCGACCACCCGCACCCGCGCCTTGGCCCGGGTGAGTGCGGTGTAGAACATCTCGCGGGTCGCCAGCGGCGACCGCTCGGGAGCCGCGAGCACCGTGACCGTCTCGAACTGCGACCCCTGGCTGCGGTGCACCGTCATCGCGTGGACGGGTTCGAAGGCGGCGAGCCGGGCCAACGGGACCAGCGCGGGGCCCGCCGCCCGGGCGATGGCCGCGACCAGGATCCCGTCCCGCTCGAGCACCACCCCGGTGTCCCCGTTGAAGACGCCGACCGCGGGGTCGTTGGCGGTGACGATGACCGGCAGACCGACGTACCGCCCGTCCGCGCGGGCGACGACCCCGAGTTCCTCCTCGGACCACCGGTGGGTCAGCGACGTCCAGTGCGAGACGCCCCGGATCCCGCGCCGGTGGGCGCACAGGATGCGGTGCGAGTCCAGAGCGGCCAGCGCTGCTGGGGCATCGCCCGCGCGGGCCGCCTCGACCACCGCCCCCGTGCGGACGAGGACGTCGGCCCGCACGGTCTCCAACGCCGGCCCCGAGACGAGTTCGGCATCGGGGACCTCGAGGAACTCCACGTCCGGTCCCCCGGCCCGCAACAACTCCACGACCCGCTCGGCCGCTCCGTCGCGCACGGCCTGGGCGATGGCGGCGATACCGCCCCCCGCGGCGAACCGGTGCGTCCGGCTGAGCCGGGCCACCCCGTGGGGTGCGGAGTCCGCCGGGGCGACCAGATCGGCCAGCACTGCCCCGACCTCGACCGAGGCGAGCTGCTGGGGGTCCCCCACCAGGACCAACCGCGCCCCCGGCCGTAGGGCCGCGAGCAGCCGGGCCATCACCCCGAGACCGACCATGGAGGCCTCGTCGACGATGACGACGTCGTGCGGCAGCCGGTGCTCGGCGTCGAAGCGGGACCGGACCGAGCCGGGTCGGATCCCCAGCAGCCGGTGCACCGTGGACGCCTCGGTCGAGCGCAGGAACTCCCGTTCGGCCTCGGTGAAGGCACCCGTCCGGGCGGCGCCGACGACGGCCTCGGTCAGCCGGGCGGCGGCCTTGCCCGTCGGCGCGGCCAGCGCGACCCGTGGGGTCCCGTCGCTCAGGGCGTGCACCGCGGCCAACAGCCGCGCCACGGTAGTCGTCTTGCCGGTGCCCGGGCCACCGCCGAGCACCGAGACCCCGTGACTGAGGCAGATCTGGGCGGCCAACCGCTGGTCGTCCGTGGGATCCCCCGGCCACAACCGGTCCAGCACGTCGGCCACCGCCCCCGCGTCGAAGGCGGCCACGGCGCTCGACCGGTCGCGCAGGTCGCGGGCGACGGCGAGTTCCTGCCGCCAGTACCGATCGAGCCACACCCCGTCGTCGACGAGGTGCAGCGGAGCCTGTCCCCCCTCCTGGCCCCCTGACGTGTGCTCGACCGTCAACGGGCTACGCCGCAACGACTCCAACCAGCCGTCGAGCTCGGGCCAGTTCACCGCCACGGGTTCGGCCGCGCCGGTGTCGTCGACGTCCTCGGGCACGACCGTGGCGGCCACGGTCGACAGCCGCAACACCACCGACCCGTGCCGGACGGCGCGCACCGCCAACGCCACCGCGAGCAGGACCCTTTCGTCGTCCTCCCCCGTCACCGCGCCGAGCCGCCGCGCGACGTGGACGTCGGCGGCCTGCAGCAGACCGAGGTCGTTGAACTCCTTGAGCACGCCGGTCGCCGAACGCACGACTCGCGCGGACCGGTCGACCTCCACCGTCTCGAGCGTCATGCGGTGAATCTCCCGGCCAGTAGTTCGGACAGTTCCACGACGAGGTCGGCGGGAGGTTTCCACGACCACACCCCAGGCGGCACGCCGTCGGGGCCGACGGGGACCTCGGGCCCGCCCATCCCGCGCAGGAACAGGTACAACGTCCCACCCAGGTGCACGGCCGGGTCGTAGCCGGGCTGTCGCCAGCGCAGGAACCGGTGCAGCGCAACGGAGTACAGCATGGCCTGCAGGGGGTAGTGGGCGGCCAGCACGGCGTCGTCCATCGCCTCGCGGCGGTAGTGCCACGCGGTCAGCGCCTCCCCCGGCCCGGCGAGCCGGTTCGTCTTGTAGTCCACGACCAGGAACTCGTGCCCGCAGCGCAGCACCGCGTCGATCGATCCCGTCAGGTACCCGCGCAACTCCTCGGCGCCCAAGGACGGATCCTGCAGGTGGTCGGCGTAGCGCAGCACGGGATCCCCGGCGGGCAGGTGCCGGCGCAGGAGCGTCGCCACGTCGGACAGCCGCCCCCCGGTCCCGTCGTTGTCGTCCCCACCGGCCAGCGGCAGTTCGAAGTCGAGTTCGGCCAGCCGGTCGGACACGGCGAACTCCTGCAACGACCGCCCGGCGGCCAGCGGCCCCATCGGCGTGCGCAGCACGGGGTCCAGCGACGCCGCCAGGGGTTCGGCGAGCGCCGGTGCGAACTCGGCCCGGGCCAGGGCGGCGAGGTGCTCGGACCGGTCGGGGACGGCGGGGTCGAAACCCTCCAGCACCGCGTGCACGAGCGTCCCGAATCCCGCTCCGGCGGGCAGGTCGGCCATCGGGGAGCCGATCTCCTTCCACCCCAGCGGATCCGCGTCGAGGGCCGGTTCGGCGGACTCGAGGTCGAGTTCGTCGTCCGTGGCCTCCACCTCGGGTTCCGAGAGCACCGCTGCCGCGCCGTGGGTCTCGTGCACGCTGCGGGTCAGCCCCGAGTAGGACGTCCGCCGCCACTCCCGGTCCACGTGCGCGCGGAAGCGGGCGACGTCCAGGTTCGCCCCCTCCGTCGTCCCCGCGTCCAGCCGGGCGAAGGGTGCTACCAGAGGGACGTCCTCGAGGCGTACGCCGCATCCCGGCAGGAACAACCCGTCGAGCCGGGCGCGGAAACCCTCGTCGGTGGGCAGCGGCACCTTCTCCGCGGGAGCGGTCGGGTCGTCGGCCATCAGCAGCCGGTGCAGGGCCCCCTTCTGGGTGTTGGTGCTCGGCGCCCACCAGACGAGCAGGCGCGACACGGCCCGGGTCAGGGCGACGTAGAGCAGTCGGAGTTCCTCCCCGAGGTCCTCGGTGTCGGCGGCCCGGCAGTAGGCGTCGTACAGCGGCGCGGAGGCTCCCCCCACGTGCAGTGCCCGGGGTCCGTCGGGCGCGTGCGCGACGGGCAGCCGGTCCTTCGAACCGCTGCCGGTGGAGTCCCAGCCGAACGGTACGCAGACGACCTCGAACTCCAGACCCTTGCTGGTGTGGACGGTCGCGATCTGCACGGCGGCCCGGTCGGTGTCGAGCCGGCGCGACCGTTCCTGGTCGTTGTCGCCGGCGGCCTCCTCGACGCGGGACCGCAGCCAGGACAGCAGGCTGGAGACCCCGCCGCCGGGGTTGAGGGCGGACTCGGCGTGCAGGATCTCGGCGATGTGCCGCAGGTCGGTGAGCCGACGTTCGCCGCCCTCGATCCCGAGCAGCCGACCCGCGAGCCCCTTGGCCTCGTTGATCGCGGCGAACATCCCGGACACCCCGCGCAGGGCGAGCACCGCGCCCCACTCCCGCAGTTCCACGGACAGTTCGTCGGTGGTCCGGTCTCCGGCGGCGTCGAGGGCGGCGACGTCGGTGCCGACGAAACCGGACAGCGCGACCCGACGAACGCGGGGGGCGCGGTGGGGTTGCTCGATCGCCTCGAGCAGCCAGACCCACTCGCGGGCCGAGGGCGTGGCGAACACGCTCGGCCCACGGGACAGCACGCAGGGCACGTTCCGGCGGCGCAGTTCCTCCTGGACCATGACGGCCTGCGCGCCGGTGCGGACCAGCACGGCGACGTCCCCGGCCACGAGGTCCCGTTCCGGCCCGCCGGCGTGGGGGCGGACCCGCAACCCTTCCTGGAGCACGCCGACGACCTGGGCGGCGACGTCGCGGGCCACCACCTCGCGGGCGTCCTTCACCGCGGGCACCCCGGTCCGGGAGGTGAGGGCCAGCCCGTCGCGCCGGAGCACCCGCAGCCGCACCGGCTCGGGATCGTCCCCTCCGTCGGGCCCGGTCAGCGCCGCGGTCCCCCAGTTCGCCTCGACCGGCCGCACGACGATGCGCTCGTCGCCCAGGGCCGCCCCGCGCAGGAGCGCCGCGGTGCCGCGCAGCACGGCCGGGTCGCTGCGGAAGTTCGTCCCCAGGGTCGCCGTGCCGTCGGCCACCCCGACGGCCTCGAGGTAGGAGTTCACGTCGGCTCCGCGGAAGGCGTAGATCGCCTGTTTCGGGTCGCCGATCAGGACGAGGGGCCGGACGCCGTGGAAGGCGGCACGCAGGATGTCCCACTGGATCTGGTCGGTGTCCTGGAACTCGTCGACCAGGACCACGGAGTACCTGCGCCGCAACCGGTCGCAGGCGACGGGTCCGGCGACGGGGTCGGTCAGTGCCTGCTGCAGCCGGACGAGCAGGTCGTCGAACCCCAGGACGCGTCGGGACCGTTTGCGCCGGGCGACCTCGCGCCGGACGCCCTCGGCGAATCGGACGCGCAGGTTCTCGGGTGAGTTCGGCGCGGTGTCGCGCGGTTCGAGCCGGGCGTCGGAGCGCCCGACGGCCTCGCGGGCGATCCGCAGCGCCACGGCCCGCGGGAACGGTGGCGCCTCGGCGCCGGGCCGCACGGCGAACCGGACGTAGAGGTCGTCGCAGACCTCCTCGACGATGTCGTCGACGTCCTCGACGAGGGTCGCCGTCGGGTCGACGTCGGCGGCGGTGCCGAGGCTGGTCAGGACCTGCTGGCAGAACTCGTGGATGGTCGCGACGGTGGCGGCGTCGAAACCCGCCAGGGCGGCCGACAACCGCTGTCGTCGTCGCTCGACCTCGTCGGCGGAACCGTCCGCCAGCAACCGCACCACCGCGTCCTTGGACGAGGCGGCGTTCGTCGGGTCGGCGAGCGCCGCGCGGGTGGACACCAGCCGGTCGCGCACCCGGTCGCGCAGTTCGGCGGTCGCGGCACGGCCGAACGTCACGACGAGGAGTTCCTCGACGGGGACGACGCCTTCGGCGACGTAGCGGGTGACGAGCCCCGCGATCGTGTAGGTCTTGCCGGTCCCCGCGCTGGCCTCTAGGACGGTCGTCCCGGTGGGCAGGTCGGAGGACAGTTCGAAGTTCCTCACCGTTCGTCCATCCGCAGTGCGCCGAGCAGGGGTTCCCAGAGTCGTTGCACCGCAGCGTCGAACGTCTGCGGTGCCGTGGGCGGACCTCCTGGCGAGGGGGCCCAGTCGATGAGCCTCTCCACGGGTTGTCCGGCTCCCCAGACGGTCACGTTCTCCTCGTCGGAGTCCTCCTTGGGGAAGGACCAGTCCGAGGTCCAGTTCGAGCGGGCGGCCCGGACGCAGGTCTGCGGCGGGCGCTGCGACCAGGCGGCCTGGGCGTAGGCCATGGCCGTCTCCACCGGCAGCGGCAACGGTTCACGCAGCCCGTGGGAGCGCAGTTCCAGCAGGTCGCACAGCACCCCACGCGCCACCACGGCCGGCACCGGCCCCAACGTGAGCAACGCCACCGAACCCCGGTCCCCGCGTCCGACGACCACGGTCCGGAACTCGGTCCCCGGGTGCGTCGCGGACAAGGCCAGGAGTTCCACCCAGGCGCGCACGATCTGCTTGCCCTTGACGCGGGAGTAGATCGTCGTGACGGCGACCTCGCCCGTGGCCCGGCCCCCGGAACGCACGGGACGGACACCGCGGACGTTCCCGGTCAGCCGTACCTGCCCCACCTGCCCCACCTGCCCCCCCTGCCCGGCGTCGGGGACGTCGAGGTCGAGCTCGACCTCGACGCTGCGCGGTGCGACCCCGACGTCGAACTCGGCGGCCACGGTCGCGATCCGGTCGACGGTCGGGCCGACGTCGGCGAGAACCTTGACCCCGAGCGGACCGGGGGGCAGATCGCCTCGGGCGAGTTCGCGGCGGATGATGTCGGTCGGGTCGGTGCCGCGCAGCCGGGCGGACAGGGCGCGGTCGCCGACCGCCCACTTCTCCAGCGCGTCGAGTTCGACGGGCAGGGCGTCGGCGGGTTCCTCCTCGCGGGTCGAGGTGGCCACGTCCAGGCGCTGGCGCAGGAAACCCTTGGCCGGGTGCTGGAAGAACTGCACGAGGTGGTCCAGGTCGAGGTCGGCCGCCGGGAGCGGCGGCAGCCCGGCGGCCAGGAACGGCGGCGGAGCGACCGGGTCGACGGTGCGCCGGACCGCACCGGCGTGTGCGCTCTCGTCGTAGCTGAACGGCCCGGGGACCCCGAGTTCGCGGGCGGTGAAGTTGCGGGGGTCGGTGGGCTGCAACGGGTGTTCCACGACGATGCGGCGCCGCACCCCGGGGGTGGCGGCGTCGAGCGCGTCGAGCAGTTCGCCCACGGGGACGGCCGGTGGCAGTTTCGCGCCCGTGCGGACGTCGTGCCCGGAGTACGTCACGACCAGGGTGTCGCTCGCCGAGCAGATCGCGTCCAGCAGGACCTGGCGGTCCTC
>Ga0325400_1003289_pt1 | contig 14551 bp, 10 predicted proteins | sample PopdelMetagenome_2_FD_205662 | JGI IMG/M metagenome (GOLD analysis project Ga0325400, IMG submission 205662) | Populus deltoides microbial communities from Bellville, Georgia, United States - Xylem-PdKOR-R1 | ecosystem: Host-associated > Plants > Phyllosphere > Stem > Wood/Secondary xylem... | reverse complement strand
CTCCTCTCTTTTTTCTTCCTTTTTTCCCATTTTTTCTATTTACTTTACTACCTTGAAAGCAATTTCATACCAAAAACCAATGTTCTTGGACACCATAAAATTAAATAATCCAAGAAAGGACAATTTTTTTTTCTATCTGATTTTGGCATAAGAAGCTTAAAGAGTTGAGTAGATTTTAAATAGGTGTGTACATTTTAAAAAACAAAAATGTTGTTTCCTATAATATTATATGTCAATTGTCATTTTTTTTAAATTTATTTCCATGACTTTAAACTGAGAAAATCTCAATTATATATATATATATATATATATATATATATATATATATATGATATTATAGGAGGTAAAAAATTTTATTAAAAAAAATTACCTTGAACACATTATGGTATAGCGTTTTAACTTTCATACTCTATTTTTTTATATTTCACATGCCACTGGTGTGTGATGACATTAAGATTTATATCATATTATATGTGAAAAGATGAATTTTCCCCTATTATAAAAAAAAAAAAACTCATAACAAACCAAATCGCTTTGCAAATCACTCTCACCCCCTCCCCCCCTTAATTTTCGATTGAAACTAAGAAAAAATCCTTAAACAAAACTAATTTTGTCAAAATCAACCTGAATTGACATAGAAAATTGTGAGAACAAATTATATGTCCTACACTGATCTTTTCTTCTATGAAAGCAAGTGTTCAATGTAGATGAAAAGGGGATTGTCATTCGAGAAGAAGGCGTGCTTAGAGCTTAAGATGATATTTTCACTACGAAGTTGATGTCTACCTATGAATTTGATGAAGTTTTTCGTTACAAGTCAACCTATCTTTTTTCTAATGTCAAAGTGTTATTGTGACCTCCAATAACTAAACTTTTTCTAGCACTTAATATTTTTTCTAATTTTATAGAATATTATATAATACTAGGTTGTTGCTAATAAGGGATTCACAATCAAAATATTATACAATAATGACATAATATTTTATCAATGTTTAAACAGTAATTCTGTCAGGAAAAAAAATTACTCACAAAATCGTGAACAGAAATATATCGTCGAAAAATATATTGTTGACGATTAATATTATGTCGATCATTCTATCAGTAATATAATCATCAATGGATTTACAAACATAAATAACATGCTAAACAAAAAAAAAATATATATCTGCATTCATTTCGTCGATAAATTCATCGGTGATTTTGACATATTACCAATAGAATAAACCGTTGGTAAGTCTATTGGTGATCATATGCGTATTACATCTAATAGTGGCAAGTCTTGTAATTGTTTTCCAACTCTCTAGAACTTTTTGAGGGATTTAGTCCATTGGTGGTTCCATATGTAATTGGCAGTGGCAAACTCCTGTAATGTTTTTTAATTCTTTGTAACTTTCTGAGTGACTTAGTCCATTGATCATTCCATCAGTGATATAAATTCCGTTGGTAATGTCATCATTATTTTATTTAATATTTAAAAAAATTAAAAAAAGAATCAAACTAAAAAACCAAATTTTTATTATTAATATAAAAAATATTATTGAATTCAATTTATATAGTTGGAGAAGAAGGCAGATCTTCGTTGGAACTAGGAGTGCAACGAGGGAGACCACATGTACCAATGAGGGTTACCAATAATCACTCGATCACATTCACTTTATCCCTCATGGCGTCCATCTCGAACCTAAGTTGGGTTGTCTCAACATTAAACATGGTCGCCTGAGCTTGAACTTGTTCTTGTAAAATCGCCTAGACGATTAGGGATTGTTGACTTCATTTTGATTATGAGGAACCAAAGGTCGATACACTACGGTTTGTCCGTCATATCCTTGTCTTAGTGTTGGAGATATCGTAAGCCTGATTTCTATTGAGTCCCTTAGAAGATCTAATCTCTAACAATAAAATTCAAATCGAGTTCTGGATGAGTCGAAGGATAGTCCCTGTATCTCTCCTGCAATCGAGTATTATATGTTTTCTGAATAAAAAGAACACGTCAGTAAATTTAAGAAACAATAATAACTTAAATTTTTTTGTTGAAATCCAACTTACCACAGACTTTTGAGCTTGTCTATCCATGAGTTGTTGCACCCCTTTCTAACGATCCTTATTTTGCATATGGATTTTAACCAAAAGCTCAATTGATCTTGGATCGCATTTAAGCACTGTAGCCTGCAAAAGAAAACTATTGTTAGTAAATATTTTCATATAATACAACAATTAAAAAAATAATCTTATAAAACAGAATCTTACCATTTGCTTTGTATGTGAAACAAATGGAATGGATAATAGTACCATGAATCTCCCTAGTTATTAGACTGTGACTACTACATAAAACACTCACATCATGTGCTAGATATAAGCATCCTAGTTAGCCTTTGAGACGTGCAAATGACTGAAATCTCTCCACATAACCATGTCTTTCTACCCTAGAATACCTCTTTCATTTGCATATTTCTTTGATTTTGTTTGCCTTATACTAGAAATCACGTAACTCGGTTCATAGAAAAAAAATATCGGTTAAGATTATGAAAAAATAAAATTGGGACATTTTTCTAAAAAATATCACATTTTGAATTCAATCTTATTTAATAGCATTGTGATTCTCTCACACTCTCTTGGAAACAACGTTTGTCATCCTCCTCCTAGTAAAATTCTTTCTTACACGTCAATTTCATACAATAATTAGTTTATTAAAATTTAAACACTAACTGAATTAAATATTAGAAAAATCGTATATGTATATACTAAACTTGAACTTTTCAAACCAAGCATTAATCATAAGCTTCTATTCAAGATATTTGGAAACCTGAATCCACTGTAACAAAGGCACTTCCATCGACGATTTCATCATCGATGTTATCATGCAAGCATCCTCCACATTTGTAAACCTAAAATTATATCCGTTTATTAAAATTAATTATTAAAAAATTATCCATTGTTGTTTTTTTTTTTATCATTCAGGAAAGGAAAACAAACTCATATGATGTGATCAGGCTTTCACTAAGCAATATGCTTCTTAGTGTATAACATCTTGCTCAGAAAAGACACCCCCTTTGCGAGGAGCCCTCGTTGTAAACTCCCGACTAAAATGTTTTCGAAATATAAAATTTTAACCTAGAGATAAAATGGGTTAAATTAAGATTTAGAAAACTAAAATTTTAAGTTAAGGGTGAAATTAAAATGAAATAAAAAGTACTGTGACATAAAATAAAAGGGAGAAAAAACAATTAGAAGATTGTGGGGACAAATTAGAATTTGTGTGAGATTATGGGTTAATGTATAATTAACCAAAGAATTAAAATAAACACTCTTTCTCTTATTCATGTTGGATAGAAAGAAGAAATTGTAGAGGAGAAGAAAACTTCCATTTTCACTAGACTCTTCATAGGAAAACCACTAAGAAACAAAGAAATTTAATGGAGATAATGAGGATTTGTGAATCTAAACACTTAAAAACTTGAATATGAGAGAGAAGTGATGGAAAAAGAAGAGATTTATTGGGAGAGTCACGACAACAAAGAGGAAAAATGGGAAGGGCTTGGAAATTTTTGACTGGTTGGAATCCGAAGAATGAAATGTTACCTAGTAAGAGATTCTAAATTTAACTTAGCAAGCTTATATGAAATGGTTAACAATTAAGGTTAAATGCATGAAATTTATATTAGGGTTTATAGTAGAAATTTGGGGGAAATATGAATTGAACAAATCAGCATGAAATTTATATTAGGGTTTATAGTAGAAATATGGGGGAAATATGAATTGAACAAATCAGGTTAGATTAGGTTATGTTGGATACAAAATTAGAAAGAAATAATGAAGAAAAAACATAATGTCCCTAAAGGTCCAATGGTCGACCAATAGATGACTAAATTACATGAAAATGAGGAAAATGATTCTTAAAAGAGTTTAGTTATCTATAAAGTGTGATGAAAATGTCATGTTGTTAAGAATTGGGAATTGAAGAATATTAGCATATTTAGAGGTGAAAGATTCTTGTGTAGTGCTTAATTTCTCATGTAAGGGAAATTCTTGATTTAAAATTTTAAGAATAAATCATGGCAAGAGAAGAGATTGTTATGCCAGTCAAAGAGGAAATAAATTGAAAGTGAATGCGATTATGTTTGTGGTTATGCAACGTGGTATTTTTGAATTTCTATGATGCATATGTTTTCGTGAAATAGTTTTAACTAATTTAAATAAAACATATGCTGGATCGATGGTTCTTAGAAGGTTAAAATTGTTGATATTATAACATATATTGAAGGTGAATGCTTGTTTGAATATTGAGAAGATGAATAGAGTGTTTAAATTTTTTGTAAAGTTCATAGACAAAAACTAGACAATATTTTCCCATAATATCCAGAGAAGTTTAGGGCATGAAAATGATAAAATTTGGGATAAGTTTCTTAATAGAAGTTATAGACAAGGACGTTAACTTTCTAACAAGACCAATCTTGTGTAATTTGGAGTAATGGCTAAAATCTTAGAGGAGTCGAGTTGAGAGTTGTGCTGGACAGTTTTAGCAAGTTGTGATATTGAGAAATTTTGGTGTGTTAAAGGCTAAATTGAATTTATCTTCTTTTAGTAAAAATATATTTTTGTATTTTAGCTTTTGAAAAAGATAATTTGCGATCGAAAATGAATTTTTATAATTTAGTTATGATTAAAACAAAAGATTTTATTCTTGAATGAATAATCTAAGTTGACTGAAACTGGCCAGCTTCTACTTTGTTTAGAAGTTGGTTTTTATGTGAGACTTAATATGATGGTGATTGTAAGAAATAAATTTGAATGTGCATGTCTATGTGTTAGTTATAAAAAATTTTCTTATTGAGTATACTATATAAAATGAATAGAATGAGAAAATAAAAATGAAATTTAATGAGAATTGAATTGGAATTAAATGTTAAATTAAAAGAAGTAAACCTAGAATATTTTTATGTGGAGTGAACATGAAATGAAAAGTCCTGTGGTATATCTATTGATACATGAAAGACCACTAGAGCAGTGCAGCATCAGGGAGATGCTACTAGAGCTCCAACAATAGGTAGGTATTACGCACTTTAGCATTTTTCTTTACTTAGTATATGGTAATAGTTTTCGTAAATGAAATGATATGTCATGTTTGTAATTTTTTTTTTAAGATCAATCAAATTAGATTTCTGATAATAAGACTAATGTCCGGTAAGGGGTAATGAAATTAGATTCCTAGAAATAGGACTAATACCCAATAGAGGATGATAGAATTAGATTCTCATAAATGGGACTAATGTCTAATAACAGGTGATGAAATTAGATTCCTGAAAACGGAACTTATGCCCGGTAAAAGGCAATGGAATTAGATTCTCGATAATATGACTAATGTTTGGACGTGAGCAAAGAAACAAGGTACATGGCGAACGGTATTACTTTGAAAATGGACTTGAAATTTTTGATTTCTAGCGAGGGGTTATTGTCGAAAATGGTTGGTCACTTTAGGTTGATAATGACTACGAACTTTTGATGAGATTAATGAGTTCTAGTTAGGATAACCCAATTTTTGACTACCTATTTTTCTAATCACTTTTTTAAATATGAAAAAAATAAAAAAAATATATGGTCTTGTTATATTTGCATCATTTCAGCATCTTTTCAATAGAATTCAAAAATTTGTTTTCAATGCGTTCAATTATTAACGCGTACATTTCAAAATCATTGATTATTTTTTTTCATTGAATTGACATTGATGCTATATTTTTTCAAAAGAATCAAAATACAAAAAAAAAAGTAAGAAAAATTAAAATTAAAACTATATGGACAAGGGCAAGGAAAAAAATTAGGAACTAAAGTTAATTTGATTTGCTTTGTCACCAAGCAATTGAGAGAGAATTATAAATAGTGAAGGAGTAAATATTGAAGGAGTCTCACACACATGGATGAAAATAAAAAGGAAAAAAAAAACCATAACCTAATTTTTTTACACGATCCACTACCACTACACAAGGAGAAAAAAAACCAAGAAGCCACCTATTAGAAATAACCACAGTCCCTTAACCAATGCTTTCCCTCATACAACTACATCTTTTTCATCTCTAAAAAAATAGAAATCAAAATCCAAAACCATGACCCACAGACAACCTCTCTTCTCTCTTTAGTTCGCCACTCTCACCTTAAATAAAACCATATTTTCCTTACATAATCATCATAAAACAACATAGGAAGTCCCTTCTCCACCACTGTCAACAATACCCACGGCTGACCCCTTCAGTCATAATCAATGCCAGCACCACCCAAGAGTGAATAAATAGCCAATAATAACTCTCCACTAAACCTAGCAGCCGACAGCACACATACTTCATTTTTTTAACTGACCCGTGGTAGACCCGACAACTCCAGCTTCACAACTTCCCTATCTCTCTGCACAACGGCAACACCATCGCGACCAGTACAAATATAAACACAACCCCTCTCTTTGTCCAGTCACCTCACTGTCATGAACTCTCTCGACCACCAAAACTCTAGCTTGAACAAATTAATATTGATAGCAACTTCACGTCGCTATTGTTCCAGTGCTCCTCCAATTTCATTATAGTAACTCTTGGAAATGCTAAACATCTCAAAAGATTTCATAATATGAGACAATGTTTATTGTTATGTATAATTTTGAACTATTTTGACATTTATATGGTTTGATGTGTCTTGATTTTGAAGTGATTTGATCATTTTATGGTGGATTTTGAGTTTATTTTCCAAGAATCATGATTACTAATTGAATGTTAATTTCTTGAATCATGATTTATGCTTGGGTTTGTATTGATTTATTTGAGTGAGCATATGATTTGAGTATAATTCATGAAGTTAACAAGACACTTGATGTTTGATTTCGGATATTGCTTCTTCTTTTTTAGTTGTGGAGTGATTGAATAAATGTTTTGCATGGAGATGATATTATGGTTAAAATAGCTTAATTAAAACGCATTTTTGTGCTTTTGTCAGACAAGCCCTAATTAGCTTTCAAAATTTTGAATAAAAAAAGGGATCATTTTAAAATTATTTATAGGTTTCTTGTGTGTGTTTTTCAATAATTTTACATAATATTGAATTGTAGACTTACACTATAAGATACGAACCTGATATTAAAAATACCTAGTTTTCTCTGAAATTTCAAAAACAATAAAATAACATTAAAAAATTTCCTCATTTAAAAAATATAAAAAAAATGTTTTTTCTTTTGTGCTTATGACCAAATTCTAAAGTTTCCTCATGCATGTTTTCTTAAAAAACAAAATCATATTTTTATCATGTTTTAAAAATACAAAATGAATATCGCAACCAGTTTATGATTATCCATTAGAGTTAGGTTAAAATACCAAAAATCCCACAACAATTACTTTGTTTAATTAATATTTTGGAGTGTTAGGATTTAGTTGTAGATTTTAATATTTGGGGATATAAAATTACATTATAAAATATACCCTCATGTATTAAAGGTACTAACTAGGAAATAAATGTGATGCTAAAATTAGAGCTTTAGAACATATAAGATTTAACTTGATAAGGTAGACACTTTCTCTCGAAGGAATATCTATCTTAAACCTTAGATGAGACCAACAGATATAAACATGACTTAGATAAATAATCAATTAACAATGCAGCTTACCATAAATAGGGCACACTAGGGGTGATGTGTCTTTCCCTTGCACAACTACTCTTACTCAAATTATCAAAGACTATTAGGTTTTCTAGTGACCATTATATTAGACAGTGACTCCCTCAAGTCATAATTTCATGATTAAACTCAAAAACCTTTTATAATCCAGGAGGCAACTCCATCATTCAACTTCGTGTTTGCCACCACACTATTGATTAATAAAACGAAATTGTTAATAATGATGAGTTTACAATTTAATTGCATTATTAAGGCTGTTCTTCTTGTTTGCTAATTTTTATGAAAAACATTATCTTTTATTGTGACAAATTATTTACAAGTACTTCACAGCCACAAACTAAATGATAAATATTTAGGATTGCTCTTGTTAATTTTGAATGAATATGTATTAGAAACCCTTTTTGTATTGTAATGGGTTACGTAACAAATGATAATCGTATTGAAGTTTATATATTGTTTCAATTAGTTCTTTTATGTAAACTCATGATAATTTATTAGTTTCTTTATTGTGTCAAAATTATGATTGTATGTGATTGTGTTACACTAATTTCATATGGAGATTTGTTATTATGAGGAAAAACAACAACAAAATAGTTTTGTTTTGAAAAAAAAATAAGTTAAAGTTACTAAAGTTTTGAGCATAGAAAGTATAAGAAATGCAAAATCAACGTAAAATAAATGCGAACATCCATACATCAAACAAATTACTTAAAAATAATATTATGAAATAGGTTGCTTAAAAATTTTACAAGATAAATACGCCAAATATAAACTAATTAAATTAGATTTAACCTCTAAATGGAAATCCTCTCATGCAAGAGATAAACTTCAAATGAACATTAATTTTACACCTAGCAGCTGGACAATAACCTCTTAGGTATAGAGCATAGATCCCCACCATTCATTTCAATTTCCACAAATCTTTTCAAACAACATCTACCATATATAACAACCACCACACTATTAAATTAGCCAAAAATTAAAAAACTAAAACTCTCATCAAGAAATTAAGAAAAAAACAACTATCAAAACAATTACATTCACATTACATATATAAACATCAATAAATCCTCACAATCAACACTATCATAAAACAACCATTAAATCACTATCAAATATACAAGAATTGAGAAGAAAAAAACCACATAGTTGAACATTTAGAAATGGAGAGGGAGAGAGGAGCGGCTTACCTGGAGAGAGAGCAGGCTAGAGATAGTATAAAAGATGATTCCTTGAATCATGCTGAAGATCCCATAAGCCAAAAATCTGCCAACAATCAAGCATGTAATAGCTAAGCAATAACAAGGAAAGTTATATGTGTATGTTGACTATGTTTTCAATGTTGTAACCGTTAGGAAACATATCCTTAACTTAAGCTTTCCTTTCTAGAATAAATCTTACAAGTTATGTGTGTGTGTGTGTGTGTGTGTGTGTGTGTAAAACACTAATCTGTAATTTGTAGCCTGCAATACAATTATTTCTCTTGAAAGCAAAACAATTTGTGCAATAGTCAATTGTCATTATGGTATTAGAGCTTCACTCCACCGAGAACTTGATCCCCAACCCAGATAATTTTCTCCCACCCATCACAAATCCGCAATCCACTACAGAAGCTCCGCTCATTGCCCTAAACATTGCAACCCAAATCAATGAGAAACTTACACCCTCAACCTTCCCTCAATGGCGTGCACAGTTTGAAGCCCTTTTAATTGGCTACAATCTCATTGACTATGTTACTGATGATAAACCATGTCCCCTCCAAGATAACTCCTCTGTTTCTTCTCTTCAAAAATCCCACTGGGTCAGGCAAGACAAGTTAATCCTAAGTGATATCTTAGCCCCCACTACACCCATCATAACTCCATTTATCTCTGCTGCAACAACATCTGAAGTCGCATGGTGTAAATTAAACACCATGTATGCCAGCAAATCACGAAGTCGTGCCATGCAATTAAAGGAGGAACTTACCTTAATGAAGAAAGCAAATCGGTCGATTCAAGACTATATGCATACTATCAAGGCTCTTGCCGATGAGATTGCACTCATCGATCATCCCATTTTAGAGGATGACCTTACTCTTTATATCCTAAATGGTTTGGGACCAGATTTTAAAGAAATTGCAGCGTCAATTCAGGCAAACGAATGTCCACTGTCTTTTGAAGAGCTTCATGATTTACTTGTGAATCATGAATGTTATATGCATCATCTTGATGCCACCACGCAGCAGCTCATCGCTACAGCTAATTTCTCCAATCGCAGATTGTCCTCCAACCCTTCAAATGGGGGTTAATGTTTACAGAGGCTTTAACAAGCCAAACAAAGGAGGCTACTTTAAATATGATGGTCATTCTACCTCAAATTGTTAAAATGGAAACCCATGTGATAATAAAAAGCCCAATCAATTCAATGGTCAGCGCAGGTATCCACCAAAATGTCAAATATATGATCAATTAGGTCACACTACTAAGCATTGTCCGTAGTTTAATTCCTGTAATGCAACAGTTAATTGTGCTTCTACCTCACAGGCCAAGGATACTAAATGGCTTAATGACTCTGTTGCTTCTCATAATATCACCAGTGATCTTGCAAAATTATATGTTCATTTAGAATATGACGGCGGTACTGATGAGGTTGTCATTAGTGATGGATCAGGTTTGCAAGTCTAACATATTGGCTCATTAGCATTTCATTCAGCCACTCGCACCTTTCATATAATTGATACACTTTGTGTTCATTAAATTTCACCATTTCTTTTTTCTTGTCAAGGATCAGATCACGGGAGCGGTTCTATTCAAAGGTGTATGTGAAAATGGTGTTTACACACTTCCGGACTCACTGGTATCTTTCAAAAATGGTTGCAAATGTGCATGAACGTATGTCACTTGATGGGTGGCACAAACGTCTAGGACATCCATCTCAAAAACTTATTACACAAATTGTCAAGTTTTTTTTGCTTCCAATAAAACACAAAGATCAAGTACCTTTTCTTTGTACCTCTTATTTGATCAATAAAGCTCATAAGCAACCATTTCGTTCAACTAGTCTTGTAAGTCATGCACCACTTGATCTTATTTAAACCAATGTATGGGGACCCTCAAACACAGTTGGTCTTGATGGTTCATGATTTTATTTGATTTTGGTTGATCATTTTACCAAATATATATGGTTTTATCCCATGACAAATAAATCTTGTGTTAGCCATATTTTTTCTCAATTTAAACATCTAGTTGAAAATAAATTTCACACAAAAATCAAAAGCATTTACTCGGATAATGGTGGTGAATTTGTTGTACTTAAACAATATTTTTCTATACATGGAATTAGTCACCACACCACTGCCCACACACCTCAACAAAATGGTGTCTTGAAACGTCGTCATCGTCATTTAGTAGAAACTAGTCTTACACTACTACATGATGCCTCTCTTCCACTATCTTATTGGCCTCATGCATTTTCCACAGCTGCATATCTTATTAATAGGCAACCAACTCCCCTGCTACAAACAAAACCCCATTTGAAATCTTATTTCGTCAAATTCCTAATTATCTCAAATTAAAAAAAAAATTGGATGCCTCTGTTTTCCTCTCACCAAACCGTATAACACAAATAAGCTTCAACCAAAAGCAACCCTGTGCCTGTTTATTAGATATTCTACAACTCAGAATGCTTACAAGTGCCTAGATTTATCCACAAACAAACTATATATCTCTCACCATGTTACGTTTGATGAAACCCAAACCCCATTTCAGATACTCTCCCCTACATACACATCCTCTAATTCCTCCTCTGTGACAGCTACACCACCCATCAATGTACCCACTCCACTGCGACCATCACTAGTGATCTCGAATCGTGCCACCATTTCTGCATCATCTTCAAATACCGCCTCTAATCTTCCCTTTTCTGTTGAGGAACATTTGCAATTCAATTCTCCATGTTCTAGTCCTAATGTACTTCCTCACAATGAGGATCTCTCTCCCTCACAAACTTTGCCCTTCACATCGCCTTCTATTTCATAAACAAACACCGATGTTACCATCCCTGTCTAAATTTTACCCACTATGTTTATTGTTCCTAATGAATCTCAGCCCCAAAGAACCCATTCCATGATCACTAGGTCCATGAATCAAATTTACAAACCTGAGCAATTTCATGTTGTTACCAAACATCCTCTCCCTTGTGCTATTGAACCCAGTTGTGTGAGACAGGTATTATATGATCCTCGTTGGAGACAAGCCATGTCTGAAGAGCTTACGGCTCTAATAAGACACAGCATATGGATATTAGTATCTCCACCCAAACATTATAATCCCATCGGTTGTAAATAAGTATTTCGAGTTAAGAGAAAAGCTAATAGGTCGATTGATCGCTTTAAAGCGAGACTTTTTGCAAAAAGTTTCAATCAATGTCCTGGTTTAGATTACAAAGAAACATTTAGTTCGGTTGTGAAACCGGCTACTATTCGGATTGTTTTGACCATTGTTGTCACACAAGGCTGGCTATTGAGACAACTTGATGTTAATAATGCATTTTTGCATGGTCTGTTAAATGAAGATGTATATATGGTTCAACTTCTAGGTTTCAAAGATGATACCACACCTCACCATGTCTATCGCCTAAACAAAACTATTTATGGCCTCAAACAAGCCCCACGAGCTTAGTATTCCACTTTCAGAGGTGCCATTTTAGAGTTTGGCTTTGTGAACTCCAGCGTCGATTCTTCCTTGTTCATTTATAACACCAAATCTGTTGCTTATTACTTCTTGGTGTACATGGATGATTTGGTTATTACAGGAAATGATCCCATCTTTGTCTCATCCAACATTGTCCAACTTAGCAACCGGTTTTCTTTAAAAGACATGGGTCAGCTACATTTTTTTCTAGGCATGAAGGTTATTCCCACTACCACAAGTCTCTTTTTGTCTCAGCACAAATACATCAGAGACTTATTAACAAAGATGAACATGCATGGAGCAAAAAAGGTTACCATTCTACTATCCACAACTACTGTGCTCAAGCTTATTGATGGCACATCCTCGGTTGATTGCACATAATACAGAAGTGTTATTGGTGCCATGCAATACTTATCTCTCACACGTCCTAACATTTCTTTTGCAGTGAATAAGTTGTCCAAATTTATGCATAAGCCAACAACAGCACATTGGACAACTTCAAAACGATTGCTTCGATACTTGAAGCATACAATCTTTCATGGAATTCATATACGAAGAAACATAGCCTCCAAACTCATCACATACTATGATGTTGATTGGGCAGGTAACTGTGACGATCGAAAGTCTACTTTGGCATACATATGTTTTCTTGGTTCTAATCTTATTTCTTGGAGTTTAAAAAAACAAAGAGATGTATCCCGATCATCAACTGAGGTTGAATATCGTGCACTTGCCAACGCTGCCTCCAAGACGTTATGGCTTCTAGCACTTTTTACTGAACTTGGCTACTCCACTTTAGCTCCTCCACAGCTCCTATGTGACAATTTAGGAGCAACACATTTAAGCTTCAATCCAGTTCAACATTCCAGGATGAAGCACATTCAGATTGATTTGCATTTTATTCGTGATATTATGTCTAGAAAGGCACCCTACATGTTCATCATGTCAATACACAAGTTCAACTTGCTGATCTCTTGACAAAACCTATGTCCCGTCAACGAACATAGCTTCTTTGGACCAAGATTGGAGTAACCAATGGTGACTCCATCTTGCGGGGGCTTATAAAGGATGATTCCTTGAATCATGCTGAAGATCCCATAAGCCACAAATCTGCCAACAATCAAGCATGTAACAGCTAGGAATAACAAGGAAAGTTGTATGTGTATGTTGACTCTGTTTTCAATCTTGTAATTGTTAGGAAACATATCCTTAACTTAAGCTTTCCTTCCTAGAATAGATCTTACAAGTTATGTATATATATAGAACACTGATCTGTGTACAATTTGTAGCCTGCAAAACAATTATTTCTCTTGAAAGCAAAACAATCTATGCAATAGTCAATTGTCATTAGATAGCAGGAGAGTGAAAGATTGCTGAGAGATATGAATAGGGAGTAGAAGGGAGGATCCGAAGGAAGTGGGGGAATTGAAGATATATATATATATATATATATATATATATATATATATATATTATTCCTATCCTTTTTTTGCTTATGTCATTGTGTTGATGGTATTCAGCTATTGATGATCTTTGACATGTAATAATTTGGTTATTTCCTTACATGTGCCTAAATTCCTTTTTTGATCCGCCAAAGAAAAGAAAATACAAGGAGATGAGATAATTGTGTTGGAAAGTGTATGCTACTTTGCCAAAAGGGAAAATATTAGAAGTTTGTAATTTTGTGTAAAGTCATGCCAAATGGGGAGAATATATAAATATATAAATGCAGTTTATATATCCAAATTTATATCCATTTTTAGCTAAATATCAATCTTGTAATTTTAAGAGAATGTACCAAACACTTCAACTCACCCTTTTTAATCATGTTCAAAAAAATGGAAAAAATAATTGTTCAAATCACTATAAAAATTAATACATCTCTCCCCCTGAATAAACCCTTTCTTTGTTGATAATTTCAATTTTTCCCCCTTTTTTTAATAGGATAAAAATATTGGCCAGGCCATTCTCTTTCAAGTGGATGCTACAAAGAAGCATACGCAGTGGGATTTTTTCCGTAAAATAACAGAATAATCTGTCTCAAGGGCTGCCTTGAGTTGACTTCTCATTTCCTCTACCATTGTCTCCCGAGATACCACATCCTTTATGTAACTTATCACTTCTAGCAACACTTCTTATTCTAGGGCAAATAATATAATAAGAAGGAAGAAATCTGACAGAAACCATCTGATGATTCAAATGCATGCCCAACGGGTCCTTCAACTGAAATATT
>Ga0325400_1003286_pt1 | contig 14554 bp, 11 predicted proteins | sample PopdelMetagenome_2_FD_205662 | JGI IMG/M metagenome (GOLD analysis project Ga0325400, IMG submission 205662) | Populus deltoides microbial communities from Bellville, Georgia, United States - Xylem-PdKOR-R1 | ecosystem: Host-associated > Plants > Phyllosphere > Stem > Wood/Secondary xylem... | reverse complement strand
TCTGCCGGCTACTTATTGCGAAGCTATGTATGATGCATCCATCAATGCGCTGAAAAAAGGAAGCTGGGTTGAAGTGGTTAAATAAACATCAAGTTGTTGAAAGGATTGCCAGCCGCCTCAAGCGCTGGATAACCAAAACAAAAGCAGTTGTATTATTCATATTAATGACATTGCTGCTGCTGTTTTGGTTTTGTCTTCCGGCCCGGCTGTTTAACAGCCCTACTTCATTTGTGATTGATGATAGCGATGATGTGCTTTTGGGGGCGGCTATCGCTACCGACGGGCAGTGGCGTTTCCCATACAATGCCTATGTGCCCGATAAGTTTAAACAATGCATCATTGCTTTTGAAGATAAACGTTTTGAACATCATCCGGGTGTAGATGTACTGGCGTTTGGCAGGGCTATCAGGCAAAATTTGGGTGCTGGCCGTATAACCAGTGGTGGCAGCACCATAACTATGCAGGTAATCAGGCTGGCTACGCATCACCGTCGCAACTTTTGGAACAAGGTGCTGGAAATGGTGATGGCCCTGCGGCTCGAGCTGACCCATAGTAAAAACGAGGTATTGGCCCTTTATACCAGTAACGCTCCTTTTGGCAGCAACGTGGTTGGTCTTGATGCGGCATCATGGCGATACTTTGGCCGCAGCTCCGATAAACTTTCGTGGGGCGAAATGGCTGCGCTGGCTGTATTGCCCAATGCGCCGTCGCTGGTTCATCCTGGTAAAAACCGGCTTGCTTTGTTAAAAAAGCGTAATCAGCTGTTAGACAAGCTTCACAACATCGGCATTATTGACAAAAGTACCGCTGTGTTATCCAAACTGGAACCTATGCCCGATAAGCCGGTTCCTTTGCCGCAATATGCACCACATTTGCTGGCCAGATTCATGAAAGATTATAAGGGCAATTCATTATCGCGCACCCGCATCAAAACCACCATCAGTGCTAACTTGCAGCAACAGGTAACCGCCATTATACAGCGGCATCACCAGGTGCTGCAAGCCAATCATATCAACAATATGGCTGCTGTTGTGCTGGATGTGGAAACCGGATCGGCACTGGCTTATGCCGGTAATATATACCATAGCAATAATCCGTTAATGGAAAGTAGTGTGGATGTAATTAGTGCTCCCCGCAGCCCCGGCAGTACCTTAAAGCCTTTATTGTATGCTGCGATGCTGAACGATGGTTTAATATTGCCGCAAAGCTTGGTGCCCGACATTCCAACGCAAATTGCGGGTTACCACCCTGAGAACTTTGATTTGGGATACGATGGTGCCGTGCCGGCCTCAAAAGCACTGGCCCGCTCTTTAAACGTACCGGCTGTAAAGCTGTTGCAAAAATATAAATACGAGCGTTTCTACGACTTTCTGAAAAAAACCGGCGTTACTACCTTAAAACAGCCGGCCGACTTCTACGGACTGTCGCTCATACTGGGCGGTGGGGAAAATACTTTATGGGAACTAACCGGAACTTATGCTGATATGGCCAGGGTGCTTAATCACTATAATAAGAATAATGGCCGGTACAACCCGGCAGATTACCATCCACCCGTGTATGCGCCAGCCGTTCACCAAAAGCCTGAACTGGAAAAAGCCGGTTTGCTGGATGCAGGGTCTGTCTTTTATACTTTAGAAGCCATGGAAGAAGTAATGCGGCCCGGCGAAGAGATGCTTTGGCAGCAGTTTGCATCTACCCAGCGGGTGGCCTGGAAAACAGGTACCAGTTTTGGTTTCAGAGATGGCTGGGCCATTGGCATAACACCTGCGTATGTGGTTGGTGTTTGGGTAGGCAATACATCGGGCGAAGGCAGGCCAAACTTAACAGGCATCAGTACGGCGGCCCCGGCCATGTTCGATATTTTTCGCCTGTTGCCGGTAACCCGAAACTGGTTTGAAAAGCCGGTTAGCGATATGGTTAAAATTAAAGTTTGCCATCAAAGTGGTTTCAGGGCCGGCCAGTACTGCGACCATCCGGACGATATGTATGTACCGCGGGGCGGTTTAAAATCTCCCGTATGCCCTTACCATCAACTGGTACACCTCGATCAGCGTAAGCAGTACCAGATAAATAGCGATTGCGCTTTGCCCGAGCAGATCATCAATGAAAGCTGGTTTGTATTACCGCCATCAATGGAGTATTATTATCAGGCAAAAAACTATCAGTATCATACCCTGCCGCCTTTCAGAAGCGACTGTGAAGAAAGCGATAAAGCCGGGCCGCTGGAACTGATTTATCCAAAGGATGGTGCCAAAGTATATATACCTTTAGAGGCAGATGGCAGCAGGGGGCGCATCATCTGCAATGCGGCACACCGGCAGCATAACTCAAAGGTTTTTTGGCATCTGGATGATAAATTTATAGGGACAAGCAGCGACTTCCACCAAATGGCTTTAAATCCATCGCCTGGTACACATACGCTTACTTTGGTCGACCAAACTGGTTACACATTTCGCATTAGTTTCACTGTATTAAATAAGGAGAAATAGCGGCAGCTTCTTTTTTTAAAGCTGTATTAGTGGGCATTGACACAACCCTGTATTTATTATATGAATAAAACATCTCGATGGTTATTTGTTAACTACTATTGTTCTTTTATATCAACATTAGTGGCTGATACACTTATTTCATAATTATATGCTTATTATCTGGAGAGGTTACGGATTTTTGGTCCCCATTATAGCTATCGCCGTGATAGCCGTAATTAGTATTTCGGTTAGTGCCGTCTTTAAAGCGGACCCGCTTATTGGTATGAGCTTGGGTGCATTTGCTGCTGCTGCCGCAGTTTGGTTTACCGGGAAAAAGTTTAACGACCCGGCTAAAAACAGGATCGTAGTAGATAAAGCAACCGGTCAGGAATTTTTAATTACACAAAACCACTCTTTGTTCTTCATCAAGATGCAGTATTGGGCAATTCCACTTGCCTTATTAGGGGTTATATTGCTTTTTACGTTAATAACAAAGAAATAATTTATTTTCCTGCTGGCAAGATACTGCTGCAGATGAGTTGCTATTCACGCGTTTTAAAATAGGCTGAAATTTCGTCCAGTGTTTTATCACGGATGATGTATTGCTTATCAGTCGTCAGCTTTCCTTCACGATAAACATCCATACTATAGGTGTATGGCTTTGTGCCTTTTTTATAAACAGGGCCATACGCTTTACCTTCGTGAACTACGTATTGTCCAAAGTAATCGGGTGCGATCCCAGATATTTCGGTTAATATACCGGTGAAAAAGAGGCTGTCGAGCGGTCGTTTGGTGTAAAGCTGGTTCACTATTTTATTCATGTAAGCACTGCTTTCGTTATTGTTGTCCCTGTCTTCTCCCCAGGCGACTTGCTGTTTATCTCTCACCTGTTCAATAAATAACTGGTTGTCTTTTCTTATATAAGAAAAAGATCTTTTATGATCGGCTTTAGCAATATCGGCCAAATCGTAGTACACATAGTTAATAACGTCATCAACCTGATTTTGTGCATTTAATATCTCAACTTGCCGGCTGTTTGCTGTATATGTAAGCCGTACCTGATGCCTGCTTTGCGTGCTTTGTACCAGATAGCCTTTATCGGTTGGCGCAATCTTAATAAACTCCCCGTAATGCATAGCAAACAGGCCAATCATGAAATAAACGGTTTGCCCATTTTTAATTGCGTGAACGAGCTCTGCGCTGCCGCCTGCATCTTTCATGTTTACAGGCTGTATGGTGATGCCGGTTGTCAAAATACCATTGGTAAATAAGTTTCTGGAATCTATAGTGGTCCAGGCCTCTTCAGTATCTTCACGGGTTGTAACGGTGTTATACTGATCGTTGTAAATTTGCTCTGTTAATATGCCGTCTTTATAGAAATTGTAGATCATCCAGTCAAGCAAGGCGCCGTCTTGCTTAAAAAAGCCATTATAGGGTTTGCCATCCTTATAATCTCCTATCAAATAATCACCATACTCTTTTGAGGTATATATATAAGATTTATTTGCTTCATTCTTTAAAGAATCGGATATGTGCAGGCTTACGTTCAGTTCTTTAACCAGCTGATTTTGCGAGCTAAAGCAGTTATAGCATTTGGCATAACCTCTGGACCGTACCTGGTTTTTGACGCATCGGTAAACACCATTTTGTTTGGTGATAGCGTTCTGATCACTTAAGTAAAGTTCTTCGTTTTGGGCATATAGCATAACAGGTACAAGCAGAAATAGTAAGGTGAACCGAAACATGAATAGCTGATTTTATTGATGACAAGTTGCCGTCGCTTATGTTTTGAACAAGAGAGCCGGTACAACCCGGTAGGCTTAGTTTTACGCAGCACGGGCAGGTTATACGGTGATACGCATGTTCAATAAGTCAGTACTGTATAAGAAAGTTGGCACTTATGACTTGAAAAATACTGACTGCACCAATGCCATTCATCCAATTTATTCCCGAATAAAATTATCAAAATATTTTTATTCAGTTAAGCAGTAATACGCCACCTATGTTGCTATTTAGGGGCATAAAAGTTGCCCATTCCGTCATACTAAAAAAACAAATTATGGCCGAAAACAAATCAGAAGCGGAACACTTAGAAAAGACGATCGACGCTTTGGAAAACAGTATTGAGAAAGAATCTGCAACGGGTTCTACAACCAGCATTACCAGCTGGATTAAAACTTTAAGCGAGCATAGAGGCTACATGCCAATAGTTCATAACCTCGAAAAGCTGAAAGAAGCTGTAGCTGATAAGGATGGTAAGAAAATCTACACTTTATTAGAGAAACTTGGCGATGCAACTGTAGAAGCTGCTGAAAAAGCGGAAGGTAAAGAAAATGCTGCCATTAAAAAATTAGGTAAAACTTTATTAAAAGGATCTGCCTTTGTCAAGAAATTGGTTGATAAAGACGAAAAGTAAACGTTGCCTTACGCCTTATTTATAAGGTAGATTTTCTACCTTATAAATAAGGCTTTATATTATTGTATCAGTAATTTATATTGACATAAATTACTGATACAATGGTATTTATAATCTAATTTGCACTTTTTCCAAATCAGAACGTAACGTCGGTTACCTATTCCAATCTGATTAAAGTTTCCTTTCGTTAAGTGCTCTTTTAACGTTATTTTCAAAATCTGTCCGAACACTCAAAACATTTTACTGTTATGGGTAGATAGTATGCTCGTTAAAAAAAGAATATCCATTTTATATTTCATCCGTACCATTATCTGGGACATTTTAGCCATTATATGCTACGCAGTGTTAGCCGGTACATTTGATCATTACGGCTTTTTAAGCCAGGTATCAATTCCGCTGGCGGTTACAGCGTTCAGCGGTACGGTGTTATCGTTGTTGCTGGCTTTCAGAACGTCGCAATCTTACGAACGGTGGTGGGAAGCCCGCATAGTTTGGGGTGCCATTGTTAACGACAGCAGGACGCTGGTACGCCAGGTAAAGCAATTTATGCCTAGTACACAAGAAGGCCTCGATATTGCTATAAGCTTTGCGGAGCGGCAGGGGGTTTGGTGTTTTGCATTGGGCGAAACACTTCGTAAGCTGAAGCATACTGAAAAAGTAACCGGCTATTTTAGCAGGATGGGTACTGATAGTACCAATAAGCCCAACATGATCCTGAATCATCACGCTGATGAACTGGCTGCAGCAAGCGAGCGGTTTAATACCGACCCTAATAAGCAGGTACAGATAGATGCCACGCTGGCCCGGCTTTGCGACTCGATGGGTAAATGTGAACGGATTAAAAATACAGTTTTTCCGCGCGCTTATAGTGTGCTCATACATGTCTTGATTTATGTATTAATGACCATGATGCCTTTTGGCCTGGAAGATCAGAGCAAACTGGTAGAAGTATCGCTTACTATTATTATCCCTTCTCTATTTATTGCCATAGAGCAAACGGCTATTTTGATGCAGGATCCCTTCGAGAACCGGCCTACTGATACGCCTATGACTACCCTGGCAGCATCGATTGAAAATTCAATAATGGAGATTGTTGGTAAACCTCCGGTTAATGAGATAAAGCCGCCTGATACTTATTATATCATGTAAGACAGAGGCTTATTACACTTTATTATTAAACACTTTACAAGATTGATATAAATAGCCGCAATTCAAATGTAAAAAAATGTTAAGGGCGCTGCAATTCAGTGTCTGATACATTATATTTGAGGCCGTTAATGAGAGCTGCGTATCTGTTTATTATAGCCATGTGTTTCCTTTTTTTAGGAGGGAATAATTATGCCTGCTCAGGTTTGCACCATAGTAACTTAAATGCGCCGGTTCAGCATGGGCAAAAGCACCAAATCAGGTTTACTGATAATAACAGGGGCCGTACCTACGTAAAAAGCACCAACCTTAACGACAAAAAAGATATTCTTCTTGATGTGGAAGATGAAGACGATCACATTGTGTTTTCGGGTAAGTATGTGCTGCTGGCCAACTTCACTTTTGCACTGTTTTTAAGCTATCTCTTTTGTAGTTATATTAAAAGTAGTCTGCCTTCCGGCATTCACTTCCATTATGTAAGCTCTTACAAATATCTTCTACAAAGAGCCCTCCGAATCTGATTATCATCTTTTCAGTTTACTAACAGCGCAATGTGCTTGTCATGTTAAGTGCATGTTGATGTACATATACATGCGTTGCCATGTCATGCTACTTGGTTACTGAAACACTGTATCTCCGGAAATTGCGATTTCCATAGCTTAATTGCTTACCCTCTTATTTAATATCATGAAGAAAATTGTTGTGCTGGCAGGCTTGGTTGCCTTGCTGTACCAAACAGGCTGTACCCCCAAAAAAGAAGTAAAAGAAGAAGCCGGTAAATATACCGTTACCAGTCCTTTAAAAATTGACACATCATTCACCAAAGAGTACGTTTCGCAGATACGCTCTGTCAGGAACATTGAACTCCGGGCGCAGGAAAAAGGATACCTGCAAAACATTTATGTAGACGAAGGCCAGTTTGTAAAAGCCGGCCAGCTGCTGTTTCGCATTATGCCCAAGGCTTATGAGGCCGAACTGCTGAAAGCACAGGCAGAAACCAAAGCAGCAGAAATCGAGGTGCAGAACACCAGGACTTTGTCTGATAAGAATATAGTTTCGAAAAATGAGCTGGCTATGGCGCAGTCCAAGCTCGACCAAGCCAAGGCCGAAACGGCGCTGGCCCGGCTTCATCTGTCGTTTACCCAGATCAGGGCGCCGTTCGACGGCACGATTGACCGTATCCCCAAAAAACTAGGCAGCCTGATTGATGAAGGCGAACTGCTAACCAGTCTTTCAGATAACAGCCAGATGTTCGTCTACTTCAACGTATCTGAGCCGGAATATCTGGATTATGAAACCAATACCAAAAATCGCGGAAACCGCAAGGTGGGGTTACTATTAGCCAATAACCAGCCGCTGCCTTACAAGGGAGACGTGGAAACTATTGAGAGTGAGTTCGACAGTGAAACAGGGAACATCGCTTTCCGGGCCAGGTTCCCGAACCCTAACCGGTTGTTAAAGAACGGTGAAACAGGCAAAGTTCAAATGACGGTACCATTGCGTAACGCACTGGTGATTCCGCAAAAGGCGACTTACGAAATTCAGGATAAGATCTATGTTTTTGTAGTGGATAACAGAGGTTTTGTCCGGTCAAGAAACATCACTATCAATGGCGAAATGCCCGACTTGTATGTGGTAAGCGGCGGCCTTAAAGCAAACGACAAAATATTGCTTGAGGGCGTGCAAAAGGTGAAAGAAGACGATAAGATCAGCTTCGAATACCGGTCGCCTAACGAGGTGATATCCAGCCTGCGCTTAAAAGCAGAATAAAGGTTCAATCTTAAAAAGAAATCTGAAAAATAATGTTTAACAAGTTTATAGAAAGGCCGGTTCTGTCTATTGTTATTTCGCTCATTATTGTGTTTTTGGGCGTTTTGGCGATGACGCACCTGCCTGTAACGCAGTTCCCTTCTATTTCGCCGCCAAAGGTGAATATTACGGCAGAGTATCCCGGAGCCAACGGCGAGCTCCTTATTAAATCGGTGGTTATCCCGCTGGAGCGGGCTATCAATGGTGTGCCCGGCATGAAGTACATGGCATCGGATGCCGGTAACGATGGCGAAGCAACCATACAGGTAGTATTTAACCTGGGAACCGACCCCAACCAGGCATCCGTAAATATCCAGAACCGGGTAGCTTCGGTCGTGAATAAGCTGCCGCCGCTGGTGGTGCGCGAAGGGGTGAAGGTAACCCGCGAAGAGTCGAATATGCTGATGTACATCAACGTATACAGTAAAGACCCGGGCATGGATCAGAAGTTTCTGTTCAACTTTGCCGATATCAACATATTATCCGAGCTGAAACGGGTAGATGGTGTGGGTGTTGCCGATATTTTAGGTAACCGCGAGTATGCCATGCGTATCTGGCTGAAACCCGACCGGATGCTGGCCTACAAAATTTCGTCCGAAGAAGTGATGAAGGCGCTGGATGAGCAAAGTTTAGAGGCTTCGCCGGGCAAAACAGGGGAAAGTTCGGGCAAAAGATCGCAGGCGTTCGAGTATGTGCTAAAGTATCCGGGAAGGTTTACCACGAAGGAAGGATACGAAAATATTATCCTGAAATCAAGCTCAAGCGGTGAGCTACTCCGGCTGAAAGATGTGGCGGATGTAGAGTTTGGCAGCTCGATGTACGATATCTATTCCAACCTGAACGGCAGGGCATCGGCCGCCATTACGGTAAAGCAATCGTATGGCAGTAATGCCAGTCAGGTAATTAAAGATATCAAGGCCAAGCTGAAGGAAATGAAATCTACTTCTTTCCCTAAAGGATTGGATTACGAAATTAGCTACGACGTTTCCAAATTCCTGGATGCCTCTATCGAAAAAGTAATCCATACCCTGGTCGAAGCTTTTATCCTGGTGGGTTTGGTGGTGTTCCTGTTCCTGGGCGACTGGCGCTCCACTTTAATTCCGGCGATAGCCGTCCCGGTGTCGCTTATCGGCACGTTTGTGTTTATGCAGTTCTTCGGCATCACGCTTAACCTCATCACGTTATTTGCGCTGGTGCTGGCCATCGGTGTAGTTGTGGATGATGCGATAGTGGTGATTGAGGCCGTCCATGCCAAAATGGAAGAAAAGCACCTTTCGCCGTTGAGGGCAACCAAAGAGGCGATGCAGGAAATCAGCGGAGCTATTATCGCTATAACGTTTTTAATGGCCGCTGTATTCGTGCCGGTGGCGTTTATGTCGGGTCCGGTCGGTATATTTTACCGGCAGTTTTCCATCACCATGGCTACGGCTATTATCTTGTCGGGTGTGGTGGCGCTTACCCTTACGCCGGCACTCTGCGCCATGATACTGCGAAACACGCACGGCAAACCTAAAAAAGCAACCGTGCTGGATAAGTTGCTGAATGGTTTCAACAATGGGTTTAACCGCCTGGCCGGAAGGTACCAGCGCGTATTAGGCACCATTATTAACCGCAGGGCTATCACTTTTATCATGCTGATTGCTTTTTGTATCGGTACGTATTTTCTGAATAACAGTGTTCCGGCTGGTTTTATCCCGAATGAGGATCAGGGGATGTTCTATGCTATTATTCAAACGCCGCCCGGCTCATCGCTCGAACGGACCAACCAGATAGCCGAAAGGCTGCAGAAACTTGCTGAAGGCGTGGAGGGGGTACAATCGGTATCGTCACTGGCGGGTTATGAAATATTAACGGAAGGAACAGGCGCCAACTCGGGTACCTGTTTAATTAACCTGAAAAGCTGGGAAGACCGCCATAATTCGGTTCAGGATGTCATGCACGAACTGGAAGAAAAATCGAAAGATATTACCGGTGCTACTATCGAATTCTTTCAGCCGCCTGCCGTGCCGGGTTATGGTGCTGCCGGTGGTTTTGAGTTGCGTCTGCTTGACAAGGCCGGGTCGGGTGATTTTAAGAAGATGGAAACGGTAAGCCGGGATTTTGTGGCCGAATTAAGCAAGCGTCCCGAACTGGCATCCGTGTTCACTTTTTACAGTGCCAGCTTTCCGCAGTACATGCTGCGTATTGATAATGATATGGCCCAGCAAAAAGGCGTGACGATTGATAACGCCATGAATACGCTATCTACCCTGGTGGGTAGTAATTACGAAACCAACTTCATTAAATACGACCGTCAGTATAAAGTAATGGTGCAGGCCCTGCCACAGTACCGCGCATTGCCGGAAGATATTTTGAAGCTGTACGTAAAAAACGACCGCGACGAGATGGTGCCTTTCTCTGCCTTTATGAGAATGGAAAAAGTATATGGCCTGTCCGAAATTACGCGGCATAATATGTACAACGCCTCCGAAATAAGCGGTGCCGCAGCGCCGGGTTACAGCAGCGGCGAAGCTATTAACGCGATTAATGAGGTGGCTCAAAAATCCTTACCAAGAGGGTTTGGCATCGATTGGGCAGGTATTTCTAAAGATGAGGTGGCACGCGGAAACGAGGCTATCTATATCTTTTTAATTTGCCTCGGCTTTGTGTATCTCATTCTGGCTGCACAGTACGAAAGTTTCATTTTGCCTTTGGCGGTTATACTTTCCCTGCCTGCCGGTATTTTCGGGTCCTTCCTTTTATTAAAACTGCTCGGACTGGAAAATAACATTTACGCACAGGTTGCGCTGGTGATGCTGATTGGCTTGCTGGGTAAAAATGCGGTGCTGATTGTAGAGTTTGCCGTGCAGAAGCACCGGGCAGGCGAAACGGTACTCAGGGCAGCAATGGAGGGTGCGGCCGTCAGGTTCCGCCCCATCTTAATGACGTCATTCGCCTTTATTGCGGGGTTGATACCTTTAGTCCTGGCTTCCGGTCCGGGTAAAATCGGTAACCGTACCATTGGTTCGGCTGCTGCCGGAGGTATGCTGTTCGGAACTATTTTCGGGGTTTTGGTTATCCCCGGCCTGTACTACATATTCGGCCGGATTGCAGAACGCTATGTACTGGTTAAGCACGAAGAAGAAAACCCTTTAACAGAAGAAATAGAGCAATATGTATAAATTACGTATAAGTACCTGCATAGGCCTGGCGGGTATGCTGGCCTTTGCAGGCTGTAAAGTGCCGGCCATGATGCAGGCAACCGAAAACAGGTCGGTTCCTGCATCTTATAACAACAGCAGCGATACCACCAATATAGCGGCCACACCATGGCGAAACTTTTTTACGGATAATAACCTGGTAAGCCTGATCGATACAGCCCTCCGGAACAATCAGGAACTACAGATTACTTTACAGGACATCGAGATTGCAAAAAACGATATCCGGTTACGGCAGGGGCCGTTGCAGCCCACCGTTGGTTACCGGGTTGGTGCCGGGGTTGAAAAGGTGGGCCGCTACACCAGCCAGGGTGCAGGCGATGCCTCCACCGAGATTGAGCCGGGCAAAGAAGTGCCCGATGCGTTAACCGATATCACAGCAGCCGTTTACGCCAACTGGGAAATTGACATCTGGAAAAAGCTGCGCAACGCAAAAAAATCGGCCATTACCAGGTACCTGGCAACGGTGGAAGGTAAAAACTTTGTGCTGACTAACCTGATAGCCGAGGTGGCCAACTCTTACTATGAGTTGCTGGCGCTGGATAATCAGCTGCAAATTGTACAGCAGAACATCACCCTGCAAAAGAATGCACTGGAGATTGTTAAAGTTCAAAAACAGGCGGCGAGGGTAACCGAACTGGCTGTGCAGAAATTTCAGGCAGAAGTACTGAAGTCGCAAAGCTTGGAATTTGAAATTCTGCAGAGAACAAAGGAAACAGAGAACCGGATCAACTTTTTGTTAGGCCGGTATCCGCAGGAAATTCCGAGAGACAGGAGTGACTTTTTAGGTGCGGTGCCTGTCGCTGTTAACGCCGGTATACCGTCCCAGTTGTTGGCTAACCGCCCGGACATTAAACAGGCTGAACTGGAATTGGCCGCTTCCAAGCTGGATGTGAAGGTTGCCCGTGCGGAGTTTTATCCATCCTTCGGTATTTCGGGCGCGCTGGGTTTCCAGGCGTTTAAGCCTTCTTACCTGTTAAAGCTGCCGGAATCTTTACTGTATTCACTAACCGGCGACCTGGCCGGGCCGCTGGTGAACCGGAACGCTATTAAGGCGGAATTTGGCAGTGCCAACGCGCGGCAGCTGCAGGCGATGTATGATTATGAGCGTACAATACTGAATGCTTATATGGAAGTTTCCACCCAGTTATCCAACATCAGTAATTTAGGGAAGAGCTACGACCTGAAATCGAAACAGGTAGATGCCCTGACGCGGTCGATCAATATTTCCAACGATTTGTTTAAGTCGGCCAGGGCCGATTATCTGGAAGTGCTCATGACGCAACGCGATGCACTCGAATCTAAACTGGAACTGATTGATACCAAGAAAGAACAGTTTAACGCCGTGGTTAACGTTTATAAAAACCTGGGCGGCGGCTGGAAGTAGTAATTTTCTGGTTAAAATTAAAGAGCCAGGCAACGTTGCCTGGCTCTTTTTATGGATAGGAACTTAAAATCTTATAAAAATTATAGGGTGGCAAAAGATAGCGTTAATTGATTTCCAACAGTATAGTTTCCTGTAAATGGAAACTTCTTAATTACTTCGTATTTGCCTCCACGCACGTCTCTCCTTAAAAGTGTCATTTCATAAGCCATAAAGCTGGAAACAAGCGGAGAGCCTTTAAGCATTGCCCATGTTAAACTAAATTGCTCGGGTGTCATACCTCTGGCAATAGTTAAATGCGGCTCTTTGATGAAATATGGTTTTTGTCGTATTTGGGTTTGTATTATTGCGGAAGACTTCTTTTTCATATGCTCTGCCATCACAGCTGTACTCTCTTGTGTGACTTTGGCAAAAACGGTATGTGTTTCAAAATGCCCGAAGCCATTTACATGCACTTTGTAAGGAGCCATGGCAGCAGTAGTTCTTTCAAAACTTTCGAAGATTTTCTTTTCCATATAGGCAGACTGAAGAAAGTTACTTACGGTAATATGAGGTTTTAAACCGGCAGCATATCCGCAGCCAAACCGGTAAGTAACATTATTCTTTATGGTTAATATAAGTCGCGATGTATAATTGTCTGGTTCAATTACTCCCAGAAACTCGTATAAAGGGGGTTGTATAAAATTCATGACATAGAGGATTAAGTGTGTAATTCAAAAATACTAAAAATATTAGTATTTGCTATCGTTTAATTTTCTCTGCGTTCACCAACCTGCTGGCGCCACATGGCATAATACAACCCCTTTTGTTCCAGCAGTTCCTGATGGGAGCCGGTTTCGGATACCTTTCCTTTTTCGAGCACATAAATTACATCGGCATGCATAATCGTACTGAGCCGGTGGGCTATCAGGATACTGATCTGTTCCCGGCTTAACGATACATCGCGAATAGTATTGGTGATATCTTCTTCGGTTAGCGAATCTAGTGCCGAGGTGGCTTCATCAAATATTAACAGCCGCGGGTTACGCAGCAGGGCGCGTGCAATGGAGATGCGCTGCTTTTCGCCGCCCGATAGCTTCATGCCGTTTTCGCCTACTACGGTGTATATGCCTTTGTCCGACCGGGCCAGTAAGCCGGTGCAGGCGGCTTTGTGCAGGGCATCAATAATTTCATTGTCGGTCGCATCGTCTTTAACAAACAGCAGGTTTTCTTTAATGGTGCCGGCAAACAGCTGTGTATCCTGTGTAACAAACCCAATTTGCCGGCGCAATTCGTTGTAGCGTATTTCTGCAGCAGGTACATCATTGAACAGGATAGCACCGCTAACCGGCCGGTAAAGCCCCACCAGCAATTTAACCAGTGTGGATTTGCCCGAACCCGATGGGCCTACAAAGGCGATGGTTTCGCCCAGTTTAACGTTAAACGATATACCATCAATGGCATGGGTACCGGCTGATTTATGTTTGAAGGTTACGGTATCGAACCGGATGTTTTGCAGCGGACCGGTTTCTACAGGTGCTTCGGGGCGGCGCTCAATGGGTTTTTGCATCAGTTGGTCGAATGTATTTACCGATGCCTGTACTTCACGATAGTTCAGGATGATATTGCCTAAATCCTGTAAGGGGCCAAAAATGGAGGTGGATATAAACTGCATTGTGATCAGCTCACCGGTAGTTAATACATGGCGAAAGATGAGCCACAACAGAATAAACAGGATAGATTGTTTGAGCAGGTTAAGTGTAGTGCCCTGCAAAAACGAAAGCGTTCTTACCTGCCGGGTTTTTACCATTTCCAGGTCGAATATCTTTTGGGTTTGCACCTTTAACCGTCGTATTTCGGGAAAGGTGAGTCCCAGGCTTTTTACCAGTTCGATATTGCGCAGCGATTCGGTAATAACGCCCGACATCTTGTTGGTTTCTTTATTGATAGACCGCTGTACGGTTTTTATCTTCTTGCTGAGCAGGCCGGTTAACGAGCCCAGCAGCAGTATGCCTACAAAGAATACAGGCACCAGCAGCCAGTTTTTAGTAATGGCATACCAAATCAGGAAACCCATGCCGACTACCGATGAGAACAGAATATTGATAAACGCATTCACAAAACGCTCGGTATCGGTTTTTACCTTTTGCAGTAT
>Ga0325400_1003283_pt1 | contig 14557 bp, 15 predicted proteins | sample PopdelMetagenome_2_FD_205662 | JGI IMG/M metagenome (GOLD analysis project Ga0325400, IMG submission 205662) | Populus deltoides microbial communities from Bellville, Georgia, United States - Xylem-PdKOR-R1 | ecosystem: Host-associated > Plants > Phyllosphere > Stem > Wood/Secondary xylem... | reverse complement strand
CAGACGGCGAGGACCCGGACACCCGTCCCGCGTTGTTCGGCCCACAGGGCCTCGGTGAACGAGAGCACGAACGCCTTCGTCGCCGCGTACACCGCGAGCCCCGGAACCGGTTGCAGGGCAGCGACGCTGGCGACGTTGAGGATCACCCCGGACCGACGGGCGACCATGGCCGGCAGGAACCGTGAGGTCAGGTCGACGACGGCGGAGACGTTCACGGGCACCTGTTCGAGCACCCGGTCGGTGTCGGCGGCGCCGACCGGGCCGGAGACGGCGAACCCGGCGTTGTTGACCAGCACGTCGACGTGCAGGTCGAGGTCGGTCACCCGCGCGTGCAGGTCCCGCCCCGCTCCGGGGGCGCCGAGGTCGGCGGGCAGCACCTCGACCCGTCGCCCGAGCGTCCCGCGGAGGTGGGTCGCCAGGTCCTGCAGCGCGCTCTCCCGACGTGCGACCAGTACGAGGTCCGAGCCTCGGGCCGCCAGGGCCTGCGCCAGTTTCTCGCCGATCCCAGACGACGCCCCCGTCACCAGGGCGGTCCGGCCGATGTAGTTCTGGGGACGAACGAGGGGTGCACTCACCCGATGATCATGCCCTCTGGGGGCCCTCGGAAGCCCGCGTTGTTGACCAGGAGGTCGATCTCCCGCCCGGCCACCGCCTCCTGGACCCGCGCTCCGGCGCCCGGCTGCGAACGGTCGGCCGGGACGACGAGCACGTCCCGGGGGTCCAGCTGCGCGGCCAGGGTCTCCAGCCTGTCCTTGCTGCGGGCGACGAGGACGCCTTGGAGGAGGTGCTCGCCGCGTGCGCCGAGGTGGACGCCGGACCCTTCGAGACGTTGCTGTACGGGGTCCGGATCCTGGCCGGAGCGGCCGGGAAGGACCCCGAGGTCAAGTGCGCCCGGGAACAGGTCCTGCTGCAGAACCCCACGTTGCGGGCGCGGGACCTCGCCCAGCAGTTGCGCTGGCAGGACCAGGCGGAGGAGTTCCTGCGTGAACGGGGGGCGGACCCTGGCGCAGCGAGCCTGGCGGCCGGGTTGGCGCTGACCGTGTGGCGCGAGGCCTACAAACGCTGGATCTCCGCCACGGCTGGTCGGGGAGTGCTCGGGGAGTTCCTCGACGCCGTTGTCGGCGAACTCCCCGAGCACGTTCTGGAGCCGAGAAAACACCGACGGTGAGTTTCACGGTGCTGTCCCGGTGAACTCTCGGAGACGGGTTCCGAAAACGGTCCACCGTCCGCCAAGATCGGCGCGTGACCCCGACCCCGCCTGACGTCGCGGCGCCCGCACGCCCGGAGAACTCCGGCGCCGACACCGCGGGAAGAGCCCGGCACCGGACCCCCGGTCGGGCCCGGATCGGCGGTCCCCAGCTCCCCGAACGCGTAGCTCTCGCAGTCGCTCTGGTACTCAGCGTGATCGCCGTCGTGCTCAGCGTGCAGGGCGCTCGCGGGCCCGCCATCGGGGTGGCGGCCGTCGGACTGTTCCTGGCGGTCACGGGTCTGGTGCTGGGGTGGCGATCGGCCAACCTCAGACGCGGAAGCGGCTCACCAGACCGCTGAGCTCGGACGCCATCCGGTGCAGGTCGTCGGTGGCGGCCCGGGTTCCGGAGACGACCTCGGCCGTCGTCTGCGCCGAGTTCGTGATGCCCCGGATACCGGCGGCGATGGTCTCCGATCCCGACGCCGCCTCGCCGACGCTGCGGCTCATCTCCGCCGTCGTCGCCGACTGCTCCTCCACCGCCGAGGCGATGGTGGTCTGGTGGTTGCTGATCTCCCCGATGACGTCGGCGATGCTCTCGATGGCCCGCACGGCCTCGGCCGTGTCGGCCTGGATCGAGCTGACGCGGGCGGCGATGTCCTCGGTGGCCCGCGCGGTCTGAGCGGACAGTTCCTTGACCTCCCCGGCGACGACGGCGAAACCCTTGCCGGCCTCACCGGCGCGGGCGGCCTCGATGGTCGCGTTCAGGGCCAACAGGTTCGTCTGCTCGGCGATCGCGGTGATGGCCTTGACGACGTCACCGATCTGGGTGGAGCTCACGCCGAGGCGGGCGACGGTCTCACCGGCGCGGCCGGCGAGGTCGGTGGCCCGGGAGGCCACGGCCGTCGCCTCGGAGGCGCCGGAGGCGATGTCGCGGATCGCGGCCTGCATCTCGGTGGCGCCCATCGCCACGGTGGCGACGCTGGCCGAGACGGTCGCCGCGGTCTCGGCGGCTTCGGAGGCGACCCCGGCGGTCTGGCCCGCGGTGTCGCCGATGCGCTCGGAGTCGGCGGCCAGCTGCGTGGAGGCGGCCGAGAGCGAGGACGAGGACGACGCGATCGCCGAGACGGTGCTGCGCACGCTCGTGCGGGCCCGTTCCAGGGAGGCGGCCATCTGCCCGACCTCGTCGGTGGAGTCGACGGTCGCGGCCACCGTCAGGTCGCCCGAGGCCATGGCCTCCAACGACCTGGAGACCTCGCGCAGCGGGCCGAGGATCGAGCGGACCACCAGCAGCCCCAGGGCGATCGCGATCGCCAGGCCGAGGACCAGCGTGCCCAGGACCACGTTCCGGGCGGTCGTCGCGGAGTCGGCCGAGTCCTGCGCGCCGGCCTGCGCGTCGGCGTCCTCGGCGGCCTCGATGAGGTCGAGCGCGTCCGCGGCCTTGCTGACCAGCGGCTGCGCGACGTCGGCGTTGGCCTGCGCCCAGCCGGCCGCGTCGCCTGCGTCGGACAGCGGGATCAGCTGGGCGTCACGGGCGGCCCGCCACTGGTCCCAGGTGTCCAGGAACAGGGTCCAGTTCGCCTCGTCGGCCAACGGGGTGGCCGAGTACTTCGCCGCCCAGTCGTCGAGCTCGGCGTCGCTGTCCTTGATCTTCTGCACGACCTCGGCCTTGCCGGCGGCGTCGGGGGTCGCCGCGTGCTGGGCGACGAGCATCCGGGTCTTGAGCTCCTCCTGGTGCACCCGACCCAGGGCGGTCATGCCGACGACGGTGTCGGAGTACAGCTCGTCGGTGCGGTCCGTGGCCTGCGACAGCGCGGCCAACGACCCCGCGCTCACCCCTACGGTGACCAGCGCCAGCGCGCCGAGGGCGCTGAGCACCTTCGTGCGGACACTGCGGTCGGCGAAGAGGCGGGTGGTGCGTGCGGCGTTGCTCGACATCGGCGGACCCTCCGGGAACGGACCGGCACCCACCGGTCTCCCTCATCCCGTCGTCCGACCCTCGGGGTTTCTTGAACGTTTCGCCCGATGACCCACACCCGTCGCCCACTCCCCTCCGCGATCAAGGAAGTGAAACGCGACGATTAAGGAAGTGGAAACTGGCCGGTTCCTTGATCGTCGCGTTTCACTTCCTTGATCGCGGAGGGGAGTGGGGTCAGGGATTGCGGGCGCGGGAGGGTTGGACGCGTTTCGGTTCGCCCGGCATCTTCGGGTAGTTCGGTGGGTAGGGCATGTCGCCCAGGCCGTTCTCGGCGTCCCGGTCGGCGAGGGCGAGCAGGGCGTCGAGGGAGAACCGTCGTGTGCCCCGGTCCGCCCACAGGTCGCCGACTTCCGTGAACCGGTCCGGGAAACTCGTCAAGGTGAAGTCGTCGGGGTCGACGTCGGTGCCGAGTTCCTCCCAGCGCAGCGGTGTCGAGACCGTCGCCCGCGGCGTGCGGCGCAACGAGTAGGCGCTCGCGATCGTCCGGTCGCGGGCGTTCTGGTTGTAGTCGACGAACACGGTCTCGCCGCGTTCCTCCTTCCACCACGCCGAGCTCACCAGCCCGTCGGCCCGACGTTCGACCTCGCGGGCGAGGGCGATGACGCCTCGCCGGACCTCGGTGAACGTCCATCGCGGTTCGATGGGCACGAACACGTGGACGCCCCGGCCGCCGGAGGTCTTGACGAAACCCTCGTACCCGAGTTCGGTGAGGAACGGCCGCAACACGTCCCGGGCGACGGTCTTGGCCTGCTCGAAACCGGTACCGGGTTGCGGATCGAGGTCGATGCGCAGTTCGTCGGGGTGGTCGACGTCGGGGGAGGTGCAGTGCCACGGGTGGAAGGTGATGGTGCCCTGCTGGGCGCCCCAGACCACCGTCGCAGTGTTCGTGGGTCGGATCGCGTCCGCCGACCGGCCCGAGGGAAACGTCACGTTCACGGTGTCGACGAACTCGGGGGCGAACTTCGGGACGCGCTTCTGGTAGACCTCCTCGCCGTCGACGCCGTCGGGGAACCGCTGCAGGTAGGTGGGGCGGTCCCGGAGTTCGCGCAGCAGGGCGTGCGAGACGAGGCGGTAGTGCTCGACCACCGCACGTTTCGAGCCCGCCTCGCCGAGTTCGGGGTAGTACGTCTTGTCCGGCGAGCTGAGTTTCACCGCGATGCCGTCGACGTCGAGTTCTTCTGCCGGAGCCTTGGGACTCATCGCGCGGCCCCCGACAGGACGTCGGCCAGGTCGTAGTCGACGGGCGTCTCCAACTGGTCGAGCCGGCACTGCTCGGGTTCCTTGTCCGGCCGCCAGCGCAGGAACCGCGGGTTGTGCCGGAACCGCCACCCCTCGAGCTGGTCGTACTCGACCTCGCAGACGAGTTCGTGCCGGATCGGGATCCAGGAGTTGTCCTCGCGGGCGTTCCACCGGTTCTTCTCGCCCTGGGCGGGTTCCTCGCCGGTGCGCAGTTCCGAGAGTTGCTCGAGCAGTTCCACCCGACGGGCCGCGGTGAACGCCGCCGCGCCACCGACGTAGGCGATCCCGTCATCGGTGTGCAGGCCGAGCAGCATCGACCCGATCCCCGGTGCGCTCTTGTGCAACCGGTACCCGACGACGAAGCACTCCGCCGTCCGCCGGTGCTTCACCTTCGTCATGACGCGGTCCTTGCGGCGGTACGGCGCGTCCAGGGGTTTGGCGACGACCCCGTCGAGGCCGGCCCCCTCGAACGTCGTGAACCACTGCGTGGCCAGGTCCGCGTCGAACGTCGCGGTCGTCACGTGGGTGACCGGCCCGCAGCCGGCGAGCGCCTCGACGAGGATGTCGCGGCGTTCGCCGGTGGGTCGGTCGGTGAGGTCGTCGTCGCCGAGGGCCAGGATGTCGAAGGCGACGAACTGCGCGGGGGTCTCGGCGGCCAGTTTGTCGATGCGGCTCTTGGCCGGGTGGATCCGCTGGGACAGCAGTTCCCAGGCCAGCCGGCCGCCCCCGGGGCGGGGGACGAACAGTTCGCCGTCCAGTACGCACCGTTCGGGGAGTTCGGCCAGGACCGCCGCGACGACCTCGGGGAAGTAGCGGGTCAGCGGTTTGGTGTTGCGCGAGCCGAGCTCGACCTCGTCACCGTCGCGGAAGACGATGCAGCGGAACCCGTCCCACTTCGGTTCGTACAGCCACGCCGGGTCGCCGTCGGGTTGCGGCGGCACCTTCGTGGCCGCCTTTGCCAGCATCGGCTCGACGGGCGGGTTCACCGGCAGGTCCATGCGGTTCACTCTGCCGCACTCCGGACCCGTCCACGAGTGGTTCGGGGGTGTGCTTCAGCGGGCGAGCAGGCTCCGGGCCTGGTCGACGTACCCGTGGTCCACCTGCACGTCGTACCGGCCGGCGACCAGCGACTGGACCGAGGTGAAGTCCCGGCGCCCACCGGTGGCGGCGTGCCCGACCCAGCCCGCGACCAGTCCGAACAGCGCGCCGAGGAGAACGGCGGTGAACACGACCGAGAACCAGCCGATGACGGTGAACAGCCCGAGCAGCAGGCCGATGAAGAGCCCGGTCCAGGCGCCGGAGGCGGCTCCGAGCCCGGCGGCGCGGCCCCCGGTCATCCGGCCGGAGACCTGCTCGACGATGCGGACCGAGTCGCCGAGGATCCGGACGTGCTGCACCGGGAAGCCGCGGTCGGACAGGTCGTCCACGGCGGCCTGGGCGCCCGCGTAGCTGTCGAAGCTGGCCACCACCTCACCGGAGCGGTCGATGGTCGAAGCGGTGGTGGGGGCCTGCGTCTCGTACATGGTTCCTCCTCGGGCAATGGTTGGGTTCTTCCAACTACTATGATTGGGTCATGCCAAGCAAAGCGCAACCCCAGGACGGCGAGAGATTTCGGCGGGCGGTCGGTGCGCTCGCCCGGTGGGCCTCCCGGGAGGACGTCCGCAAGCGGCTGCACGCCGGGTTCGACCTGCCCCAGACGGCCTGGTGGCTGCTGCAGCGCGTCGCCGACGAGCCGTCGCGCGGGTCCGACCTCGCGCAGTGGCAGGGCGTCGACCCCTCGACCATCACCCCGCAGATGCAGCGCCTCGCCACCGCCGGGCTCGTCGAGCGACGCCGGGACCCCGACGACGGACGTGCCTTCGTCTGGGTGGCCACGGACCGGGGGCAGACTGCGTTGCGCACCGGCCAGGCCGCGGGGGCGCTGGTCTTCGAGGAGATCATCGGCGAGTGGTCGGCTCGGGACCGGGAGGCGTTCTTGAAGGCCCTGGAACGGTTCGCCGGTGACCTGCGGTGACCGGGACGGGTGATTGACTCCTCTCCCATGGTCACCGTGGTGCTCGACGACGATCCGACCGGCACGCAGTCCGCGACCGGCGTCCAGGTCCTGCTGCGCTGGGACGTGGACGTCCTGGAAGCGGCCCTCGCGCAGGGCAGCGTCTACGTGCAGACGAACTCCCGGGCCCTGGAGGAGTCCGCCGCGGTCGCGCTCGTGACGGGCATCCGTGACCAGACCCTCGAGGCCGCCCGCCGGCTCGGCGTCGGTGCCCGGGACGTGCGGTTCGTGCTGCGCGGTGACTCGACCCTGCGTGGTCACGTCGTGGCCGAGACCGACGTCTTCGCCGGCGCCGACGACGTGGTCCTGTTCGTCCCCGCCTTCCCCGCGGGCGGCCGCACCACCGTCGACGGCGTGCACCTCGTCGGCGACGTGCCCGCGGGGGAGACCGAGTACGCCGCCGACCCCGTCTTCGGCTTCCGCAGTTCCCGCCTGAGCGACTACGTGCGGGAGAAGTCGTCCCGCACGCCGGTCCCGGTGCCGATCGACGTCGTGCGCGACCCGGCACGGCTGCGGGAGGCGTTCGCCGCAGCTGCCCCGGGTTCCGTCCTCGTCCCCGACGTGCACACGGACGACGACGTGGACGCGCTCGCCCGGGTCGCCGTCGAGTTCCCCGTCGTCGTCCGCTGCGCGGCGCCGCTGGCCGCCGCGCTCGCCGGGGTCCGCAGCGTGGGGTTCCTCGACCGCCCGCTCGTCCCCGGGACTCCTCGGGTCCTCGTCGTCTGCGGCTCGCACACCGATGGCGCCCGCGCCCAGCTCGCCGACCTGGCCCGGCACCACCCCGCCGCGCTCGTGCTGCCGACCGCCGAGGCCCTGCTCGACCCCGTGGCCGCCGGGAAGGCGCTCGCGGCCCGGGCCCGACCGGGGTTCACCGTCCTGGCCAGCGAACGCGACCGCTCGGGCGAGCACAACACCCTCGCCCACGGCGAGAAGGTCATGACGGCCCTCACCACCGCCGTCCGGGAACTCCTGCCCGAGTTCGACGTCGTCGTCAGCAAGGGCGGGATCACCGCGGCCGAGATCGCCTCCACGGGGATCGGCGCCGACCGCGCCGTCGTCGAGGGACAGGTCGCGGCCGGGATCTCGGTCTGGCGGATGACCGCCGCCGACGGGCGTGCGGTCCGGCAGGTCGTCGTGCCCGGGAACGTCGGCGGGCCCGACGCGATCAGCGACGCGGTCCGGGCCCTCGGCGTGTGAGACGGCTCCTCGCGGTCCTGGCTGCGCTCGCCAACGCGAACTTCCTGCTCGCCCCCGTCGTCGGGGCCCGGGTCGACCTCACCAGCGGCGTCATCAGCGAACTCTCGGTGGCCGGGCAACCCGGGGCGGTGTGGTTCCGGCTCGGCGACGGGTCGTCGGGGCTGCTCTGCCTGGTCCTGGGGTTCCTGCTGCGCCGCAGACGGTTTCCGGCGATCTGCCTGGCTCTGTTCGGGCTCGGGACGTTCCTGTCCGCCGTCGTCCCGCTGACGTGCGCTCCGTCCCTCGGGCCGTGCCCGACGTCGTCGGACCCCGCGGCGTCCTGGCACGACGCGTTCTCCGTCGTCGCCACCACCGGAGCCGTGGTGGGTGTCCTCGAACTCGCCTGGCGCACCCGCGGAGTCCTCGTGATCGCCGCGGCGCTCGTGTCGGCCGGTTGCGGGGTGCTCGGGGTCGTGGACGTGCTGACCGGTGGGAACGGCGGCGGGGTCGCGCAGATGGCGCAGGTGCTCGCCGTGTCCCTGTGGATCGTGCTGGCCGCCAGGGGAACCTTCCGGGCACCCCAGGTCCCTTCACGGGTGTGACCCAGAAACTCTCCGGCGAGGGACCACCCGGTTTCGCCGACTTCGCCGCTGCGCGGTACCCGGACCTCGTCCGGCTCGGAACCCTGCTGTCGGGGGACCCCCACCAGGGCGAGGACCTGGCCCAGATGGGACTGCTCGCGGTCCTGCGGGCCTGGCGACGGCTGTACCCCGACGGGCACCCCGAGGCCTACGCGCGGGTGGCCATGACCCGGCTCGCCGCCAAGGCCGGCCGACGGCGATGGCGGGGCGAGACCCCCACCGAGGAACTCCCCGACGTCCGGGTGGCCGGGGCAGACGTGGAGGCCGCCCTGGACGCCCGTCGGCTGCTCGCCGACCTGCCCACGCACCAACGTCTCGTCCTGGTCCTGCGCTACTGGCTCGACCTGAGCGAGGAGCAGACCGCGGAGGCTCTCGACTGCTCGGTCGGCACCGTCAAGAGCCGTACCTCCCGCGCGCTCAAGGCGTTGCGGGAGAAGACATCGATCGTGAACGGAGCCCGCTGATGGACGACCTGCAGGTGCGTGAACTCCTCGCCGACGCCGCCCGGACGACGCCCGCCGAACGGAACCCCGTGCGGGCCGTGCTCGGGCGGCGGCGAAGGGCCCGGCTGCGCGCGGCCGGCTGGAGCGCCGGTGCTCTCCTCGTCCTCGGGGTCGCGGCGGTCACCGTCGACCCGAGCGGCTTGCGGGACACGCCCGCCCCCGTCAGCACGGCCGTCCCCGCGACGGTCGAGGCCACGATCGACGACGTGGTCGACGACGCGCTGCCCGGGTTCCCCGGCGTCGAGGTGGGGGAGTCGCGGTGGGCCCGGTTGCCCGGCGAGAACATCCACAACGGGTACTCCGGCTCCGCCACCGACACCCGCACCCACCCGGGGGTCTGGCTGAGCATCACCGTCCAGCACTACGAGGACGTCCCGTACGTGCCGATCGACGGTGAGGGGACGACGTCCGGCGGCCCGGGCTCACCCACTGTCTCGGGGTGGCAGGACGAGACCACCGTCGAGGTCGGCGATGCGCAGTTCCCGTTCCTCACGCCGAGAGCGCGGGCCGTCTACGAGGACGGACGGGTGGTCGACGTGACCGCGACCCCCACCGGGACCGACCTTGGACCGCTGCAACCCGGCGACACGTTCCCCCGCGCGACCGGCATCACGCCCCAGGCGCTGGCGCAGATCGCCGGTGACCCGAGGCTCGCCGACATCCCGCTGCCGGAGCTGCCGTGACCGGTTGACGACACCGGCTGTCCGGTTCTCGTGCGGTCGGATCCACGACGATCTCCCCGTCCGTCGTACCGAGGAGAACCGTGAAGATCACCCGCCGGAGCCCTGTTCACCGCCGGAGCCCTGTTCACCGCCGGAGCCCTGTTCACCGCCCTCGCGGCCTGCTCGCAGGAGTCGACCAGCAGCAGTCCCGTGGCCGAGGAAACACCCGCAGCGACCCCGGCCACGGACCGGTTCCCCGTCACGCTCGACCACGCGATCGGTTCGACGACCATCGAGGCCGAACCGCTGCGGATCGTCACCCTCGGCCCGGCGAACCAGGACGCGGTGCTGGCCCTCGGGGTCGTCCCGGTCGGGGTCTCGCCGGGGGACCACGGCACCGTCGACGGCGACTACGTGTGGATGCGGGCGAAACGGCTCGACCTCGGCGGCGCCGAACCCACCTACCTCAGCGAGGTCGACGGGCCGCCGTACGAGGCCATCGTGGCCCTGGCCCCGGACACGATCCTCATGCCGTACAGCGGGTTGGAGCCCGAGGAGTACGACCGCCTCTCCCAGATCGCTCCGACCGTCCCGTACGCGCAGGACCCGTGGGCCACGAGCTGGCAGGACCAGACGCTGACCATCGGGAAGGCGTTGGGGCGCAGCGCGGCCGCCGAGGAACTGGTCGCGACCACCGAGGAGTTCGTCGTCTCCGCTGCCCGTCCGGAGTACGCGGGCAGGACCGTCGTCTACGCCACCACCTCGGCCGGTTCCAGCGACTTCGGCATCTACATGCCGACGGACCCGCGGGTGCGGCTGCTGCTCGACCTCGGTTTCGTCCTGCCGCCAGGGGTGGAGAACCTCGTCTCCAACGAACTCGAGTTCGTGGGAACGGTGTCGGCCGAGAACTACGACACGGTCGACGCCGACGTGTTCGTCTGCTGGTGCTACGCCGAGGGCGACCGGGAGGCCGTCGAGGCGATGCCGGTGTTCCAGGCCTTCGGGCCCGTCGCCCGTGGGAACTACCTGACGTCGGAGGACGCCGGGCTCGTGATGGCGACGTCCAGCGGCTCCTCGGCGCTCAGCCTGCCGTGGGCGCTGGAGTAGCCGACCCGGTCGACGACCCCGGCGACCGGAACCCCCTCGGCCAGCAGGGCGGTGGCGTGCCGCATCCGCAGGTCAGTGCGCCACCAGCCGAAGGGTGCGCCGGCCCCGGTGCTGAACGCCCGGGCCAGCGTGCGGTCGCTGGTGGCCAGGGACGCGGCCCAGTCGGCCAGCGAGCGGACGTCGGCCGGATCGGCGAGCAGACCCTCCGCGACCGTGCGGGCCGCCGCGGGCGTAGGTGCAGAACAACGACGCCGGACCGGTCACCCGGACCCGGTGCCGCACACCGGGTCCGATGGTCAGCGCCGGCCCCGGGACGGCCGTCCAGGCCAGTGTCGGCGTCCACACCTCGACCCGGCCCCGCACCGCCCACAGCAGTTCGGCGTCGACGTGCCGGTGCCAGCCCCAGACCGTCGACTCCTCCACGACGACCGTGGAGGTGGCGTAGCGGTAGGGCGCGTCGACGACGCTCAAGAGGTCGTCGACGGTGGGGGCCAGCAGTTCCTGCACGCCCGCATCTCAGGTGCACCTGACGTGGACCTCAGGCGGCGAGTGTGACGCGGTGGGCCAGGAACCGGGCGTGGAACTGCCTTCGGCCCCCGCGACGGGTGTCGCGCACGAACGGGATCCCGTCGAGCAGGCCGGTCTCCCAGCCCTCGTCCTCGTGCAGGCGGTGGTGGTGGGAGGAGCAGAACAGCGCCAGGTTCTCCAGGCTCGTCCCGCCGCCGTGCTGCCACGGGATCAGGTGATGCGCCTCGGTCTGAGCTGACGGACGGTGACACCGCGGCCACACACATCCCCGGTCCCGGACGACCAGCGCCTGACGCAGTCGGTCGGTCACGAACCGTTGCTCCCGGCCGACGTCCAGCACCTCACCCCGTTCTCCGGTGACGACGATGGTCACCCCCGCGTCACACGCCAGCTGCCGCGCCACCGCCGCTGAGGTGGGGCCGGTGCGGTCCAGGAACCCCGACCCGGCTCCTTCGGCCAGCACCGCCCAGGGGACCGTGGCGACGACCTGCTTCGCCGGGGCGCCGGGACCGCTCTCGGTGAGGTTCGCGAGCGCGAACTCGGCCATCGACACCAACGCCTGGCCCCGCCGCTGGGCCTCGCTCATCAACGGGTGGTCACACCGCTGGGGTCCGAACACGTCCAGTGCGGTGGAGACGGTTTCGGCGCCGACCTGGTCCAGGGTGCCGTTCACGACGGCGAACGTCTGCCCGTTCCCGGTCCCGGCGATCGTCAAGGTCCGGTTCTCGGGGTCGCCGTCGCCGGGAGTGTCCTGGTCGATGAATCGGTCGCAGATCTCCTTGCCGACCTTGGCCAGCGGGGCCGGGGCTAGGCCGGAGCCGTGTTCGGCCGGCAACGCCTCGGCCGTCACACGGTGTGCCTCCTCGACTCCCTTCTTCTGGAGTTTGTCCAGCGCCGGCGCGATCGCGACGGCGCGGTCACGGTCGAGGTGCCCAGCGGCCCAGCCTTCGGCGACGGTCGGTAGTTCCCCGGACACCAACGATCGGGCGAGTTTCAGTTCGGCGTGGGCGGTGCTGATGTCGACACGCTGGGTGGTGCAGTACCAGGCGTCGGGGGTGGAGAACCCGCTGCCGTAGGTCAGGCCGCGGAAGTCCACGTCTCCCAGCGCCGTGGCTGCCGCGAAACCCAGGACACGGACGAGTTCCCGCAGACCCTCGTGCAGTTCGCGCAGTTCACCGTCGTCGACCTGCCAGGATTCCCGCTCGGCGACGATTTCCTGGACGCGGGAGAACAGCGACGCGGCGCGGGTGAGGTCCATGGAACGAACCTGGACGAGGGGTACGACACGACCCTTCACCTGTCGGATGGGTGAACGTACCGTCCCGCGAACACCAACCCGTGAGGCAGCAGGTCCCGCGCGGCGAGCCAGGTGTGCCCCTGCCCAGGGTCGTCCTGCCGCACGACCGTCCACCCCTTCGCCTGCAACTGATCGGTCAACGCGTCCACCCCGGGTTTCTCCGTCGCCTTCGCCCCGGTCCCGAGGAACACGGGGACGTCGGGGAGCGACAGCGACGGCAGGTACGACGACGGCGACACCGCGGCGTACCCGGCGGACCCCAACGCCGACGCGAACGACGACCCCGGATCCCCGAAGGGTTCCAACGCCACGATCGGCCCCCACACGTCCCGGTGCCGCAGACCCTGGTCGAGGGCGCAGAATCCTCCGGCGCTCATCCCGGCCAGGACCCGTTGACCGTTCGTCCGGTAGTGCGCGTCGACGTAGGGCACGAGGTCGGAGTAGAGGTACGTCTGCCACTGCGGGCCGCCGGGCAGGTTCAGACACTCGGTGTCCTGCAACCCCGAGTTCTGGTTCGGGCTGACGACGATCTCGGGCGGGATCAACCCCGTCGCGATGAGCACGTCGAGAGCCTGCGCCGCGTTCCCGGCCCCGAACCAGTCCGTCGAGGAACCCGGCGAGCCGGGGATCAGGAACACCACGGGGTAGTGCCGGTCGGGGTGGACGGCGTACTCCTTCGGCAGGTACACGTACGTCCGGGAATCCTCGACGTCGAGGGAGGAGTCGCCCAGGGAGAACGACACCAACGAACCCCCACCGGACCGCAGGTCGCCGGTGAGCAGGAACCGCGCGGCCTGCACCGTCGGGACGTAGCCGACGATCGCGTTCGCGGTGGTCGTCGCGGCGAGGATCCCGGCGACCACCGACAGCACGATCCACCGCACGCGGGGCCGCCGCAGCACCGCCCGCACCACAAAACCCACGAGCAGGACGCCGAAGAACACCACCAGCCCCCAGGAGTCCAGCCACTCCGCAGGGGGTTTCAACGCGTCGACGACGTCGGACGGCAACGTGATCACGGCTGAGCTCCCGCCAGGACGACCGAACTGCCGACCACCACGACCAGCGCCGACACCGCGGCCGGCCACCACCCCGACCGCACCGCATCCCCCAGGACCAGGAAACCCGCCACCGCGGGGACCACCACCTCCACCGACCACAGCAACGCCGTCGCCGGCCCGACCGGGCCACGCTCGAGAGCCCTGGCGTAGGCCAGGGTCCCGGCGACCCCGGCCACCACGACGGCCCAGGCCACGGGTTCGGCGACCACCCGCCACCACTCCGGCGGGACCGTCACGGCACGCGCCCCGAGCGCGGCGACGGAGTAGGCCAGCCCGGCCAGCACCGCCTGGACCACCGAACCACCCCTGCACACCAGCGTGCCCACGAGAACCACGACCGCCGCCGCGCACAGCCAGAACTCCAGCGTCGTCGAAACTCCCCTCGCGGGTTGTTCGTGCCCGGAGAAACCCACGACAGCCAGAGCGACCGTCAGGCACCCGATCGCCGCCAGGTCCCGCCTGCGCAACCGGGACCCCAGTAACACCCGCGCCAGCAGCACCGTCATGGCCAACGACGACGCCAGCACCGCCTGCACCGCGAACGTCGGCAACCGCCGCAACGCGAGCAGTGACAGGATCCACGCCAGACCGTCGCAACCCAGCCCGGCCAGGTAGAGCGGGGACCGCAACCCGTCCCGAACTCCCCGGGCCTGCAGCACCGAACCCGCCGCGTACCCGAACGCGGCCGCGAGCGCCCAGATCATCGGCCCAGGAACCGCCCGACGACGGGGAGTTCCGCGACCCCCTCGGCGTCGGCGATCGTGAACCCCTGGGCGGCGGCGAACTCGACCGAGTCGAGCACCACGTACCGCGGCCGCCACTGCGGGTCGTACTTGGCGTTGAACTTCCACAACGACTCGATCTGCGCGCTGCGGCTCAACGCGTGCAGGGCCCGGCGGCCGAGGTCGGCGAACGTGCCCTCGCGCTCGCCGGAGACGACCTCGCGCAGGACGGCGAAGTTCAGTCCGAGGCCCCGCATCCCGTTCTCGGCCAGGTGCTGTGCGGTCGCGACGATCAGCGAGTCGGTCAGTCCGTTCGGGACGTCGTCGGCGGTGGAACGGCGCATGACGTCGAGGGAGAAACCGTCGATGTCCGCGGCCGGAACCCACTGGATGAAACCCGCGGC
>Ga0325400_1003281_pt1 | contig 14558 bp, 8 predicted proteins | sample PopdelMetagenome_2_FD_205662 | JGI IMG/M metagenome (GOLD analysis project Ga0325400, IMG submission 205662) | Populus deltoides microbial communities from Bellville, Georgia, United States - Xylem-PdKOR-R1 | ecosystem: Host-associated > Plants > Phyllosphere > Stem > Wood/Secondary xylem... | reverse complement strand
CTCCTCTCTTTTTTCTTCCTTTTTTCCCATTTTTTCTATTTACTTTACTACCTTGAAAGCAATTTCATACCAAAAACCAATGTTCTTGGACACCATAAAATTAAATAATCCAAGAAAGGACAATTTTCTTTTCTATCTGATTTTGGCATAAGAAGCTTAAAGAGTTGAGTAGATTTTAAATAGGTGCGTACATTTTAAAAAACAAAAATGTTGCTTCCTATAATATTATATGTCAATTGTCATTTTTTTTAATTTATTTCCATGACTTTAAACTGAGAAAATCTCAATTATATATATATATATATATATATATATATATGATATTATAGGAGGTAAAAAATTTTATTAAAAAAAAATTACCTTGAACACATTATGGTATAGCGTTTTAACTTTCATACTCTATTTTTTTATATTTCACATGCCACTGATGACATTAAGATTTATATCATATTATATGTGAAAAGATGAATTTTCCCCTATTATAAGAAAAAAAAAAACTCATAAGAAACCAAATCGCTTTGCAAATCACTCTCACCCCCTCCCCCCCTTAATTTTCGATTGAAACTAAGAAAAAATCCTTAAACAAAACTAATTTTGTCAAAATCAACCTGAATTGACATAGAAAATTGTGAGAACAAATTATATGTCCTACACTGATCTTTTCTTCTATGAAAGCAAGTGTTCAATGTAGATGAAAAGGGGATTGTCATTCGAGAAGAAGGCGTGCTTAGAGCTTAAGATGATATTTTCACTACGAAGTTGATGTCTACCTATGAATTTGATGAAGTTTTTCGTTACAAGTCAACCTATCTTTTTTCTAATGTCAAAGTGTTATTGTGACCTCCAACAACTAAACTTTTTCTAGCACTTAATATTTTTTCTAATTTTATAGAATAATATATAATACTAGGTTGTTGCTAATAAGGGATTCACAATCAAAATATTATACAATAATGACATAATATTTCATCAATGTTTAAACAGTAATTCTGTTAGGAAAAAAAAAATACTCACAAAATCGTGAACAGAAATATATCGTCGAAAAATATATTGTTGACGATTAATATTATGTCGATCATTCCATCAGTAATATAATTATCAATGGATTTACAGACAGAAATAACATGCTAAACAAAAAAAAAATATCTGCATTCATTTCGTCGATAAATTCATCGGTGATTTTGACATATTACCAATAGAATAAACCGTTGGTAAGTCTATTGGTGATCATATGCGTATTACATCTAACTCTCTGGAACTTTTTGAGGGATTTAGTCCATTGGTGGTTCCATATGTAATTGGTAATGGCAAACTCCTGTAATGTTTTTTAATTCTTTGTAACTTTCTGAGTGACTTAGTCCATTGATCATTCCATCAGTGATATAAATTCCGTTGGTAATGTCATCATTATTTTATTTAATATTTAAAAAAATTAAAAAAGAATCAAAATAAAAAACTAAATTTTTATTATTAATATAAAAAATATTATTGAATTCAATTTATATAATTGGAGAAGAAGGCAGATCTTCGTTGGAACTAGGAGTGCAACGAGGGAGCCCACATGTACCAATGAGGGTTACCAATAATCACTCGATCACATTCACTTTATCCCTCATGGCGTCCATCTCGAACCTAAGTTGGGTTGTCTCAACATTAAACATGGTCGCCTAAGCTTGAACTTGTTCTTGTACAATCGCCTAGACGATTAGGGATTGTTGACTTCATTTTGATTATGAGGAACCAAAGGTCGATACACTACGGTTTGTCCGTCATATCCTTGTCCTAGTGTTGGAGATATCGTAAGCCTGATTTCTATTGAGTCCCTTGGAAGATCTAATCTCTAACAATAAAATCCAAATTGAGTTCCAAATGAGTCGAAGGATAGTCCCTGTATCTCTCCTGCAATCGAGTATTATATGTTTTCTGAATAAAAAAAACAAGTCAGTAAATTTAAGAAACAATAATAACTTAAATTTTTTTGTTGAAATCCAACTTACCACAGACTTTTGAGCTTTTCTATCCATGAGCTGTTGCACCCCTTTCTAATGATCCTTATTTTGCATATGGATTTTAACAAAAAGCTCAATTGATCTTGGATCGCATTTAAGCACTGTAGCCTGCAAAAGAAAACTATTATTAGTAAATATTTTCATATAATACAACAATTAAAAAAAAATCTTATAAAACAGAATCTTACCATTTGCTTTGTATGTTAAACAAATGGAATGGATAATAGTACCATGAATCTCCCTAGTACAACTCTATGTATTAGACTGTGACTACTACATGAAACACTCACATCATGTGCTAGATATAAGCATCCTAGTTAGCCTTTGAGACGTGCAAATGCCTGAAATCTCTCCACATAACCATGTCTTTCTACCCTAGAATACCTCTTTCATTTGCATATTTCTTTGATTTTTTTTGCCTTATACTAGAAATAACGTAACTTGGTTCATAGAAAAAAAATATCGGTTAAGATTACAAAAAAATAAAATTGGGACATTTTTCTAAAAAATATTACATTTTGAATTTAATCTTATTTAATAGCACTGTGATTCTCTCACACTCTCTTGGAAACAACGTTTGTCATCCTCCTCCCATTTGTCATCCTCCTCCCAGTAAAATTCTTTCTTACACATCAATTTCATACAATAATTAGTTTATTAAAATTTAAACACTAACTGAATTAAATATTAGAAAAATCGTATATGTATATACTAAACTTGAACTTTTCAAACCAACCATTAATCATAAGCTTCTATTCAAGATATTTGGAAACCTGAATCCACTGTAACAAAGGCACTTCCATCGACGATTTCATCATCGATGTTATCATGCAAGCATCCTCCACATTTGTAAACCTAAAATTATATCCGTTTATTAAAATTAATTATTAAAAAATTATCCATTGTTGTTTTTTTTTTTTATCATTCAGGAAAGGAAAACAAACTCATATGATGTGATTAGGCTTTCACTAAGCAATATGCTTCTTAGTGTATAACATCTTGCTCAAAAAAGACACCCCCTTTGCGAGTAGCCCTCGTTGTAAACTCCCGACTAAAATGTTTTTGAAATATAAAATTTTAACCTAGAGATAAAATGGGTTAAATTAAGATTTAGAAAACTAAAATTTTAAGTTAAAGGTGAAATTAAAATGAAATAAAAAGTACTGTGACATAAAATAAAAGGGAGAAAAAACAATTAGAAAATCGTGGGGACAAATTAGAATTTGTGTGAGATTATGGGTTAATGTATAATTAACCAAAGAATTAAAATAAACACTCTTTCTCTTATTCATGTTGGATAGAACGAAGAAATTGTAGAGGAGAAGAAAACTTCCATTTTCACTAGACTCTTCGTAGGAAAACCACTAAGAAACAAAGAAAATTTAATGGAGATAGTGAGGATTTGTGAATCTAAACACTTAAAAACTTGAATATGAGAGAGAAGTGATGGAAAAAAAAGAGATTTATTGGGAGAGTCACGACAACAAAGGGGAAAAATGGGAAGGGCTTGGAAATTTTTGATTGGTTGGAATTCGAAGAATGAAATATTACCTAGTAAGAGGTTCTAAACTTAACTTAGCAAGCTTATATGAAATGGTTAACAATTAAGGTTAAATGCATGAAATTTATATTAGGGTTTATAGTAGAAATTTAGGGGAAATATGAATTGAACAAATCAGCATGAAATTTATATTAGGGTTTATAGTAGAAATTTGGGGGCAATATGAATTGAACAAATCAGGTTAGATTAGGTTATGTTGGATGCTAAATTAGAAAGAAATAATGAAGAAAAAAAAATAATGTCCCTAAGGGTCCAATGGTTGACCAATAGATGACTAAATTACATGAAAATGAGGAAAATGATTCTTAAAAGAGTTTAATTATCTATAAAGTGTGATGAAAATGTCATGTTGTTAAGAATTGGGAATTGAAGAATATTAGCATATTTAGAGGTGAAAGATTCTTGTGTAGTGCTTAATCTCTCATGTAAGGGAAATTCTTGATTTAAAATTTTAAGAATAAATCATGGCAAGAGAAGAGATTGTTATGCCAGTCAAAGAGGAAATAAATTGAAAGTGAATGCGATTATGTTTGTGGTTATGCAACGTGGTATATTTGTGAATTTCTATAATGCATATGTTTTCGTGAAATAGTTTTAACTAATTGAAATAAAACATATGCTGGATCGATGGTTCTTAGAAGGTTAAAATTGTTGATATTATAACATATATTGAAGGCGAATGCTTGTTTGAATATTGAGAAGATGAATAGAATGTTTAAATTTTTTGTAAAGTTCATAGACAAAAACTAGACAATGTTTTCCCATAATATCTAGAGAAGTTTAGGGCGTTAAAATAATAAAATTTGGGATAAGTTTCTTAATAGAAGTTATAGACAAGGACGTTAACTTTTTAACAAGACCAATCTTGTGTAATTTGGAGTTATGGCTAAAATCTTAGAAGAGTCGAGTTGAGAGTTGTGCTGGACAGTTTTAGCAAGTTGTGATATCGAGAAATTTTGGTGTGTTAAAGGCTAAATTGAATTTATCTTCTTTCAGTAAAAATATATTTTTGTATTTTAGCTTTTGAAAAAGATAATTTGCGATCGAAAATGAATTTTTATAATTTGAGTTATGATTAAAACAAAAGATTGTATTCTTGAATGAATAATCTAAGTTGACTGAAACTCGCCAGCTTCTACTTTGTTTAGAAGTTGTTTTTTATGTGAGACTTAATATGATGGTGGTTGTAAGAAATAAATTTGAATGTGCATGTCTATGTGTTAGTTATAAAAGTTTTTCTTATTGAGTATACTATATAAAATGAATAGAATGAGAAAATAAAAATGAAATTTAATGAGAATTGAATTGGAATTAAATGTTAAATTAAAAGAAGTAAACCTAGAATATTTTTATATGGAGTGAACATGAAATGAAAAGTAATGTGGTATATTGATACATGAAAGACCACTAGAGCAGTGCAGCATCAGGGAGATGCTACTAGAGCTCCAACAATAGGTAGGTATTAGGCACTTTAGCATTTTTCTTTACTTAGTATATGGTAATAGTTTTCGTAAATGAAATGATATGTCATGTTTGTAATTTTTTTTTTAAGATCAATCAAATTAGATTTCTGATAATAAGACTAATGTCCGGTAAGGGATAATGAAATTAGATTCCTAGAAATAGGACTAATACCCAATAGAGGATGATAGAATTAGATTCTCATAAATGAGACTAATGTCTAATAACAGGTGATGAAATTAGATTCCTGAAAACGAAACTAATGCCCGGTAAAAGGCAATGGAATTAGATTCTCGATAATGTGACTAATGTTTGGACGTGAGCAAAGGAACAAGGTATATAGCGAAGGGTATTACTTGGAAAATGGACTTGAAAATTTTGATTTCTGGCGAGGGGTTATTGTCGAAAATGGTTGGTCACTTTAGGTTGATAATGACTACGAACTTTTGATGAGATTAATGAGTTCTATTTAGGATAACCCAATTTTTGATTACCTATTTTTCTAATCACTTTTTAAAATACAAAAAAATTAAAAAATATATGGTCTTGTTATATTTGCATCATTTTCAGTATCTTTTTAAGAGAATTCAAAAATTTGTTTTCAATGCGTTCAATTATTAACACGCGCATTTCAAAATCATTGGTTATTTTTTTTCATTGAATTGATGTTGATGCTGTATTTTTTCAAAAAAATCAAAATACAAAAAAAAAAGTAAGAAAAATTAAAATTAAAACTATATGGACAAGGGAATCAAAAGTGCAAGGAAAAAAATTAGGAACTAAAGTTAATTTGATTTGCTTTGTCACCAAGCAATTGAGAGAGAATTATAAATAGTGAAGGAGTAAATATTGAAGGAGTCTCACACACATGGATGAAAATAAAAAAGAAAAAAAAAAAACCATAACCTAATTTTTTTACACGATCCACTACCACTACACAAGGAGAAAAAAACCAAGAAGCCACCTATTAGAAATAACCACAGTCCCTTAACCAATGCTTTCCCTCATACAACTACATCTTTTTCATCTCTAAAAAAAGAGAAATCAAAATCCAAAACCATGACCCACAGACAACCTCTCTTCTCTCTTTAGCTCGCCACTCTCACCTTAAATAAAACCATATTTTCCTTACATAATCATCATAAAACAACATAAGAAGTCCCTTCTCCACCACTGTCAACAATACCCACGGCTGACCCCTTCAGTCGTAATCAATGCCAGCACCACCCAAGAGTGAATAAATAGCCAATATAACTCTCCACTAAACCTAGCAGCCGACAGCACACATACTTCATTTTTTTAACTGACCCGTGGTAGACCCGACAACTCCAGCTTCACAACTTCCCTATCTCTCTGCACAACGGCAACACCATCGCGACTAGTACAAATATAAACACAACCCCTCTCTTTGTCCAGTCACCTCACTGTCATGAACTCTCTCGACCACCAAAACTCTAGCTTGAACAAATTAATATTGATAGCAACTTCACGTCGCTATTGTTCCAGTGCTCCTCCAATTTCATTATAGTAACTCTTGGAGATGCTAAACATCTCAAAAGATTTCATAATATGAGACAATATTTATTGTTATGTATAATTTTGAACTATTTTGACATTTATGTGGTTTGATGTGTCTTTTGATTTTGAAGTGATTTGATCATTTTATGGTGGACTTTGAGTTTATTTTCCAAGAATCATGATTACTAATTGAATGTTAATTTCTTGAATCATGATTTATGCTTGGGTTTGTATTGATTTATTTGAGTGAGCATATGATTCGAGTATAATTCATGAAGTTAACAAGACACTTGATGTTTGATTTTGGATATTGCTTCTTCTTTTTTAGTTGTGGAGTGATTGAATAAATGCTTTTGCATGGAGATGATATTATGGTTAAAATAGCTTAATTAAAATGCATTTTTGTGCTTTTGTCAGACAAGCCCTAATTAGAAAAATAGGGATCATTTTAAAATTATTTATAGGTTTCTTGTGTGTGTTTTCCAATAATTTTACGTAATATCGAATTGTAGACTTACACTATAAGATACGAACCTAATATTAAAAATACCTAGTTTTCTCTGAAATTTCAAAAACAATAAAAAAATAAAAAAATTTCCTCATTTCAAAAATATAAAAAAATGTTTTTTCTTTTGTGCTTATGACCAAATTCTAAAGTTTCCTCATGCATGTTTTCTTAAAAAAAAAAAATCATATTTTTATCATGTTTTAAAAATACAAAATAAATATCGTAACCAGTTTATGATTATCCATTAGAGTTTGGTTAAAATACCAAAAATCCCACAACAATTACTTTGTTTAATTAATATTTTGGAGTGTTAGGATTTAGTTGTAGATTTTAATATTTGAAGATATAAAATTACTTTATAAAATATACCCTCATGTATTAAAGGTACTAACTAGGAAATAAATGCGGTGCTAAAATTAGAGCTTTAGAACAGATAAAATTTAACTTGCTAAGGTAGACACTTTCTCTCGAAGGAATATCTATCTTGAACCTTAGATGAGACCAACAGATATAAACATGACTTAGATAAATAATCAATTAACAATGTAGCTTACCATAGATAGGGCACACTAGGGGTGATGTGTCTTTCCCTTGCACAACTAGTCCTCTTATTCAAATTACCGAAGACCATTAGGTTTTCTAGTGACCATTATATTAGACAGTGACTCCCTCAAGTCATAATTTCATGATTAAACTCAAAAACCTTTTATAATCCAGGAGGCAACTCCATCATTCAACGTCGTGTTTGCCACCACACTATTGATTAATAAAATGAAATTGTTAATAATGATGAGTTTACAATTTAATTGCATTATTAAGGTTGTTCTTCTTGTTTGCTAATTTTTATGAAATAACATTATTTTTTATTGTGACAAATTATTTACAGGTACTTCACAGCCACAAACTGAATGATAAATATTTAGGATTGCTCTTGTTAATTTTGAATGAACATGTATTAGAAACCCTTTTTGTATTGTAATGGGTTACGTAACAAATGATAATCGTATTGAAGTTTATATATTGTTTCAATTAGTTCTTTTATGTAAACTCATGATAATTTATTAGTTTCTTTTATTGTGTCAAAATTATGATTGTATGTGATTGTGTTACTCTAATTTCATATGGAGATTTGTTATTACGAGGAAAAACAACAACAAAACAGTTTTGTTTTAAAAAAAAATAAGTTAAAGTTACTAAAGTTTGGAGCATAGAAAGTATAAGAAATGCAAAATCAACGTAAAATAAATGCGAACATCCATACATCAAACAAATTACTAAAAAATAATATTATAAAATAGGTTGCTTAAAAATTTTACAAGACAAATATGCCAAATATGAACTAATTAAATTAGATTTAACCTCTAAATAGAAATCCTCTCATGCAAGAGATAAACTTCAAATGAACACTAATTTTACACCTAGCAGCTGGACAATAACCTCTTAGGTATAGAGCATAGATCCCCACCATTCATTTCAATTTCCACAAATCTTTTCAAACAACATCTACCATATATAACAACCACCACACTATTAAATTAGCCAAAAATAAAAAACTAAAACTCTCATTAAGAAATTAAGAAAAAAACAACTATTAAACCAATTACATTCACATTACATATATAAACATCAATAAATCCTCACAATCAACACTATCATAAAACAACCATTAAATCACTATCAAATATACAAGAATTGAAAAGAAAAAAAACCACATAGTTGAACATTTAAAAATGAAGAGGGAGACAGGAGCGGCTTACCTGGAGAGAGAGCAGGCTAGAGATAGTATAAAAGATGATTCCTTGAATCATGCTGAAGATCCCATAAGCCACAAATCTGCCAACAATCAAGCATGTAACAGCTAAGAAATAACAAGGAAAGTTATATGTGTATGTTGACTATGTTTTCAATCTTGTAACTATTAGGAAACATATCCTTAACTTAAGCTTTCCTTTCTAGAATAAATCTTACAAGTTATATATATATATATATATATATATATATATATATATAACACTAATCTGTGTACAATTTCTAGCCTGCAATACAATTATTTCTCTTGAAAGCAAAACAATCTGTGCAATAGTCAATTGTCATTATGGTATTAGAGCTTCACTCCACCGAGAACTTGATCCCCAACCCAGATAATTTTCTGCCACCCATCACAAATCCGCAATCCACTACAGAAGCTTCACTCATTGCCCTAAACATTGCAACCCAAATCAATGAGAAACTTACACCCTCAACCTTCCCTCAATTGCGTGCACAGTTTGAAGCCCTTTTAATTGGCTACAATCTCATTGACTATGTTATTGGTGATAAACCATGTCCCCTCTAAGATAACTCCTCTGTTTCTTCTCTTCAAAAATCCCACTGGGCCAGGCAAGACAAGTTAATCCTAAGTGATATCTTAGCCTCCACTACACCTATCATAACTCCATTTATCTTTGCTGCAACAACATCCGAAGTCGCATGGTGTAAATTAAACACCATGTATGCCAGCAAATCACGAAGTCGTGCCATGCAATTAAAGGAGGAACTTACCTTAATGAAGAAAGCAAATCGGTCGATTCAAGACTATATGCATACTGTCAAGGCTCTTGCCGATGAGATTGCACTCATCGATCATCCCATTTTAGAGGATGACCTTACTCTTTATATCCTAAATGGTTTGGGACAAGATTTTAGAGAAATTGCAGCGTCAATTTAGGCAAGGGAATGTCCACTGTCTTTTGAAGAGCTTCATGATTTGCTTGTGAATCATGAATGTTATATGCATCGTCTTGATGCCACCACGCAGCAGCTCATCGCTACAGCTAATTTCTCCAATCGCAGATTGTCCTCCAACCCTTCAAATGGAGGTAATGTTTACAGAGGCTTTAACAAGCCAAACAAAGGAGGCTAATTTAAATATGATGGTCATTCTGCCTCAAATCGTTATAATGGAAACCCATGTGATAATAAAAAGCCCAATCAATTCAATGGTCAGCGCAGGTATCCACCAAAATACCAAATATATGATCAATTAGGTCACACTGCTAAGCATTGTCCGTAGTTTAATTCCTGTAATGCAACAGTTAATTGTGCTTCCACCTCACAAGCCAATGATACTAAATGGCTTAATGACTCTGTTGCTTCTCATAATATCACCGGTGATCTTGCAAAATTATATGTTCATTCAGAATATGACAGTATTGATAAGGTTGTCATTAGTGATGGATCAGGTTTGCGCGTCTAACATATTGGCTTATTAGCATTTCATTCACCCACTCGTACCTTTCATATAACTGATACACTTTATGTTCTGAGTATACACAAAAATCTTATTTTTATTCATCATTTCACTCTCCAAAACAATGTTTTCATTGAATTTCACTCTTTCTTCTTTTTTGTCAAGGATCAGATCACGGGGGCGGTTCTATTCAAAAGTGTATGTGAAAATGGTGTTTACACACTTCCGGACTCACTGGTATCCTTAAAAAATGGTTGCAAATATGCATAAACGGACGTCACTTGATGGGTGGCACAAACATCTAGGACATCCATCTCAAAAACTTGTTACACAAATTGTTAAGTTTTTTTCGCTTCCAATAAAACACAAAGATCAAGTACCTTTTCTTTGTACCTCTTGTTCGATCAATAAAGCTCATAAGCAACCATTTTGTTCAACTAGTCTTGTAAGTCATGCACCACTTGATCTTATTTATACCGATGTTTGGGGACCCTCAAACACAGTTGGTCTTGATGGTTCATGATTTTATTTGATTTTGGTTGATCATTTTACCAAATATATATGGTTTTATCCCATGACAAATAAATCTTGTGTTAGCCGTATTTTTCCTCAATTTAAACATCTAGTTGAAAATATATTTCACACAAAAATCAAAAGCATTTACTCGAATAATGGTGGTGAATTTGTTGTACTTAAACAATATTTTTCTATACATGGAATTAGTCACCACACCACTGCCCACACACCTCAACAAAATGGTGTCTCGAAACTACGTCATCGTCATTTAGTAGAAACTAGTCTTACACTGTTATATGATGCCTCTCTTCCACTATCTTATTGGCCTCATGCATTCTCCACAGCTGCATATCTTATTAATAGGCAACCAACTCCCCTGCTACAAAACAAAACCCCATTTGAAATCTTATTTCGTCAAATTCCTAATTATCTCAAATTAAAAAAAAATTGGATGCCTCTGTTTTCCCCTCACCAAACCGTATAACACAAATAAGCTTCAACCAAAAGCAACCCCGTGCCTGTTTATTAGATATTCTACAACTCAGAATGCTTACAAATGCCTAGATTTATCTACAAACAAACTATATATCTCTCACCATGTTACGTTTGATGAAACCCAAACCCCATTTCAGATACTCTCCCCTGCATACACATCCTCTAATTCCTTCTCTTTAACAGTTGTGCCACCCATCGATGTACCCACTCCACTGTGACCATCACTAGTGATCTCGGATCGTGCCACCATTTCTGCATCATCTTCAAGTACCGCCTCTAATCTTCCCTTTTCTGTTAAGGAACATTTGCAATTCAATTCTCTATGTTCTAGTCCTAATGTACTTCCTCATAATGAGGATCTCTCTCCCTCACAAACCTTTCCCTTCACATCGCCTTCTATTTCACAAACAAACACCGATGTTACCATCCCTGCCTAAATTTTACCTACTGTGTTTATTGTTCCTAATGAATCCCAGCCCCAAAGAACTCATTCCATGATCACTAGGTCCATGAATCAAATTTACAAACCTGAGCAATTTCATGTTCTTACCAAACATCCTCTCCTTTGTGCTATTGAACCCAATTGTGTGAGACAGGCATTATGTGATCCTCGTTGGAGACAAGCCATGTCTAAAGAGCTTACGGCTCTAATGAGACACAGCACATGGACATTAGTATCTCCACCCAAACATTGTAATCCCATCGGTTGTAAATAAGTATTTCAAGTTAAGAGAAAAGTTGATAGGTCGATTGATCGCTTTAAAGCGAGACTTTTTACAAAAGGTTTCAATCAACGTCCTGGTTTAGATTACAAAGAAACATTTAGTTCGGTTGTGAAACCGGCTACTATTCGGATTGTTTTGACCATCGTTGTCACACAAGGCTGGCAATTGATACAACTTGATGTTAATAATGCATTTTTGCATGGTCTGTTAAATGAAGATGTATATATGGTTCTACCTCCAGGTTTCAAAGATGATACCACACCTCACCATGTCTGTCGCCTAAACAAAGCTATTTATGGCCTCAAACAAGCCCCACAGGCTTGGTATTCCACTCTCAGAGGTGCCATTTTAGAGTTTGGCTTTGTAAACTCTAGAGTCGATTCTTCCTTGTTCATTTGTAACACCAAATATGTTGCTTATTACTTCTTGGTGTACGTGGATGATTTTGTTATTACAGGAAATGATCCCATCTTTGTCTCATCCATCATTATCCAACTTAGCAACCGGTTTTCTTTAAAAGACATGGGTCAGCTACATTTTTTTTTGGGCATGAAGGTTATTCCCACTACCACAAGTCTCTTTTTGTCTCAGCACAAATACATCAGAGACTTATTAACAAAGATGAACATGCATGGAGCAACAAAGGTTACCATTCTACTATCCACAACTAATGTGCTCAAGCTTATTGATGGCACATCCTCGGTTGATTGCACATAATACAGAAGTGTTATTAGTGCCATGCAATACTTATCTCTCACACATCATAACATTTCTTTTGCAATGAATAAGTTGTCTAAATTTATGCATAAGCCAACGGCAGCACATTGGACAGCTGCAAAATGATTGCTTCGATACCTAAAGCATACAATCTTTCATGGGATTCATATTCGAAGAAACATAGCCTCCAAACTCATCACATACTATGATGTTGATTGGGCAAGTAACTGTGACGATTGAAAGTCTACTTTGGCATACATATGTTTTATTGGTTCTAATCTTATTTCCTGGAGTTTAAAAAAACAAAGAGATGTATCCCGATCATCAACTGAGACTGAATATCGTCCACTTGCCAATGCTGCCTCCAAGACGTTATGGCTTCTAGCACTTTTTACTAAACTTGGATACTCCACTTTAGCTCCTCCACAGCTCCTATGTGACAATTTAGGAGTAACACATTTAAGCTTCAATCTGGTTCAACAATCCAGGATGAAGCACATTCAGATTGATTTGCATTTTGTTCGTGATATTGTGTCTAGAAGGGCACCCTATATGTTTATCATGTCAATACACAAGATCAACTTGCTGATCTCTTGACAAAACCTATGTCCCGTCAACGAACAGAGCTTCTTTGGACCAAGATTGGAGTAACCGATGGTGACTCCATCTTGCAGGGGCGTATAAAGGATGATTCCTTGAATCATGCTGAAGATCCCATAAGCCACAAATCTACCAACAATCAAGCATGTAACAGCTAGGAAATAACAAGGAAAGTTGTATGTGTATGTTGAATCTGTTTTCAATCTTGTAATCGTTAGAAAACATATCCTTAACTTAAGCTTTCCTTCCTAGAATAGATCTTACAAGTTATGTATATATATAGAACACTGATCTGCCTGCAATACAATTATTTCTCTTGAAAGCAGAACAATCTATGTAATAGTCAATTGTCATTAGATAGCAGGAGAGTGCAAGATTGCTGAGAGATATGAATAGGGAGTTGAAGGGAGGATCCGAAGGAAGTGGGGGAATTGAAGATATATATATATATATTCCTATCCTTTTTTTGCTTATGTCATTGTGTTGATGGTATTCAGCTATTGATGATCTTTGAAATGTAATAATTTGGTTATTTCCTTACATGTGCCTAAATTCCTTTTTTGATCCGCCAAAGAAAAGAAAATATAAGGAGATGAGATAATTGTGTTGGAAAGTGTATACTACTTTGCCAAAAGTGAAAATATAAGAAGTTTGTAATTTTGTGTAAAGTCATGCCAAATGGGGAGAATATATAAATATATAAATGCAGTTTATATATCAAAATTTATATCCATTTTTAGCTAAATAGCAATCTTGTAATTTTAAGAGAATGTACTAAACACTTCAACTCACCCTTTTTAATCATGTTCAAAAAAATGGAAAAAATAATTGTTCAAATCACTGTAAAAATTAATACATGGCCCCCCCCCCCCCCTGAATAAACCCTTTCTTTGTTGATAATTTCAATTTTTTCCCCTTTTTTTTAATAGGATAAAAATATTGGCCAGGCCATTCTCTTTCAAGGGGATGCTACAAAGAAGCATACGCAGTGGGATTTTTTCCCGTAAAATAACAGAATAATCTGTCTCAAGGGCTGCCTTGAGTTGACTTCTCATTTCCTCTACCATTGTCTCCCGAGATACCACATCCTTCATGTAACTTATCACTTCTAGCAACACTTCTTATTCTAGGGCAAATAATATAATAAGAAGGAAGAAATCTGACAGAAACCATCTGATGATTCAAATGCATGCCCAACGGGTCCTTCAACTGAAATATT
>Ga0325400_1003279_pt1 | contig 14561 bp, 19 predicted proteins | sample PopdelMetagenome_2_FD_205662 | JGI IMG/M metagenome (GOLD analysis project Ga0325400, IMG submission 205662) | Populus deltoides microbial communities from Bellville, Georgia, United States - Xylem-PdKOR-R1 | ecosystem: Host-associated > Plants > Phyllosphere > Stem > Wood/Secondary xylem... | reverse complement strand
AAAATTTTCGTGTCCTTGCAACCAAGAAAAAGTGTTTAGCCTTGCATGTTTGTTGAACAACTAATCAAAAAGAAGGAAGAATGCATAATTTCGAGTTTTTTAGAGGAGGGGGGCGTTTTTCTCCTCTTGGCTAGCTGCTGCCTCCTTCTACTCTCCCTCTTTTCTGTTGGCTGCTAGCCCTTTCTCTTTTTTTTTTTTTATATGCTAAGAAACCTTAGTCTCTATTTTACAAAATAGTCTTTCCTTAAGTTGGCAGTTTACATTTAAGTACTTTAATAACTATTTTCCCTAAAAAGGAGAAATAGCCTTGCATGAAATCTTCAAGCTCTGACTTAGAGGAGCTAAATTAATGATATAAAATCTTGGATGTTAGTTTAGATGCTTCGGAATGTAATTTGGACTCGTTTCTTCACGAAACTTGTTTGCTAGCAGAATTCAGTTGTCATCTTTGAAAAATCATATCTCCCTTATATGACATTGTTTTTGTCTGAACTTTGGAGCGTTGATAGTTCTTTGCGTTAGGAATCCAAAACAATTGAGTTTGCATCAATCGGACTTCTTTAGCTCCAGATATTAAATTTTGAATGGCCAAAGGTCAACACTGTCAGAATGCGAGATGTGACTTTGAAAGCTGCGATTTCCATGATCTTTCTCTTTTTATTTTTCTTGCATTACATTTACAGAAAGGTATGGATGTTAGCTTTTTATTGCCACTAGAATCACTTCATTTCGATCTCTAGAACTCACGCTCTGCACAAAACATCAATTGAACGTCAAATCTGCCAATTACCTCCAATTTACTCCTTTTTGCATCTTTCATCCAAAAGTGCCTTCAAAACATAAAACAAAGAATATCAAGGCATTTTATATATAAAACATGGACAAAAAATTAGGTAGATATGGGTGAAACTATCGAATAATATGGTTACATCATTAAATATGAGCATTATATAGGAGGGGTGGAGGGGGAACCCTACCATTCCTAATTGTTCGAGATGTGCTCTGTATCTGACCATGCATAGTGGTTGCACCAGCATTAACAACATCAGGCCTTTTCCTGCATGGGGGTGCCCGGACTGGTTTTTTACCTTTAGAAAGGATGAAGGAGTTTTGATTAGTGGTGGGAATAACACCTGAAGGTGATACAACAGGTTCTTTAACCCTGATTAGTGGTGTATGTGATGCCTAGAGATATGTTAGGAGCTCTTCTTGCTTTCTTGCTCTTGACAATTTCCCATTCTCTAGAGGTTACAGTGGCTTCAGTGGATATGGGGTCATAATTATGTGATGGCTCAACAACCTAACCTTCAGCACTTCCCAGACTAGGTTCTGTTACAGGCCCTAGTCGATCAAAAACACTATGGGGGCTTAGCAGAAGCCGCAGAGGGATTACCTTTGCTACCCATATGTTGTCTTTGTTGGGGCAGTAGCAGGGGAGTATGCACCTATTTTGTGCCCAAGAACTTTACATAGCTTGCAGAATCTAGGCAGTGTCTCATATACAACTAGTTAGTTCAGAGTGACACCATTTGGCAAGTTAATGACAATAGAAGATTTAAGATCAGCAAGCAAATCCAATTCCACAAGGACTCTAGCATAAGAAATTCTCGATATGTTAAAAGTGAGTTGGTCACTTTGTATGGGCTTGCCTAACTTGTTGGCAATCTTACAGAGACATCTAAGAGACCAGCACTTAAGCGGCAAATTTGGAAACATCACCCAGACAAGGACACAAGACATCTCAATGGTCCCAAAATCAAAGTACTCGGGCATAGCCTTTATAATTAGAGGTCGGCCATATACCAAGTAGGGACCGTTAGCAAGAACAACAAGTTTATCATCAACATTTTTGAATTTGTAAACTAACCAGCCAAATTCATGTATAGCCAAAGAGGCTTCACACAACCAAGTATTAGAGATAATACTACTCAAAGCCTTAAACCCAGGGGACTTGCCAGCAACATATCCCACAATACATAACTGTCATATATCATAATTATTGTCTAGATCTTTAGAGGACAAATCATATAGTGAATCAGAACAAGAAGATGAGAAATGCATATGTTTAGGACATGAGATAGTGTTATGGTTGGATGCAAACAAATCACGCCATTTCTCAATAGGTGCTAGAGAATGGGGAGTACCTGAGTGAGAAACTTCTGCAGGAGAGGGGGCTACAACTGGAAGTCCAGCTTCTACCACAGCAAGAGCTGAAGTGTGTTTCTAAAGAACAAGCATAAGAGAAATGGTTGAAGAGGATCCATTTTTTATTAGAGTAGCCGCAAGTAGAGCTAATTTCCCAGAACCATACAAGGAAGAAACCCTCAAAACACCGGCAAGAGCTACATCTAGCTGCTTGTCTGTAGATGGTGGCATAAGGGAGCGAAAGAACTTAGAACTTCCTCTAGAAGCAAAGTAATCCACTTTATCTTCATCAAAATCATCCTCGTTGGAGCAGTCCTCTACAAGCACATGATCGGGAGTAGAAGGGAAAGATACAAGCTGTTGAGGAACGGACCTTTCCTCAGTTCAGGTCAAAAATTTGTCATGGCTAGGCCCACCGGCCTTCGCTTGGAGAGGAGAGGTATGAACCGGGGGTGAGGGGGGAAAGGAGGTGATGGTTGGTGTTGATTACAATTAAAGGGGGCAACCATAAGTATAAGGGTGATACACAGCTTGGTGAGCTGCTACCACGAAGGACCCAACGTGTCATAAAGAAGAATTTGAAATATCGTGATTAAAAAGAGTTATATGCAAGTTTGTTGGAATCAAGCTTCCGATTCATTTAGAGAAAATAAAGCAACCACTTTCACATTATTTGCATTTTTTTTTGTAATTTGTTATTTCCATTTCGGCGGGATTTGCTTAAAGTTGTTATGGTTTAGTTATTTATATGGATGAAGAAGAATAAAAGGATAAGCATTATTATATTCAAACAATATTGTGGGTAAATTCTCACCCTAAGAGAATTCTAGCATTTCTGCAATTCTGTATCACTCTTGATTGGGACCTTATCAATTGGTATTAGAACTTGCGTAATGACAACAAATAAAGAACGAATCGAGCTTTTAGAGGCAGGACTTGGTGGAGTTCAAGATGGCATGCAGCGAATGGAAGATTCCATGATCAACAGATTGCACAACCTGGAGGAAACCATTAACAAGCTTTTAGAGGCCATGATTGCATCTAAGACGTCTTCAAGTTACCATAACAACAACCGGGATGGATTCTCACACACACATTAGGATGAAACTGATGGGGGGGAGGAAGAAAACTGACAATGAGGGTGGACGACATGTCTTTTCATAAAAAATGGCCAAGTTAGAATTTCCACGATATTCTAAGGATGATCCAACCGAATGGTTCAATCGGGTGGATAAATTTTTTGAATATCAAGAGACTGCTGATAATCGAAAAGTATCATTGGCCTCATTCCATTTGGAAGGAGAAGCCAACCAATGGTGGCAATGGTTGCATCGAGCCTACAAGGAAGAAAGACTCATTATAACGTGGGAGATATTTGAAGAAGAGCTTTGGGCACGCGTTGGATCCATAGAATGTGAGGATTTTGATGAAGCATTATCAAAGGTTAGACAAATGGGTTCCTTAAGGGACTATCAGAAGGAATTTAAAGGTTGGGCAATCGAGTTCATGGTTGGACTCAAAAAGTATTGGTGGGCACATTCATGGGTGGACTTAAAGTAGAATTTGTAATGCTATTCGGATGTTTAAACCACGGACTTTGAAAGAGGCTATCAGTTTAGCTAGAATGAAAGATGAACAAATAATGCAGCAAGGGAAATTTACATGGCCAACACTATCAACTCGCACACCATTGGCTCTTCCCCCCACCAAAATCCATTTCCCCAATTTCGATAAAAAGATTGACGTGGGATGAAATACAAAGACGGCGTGCACAAGGACTCTATTTCAATTGTAATGAGAAATTCACTGTTAGACATAAGTGTCAAATACCGTAACTGTTATTACTAGAAGCCTTAGTGAACTTATTAGAGTCATGTGCAAAGAAGTACTAATGACATTCCAGTAGAGGACATAGCTGAGCAGAAAACTGAGCCATAAATTTCACTCCATACACGTACGAGTTGGTCCACACCACGGACCATGAGGATTGAAGGTCGAGTTGGGAATCACACTGTAATAGTGCTCATCGACAAGGGGTCTACCCATAATTTCATCAATTCTAAAATAGCAGAGGAGCTTTAATTACATGTTATTCTTATAGGACCCTTCACTGTAAGGGTTGCAGATGACAATCGAATGAAGTTCCAAGGAAGGTTTGAACAAGCCTAGGTTATTCACCAAAACATTCCATTTTCATTTACCCTTTATTCAATACCTATCATAGGCCTTGATCTTGTTCTTGGTGTACAATGGCTTGAACAACTCGGACCAATAATGTGTAATTGGAAAAAAAATGACAATGGACCTTTGGTGGAAGAATCAAGCTCAAACATTAAATGGTTTTGATAACCAAGCTATACAACTGGCTTCACTAACAACAATTACTAAAGATGTTTGACATGGTTGTTCCACTTTTATAATATATTATCAATTCATAGAAAAGATGGGATGACCCAATATGCAAACATATATGAAGAAAATCATCAACAACTTTGAGGGTATTTTTGTGAGCCCACATAGTTACCTCCAGCTCGTGAAGTTAATCATTGCATTTCTCTTAAAGAAGGTACTGAGCCTATTAATGTGAGACCCTACAAGTATGCCTATTTTCAAAAGCTGAAATTGAAAAATAAGTTCAAAACATGCTTAAATTAGGGCTTATAAAACCAAGTATTAGTCCATTTTCTTCACCAGTTTTGTTAGTTAAAAAAAGATGGAACTTGGTGTTTTTGTACTGATTATAGAGCTCTTAATAGCATAACCATTAAGGATCGGTTTCCTATTCCCACCATTGATGACATGCTTGATGAGCTCCATGGAGCTGCCTTCTTTACAAAATTAGACTTAAGAGCAAGGTACCATCAAGTGCGAGTAAATCCAAAAGACACTCACAAAACTGCGTTATGTACCTATAATAGCCACTACAAATATATGGTCATGCCCTTTTGGTCTTTGCAATGCTGCTTCAACTTTCCAAGCTATTATGATTCTATTTTCGTCCTCAACTCCGTCAATTCATATTAGTTTTTTTTTTTAATGATATTTTGATTTATAGCCCCAATTGGATCATGCATCTTAAACATGTTACAAAAGTTTTTGAAATTCTGAGGCAACATACATTTTTTGTAAAGGCAAATAAGTGTACATTTAGGCAATCAGAGCTCGAGTACCTCAGCCACATTGTGACTAATCAAGGGGTCAAGGTTGATTCAAGCAAAATTATAGCTATGGTAAATCGGCCAAGGCCAAGCACTATTTTAGACTTGCATGGTTTTCTAGGCCTTATAAGTTATTATAAAAAATTTGTGCACAACTATGGTATGCTGGCAAAACCACTAACCAATCTCTTGAAGAGAGGGCAATTTAAATGAAGTGAAGAGGTAGAAACAACTTTCCTACAGCTCAAACAAGCTATGATGACCACACCCATTTTAGCTATGCCAAATTTCAATGAATCATTTACAATTGAAACTGATGCTTCTAGAGAGGGTATTGGTGTAGTGTTGGCCAAACTCTCATGGTCAACATATGCCAAAGAAATGCTTGCCATCCTCCAGGCAGTATGTACTTAGAGACCATATCTACTGGGTAAAAAGTTCTTCATTCAAACAAACCACCATAGTCTTAAGTATTTATTGGAGCAAAGAATTGGGACATCGGAATAGCAATGTTAGGTGGCTAAATTACTTGGCTATGACTTTGAAATCATGTATCGCCTAGGACGCGACAACTCAGTAGTTGATGCATTATCAAGAGGGTCTGGAAGCTCTATTCTTAATGCCTTATTTGTGCCACAAGTCAGTTTGTGGGAAGACATAAAAAAAGCCTCAACAGGACACCCATATATGGAACAAATTATTCAGTAAACTTGGAATAGTCCTGGGAAACCTTATACATGGCAGGATGGGGTAGTTTTCTTTAAAACACGTGTTGTGGTGCCTCCTAACACAGCTATGATAGAACAACCACTACTGGAATTTCATGATACAAAGATGAGAGGTGATTCTGGTATATTGGGTACATTTAAGCGTCTATCTTAGTAGTTGTATTGGCCATCTATGTATCACTTTGTCAAATAATATGTCCACACATACGTGACATGTTAGAAAACTAAAGCTAATAATCTCAAACTAGCTAGGCTCTTGCAACCTCTTCCTATTCCGAGTCAAATATGAGATGACGTTCCTATGGATTTTATTGAAGGTTCCCTACTTCACGTGGTCGCGATACCATTTTAGTGGTAGTAGACCGTTTAAGGAAATTTGCCCACTTATTGGCCTTAGCACGTCCCTTCACAGTAAAGATGGTGGAAAAAAAGTTTGTAGATGAGGTGGTGAAGCTACATGGTATGCCTTGTTTTATTGTGAGTGACAGAGATAAAGTCTTTATTAGCAAGTTCTGGCAGGAATTTTTTAAGATGTCTAGTACTCAACTTAGGATGAGCTCAACCTATCATCCTCAAACGGATGGTCAATTAGAGGTGGTTAATCGCTGTGTGGAGCAATATTTGTGCTGCTTTGTTCACTAAAGACCATGATAGTGGAGCAAATTTCTTCCTTAGGCAGAGCTATAGTATAATACAACTTACCATTCATCAACATAAATGACATCTTTTCAAGCTCTTTATGGACACTTACCACCTACATTTCCATTGTATGCTACCGGACCTTCACCAGTTGATGAAGTTGATTAAAGTCTTCAGGCACGGGACACACTGCTCAGGAATCTCAAGTAGAATTTAGCGAATGCCAGGAATTGCATGAAACAATTGGCTGATCGTGGGTGAAGGGATGTTGAATTCACAGAAGGTGACCTGGTGTATCTCAAATTACAACCTTATTGCCAACAGACTGTTTTTCGACGAGCTCATCAAAAACTTGCTTGGAAGTTTTATGGTCCATTCCTAATTGAAAAGAGAGTCGGTGACGTGGCCTACAAACTCAAGCTTCATGAGGGTGCACATTTACATTCAGTTTTTCAAGTGTCGTTGCTTAAAAGGAAGTTGGGTGATAAGACAGACACTAGTATGGAACTTCCACCTATTGATGAAGAGGGCACCATTGTGGTCACACCAGAAGCTATTCTGGACACGCGTTGGATTCCACATGGGGCAAGATTTATTGAGGAGAGTTTGATGAAGTGGAAACACTTGTCTATAGAGGATGCCACCTGGGAACCAACGGCTGAACTGCTGACAAAACACCCAAACTTGGACCTTGGGGACAAGCGTCCACTTGATGCAGGGGGTAATGATACGTAGCTTGGTGAGTTGTTGCCACGAAGGACCCAACATGTCATAAAAAAAACTTTGAAATATCGTGATTAAAAGGAGTTACATGCAAGTCATTTGGAATCAAGCTTCCGATTCATTTGGAGAAAATAAAGCAACCACTTTCACATTATTTGCATTTCTGTTTTTTAATTTGTTATTTCCATTTCGGCGGGATTTGCTGATAGTTGTTATGGTTTAGTTATTTATATGTATGAAGAAGAATAAAAGGATAGGCATTATTATATTCAAACAATATTGTGGGTAAATTCTCACCCTAAGAGAATTCTAGCATTTCTGTAATTGTGTATCACTCTTGACTAGGACCTTATCAGAGGGAAGGCATTGATGTGGTGGTTCAAGTGGATGATGTGTTTTTTATTGGTAATGGTTCGGCCAAGATAGGTGGCTATTTATAGGGGTTTCAGACCGGATAAAATGATGTTTTTCTTCATCTTATATTTGGCGGTTGTCTCCCTGGAAAAAGAGAAAGATAGGTTTGTTAGGTTTTTTTGTTGAAAGGCTGGGGGGGTGGTGTTTTTGGTGGTGTTGAATGGGTCTGCTATAGTCGGTGGCAATGATGAAGAAGCTGGTTCAGGAGATGGAGGTTGTGGAGGAAAAAGGATAGTTATGGTTGATTGTGGGAAAACAAGTGGTGGCTTGCGGCTTGTGAATGATGAGTTTGATTGCCTGGTGTGGTTGAAAGATTGAGGATGGTTGGAAATTCAAGGCAGCACAATTGATCTAATTACTGGTATTGCTAGATAAGTGAATTATTTTGCACCTCTTTGGCTTTAGGAAGAGAGTCACGTGTTTGGTGTTGGTTTTAGTATTTTGGTGAGTAAGATGTGATTGGGAGAGGATGTGGGAATATTTTTTTATCTTTTTCATTTTTTTTCTAGTCTCCCCCATAATTTCTCCCCAAATTTCCACCCCACTTTTTGTGTGTGTTAGGAACCTATTTACAAGTAAGAAAAATTTGTTATTTTTAATTCCTTGGTCTCCAAGCAAACATGGTGACCGAGTAACATAAAAACAATTTGGTCCTTTGTAAATTTTGTTTATATATATATATATATATATATATATATATATTGTTGTTTTGAACAAAAACAACTTCAACGTGAACTTAAAAAGCGCGTTAACAATTGAACTCGTAGAAAAAGATGTTGCAAGTGACACAAAGACGTCAAAAATATATTTTTTGGGTTTTTGTTGTTTTTTGCTATTTTTTATTTTTTTATTTTGTTTAAAAATAGGCTAAAAAATAGGCAGCAACAATAATTTACATCGGTTTACACAGTCGCGCTAAGTTATGACTTGAATTAAAAAAAATGAATGTAAAAGAAATGTCTAGATGATAAGAACTATTTAAAATGTCTACCACCACCACTACTACAACAACTATTACAACCACCACCGCTCCTGTTATTGTTGTTGTTGTTGCTATTGCTATTATTATTATTATTATTGAAAAAACAAAAGCCATAAATTTTATTTGAAGGATAAAATTTAAAACCATAAAAACTTTGATAAAAGGATCAAATAAAAAAATCAAGAAATCAAAAGAAGAAAGACCAAATTAAAATTTTTATTATTATTGAAACAACAAAGAATCATAAAATTAACTTGAAGGATAAAATTGAAAGCATAAAAACTTTGACAAAGCGTAAAGGGAACAAAATAAAAAATTAAAAGTAGAAGAACTGAACAAAAAATATTATATATAAAAATTAGAATTGAAGGATTAAATTAACAAATAATAAAACTTTAACAAAAGAGAAAGTAACAAAAATAAACAATCAAAACTAAAAGGACTGAATCTGAAAAAAACAATAAAAATAAGGACTAAAGTGCATCTCTTCGTGTAAGAGAGAGAAATGAAGGGAAAAACAGAAAGGGTAACCAACGATAAATTGGTCATCTTTAGATGACACGTGCTAACCATAAAAAAAAAAAAGACACAACAAAAAACAAAAGGAGACCGTGAAAGAAAATTTTCGACCACCGGGAGGCACCGCATGTGCCGCCCAAAATACGTGGCGCTTCTCACGTGTTGACATCTGCACAACATGCGCTAACGGTTTTTTGAATAAAAAAATATTAATTAAATGTGAAATGACTTCATCACCCTTGACCAATCCAATAATTACAAAAAACCTTGAGAAAAAGACGTTAATACCCTTGTATACACAATCTATTTTTTTACTCCAAAGATAATTGTGTAATTATACTGTATAATTAAAAAGAAAAATACTAAAACACATTTTGTCTAGTAATGTTAGTTTTTTTTTATTCTAGAAATATTTTAATTATTTTACTATGCATTAAAAGATAAATCGATGAAAACACTTCAAACAAATTAATAATAATAAATAAATTATGTGAAAAAACCAAAACACCTCTAAATCAAAACAGTCAATTCTTTTAGCCAAGAACATATACATCACTTCATTATTCTAGTGAATAGAAAAGTAGGTCTCCCCTTTCCTTTTAATATATTTGTTATATTATATGTGCTATGTTTTTAAGTGTATGGTAATATTAAAAAATATATATATATATATATATCACAAACTTACATGCAGCCATAACTAAAACCCCCAGCTTGACCCTTATGCATGCAACACACTCGTGCACTGTCTGGCTGCTTCCCCTGCAGCGCACACACAGCAAAGCTCGTGCGCTGCAGGGGAAGCAGCCAGGCAGTGCACGAGTGTGTGCATGCATACTCCACAACCTCTCTCTCTTTCTCTCTCTCTCCCTCTCCCTCTCCCTCTCTAAGGTTTCATTTAATAACAAAAACCTAGTTAGTCAATTTTCTTTTTTGTTGAGAATATACTCCACAAGAAATGGCCATCACTTAAACCAATCTTAAAGGGTAATGTATCACCTCTGGTTCTTGAGCAGTGCAGTGCCTTTTATTTTATTTATTTGTAGTACCAATTTTTCATTCTTTTCTAAGAATAATGTTAAACGTGAAGAAAATAATGTCCTTGTTAAAGAACAGTTAAATGCGCTTATAATATACTGATTTATTTTACTCATTTGCCACTCTTCAGGGTTTTAGCATTCTGTGAAGAGTAGGGTCTTAGTATTTTGGAGTGATCAAGTGCTTTTGCTAGGTGAGTTGACGTACGTTTTTATACTAAACTTTGATGAATTGAAGTGGGACTTTTGTGTGTGTGAAGATGGGGTCTGAGGACTTTAGGGGTTTGAGAGGTAGGGATGCATGGTAATGGTGTGGATCAGTACTGTGATAGGTTTGGTAGTTTTAGTGTTGAAGATGCATATAACAATAGGAAGAGTGGGGTTGGGGATTCCAGAGCTTGGTATGATACTGATTCTGAAGAAATTGAATCTGTAGTTGAGGCTGCAAGAATGGGTTATGGTATGAGAAACAAGGAGTCTGGGATTCGGACACGGGCTGCGTGTTTGATGAAAAGGAGTTTGACAAGGAGTTTTCTATGTCGTGCATGTGTGAAACAAAGAGAGAGGGTCATGTCCTGGTTGCTTTTTTTGGAGATGGTAGCTATGGGTGGCTTGATCCGACGGAACTTGTTCAATTTGATTCTCATTATGTTGAGAAATCAAAGCAAACAAATGCGAAGGTCTTCCTGATCAAGGCTGTTGAAGAGGCAGATGATGAGATCAGAAGGAGGGCTGCGCATGGTTTGTTGTGTCCATGTAGGAGTCTCTATAGTTTTAGGCCAATGCATGTTGATGGGATCCTTCAAGTTGATATCTGTGGGTACGAGGCTGGGGGGCTGTACACTGTTGAACAAATTAGGAGCGCCAGAGCTGCATTTCAGTCAGTCGAGATGCTTGACTTTAAGCAGATGGCATTGATGCCATGTATGAATTTTAAAAGGAGAGTTCCTTGGATCAAGAATGTAGCTACACTTCTTGCTTACCGGGGAGAAATCTTTGAGGAGCATGACGAGACCCACTTCAAGGCCCTTGCATGGATTGCGAACTGCATTCCCTGCCAATTCAAGGGCGGTCTTGGCACGGAGGGTTAAGCTGCAATCTCAAGCTGAGGAATCTAATGGAACATACATACATGAGATGCACCTTTTATCAAGAAAACAGAGTTTTCATGTGGTGGAGACCATCTTGCTAGCAAAGAAGTCATAACCATGGAAAAGAAAGCAGCTCTTGAACGAATTAATTTAGAAGTTGACTGGAAATTAAATTGCACATCATTGGTTGGCGGATCGCAATTTTCTCAACTAGCAAAACCAAGATATCATGAAGTGGCTGAAAATTACAATGGATTGGACAAAAAGCCAAAGGTATGTAAACGACCTCGAAAAGAGTTTTACTCCTGAGCAAACTACCAAGAAGACAAAGAAAGAAACCAAGGTGGAAGCAGGGATGCAGTACTATCAATATAAATGCAATGAGAATGTGGGCTATGAAACATTACCAAGACAATCAGCTGGAAAATCCTACCAGAAAGATGTACTTCACGAAGAGAATCTGCTGATGAACCAAGATGGAAAAAGCAATATGGGATGCCTCACAATTTCTCCTGATTCTGTCTTATCACCCAATTTGGGACAATGTTAAAGCTTCTTACAAGGTGCTCTATGCAATACTGAATATGAAGATGATTATCTAGAGCTTCCATACAATTAGCAAAGACCTTTTTGGTACGTAGTGAAGCTTCCATTTATGTTTTATTATATCGTGGTTTTTTAAAAAAAAATTGAGAAGCGCAAAGATGCTCTTTAAAATAAATCAAAAAAATATATGAATGATTTAATTATATAAAAAAAAATAAATCATAAAAAAGTTATTATTACTAATGAAATATTTAAATAAAAAATCAACCTTTCTTTTAAAAGCAAAGAACAATTAAATATGTAAATATTTAACCCCAACGTTACTTTTTAAATTATGTCTTTATTTTATTTAATTTTTTGTCTAAGTGGTTATTCTTTCTTATCAAGAACAAATAATTTTTTTTAACTTTTTTATGTATTTAATATATATATATAAAAGTTATAGATAAATCATAATAATCTATTTCAAACATTATAAAAATACAAAATGATTTAAACAAAATAACTGCTATTTAAAAAAGATGAACTAAAAAATTTAAAAATCAAAGAGTGGGTATTTTAATTGAAATTTAAATAAAAAATTATTGCATAAAAAAATAATTAAAAAATAAAGAGGATATTAATTATTTGCTTTCAAAAAAAAAAGCCATGTGCTTATAGCCAACTTCACTTGACTTTAAGAAAAAAAGCCCAAGTACCTTTTTTTAAAAAAAAATTATGCAATAGGCCACTTGCTGGATTGTGCCACGAATCTCATTACCATTGGTTCCGAGGGTGGTTTAACAATCTATTTTTTAACTATTATTTACCCAAAACTATCGTAAGAATCCATATAAATCACCCAATAATCTCAAAACACCCAAATTCATTAAAATAATAAAAATTAACCAAATCTAAAAAATAAAAACCGAACCAAATCAGTCTTTTTGTCATTTTTAAAGAAACAAATCACCTTCAATGAGCACTTCTTGAGAAGAAGAACCCCTTAACACAAAGATCTTTCTTTTTAACAATTGGATTAGAACCAATTGACTATCTGATCATTTTTAGAGAGTATATCTTATCTTTCTCCAACTCATGGATTGAAAATTGAACAAAACAAGATTTTGGATCATAATGAAAATTATAAAAATTTAGAGTTTGGCCAACAATTTTCACTGACATTATGGCCCTTTTACTTTAAATTTTGTTTTACTACAACAATTTTAAACTTCATCTCTTAAAATTACGTCACGAAAGGACTAAATCAAATAGTAAAAAAAATCTAAGGATGAAATTAAGAAAAAAAAATGATAAAAAAGAAAGAAAAAAGAAAAGAGGTGCTTTATTATTCGTATAAGTAAGCTCTATAAAAAAGTCCAATTCTTTTAGTTTAGAATCTGTCATGCTCTAAAGCTTAGGTCGTGATTAGCTAGTTTAATATATGGGTCAATAGGTTAAACTAATTTTGTTCTCAAAACATCTATTTTTAACCATTATTTACCCAAAACCACCATAAGAACCTGTACAAATCACCCAATAATCTCAAAACACCCAAATGAATTAAAATAATAAAAATTAACCAAATCTAAAAAATAAAAATCGAACCAAATCAGTTTTTTTTGTCATGTTTAAAGAAACAAATCACCTTCAATGAACATTTCTTGAGAAAAAGAACCCATTAGCACAAAGATCTTTCTTTTTAATAATTGGATTATGACCAATTGACTCTTTAATCTTTTTTAGCGAGTATATCTTTTCTTTCTCCAACTCCTGGATTGAAAATTGAACAAAACTAGATTTTGGATCATAATGAAAATTATGAGAACTTAGAGTTTGGCCAAGTATTTTCACTGACATTATGGCCCTTTTACTTTAAATTTTGTTTTACTACAACAATTTAAAACTTCATCTATTAAAATTACGTCATGAAAAGACTAAATCAAATACTAAAAAAAAATCTAAGATGAAATTAATAAAAAAAAAGATAAAAAAGAGAGAAAAAAGTAAGGAGGTGCTTTTTTATTCGTATAAGTAAGCTCTATAAAAAAAGTCCAATTCTTTTAGTTTAGAATCTGCCATGCTCTAAAGCTTAGGTCGTGATTAGCTAGTTTAATATATGGGTCAATAGGTTAAACTAATTTTGTTCTCAAAACATCTATTTTTTAACCATTATTTACCAAAAACCACCATAAGAACCTGTACAAATAACCCAATAATCTCAAAACACCCAAATGCATTAAAATAATAAAAATTAACCAAATCTAAAAAATAAAAACCGAACCAAATCAGTGTTTTTTGTGATGTTTAAAGAAACAAATCACCTTCAATGAACACTTCTTGAGAAGAAGAACCCATTAGCACAAAGATCTTTCTTTTTAATAATTGGATTAGAACCAATTGACTATCTGATCATTTTTAGCGAGTATATCTTTTCTTTCTCCAACTCATGGATTGAAAATTGAACAAAACAAGATTTTGGATCATAATGAAAATTATGAAAACTTAGAGTTTGGCCAACAATTTTCACTGACAATATGGCCCTTTTACTTTAAATTTTGTTTTACTACAACAACATAAAACTTCATCTCTTAAAATTA
>Ga0325400_1003278_pt1 | contig 14561 bp, 9 predicted proteins | sample PopdelMetagenome_2_FD_205662 | JGI IMG/M metagenome (GOLD analysis project Ga0325400, IMG submission 205662) | Populus deltoides microbial communities from Bellville, Georgia, United States - Xylem-PdKOR-R1 | ecosystem: Host-associated > Plants > Phyllosphere > Stem > Wood/Secondary xylem... | reverse complement strand
CCAAAAGAAGAAAGGAAATTGAATTAGGCAAACCTTTCCAAGAATGCGTGCAATCTGTTTGTCTCTCACTTGTTTTGACTTGTAAAGATCTTGCCCCTGCACCAAATGCAAATGAAATAAAAAATTGTATGAGAACCTAATAAGATAAATTGCAATAAGAACACACATTGGCATAGCCGTTTAAGAATAATACCAAAAATGCTGGTGCCCATAACTTCTACTAAAAAAATAAGAAATGAATGATAAAACTAAACTTTATGGCAGAATGATGGAACCATGCCAATCATGCAACTTGATTAGTTTCAAGGACCAGATGACAACCAAAACAGCTACTACCATTACCAAGTGCAAGTACTTTTTTTAGCCCATTGGAAGGGATATAAAAAGAGAGAGAGATATAGAACACACAAGACTGGCAGATCAATATATGCAACACAAACAGCATGCCAAAACATAAAGCTAAACTGTTGAAGCTAATCTATTGGTGAACTTACTCTGAGAGCTGGATTAGCATCAGGATGATAGATGGAAAGAGTGCTCATTGCACTGACTAGCACACCCATTGGATGTGCATCATGAGGCATCGCCTGTATAATATCCTGCAATACAAATTTAGGAACTTTCAAGAAATCATGCCTCAACTTGTAACAAGATTTCTTCATTTAATTTTATAGCAAACAACATTATAGTTCTACTTCTTGATGCTATAGATGAGTTTCAAGTCCATCTCTTGGCACTTATGATCAACACTGCTAACAATGCATTTTAAATGTGTCAAAAGATATTCAGGAAAAGAATAGATCAAACAATCGGATTTTAAAAATGTAAGATTTTATGAACTATTTAGATTCACTAATGAAAAATATATATGTACATATACGAAGTTCTAAAGAAACTTTGTGTCGTATTACCAAGCCTAGAATTCAAATAATGATACTGCAAAAAGTAGCATTATTATCATTTGCTTTCTAATTGACCATTTAAAATTAATTCAATAAGATTGAAGTACATGTAATCATGATCTTTAATAATATGAGATGAAATATGGACTTCAATTAAATCTCATCCACTTCAACTAATTTGCTTCAATTTGCATGATTTTATCATATTTGATCGATATATTAATCTACTTTACTACTTATTCACACTATAATAATTAATGATACAAAAACTGATCAAAATAAATAAATAATCACTCAGCATTTTCAACCAGAGAGAGAGAGAGTCTCACCAAAACACCCTGAGGTAGAGCTGAATGTTGCAAAATAGCAAATTCCCAGTCTGCTAACTGACTTTGAGACGGCAAACTCCCATACACTGAAAATGAAGCAGCAGGGATGAGATCCTCGTAACCATAAATAAATAAATAAATAAAATGGATACTGACCAACGAGGTAGGCCACTTCCACAAAGGTACTGCTCTCAGCCAATTCCTCAATAGGGTAGCCTCTGTATCTAAGGATACCCTCATCACCATCTATATACGAAATCGACGATCGAACAGGTGCCGTATTCAGATATCCTGGATCGTACAGCTTCAGCCCCTTGTCATTCTTTCCTGTCGAGATCTGCATGCACCAAAATTACCGCGCGCGCACAAAAAATTGAATTGAAAATGAAATCATCATCATCATCAACAACAACAACGACAGCAAAAATTAAGAAATAAATAAAATATACCTTCTTGAAATCAGAGGCTTTGACGGTGCCGTCTTGAGAGACCGGAATTTGGTATTTCTTACCAGTCCTCTCATCGATCACCGTCAAAGCGCCCCGGAGGTTTCCAGGAGGAGAGACCTGCGCAGACACGCAAGACCGGTTAATCGACGACGAAGATGACTCGAGTTTCGTTGCTCCAACTAAATGAGCGGTGAGCACGGCCAAGCGGCTGCGAGCTGTTTCCGGGGAAGGGTCTGATTTTGACATTTTCTTTTTTCTAGTTGTTTTGAGAGCTGTAATGTAATATATATATATATAATGATTGAAGAAGAACAAGAAGTATGATAATAATAGGGAGATCGATAATAAATAAAGACAGAGGGAGGGTTGTTGAAGCTCAGCTCAGCTCAGCTTCTGATGATTGGAGCTGAGAAAGAAGAAGGCTTTTTTAATTTGTATACTTGGAGTCAGGGACGCAAGTACAGGGCAGTTGTTAGCGCCACACTGTTTTTTTGGCTATCTACACACCCTTTTTCTTTTTTTCTTTCTTTTTTTCAACCTTCCTTTTCAGTTTTCAGCAAAAGAGCAACACCTCCAGAATCCCACGTGGGGAAATTCTGTTTAAATTATACCTCTTTTTTAGTTGTACTTTTTTTCCTATTAACACCCGTGTCTTTTCTTCGCGGCAACGCTGTGTTTTTATAGAAAATTAATTTTTAAATTTTTTTAATATATTAATATTAAAAATATATTTTAAAAAATAAAAAATATATATTTTAATACAAACAAAATAAAGCTCACAGCAAGGCAGCAGGACATGTCCACAAAAAGACAACATAAAAGTCAAATAAATCATATTAAGAAAAATAAAGTTCAAATAAATATCTTGGTGAACATAATTAACATTCCAAGTCAAGACAATGTGCAACATGATCAATGATGAGACCGGAGGAGTTATCAAACCTTGTCCGGTTCTGAAGATAAGGGTAATGGATTGAAGTAGTTAATCCAAGTTTATCTATAATAAAATTATTTTAAAATTTTATAAAAAAAATAAAAATAAAATTATATTTTAACTAAGTAAATAAATAAGATCATAAATTAACTTTCTAGATAAATAATCAAAGTATAAGTTTATTTTAAAAGATGAATTATTCAAGAAATATACAATAAAAAAGAAAAACAAGTGAACATATATTGATGTATACAAAGATATGACGAGCTGTCAGAACCAACATCCTTATATTTAGCTATATATTAAGCTCAAATGGACACGAGTCTCATGAGCTGCCAAACTCAATGTTCTTGAGTTGAGCTACTTACTGATCATAAGTAGACATGGGCCTAACAAACAGCCAGACTCATCTCTCGTGAGCTTGGTGTTGTGCTTGGCCCAGGTAGGTATGAGTTTGGTTGGGCGCTAAGCTCAATTAAGCATGATTCTAGCATACTGTCATACACATCACCTTTAGACTTAACAACATATCAAGCGCGAAAAGATAAAGGTTTGAAGATCATTATAGGCCTTATTTGTTTATTTTTAAGACTTTTAAATTTTAATGTTTCATCTTTTAAAATAAACTTATACTTTGATTATTTATATTTAACTATAAATGAGAGTTAAGGAAAAAAATCAATATTTATATGAAATGAATATTTATTTTTTATTAGATATTAATCATTAAATAAAATAAATCTAAACTAATGGGAAAATCTTTTTCCCCATCCCAAATCTAGAGTGCTGGTGAAAAAAGTATATATAAAAAATATTTGAGAATGTATGTAAATTGTATTTTTAAAAATTTAAAATTTTTTTATTTAAAATAATTTTTTTTATATTTTTAGATGGTTTTAATATGTTGATATAAAAAATTATTTTTAAAACATAAAAAAAAATTATTTTAATATATTTATAAATAAAAAACCACCATCACTCCTAGAATCCCAACCATTACATGATAATACACTCCAAACCCGCTTCCTTGGCATGCCTATAACTGATTGATTGATGGGAGATTTGAGTGGTCTCCTTGGTTTTATCTTCTTGGTTTTTTTTAATTTTATCAAAGATCCACTTGTAGGTTTATCAATTTCTGTTAAAAAAAATCTATAATTTTCTTATCAAATGCAATCATTCTATCCACATGTTCACTTTATTGGCTAAAGGAAAAGTGGAGGAGCTTGTAACAATCATGAAAAATTATGTGCTCATCATTTGTATTTCCAGTCATCTGGATTCTCTTTGAATTATCCAAATAGATTGGATTACGTAGATATATGTTTTTTTTAGATTAGATAAGGATTCAAGAGAGAAGTTTTTTTCCTTGTTAATATCCTTTTCTTTTAATTTTTTTTATTAATCAATCAAATTATCTTTGAACTAAGTATAATTGACTAGATCATGTCAAAAACACTCTCCCAAAATTTAATTTTAAACTTGATTCAGTTAAAAAATTTGATCGTAAGGTTTTTTTTTTTATCAATTTCATTATCTTTCTCTTTATGTCATTCCCTTTTTTTTATACTAGTTTGTCGGATTGCTTTTGAAACGTTGATTAGATCATATTAGGACAGCTCTCACTCAATTTAATTTTAAATTCAAGTAAGATAAAAAGTTAAATCAAAAGATTTCAAATCTGAGCCGTCAAGTCAAATTCAATAACAATATCAAATAAATTTTTATCATATTAATTTTTTTTTTAACCTGCAACATAGGAAGGAAATATAAATTAGTTTACTCACCGGAAAAAAATTGATGGATCCTTGAACAGGTCACCGATTTGCAAGCGAATTTATCACCCTTCGAACTGGGGTATTCAAGGGAAAACGGGCTGTTTCCGCTGTATCACTCATCATCAAAACCATAGATAAAGAAGGAATTACAGACACTCGCCCATTACCAACAATCCACCATCAATCAATCAAGGTTTTGATTGCGGTTGCACATGACGCAGGAAAATGAAAGTTAACTTTGCTTCAGACTTGCCAATAAAAAATAATTTGGTTTTTAAAATGACTGAAACGGAGACTTTCTTTTCAACGCTAGTCAACGTTAAAGTTTAGATCTAACAGCTAGAAGCACGTTTCTAGCCTGAACCGTCTTAGAATTTCATGCAGATAGGGCTTCTGCTTTCACCATTGCATTGCACCAGCGTTTCACTTCGATCATAGAACACACGCGGTGCTCATGCATGCTCACGTACCAGGAGCCAATATATGTAAGTGCACAGCCGATAATCAGAAGTAATGACAGCATTCTCCTTTGTCACCGGAGATTCATAATCGGAATCTGAGCTCCAAAAGGCATGCACTTGAGTCACACTACAGCTGGTACATTTTTTTGTGATTGAAACTTTATTCAATTTTTGCACTGATGAATCGCCATGATGGACACAACTCACCTTACGATTGAAAAATGAAAACAATGCACGAAGGAGGTCATACGTTTTACAATGGCACCAACATCCATGCCAGTACTTGTTTCACCTATAACTGGCCTGAAAAAAAAATTGAAAGGAGACCGACCACACGCTGAAAATTCTTACAAATGAAGAGCAGGAAAAGGAAAGGGCAATGAAAAGATGTCATTTAAAAGAATATCACAACTTAAAAGCAGAATTTGTCAACATGTACGGGCTCCTCTCCAGCTGCCATATGAAACAACTAGCACTTCGGCAGCAGAGACACCATGCGGCAGATAAAGTATAAGAATGACCATCCCAGACAGGTACATAAATTATGAGAACATTCGCAGGAAGTTGTTTGCATATGCCATAGGCTTGACATTAGGGTGAGGCTGCATATTAAAAGCACAAAAGAGCATCATCAATGTGGCAGCATCACTACAGGATGAATGAAATTCAAATGCAAGGGAGCAATATGCCCCCGTCACTTCTGCTCCAACCCAACTGCCATGGCCACCACTCCTTTTTCCCCAGAAAGAAAATGAAATAGCAAAAGGATTTGTTAAGAGAAAACAATAAGAGCATGTGCTACTGACCACTGCTGAGAATGTAACAATATTTGGCTTCAAATCAGGGGCTTCAAATCGAATAAAAGCACCCTTGTTACCCATCTGCAAAACATACAGGAAATTCTCAAAACATAACATCAGTCTACGTATGCTCAAGCTTAAAATTAACCAGAAACAGTATTTAGCTACACTGCTAAAGCTTGTATCATCAAGTCACTGCATACAAAAGCATATTTTATGATAAAACCTGTTGAAAAAGCATGGACGCAAACAATCCCTATTATGTTGTTGTTGCTGATAAAAGTTCACAACTACTACTACTAGCTATACATGTTTACATGTTGAGCTTCATGCACCAGCTATGGAATATCTTCTTTTGAAGTGAACAAGATCAACCTCTGCCTTTTACAGAAAATTTAGTCTTTTCTTCTTTTGCTAGTAAAAAATTCAGATGAAAAAAAATTGAATTTTGTATTTTATAAGTAGACCACATAAGTTACCAACACAATTCACCAGACAAGGCACATAGACAATAAGCCAAATTGAGATGAGAGAAGTCGCCATAGTTCCCTATTTGAAGCATAAAATGCCATATCATCTGAAGCTCAAAGCTCACATGCTAAAACTAAAAACAAAGTCCTGCCACATTAGAAAGATTAATCATGGTTTATTACCTGATCACAATAATTTGGAGCAGAAAATACAGTGATCAATTTACCATCATGCTCAATCTCATATCCTTCATCCTTTACTTCATGAGATCGCACAACTAAATCTGTTCATTTGAGAAGCATGTGAGAACTGACCAAGTATAAAGCAATGGAAGCATTACCGCTGCAATATAATCTACCTAGGTTATTGTCCTGCAAAAATCTTCGTGTCACATCTTTACCAAAAGAAAGCCCTACACCCCGCTTGCTAGGACCTCTTCCAGGGAATGGCTGTGGATCACTCCATAGCAATTCACACATCAATCCTGATGACAATGGGGGAAAAAAGAGAGAATATACTATGAGAACTAATGATTTCACATTTCAAAAGCTTCAATTATCTAACTATGTACGTGCATATAATTTCATTATAATGTCTCAAGGGCCACCTATTCATGCGTAAATCCTAAGACTACAGAAAAAATAGATCTTCTAATGTACTTTGCTACAAAATGCATTCTTCAAGCACTACCTTCATTGGAGAACAAAAGCTGCAGTAATATGAAGCATCTTAACTTTGTCTACCACAAGAGGATCTCAATCAATGACAGTAAATAATACTAGGAATTTTAAAAATTAAAAATAAAAGAATTGAGCAGCTTACCTTCCTCTGGGGGTTCGCAAAACCGATCGATGGCTTTAATGTCAGACAGTTTCACCCCATCAACACTAAAAAGACCTCCATGTACCACAAACACCTTCCCATTTATTACATGAGCCAATGGTAAACAACAGAAGACTTCTGCAAAGAGTTCGACAAATGTCTCGCTCAACTTGGATCTGACCTCACCCTCAAAACCATATATCTTGTTCATGCTCTTGCTTTCATGATTTCCTCTAGAAAGATATATAGCTGAAGAAATAGAAATAAGTAAATGCACCACACCATGATAGTCAAATTACCTAAAGCAAGGGTGAACAAAAAAAGGACAATGGGACAAAGGACCAAGAGCCATTAGGGTGTGTACCTGATGGACACATGCACTTGAAAGCAAACAATGTGAGGATGACTTCCAAGGAAAATGATCCCCTATCCACAAAGTCACCATTAAACAGATATGGATTCTCTTCCGAGGGAAACCCATTCAGCTCAAAAATGTTTAACAGATCATAGAACTGCATGCATTACAAAACACACACAAAAAAATCCCTTATACAGACAGAAATAAATAAACAAATAAAAAAATATAAAGACAGTTAATGATGGATGGCTTGGAATAACATGACATTCTTGCTAGTTGCCAGCAACAAAACACGAAAAAATTACTAGTAAAGAATGACAGAAAACTAGAAAGCCTGCTAAGGCCTTTCCTCCAAATATTTGTGTTATGTGCTATTGAAATTGTGAATCTCAAATTCATTTCTTCCTTCAATTCTAACTGGCCCGGGATACGTGGCATTGTCTGTTTACATTTTGTGGCGATTCTTTTTAAGACTGTTGTCTGTATCTTCAGTGGTTTTGAGGAGGGGATAGATTGCAAGATTTAGTGCTTTTGTGCTGTCCATGCAGTCTTTCAGTGCATTTGTTAGGAGGAACGAGAGATATTCGCAAATACTTCTCATCCATGCAGTTATTGCACAGTAGAGTAGTTTTCCCTTTTAGGGTGCCTCCTTAGTAGAAGATATCCAGAGGGATTGCTATTTTAAATCAGTTTCTCTCCCTTGACTCCTTTAGAGGACGACTAATCTCCAACCTTATAATGAATATTCATTTCTTCCTAATCAAGTTCTTGTTTAACCCCACCCACCAAAAAAAACCACCATGCTCGAGGCTTAGCAAATTTGCAGTTTCAGACAAAGCTTCATTGTGCCATTAAACTTATCCACAGAATGGTTTATTACCATGTAGGCAAGAAGTTAAACACAACATGCTCTCTATGGTTTGACCTGAATTGCATCTAAGAATCTCCACCAAAACTCTTGCATAAGCACGAGCTAGTTATAGTGTTGTGAAAATGCAGAAGTAATGTCATCACCTGACCATGTACATCACCACAAACAGTGAAATGCTTGCCCTCAGGAACATTTATATCAACCAAAGAAGGCAGAGCTTGCAGAATTTCTCTTGTTTGTAAAACCATCTGGAATGCATATCTGGAACATTTCCAGCAAGGTCAAAGTGAGAACATTATATCAGCCATATTGCAAAAACTAAGTTCATAACCATCCTTGTGAATCATACCGTTTGTGTAAGCACTTTTGATTCTTGAAGTCATCCATCATTTTCTTGATAAAATCCAAAGTGACAATATCTCCATCTATCCTTGCACCAGAGTATTGTGGCTCCACATCTAGAACAGAGACAGAAAAACAACTTCATAACTGTATAGGAGATAAAAGCATCTGGTTAAGTTGTTTTCAGCTCCATAAAAACAGACTATTACAAATAAACAGTTGGCCTGGAAAGGAGAAAGAGAGAGATGCAGGAAGGAAGAAGCATCTCTGGATAAACAAGAGCTGGCCTTAGATGTATTATAACCTCATTACCGTAAAGGCTTTCAGTATAACATCACCCCTTTTTCTATTTCTTTTTTGTGACAAGTACCATATAGAAACAGAAGTCTCCAAATTTATTTTCATAGATGCAAGCAATTAAATGTCCAAACATCCAATTTATTCCTTCTCTTATTTTATGAACAAAATAATTTTTTGAACATGGATAAAGAAGACAGATTTTACAAGAGTGCTCCACTTTAAATAACAAGGTTTCTCTAGGATGGAAATAGGTGGGCCAAGGCTTAAAATGAGGGTTTATTTTGGAATTAAAATGGGATCAGAGGCATTGATCTGGAATGACACAGGGCATGTTCAGGCCTGCATGAATAGCACCCACAAACAGTAACAAAGCTTATTTTCTCCTCTATTGATTAAACCTCAGAGACCTACTAAAGCCACCTAGAAGTTTCATCCAGAAGAAGAGTTCTAAACCTAATCATGTAGAAGAGTCAACCAATAAAAAGAGATTGCAAACAGATGTAAAGGTTCAATAAAAATATAATGTTTTCCTAATTACACAAAAAGACAGACCTGGTGCCTAAATTAGAGCCACGTGAACACAATTAATTTAATATTAGGACTTAGCTCCTTAACAAAGGATTTCCTTTTTTCATTTCTCTACATTAATAGACCTAAAGCCTAAAAAATAAAACTAACTGTTTAAAAAGGATCTATACATTTAACACCTAAGGTTTTCTTCATTAAACAAAAAGATAGACCTGTTTTCTAAATTAGAGCCAAATGACCACAATAAATTTAACAATAGGATGGACTTAACTCCTAAAAATCAAAGTTTTTTCCTTTTTTTTCATTTTTTCTGCATTAATAAACCCAGAGCCTAAAAGATAAAACTAATCATCTAGAAAGGACCTATATCAAAAGCTTAAGTTGGGTTCTCCCGTACCGGGAACTACATTGTGCGTGAATTCGAATACAAGTACAGCCTAAAACTGAATGGGAAAGCAACCAGAAGACGCATAATGCTGATGGTTATCAGATTGTGGAAAATCCACATGTGGTAACAACTCCAATAGTGTTGTGACTGATATTTCATCTTGACAAAAGGTAGAATAACTTCTTTAGGTTTCAGTGGCTAACATCTTTGTACCTTTCCTCCCCCTACCTGCATCATGTCATGTATTCATGATGTAGGATCTACAAATAGAGTGGGAACGAGCAGGAATGCACCTAAATAACCCAGTAAAGACAAATCTTCAAAATAGGATGGGAGGAGTATGAGTAGGATTGTAGCCTCGATAAACATAGAAAGGTTACACTTAGGCTATATTACATGCTAAAATATTGAAGACTCAACACATCAGGCAGTTCATAAAATGAAGCAAAAGAAGATAATGGAAAGGATATGGTGCCGCATCAAAACAAAGAGAAGACATACCAGATTTCAAGGATTAGTAATTTGCTTCAAATGCTTCTTCATAAACCTAAAGTAAGCAAGCATATAAATTTCCTTGAATGGATAGCTTAAGATCTTCATATTGTGGTTATGTTGTGTTATCAGTAAAATCTTAGATCAACACTACATGGCCTCCTATTACTAAACTTAAATCCCACGTGTTCAAGTCAATTGCATTACTATATTATACATTGTAAATTGTAAATTGTAAATTCCATGTGTTCTTCAAGCATTAGGACATTAAATCAGCAATACAGTTTTTTTTTTTTTTTGAGTGATTGGGCTTTCCTATTTAAATAAATTAACTAACTGTGCTTAAGAGATATGAAAACATATTGTGACCATAATAATTTATTAAATCTGAGCTCAAACCTAAATCCATTATTCCTCTCTTGGTAAAAACACCACTACCCCTGCAGCTACCCCACAAATATGCCCCTAGGACCACCAGTACCACCATTAGCACTGCTACCACCACAACAGGTTTTGCCGTTCCCACCAACATCACAGCTGCTGCCACAACTGCTACTGCTACTGGTGCTATGGCCACTTGGGTGGGCACGGATGATGAACTGGGGCTAGTCCCTATTATGATAAAATATTTAAAAAATAATAAAATTAATACTTATATAATTTAATCATGAGATATACTGGAGTAATATAATCATTGAGTCAAGAATGATCAAGCTTAGAGGGACAAATTGCGAAGATAAAACTCAAATCGTCTGCTAATTGACCTGCTCCCTTATTCAAACCAAAATGATCAAACTGTCAGACCAACTTAAATGAGAAGTGGGAGCATCAGAATCTTATACAATGTCTCCATACTTATCTAGACATTGAGTCAGAGTGGAAATTCTATGAAAAATTGTCCTTCCTTGGCAGAAAGAAGTTTGAGATCATCAGGACACTATGAAAGATTTGATAGATGATAGAGACAATGAAATGGTTCACCCCCAATCCACAAATATTCCCAAAGGAAGACAGAAGAGAAATCCCTGCCTCAATAAATTCTTATTATTTTAATACTTAAGAAATAAAGTGCCTCTTTTTATGAAACCAACAAAAACATCAAGATTTTTGTGTTTCATTTGATTTTCCAAGTCAGGTACAGTTCTGTATGTTTTAGATCTTCAGGATTAGTTCCGTAATTTTATACAAGTTGACCAGTTATCTATTTCCATATTAAGCAACTGGCTAGCCAACTAGCACCACCTAAGGTGCACCTCCTTAAGCACTTTTTAGTGTGCACCTACTTTGGGACCACTCCTTTCTTCCACTACATACAGGATGGTAACCCCCACTTTAGGAACAGGAAGGGATGAGTGCATCCGAATTTTAGGCAGTTTTGGTTAGAAGTGCGATGCAACTTCTTTTGGGAGTGATACCTGAGAATTACTAGGAGCCCTAATGTGATGCTAGCTTCTTTTCCATTTTCCATATTTCAATTTTTAGTTCTTACTTTTTTTATTTCTTAGGACACAACTTAGCCCAAGTATAAACATACAAAACATGTAAACCTTAGAGATTTAGGTGCTGAATAAAAAGACATAGCATCAGTTTTACCCTTTATACCATCAAAATCCACTAGACATGAACAAGAGCAAGAGCAAGAGCAACAAAAGTGAAGAAAGTTGAACGCTACTTGACCACAGAACCAATACTTTCCAAACTGATTTCTTAAGGCTCTGTTGACCTGCTTTGGTTATAAAATTGTCAACCCAACCTAGGTTGCATACCAGTAAGGCAGCTGTTCATCAACATTTCCATCTATCCCGTCACCAAAATATGGCATCTGGTTACTACTATAGAAAAAAAAGAAATGGCTATATAATTCCATCATGCCAAAGCTTCATCTGCAGGATGACTTCCTTGGCCCCAGCCTCCTCACTTTCTTAACACAATTTACCAATAGGGAACCATATATGCAAAGCATGCGATTATCATTTCAATACTTCTATCACTAAACAATTCTTGGTTGGATCACATACAATATAAAGTCAGTGTCCAAAATGCCACAGAAACCAACATTTCTTAAAATAAGATTCAGCATCCACATGGCAACCAAATCTACCAGACAATAGCATATTAAAAAACTGTTAAGATAATTATCTAGAACTGGTCAGTTGTTAGCTTTGGAAAATGTAGTACTACTGTTCTCAAGTAGCTAATGGCTTGTGATGGGTTCTGTATTAGTTTTCCCGTCACAACTTACATCACCGTGTTCCAGATTGCGTTCCATACCCAATACATTCACCCATTCACAGAAAAATAAAGAAAGGGAGGACCGAGTAATATGCTCAGCATCGATGTTTGCTCAAATGTTTAAGAGGCTATCAACAACGTGCTTTTGATGATACAGGATAGCCTTGAATATGATGAACTTTTAGGTTTGAGGTGGGAATTAAGGTAAAGGTTTAACTCGTGCAGAATTAAGATTGAATGTCAACGTGTTCTAATTTGGTCTGTGAATAGAACCTGAGGAACTATCTAAAAATAAGGAAGAAGAGAAGACAATAGAAGAATTAGAGAAAGAAGAAAATCTGATGTGCCACACCTTCAATATAACATTAACTCTCAATTTATTTCCTAACTCAACCCTTGTGAAAGTAAGACATTCCATCTGCATTTATAGAGATTAGAACACCTACTAGCACTAGGATACTAGATACAACTACTAAGTTGACTAGGAAGGGAACAAAATAGGAATATTTAGTAAAGACCAAGACACCAAATGGTAATCCTAGGTCTTTCTACCAAATACCAAGTTACCAAAGTACACCGGTTTTGCAAGAATTACTATCCTCCCCTGCTCACAAAATCACCCATGACTCAAAACTTTAAACCCCAAACCAAGAAATCTACCTTGGGCACTTATTCTTTGACGAAAAAGACTTTTTGCTCGATGAAGAAACATCTAGTGTATCCTTGGTATACAATAGCTAATCCATCTTATGAAGCCCATGTAAAAGTAGCGAACATGATTCTTTACTAGGAAAGACATGTTGCGTATAAAAATTTGCATGAATGGGATTTGAGGCTTTTTTCTTGTTGTTGTTGCTGTTGTTGTTGTTGTTGTGTGTGTGTGTGTGTGTGTGTGTTTGATACAAACAGAACATAAGAAGATCCTCTTCTTTTGCAAAAGAAAGCCAAATATACCAACATTGTAAGGATTACCAGGGTCTGAATCATATACAACATATACAATCACACATAAAAAAAATAACAAAATTTAATAGTGCCGAGACTCAATACGATTGCACTACTTGGGTTTCCACAGGATGGGCAGAGTCAAATTTCCACAAAGAAATACTTCTTGACAGACATGTAAGCACAGAACAGCATAGATGAGAACTTCTAGTGAACTTAATCCATTTACAAAAGTAAAGGGATGGAACCTAATGTCACTACATTGCCTTACAAGTGCAAACGGCAGACACACTGGAAAAAGATCTAGGTAAACCCATGATTTGAATTGCAAGCAGAAGAAGAGAACAAAGAAGTCAAAGAAGCAAAGACGTGCTTATAGTTTGTTCTGCAGCATGCAATGACTTTCACCACATTCTTTTTTGTGCTAAAAGTATGTCTTTTAATAATATTGAATGACTCAAAAAAGAAAAAAAGAAAAAAGGACATGGTTAAGACAAACTAATAGAAATCAACTCAAAAGGTCCAAGTACCTATCGAATGAAAATCAATAGAATCAGCTACTGAGCGCCTCTGAGACTCGGGAACAGCAATTGCTTCTTCAAACTTAAGCTTCATTACTGCCTTCTCACATTCCTTTAATTTCTTTGAAGCATCAGGATCATTTGGGCAGATTTTTTTCACCTAATTTGAGCACATGGAAATTCAAGTAGTGTACATTAGCATATCATAGAAAAAGAGTTGGTCCAATGCGGCAAATAATCTAACAGAACAAGAGGGGGCAATAGTTTGTTCAAACACAACCCAAGCAAAATACACACTTGTTGGAAGTCCTTCAGAGCATCTTTGAATTTGCCCATGGCAAGATAAGCAGCACCTCGCCTGTAATAACCCTGAAATTCGAATAACCATCAGAACAAAAGCAGAGATTTAAATACGGATATCAAAAGAGAAAAAAACAAAACTAAAGACAAATGTGTTTTGCCTTTGAGTATTTAGGATCAATTTCAGTGGCTTTCGAAGCATCCTGTATCGCACTGCCATATTCCTCGAGTTTAGAGTGGGCGAATGCACGATTAGCCCAGTAAACTGCATTGTCACCATTTAGTTCGATAGCTTGCGAGTACAGATCAATAGCCTGTCCATATTTGTGGGCTGCAAC
>Ga0325400_1003276_pt1 | contig 14564 bp, 11 predicted proteins | sample PopdelMetagenome_2_FD_205662 | JGI IMG/M metagenome (GOLD analysis project Ga0325400, IMG submission 205662) | Populus deltoides microbial communities from Bellville, Georgia, United States - Xylem-PdKOR-R1 | ecosystem: Host-associated > Plants > Phyllosphere > Stem > Wood/Secondary xylem... | reverse complement strand
TCGACCAGCACGTCGCCCGCCGCGCGAAGCTCGCCCGCATAGCCCGCCTCGCGCAACAGCCGCGCGGCGGAATAGCCGCGCCCGTCGCGGAACGAGGGAAAGCTCACCTCCACCAGCGCCAACCGGTCCAGATGCGGTCCCAGCAGTCGCGCGTCGTCGCCCGCCTCCAGCCGCACCGCGCCCGCGTTGCCGGGGTCGGCCAGGAACGCGTCCAGAGTGACGGCGGGCTCGTCGTGCGGCTCGTCGTCGCGAAAGCGCAGACGGGGCTCGCCGCCGATATCGGCCTGATCGGGATCAGCCATAGACCGCTTCCTTGAACGTCTCGAAGCCGACGCGGCGATAGGTGTCCAGGAACCGCTCGCCGGGCTGGCGGACGGCGACGTAGCGGTCGGTGACGCGCTCGATCGCGTCGACCACCCCGTCCTCGGAGAAGCCGGGGCCGGTGATCTTGCCCAGGCTGACGTCCTCCGCCCCCGACCCGCCGAGCAGCAGTTGGTAATTCTCCACGCCCTTTCGATCGACGCCCAATATGCCGATGTGTCCGGCATGGTGATGGCCGCACGCGTTGATGCAGCCGCTGATCTTGAGCTTCAGCTCGCCCAGGTCGCGCTGGCGCACGGGGTCGGCGAAGCGGGCCTGGATCTTCTGCGCCAGCGGGATGGATCGCGCGTTGGCGAGCGAGCAATAGTCCAGGCCGGGGCACGCGATGATGTCGGTGACGAGGTCCAGGTTCGCCTCCGCCAGCCCCGCCTCGACCAGCGCCGCCCAGACTGCGGGAAGGTCGCGCGTCGCGACGTGCGGCAGGACGATGTTCTGCGCGTGGGTGACGCGCAGTTCGTCGTGGCCGTAGCGTTCGGCCAGGTCGGCCAGCACGTCGATCTGGTCCGCCGACGCGTCGCCGGGGATGCCGCCCGCCGGCTTTAGGCTGACGTTGACGATCGAGTGGCCGGGCTGCTTGTGCGCCGCCACGTTGCGGTCGACCCAGATGGCGAAGTCGGGGTCGGTCCGGTCGATCGCGTCGGGCAGGTCGGTCGTGAAGGGCGGGGGCGCGAACATGGCGGTGATGCGCGCCAGCTCGGCGGCGGGCGGATCGATCCCCAGCGCCTTCACGGCCAGGAACTCCTCCTCGACCTGGGCGCGGTACGCGTCGGCGCCGATCTCATGGACCAGGATCTTGATGCGCGCCTTGTAGATGTTGTCGCGCCGGCCGTAGCGATTGTACACGCGCAACGCCGCTTCGAGATAGCTGAGCAGGTCGGCCGCGGGCACGAAGTCGCGGATCAGCGGCGCGATCATCGGCGTGCGCCCCATGCCGCCGCCCGCATAGACTTCCGCGCCTAGTTCCCCGTTGCGGACGATCAGGCGCAGGCCGATGTCGTGCAGCCGCATCGCCGCCCGATCCTCGGCGGCGGCGATCACCGCGATCTTGAACTTGCGCGGCAGGTAGCTGAATTCGGGGTGGAAGCTGGACCATTGCCGGATCAGCTCCGCCCAGGGGCGCGGGTCCGCCACCTCGTCCGCGGCGGCGCCGGCATATTGGTCGGCGGAGATGTTGCGGATGCAATTGCCGCTGGTCTGGATGGCGTGCATCTCGACGGTCGCCAGCTCGGCCAGGATGTCGGGCGCGTCTTCCAGCTTGATCCAGTTGTACTGGATGTTCTGGCGGGTGGTGAAATGGCCGTAGCCGCGGTCGTAGCGGCGCGCCACGTGCGCCAGCATCCGCGTCTGGCGCGACGACAGCGTTCCGTAGGGCACGGCGACGCGCAACATATAGGCGTGGAGTTGCAGGTACAGGCCGTTCATCAGCCGGAGCGGCTTGAACTGGTCCTCGGTCATCCGGCCCGACAGGCGGCGTGCCACCTGGTCGCGGAACTCGTCCACGCGGGCGTCGACCATCGCCTGGTCGTATTCGTCGTATCGGTACATCAGATCACCCAGTTGCCGGCGCTGGCGTCGGCGGGCTTGAGGGTCAGGTCGGGGCGGACCGTGGGGCCCAGCGCGCGGATGCGGTCCTTGATGTGCGCGGGGCGCGGGCCGTCGGGCGTGGCGGACGCGTCGATGACGTAGGGGACGTTTACGCGGCGCGCGCCCTGTTCGGCCGCCGCGATCGCCTCGCCGTTCACGCCCACGTCGACCGCGTCGGCCAGGTGGCGCGACCAGCCGTCGCCCGTCCACCACACCACGTCGCCGGTCGGCAGGTCGTTGCCCGTCAACAGCTTCACGACCCGATCTCCGGTACAAGGGCCTCCATCGCCTCCGCCGCCGTCGCCCATCGGCCGAGCGCATCCTGGGCGTCGGCCAGCCGCACCACCTCGCCCACCACGATCACCGCCGGGCTGGCGACGCGCTGACGCTCCACCATCGGGCCCAGGTCGGCGAGCAGCGTGCGCAGCGCGCGGTGGCCGTCCAGCGTCCCGCGCTCCAGCACGGCGACGGGCATGTCGGGGGCGACCCCGTCGGCCATCAGCTTGTCGGCGATGGCGGTGGCGGTGGCGACGCCCATGTAGATCACCAGCGTTCGGCCCCGGCCCGCCAGCCCCGCCCAGTCCTGTTCGGACAGTCCCTTACACTGGCCCGCGACGAAGCTGACCGCGGACGACCAGTCGCGGTGCGTCAGCGGCAACATGGCTTCGGCCGCACAGCCCAGCGCCGCCGACACGCCCGGCACCACCTCGACGGGCAAGCCGGCGGCGCGCACCGCCTCCACCTCCTCGCCCCCGCGACCGAACACGAAGGGGTCGCCGCCCTTCAGCCGCACCACGACCGACCCGGCGCGGACGTGCGCCACGATCAGCGCGTTGATGCTGTCCTGGGGCAGGGTGTGGCGGCTGCGGCGCTTGGCGACGGAAATGCGGTGCGCGCGCGGCGGCGCCATGTCGAGGACGCGCGGGTCGACCAGCCCGTCATGGACCACCACGTCGGCCTGCCCCAGCGCGCGCACCGCGCGCAACGTCAGCAGCTCCGGATCGCCGGGGCCTGCACCCACCAGCACCACGCGGCCCCGGGACTGCGGATCGAGTAACGTCGCCATGGGCCCCAGATGGGGGAGGCGGGCCCCCTCCGCAATTCAGCGGAACTTGGGGGGCGCCTAGTGGGGCTTGCCGGCGCCACCCCGCGCGGCGGCGACGCGGTGGACCACCAGCGCGATCAGTCCGCCCACGATCAATCCGACGACCGCGTCGGCGGCGGTGGTCACCAGCCAGCCGACCACGCCGCCCAGCGCGGGCACCGCCGCCGCGGCACCCTGTGCCCAATCGTGGATCAGGTGCGCCGGGCCCACGAAGCCCAACACCTCCATCCCGTGCACCAGGATCTGGCCGCCGACCCAGATCATCGCGGCGGTGCCGATCACCGCCAACCCCCGCATGACGAAGGGCATTCCCTTGACGAGGCCGCGCCCGACCGCCTGCGCGACGGCCGACGGGCGCCTGGCCAGCGCGATGCCGAGATCGTCCGCCTTCACGATCAGCGCCACCACCCCGTACACGCCGAGCGTGATGAGCAGCGCCACCGCCACCAGGGCGGCGGCCCGCATCGGCAGCGCGTACTCCGCGACCTCCGCCAACGCGATCGCCATGATCTCGGCCGACAGGATCAGGTCGGTGCGGACCGCGCCCGACACCTTGGCGTCCTCGATCTCCTGGGGGGTGCCGCCCACGGCCTCCTCTTCGGCGTGACCGTGGCCCGACAGCGCCTCGATCACCTTTTCCGCGCCCTCGAAGCACAGGAACGCGCCGCCCATCATCAGCAGCGGCGTGATCGCCCAGGCGGCCAGCCAGCTCAGCAAAAGGGCCGCCGGCAACAGGATCACCAGCTTGTTGAACAGCGATCCCTTGGCGATGCGCCAGATGATCGGCAGCTCGCGCTCCGGCTTTAGGCCGACGACGTAGCGCGGCGTCACGGCGGTGTCGTCCACCACCACGCCCGCCGCCTTCAGTCCCGCCCGCGACGCGGCCGCCCCCACGTCGTCCAGCGACGCCGCCGCCAGCCGCGTCAGCCCCGCCACGTCGTCCAGCAACGCCACCAGTCCGCCCGCCATGCTTCCGTCCCCCGTCGCGGCCGGTCAGGGCCGCCAGTAGAGCGCGAAGGCGGCGACGTGGTTCATGCCCGTCCGCCCTGCGCGCTGGTTGATCGTTTGGTTCAGATAGCCCGCCTCGGCGCGCAGCCTGGGCACGACGGGCAGGTCCAGCCCCAGGAACGCACGACCCTGATCGAAACCGCCGCGCGCACCCCAGTCCGTGTCGTTCAGTGCTACGAATACCTCGCCATACGCCAGCGCCGCCACGCCCTTGCCCCGGCCCGCCAGCGGGAACGCCGCGCGCACGAAATGGCGCGCGCGCCAGCCGGTGTCGCGGCCGTTCGACTGCCACCGCTGTTCCAGCCGCGTGCGCATGGACAGCGACACGGCGGGGCCCGTCGGCACCGACCAGCTCAGTTGCTGAAAGCTCCGTTCCTCGTTCGGGCCGTCGCGCCCCGCCTGCGGGTTCTCGACGTGCGCGTAGCCCTGCCAGATCGAGACCTGGTCGCTGATCCTGTACCCGATCGCGGGGCGCAGCAGCAGCTGGCGCAGCCGCGCCAGATCGTCGCCGACGCGCGGCTGCGCCTCGACGTAGAACAGGGTCCGGCCGGTGATTGTGCCCTGCGCGTTCAGGTTGACCCAAGCACGCAGGTCGTGATCGATCTGCGCCGCGGCAGGAGCGGGCAGGGCCGGTAGGACGGCTGCGAGCAGGAAGCGCTTCATCCGTCGGTCAACCCGACGCCGATGGCCGCGCGCGCCGCCTCCGCCTCGGCGGACGCCACGGGATAGGCGCAATAGTCGGCGGCGTAATAAGCGGACGGGCGATGATTGCCCGACCAGCCGATGCCCCCGAACGGCGCGTTCGACGACGCCCCGTTGGTGGGGCGGTTCCAGTTGACGATGCCGGCGCGCATTCCGGCCCAGAAACGGTCGTACAGTTCGGGCGTCTGGCTCACCAGCGAGGCGGACAGGCCGTAGCGCGTGTTGTTGGCCTCCACGATCGCCTCGTCGAAATCGGCGGCGCGATAGATCTGCAGGATCGGGCCGAACAATTCGCCATCGGGCCGCTCCGCCAGCCCGGTCACGTCGATCAGAGCAGGGCTCAGAAAGGGGCGATCGTCGCGGAGCCGGGCCAGGTGGCGGATCGGGCGGCCCCCCTTCATCAACAGGTCCAGGAATCCCTCGGTCAGCGTGTCCGCGGCGTCGTCGTCGATCACGGGGCCCATGAACGGCTGCGGGTCGTCGTGCGGCCCCCCCACGATCAGCCGGCCGGCCAACCGGTCCAGCGCTTCGACCAAGCCGTCGTACAACCGGTCCTGGACGATCAGCCTGCGCGCGGCGGTGCAGCGCTGGCCGGCCGACGTGAAGGCGGACTGCGCCACCAGCACGGCGGCGGTGTGCAGGTCGGGCGTGTCCCAGACCAGGATCGGGTTGTTGCCCCCCATCTCCAGCGCCAGGATCTTGTCCGGCCGGTCGGCGAACAGCCGGTGCAGCGCCAGTCCCGCGCGCGCCGAGCCGGTGAACAACAGCCCATCGATGCCGGGATGCGCCGCCAGCGCCCGCCCTTCCGCCGGGCCGCCCACCAGCAGCCGCACGCACGCGTCGGGCACGCCGCCCGCGCGAAGGCAGTCGACCAGGAACGCGCCGGAGGCCGGCGTCTTTTCGGACGGCTTGAACACCACCGCGTTGCCCGCCAGCAGCGCCGGAACCAGGTGGCCGTTGGGCAGATGGGCCGGGAAGTTGTACGGCCCCAGCACCGCCAGCACGCCGTGCGGCTTGTGCCGGATCGCGTGGCGCGCGTTCATGGGCGCGTCCATCCGCCGCTGCGCCGTGCGCTCAGAATAGGCGGTGATGGATATGTCGACCTTGGCGATCACCGAATCCACCTCGGTGCGCGCTTCCCACAACGGCTTGCCCGTTTCGCGCGCGATCAGGTCGGCGAAGGGCTCGTACCTGGCGCGCACCACGTTGGCGAAGCGGCGCAGCGTCTCCGCCCGGACGGTAAAGGGACGCGCCGCCCAGGCCGCCCACCCGTCGCGCGCCGCCGCCACTTCGACGTCCACCGAACCCGTGGCCCCGCGCCAAAGCTCGACGCCGGTCGCCGGTTCATAGGAGACGATCTCGTCGGGCACGCGGCGCACGTCTTAACGGACGATGCGGGCTTGTCGACTCAGCCGCGCCGCCCCAGCATCCGGACCACGCGCAGGCCCAGATTGTCGATGCCGGGGTTCTGGTGCGAGAACAGGCGCTTGTGGCTGAAATGCTCCCACGCGGCCTCCACCGCCCAGCGGTCGCCCACCCGCACGCCGATCGCGGCGTTGGGGTTGAACAGCACGGGCGATCCGAAGCCGGTGCGCCGTTCCTCCACCCTCAGTCGGGCTACGCGTTCGGCCGGCGACAGCCCGGGCGCGCGCGGATCGGGGGTGAAGCGATAGCCGTTATGCACCGCCAGCCCGATGCCGATCGACCCATAGACGCGCCCGCCCAGCAAATATTGCCGCCATTCCGAGCCGATCGCGGCGAAACTGGTGCGCCCGCCCGTGTTGATCTGAAGCCGCGCGTTGGGCCGCGCGTCCAGCACGCTGGCGACCGGCGGCAGGCGATACACGACGTGCAGGTCGACGGTGCCGCGCTCCTCCTCACCCTCGTAATAGGTGCCGGGCCGGGGCGCATCGCGAAAGAACTTGCGCGTGGCGTGGTCCAGCACGCCCACGCCCAACTCGGCGTTTCGGGGCTCGGCATCCTGGGGACCCGCGTCCTGCGCGGCCGCGGCCGCCGGGGTCAGCGCGATCAGGGCGCTCAGCAAGCGGCGAGCAAACACGGTTCCAACCCTCTTCAGCCGTCTGCGCCGGTTCGTAGCAGCGACCGCCCCCCGGTGCCGCGTCGAGTCTATGTTTAACGGCCTTGGCCGTCGTCCCGTTTTCGGACAAGCGGGATCGTCAGCCTCGAAGGCGCAGACCGACCCAGATCGTTCGCGGCGTCGCCCGCTCGACGACGTCGGCACCGTTGATCCCGGCTTCCACCCGCTCGTCGAACAGGTTCTCCGCACGAAGCTCCGCCGCCAGGGCTGGTCCCAGCGGCAGCGTGCCGAACGCGTCCAGCGTCGTGGCCGGGGCCAGCGTCCGGCTGTTCTGGTCGTCCTCGAACTGCCGGGCGGCGTGGCGCAGCGTCGCGGACGCGGCTGCACCCTCGCGGCGCCATCCGGCCGACGCCGATACCAGGTCGCGCGGCGTCTGGGCGGGGCGCAGACCGTCCAGCCCCGCCGCCGCTCCCGGCGCGCGGACGCGTGCCGCGGTGCGGCTCCAAGACGCCGCCGTCCACCAGGGTCCCCGGTCCCACCGCGCATCGACCTCGATCCCCGTCGACCGTACCGCGTCCAGATTCTCGCGGACGCGATAGGTGCCGTTCGCCGCCACGAAGCCGACACCGGGGAAATTGCCCGGCCCCCGCCCGCGCGTCACGTTGGCGATCGCGCCGGCCAGCCGATCCCGGAACACCGTCGTCGACAGCGTGAACCCTCGGCTCAGCTTCAACGCCGCGCCGCCGTCGAACCCCGTCACCCGTTCGGGCGCCAGCGCGGCGTTGGCGGCGACCGCGTCCGCGCCGACGCGAAAGGGCCGGTACAATTCGTTCAACGTCGGTAGCCGCCACCCGCGATAGGCGGCGACGCGCAACGTCACGGGCGTCACCGGTACCCAGGCCAGCCCGGCGCGTCCCGTCCACTCGGTCCCGTCCCGGTCGGGAAAGCGCGTGCTTGTCGACGCGGCCCCGCCCGCCAGCGAACGCTCGACCAGCCGGCCGTCCTCGATCCGCCACCGGTCCACCCGCCCGCCCAGCGTCGCGGTCCAGGGCCCGCGTTCCACGCTGCCGTCCGCGAACAGCCCGGCGGTCAGCGCGTCGCCGCCCGCCACCCGCCGCCGCGTGGGCGCGCCAGTGACGTAGCTATAGTTCTCCTGCGTCCGCCCCGTCACCGACCTAAGGTCGGCTCCCAGCCTGACGTCGGTGCCCCGGCTCGGCGGCGGGCGAACCTCGACCCGCGCGCCCAGACCCGTGGAGGGCGTGCCGTACTGGTCCAGCGTCGGGGACGCCGTGCGGCGGGCGGGGTCGATGGCGGCGAACTGCGACGCGAAGTCGCGAGCCTGGATATAGGCCAGCGCAGAAAATTCCCAGCGTCCGCGCCCCACCAGGCGCACGCTGGCATCGGTGCCACGGCTGCGGTTGCGGGTGAAGTCGGTGCCGCGGTCGCGCGCGTCGGCGAAGCCCGACAGGCTGGCCTGCACCTCCGCCGTGTCGCCCGCGCGGATCACCGTCCGCGCGGCGGCGGAGAACTGGTGATAGGGCGCCGCCCGATCGGCGGGGCCGCGATCCTCCGCCACCACCGGCACGAAGCCGTCGCCCCGCGCATAAGCCGCCGACAGCGTCGCGAAGCCGCCCGGCCGCACCAGCATCGCCGAACCCGACAGGTCGGCGGAGTCGCGGCTGCCCCCGGCCGCCCGCGCGACCAGGCCGGGCGCGTCGGCGGGCCCCGCGCTCTCGATCTCCACCGTTCCCGCCAGCGCCCCCGGTCCCGCATAGCCCGACCCGCCGCCGCGGGTGACGCGGATCAGACCGATCCGGTCGGTGGCATAGGCAGGAAAGGGCACCCAGCCGCCGAACGGGTCCGCCTGCGGCACGCCGTCCAGCAACAACAGCGCGCGGCTGGACGCGTTGCCGCCCAGCCCGCGCAGCGTGATGCCCTGGCTGGTCGGGTTGGCGCTGCGGCTGTCGGACCGGCGGAATTGTTGCAGACCGGCCGCGTCGGCCAGCACGCTTTCCAACCGGTTCGCGGCGTTCTCGCGCACGCGGGCGGCGTCGATCTGCACCACGTCGAAGGCCCGGTCGCCGGGCCGGGGCGGCGTGCCACGGCCCGTCACCACCACGTCGGGCACGGCGGGTGCCTGCTGCGCCGCGGCCGGCGGGGCGAGGGCGGGCAGGGTAGCCAGCAGGAGAAGCGGGTGGCGGCGTATCATCGGGCACAGGTCTTTCGGGGGCGCCCACGCGGCGGCGGCCGGGGGCCTAGCCGGCCGGATGCGATCGGGACAGCATTGACGCACCGCTGCCCCGACCTGATACCCGGCGCGGGGGAACGGCAGAGGCCGTCCCCGGGGAGGATCGGATGGCCGATACGGGCGACGTGCTGGTGGCGGATTACGTGATCGTCGGCGCGGGTTCGGCCGGGTGCGTGCTGGCCAACCGCCTCACCGCCGACGGACGCTCCACCGTGATCCTGCTGGAGGCGGGCGGCGACGACCGGCCGGGGCGCGAGCGGGGCCAGTTCCGGTCCAACCTGATGATCCACGTCCCCGTGGGCTATGCCGAGACGCTGAAGGATCCCAAGGTCAACTGGCTCTACGAGACGGAGCCCGATCCCGGCACCGACGGCCGCCGCCACGTCTGGCCGCGCGGCAAGGTGCTGGGCGGGTCGTCGTCGATCAACGGGATGCTCTACGTCCGCGGCCAGCGCGCCGATTACGATCGCTGGCGCCAATTGGGCTGCACCGGCTGGAGCGCCGACGACGTCGAGCCGTATTTCCGCCGCGCCGAGGATCGGGCGGGCGCGGACGACGCGGATGGGGAGGGGGCGGGCGTCCACGGCCGCGGCGGCCCGCTCCACGTCAGCGACCCCAGCGCGCGCCATCCGGTGTCCGACGCGGTGATCCGCGCGTTCGAACAATGGGGCCTGCCGCGGCGCGACATCAACGGGCCGGAGCAGGAAGGGGTGGACTGGTTCCAGCTGACGGTCCGGAACGGCCGGCGCTGCTCGGCCGCGGTCGCCTATCTCAACCCCGCGCGCCGCCGCCCGAACCTGCGCGTCGTCACGCGCGCGCTGGCGTCGCAGGTGGTGGTGGAGGGCGGGCGCGCGACGGGCGTCGCCTTCTCGAAGGACGGGGCGGAACGGGTGGCTCGCGCGCGCGGCGAGGTGATCGTGGCTGGCGGCGCGATCAACTCGCCCCAGCTGCTGCAATTGTCGGGGATCGGCCCGGCCGAGCTGCTGCGGTCGCGTGGGTTGGCCGTCGTGGCGGACCTGGACGGGGTGGGCGAGAACCTCCAGGACCATTTCGTCGCCAGCGTCACCTATCGGCTGCGCCCCGGTACGCCGTCGGTCAACGCCCAGTCGCGCGGGCTTCGACTGGCGGGGCAGGTGCTGCGCTACGCCGTCCGGCGCACCGGCCTGCTGACGCTGTCGGCCGCGCACGTCGCCGCCTTCACCCGCTCGCGCGAGGGGCTGGCCGGGCCCGACATCCAGTTCCACGTGCTGCCCGCCTCGCTCGACCTCGACGCCTATCGGGAGCGTGGGCGGATGGACCTGGAGCGCGAGCCCGGCCTGACCTTCGCCGTGTGCCAGCTTCGCCCCGAATCGCGGGGGCAGGTGCGCGTCCGTTCCGCTGACCCGCACGAGCATCCGGCGATCCGGCCCAACTACCTGTCCGACCCGCTCGACCGCGAGGTGCTGGTCGCGGGCCTACGCCAGGCGCGCGCGGTGGCGGCCGAGCCGGCGCTCGCCCCCTTGATCCAGACCGAGACGCTGCCCGGCGCGGAGGCCGCGGACGACGCCGCGCTCACCGCCTACGCGCGCGCGGCCGGCAGCACGATCTACCACCCCGTCGGCACCTGCGCGATGGGGACGGGACCCGGCGCGGTGGTGGACCCCGCGCTGCGCGTCCGGGGCGTCGACGCGCTGCGGGTGGTGGACGCCAGCGTCATGCCGCGCCTCGTGTCCGGCAACACCAACGCCCCCACCATCATGATCGCCGAGAAGGCCGCCGACATGATCCTCGCGGACCGACACAGATAGCCATTCGCAATAGGATCAGCCGCCCCGGCCGGACGTTGTGCCGTCTGCCCTGGATCAGGATCCGGGCCGGCCGATCGCCGGGAACTGGGAGTTGGGAATGGCCTTGATCGTCAACGGGGCGCAGGTCGCGGTGCCGGCCGATCCGCGCACGTCGCTGCTGGATCACCTGCGCGAGGAACTGCATCTGACCGGCACCAAGAAGGGGTGCAACCAGGGGGCGTGCGGCGCGTGCACCGTGCTGGTCGACGGCGAGCGCATCATTTCCTGCCTGGCGCTGGCGGTACAGTATGACGGGCGCGAGATCACCACGGTGGAGGGGTTGGCGAACGCGGACGGTCTCCACCCGCTGCAACAGGCGTTCATCGAGCACGACGGTTTCCAGTGCGGTTATTGCACGCCGGGCCAGATCTGCTCCGCGGTCGCCATGGCCTCCGAACTGAAGCGCGGTCTGCCCAGCCACGTGACGGGCGACCTGGCCGCCGACAGCGTTCCCGCCACGCGCGAGGAACTGGCCGAGCGGATGAGCGGCAATCTGTGCCGGTGCGGCGCCCACAACGGCATCCTCGACGCGATCGCCACCACCTTCGTCCTCGACGAGCCCGCCCCCTATCGCGCCGACCGGCCGGTGGAGGTGGCGGCGTGACCCCCTTTACCTATGCCCGTGCGAACGACTCCGCCGACGCGCTGGCGCGCGCGTCCGCCGGCGCCAAATATCTGGGCGGTGGCACCAATCTGGTCGACCTGCTGCGCGAGACGGTGGAGCGGCACGATGCGCTGGTCGACGTGACCGGGCTGTCCGCGGAGATTTCCGAAACGGAGGACGGCGGCCTGCTGATCGGCGCCGAGGTCCGCAACACGGCCCTAGCCGAGGACCGGCGCGTGCGCGAGCGCTATCCCATGCTGTCGCGCGCGATCCTGGCGGGCGCGTCGGCGCAGATCCGCAACATGGCGACGGTGGGCGGCAACCTGCTCCAGCGGACGCGCTGCACCTATTTCTACGACACGGCCGGTTCGCGCTGCAACAAGCGGTCGCCGGGCAGCGGGTGCGACGCGGTGGAGGGGTTCAACCGCATCCACGCCATCTTGGGCGCGTCGGACAAGTGCGTCGCCACCCACCCGTCCGACATGGCGGTGCCGATGGCGGCACTCGACGCGATCGTCCACCTGAAGGGGGCGGGCGGCGATCGCACGCTGCCGCTGCGCGAGCTGCACCGCCTGCCGGGCGACCATCCGGAGATCGAGACGGTGCTTGAGCCCGGCGAACTGATAACCGCCGTCGAGTTGCCGCCACTGCCGTTCGCGCGCACCTCGACCTATCGCAAGGTGCGCGACCGGGCGAGCTACGCCTTCGCGCTGATCTCGGTCGCGGCCGCGATCGAGGTCGAGGACGGGCGGGTCAAGGACGTGCGCCTGGCGCTGGGTGGCGTCGCGCCCAAGCCGTGGCGCGCCGAAAAGGCGGAGGCGGCCCTGCGCGGGCAGCCCGCGACGCAGGCGACGTTCGCGCAGGCGGCGGCGGCCGAGTTCGCGGACGCGCGGCCGCTCAAGGACAACGCATTCAAGGTGCCGCTGGCGACGCGAACGATCGCCGCGATGCTGGGCGAACTGACGGGAGAGACGGCATGAGCATCCTAGGCGACGCCGCGGCCGCGGTGAAGGGCGCGGCGCAAGGCGTGATGGCAAAGGCGATCGAGGCCGCCCCCGAAAGCTGGCTGCCCGGCGGCAAGCCCGATCCCCTGATCCGCGAGCAGCACGGCGCGATCGGCAAGCCCGTCAGCCGCGTCGACGGCCCGTTGAAGGTCCGGGGCGAGGCGCGCTTCGCCGCCGAGTTCGCGCCGGACGGGCTGAGCTACGCCGCCTTGGTCTTCTCGACGGTCCCCAAGGGACGCGTCGCGTCGCTGGAGCTGGTGGCCGCTCAGTCCGCGCCGGGCGTGATCCTGGTGATGAGCCATGAGAATGCGCCGCGCATGGCACCGATGCCGCGCTTCATGTCCGCCAACAAGGCGGCGGGCGGCGACGACCTGCCCGTGATGCAGGACGACCGCGTCCACTGGAACGGCCAGCCGATCGCCCTGGTCCTTGCCGACAGCCAAGAGCAGGCCGATCACGCCGCCTCGCTGATCGTCGCTACCTACGAGACGGAGGAGGCGGTCACTTCGCTGGCCGACGCGGAAGCCCGCGGCACAGAGCCGGGCGAATTCCAGGGCGAGCCGCTGAAACTATCCAAGGGCGACGCCGAACAGGCGCTGGCCGAGGCGGCGTTCAAGGTGGACGAGCATTATTCGACGCCGCGCCACAACCACAACCCCATCGAACCGCACGCGGTGACGGTGGCCTGGGACGGTGACAGCTTGCGCGTCCACGACGCGACCCAGGCCGTCACCCACACCGCCTGGTCGTTGGCTAACGTGTTCGGCATCGACGAGGAACAGGTGCGCGTCACCTCGCCGTACGTCGGCGGCGGCTTCGGGTCCAAGACGCTGTGGCAACACCAGATACTGGCGTCGGCCGCGGCCAAGCTGGCGCACCGGCCCGTGCGCCTCGCCCTGTCGCGCGAAGGGGTGTACCGCACCGTCGGCGGCCGCAGCCCGACCGAGCAGCGCGTGGCGATCGGCGCCGACGCGGACGGCAAGTTCACCGCGATCCTGCATACCGGATCGACGCTGATGTCGCCGCACAGCGCGCTGCCCGAACCGTTCATCGTCGCCACCCGCAGCCTCTACGCCGCGCAGAGCTTCTTCCTAGACACGGAAGTCGCGCGCATGGACATGCTCGCCAACACCTTCATGCGCGCGCCTGGCGAGGCGGTGGGCACGGTGGCGCTGGAATGCGCGATCGACGAATTGGCCGACAAGATGGGCATGGACCCGATCGAGCTTCGCCGCCGCAACGAGCCCGACAGCGACCCCCAGGGCGGCACTCCCTTTTCGATGCGCAACCTTCCGGAAGCGTATCGCGTCGGCGCGGAGCGGTTCGGCTGGTCCGACCGGCCCGTGCCCGGCACGCGGCGCGAGGGCGAGTGGCTGATCGGCATGGGCTGCGCCACTTCGACCTACCCGTACAACCGGATGCCGGGCGGAGCGGCGCGCATCACCCTGTCGCGTGACGGCGCGCGGGTGGAGATCGCCGCGCACGAGATGGGCATGGGCACCGCCACCGCGCACGCGATGGTGGCCGCCGACCGGCTGGGCCTGGACGTGGAGCAGGTGAAGCTGGACTACGGCGACAGCGCGATGCCCGGCGTGGTGCTGGCGGGCGGGTCGCAGCAGACCGCCTCGATCGGGGCGGCGGTGATGGCGGCGCAGCAGGCATTGTTCGCCGACCTCCTAAAGCTGGCGGGCAACGACAGCCCGCTGGCGGGGCTGGGTGCGGACGAGGTGGAGGGCGCGGACGCCGGGATGCGCTCGATCGCCGAGCCCGACCGGTTCGAGAGCTACGCCTCCATCCTGTCGCGCGCGCAGCGGGACGAGGTGGTCGCCGACGGCGAGGGGCCGCCGCCGCTGGAATCGCAGAAATGGTCCATGCACAGCTACGGCGCCATGTTCTGCGAGGTGAAGGTCAACAGCGTCACCGGCGAGACGCGGGTTTCGCGGTTCCTGGCGTCGATGGACTGCGGCCGCATCCTCAACGCCAAGACCGCTGCCAGCCAGTTCCGCGGCGGCGTCATCATGGGGCTGGGCCTCGCGTTGATGGAGGAAACCCAGTTCGACGAGC
>Ga0325400_1003272_pt1 | contig 14573 bp, 11 predicted proteins | sample PopdelMetagenome_2_FD_205662 | JGI IMG/M metagenome (GOLD analysis project Ga0325400, IMG submission 205662) | Populus deltoides microbial communities from Bellville, Georgia, United States - Xylem-PdKOR-R1 | ecosystem: Host-associated > Plants > Phyllosphere > Stem > Wood/Secondary xylem... | reverse complement strand
CTCTATCCAGTATACCTTCCTTGTGCTTCTCGCTCTGCAAACTCTTTCATTGTAGTTTTCTTGTTCACTTACTTGTCAAAAAAATATTTTATGCTTGCGATCGTCACACAAGGATTGAATCCAGGCACCATCAATGAGATCAAAAAACCCTTCATCATTTTCCACCAACAATCCTCAATTTATTTCGGTTAGTTTTTTAATCTAAAATCGAATTAAACCGAAAATACTCCCAGTTGTAACCCATTTTGGGTCCCTGCAAAAAAAAAAAAAAGAAAAAAAAAACAATCAATAAAAAATATATATAAAAAATAGTAGTGAAAAGAAGATATCAGAGCGTCTAGAAAATGATCAAAAATTAATTGAGGAGGTTCAAAACAAAAATATTGAAATTTGACAGTATATCATTGACCAGTGAGAGCCCTATTGATAAAGAAAATTTTATTTGAAGAAGGAAAGTCCAAAATCAGATGTTTATGGACTCAATTAAATTTTATTTAAGATTTAATTGAATTTATGGAGGGTTTGATTGCAAGAAAAAATAATTTTTAAGTCAATTTGGGTTTTTATTGGAAGAAATTAAAGTTCTTGGATCAAATTATAATTTTTGAGAGTTGATTTGGTAAAATCAGGGGCTTAATTGCATAAATATTGAAGTCTGGTGGCCAATTAGGGACTTGATTGAAGAAATCCAAAACCAAGGACCACAATGATAAAAGTGTGCAAATTGAAGGGCTGAGTTGAAATTGGACGCATTTTGGCGCCAGTTTTTGTTTAAATGAAACAACACATTTTAGTCAAAACGGCGTCGTTTCATGCATTTCACTGAAAAAAAGAAGAAGAAGAAGCAAACGGTGTCGTTTTGAACGACACCATAAGCCTTCTTCTTCCCCTGGACGCGCCAGGGGAAGAAGAAGCATCCCCCCGGTTGTTTTTCTCCTCTCTCTCTCTCCCAAAACCCAAAAAACCAACGACCCGACTTGTCCCTTCATTGACACCACCACGCCTTCACGTTGAAAGAGCCATGCCCTACAGAGGCAGGGGCGGCTGTGCAGTAGCCACCCCCATGCCACCATGCCTTGCACCATGACAGGACATGGCAGGGTAGCCCTCTCTCCCTCTGCCTACAAATACAGAGGGAGTGCAGGAGGAAAGTGGACCCGAAAAGGAGAGAGCTGGAAAGATTTTTGAAAGAAAAGAAGGGAAGGGAGACCGAGAGAGAGAGAGACCGACAATTTTTTTTTAAAGAGAAATGAGAGATCAAAAGAGAGAAAAACTAAATAGAGAAGAGAAAGCAGGGAACAACCGGAGAGAAATATTACACAAAAGGGGGGGATGTTTTGGGGAAGACAGAGGAAAGAAAGGGAAGCCATCAAAGAAGCGGGGAAGAACAGGAAGTGATAGAGGAAGAAAAAAATTACCAGAGAAGAAGAACTACCACAGCTGCCACCATGCTTCCTCTCTACCGCCATAGCGCACCACCTGACGGCCGCTGACGGCCACGAAAAGACAGAGGAGAAAAGGAGAAGATAACAAAAAAAAAAAAAACAGAGGAGAGGGGGCTGAGAAGAGAAACAGAGGAGACAAGAGATAAGGAAGGAAAACGCCGCCGCTGTCACCGCCGTCACCACCGCTAACGACCACAACCGTGCTTTCCCGCTCCAGGTAACTTTCTCCCCTCCCCTGTCGTTTTTAGTGGTTCATCTTCATTTGCATACAGAACGTGAGCAAATTCACGTTCTGTAGCTAATGAAGATTAATTAGCTAGTTACTGTGTTGTGCACAGTAACTAACTAATTATATTTGGGGTTACTGCAGCACAATAACCAGCCCTTTTATTGGTTATGAGTTGGAATATCAGCCCAGCCCACCCGGCTGGGCTGAGTCCAGCCCATAGTATATGGGCCGGGTCAGGCCCAGCTCAAGATGGGTGGGCCAGATTCGACCCAGTTTTTTTTTGTTAAAAGAAAAAAATATATTTTTTGGAATTTCACAATTTTCCCACATATTTTTATGTCATTTTGATTAATATCAAGCACTATTTTTATGTTGCTAAAAATACAAAAATCCGATATTAAAATACCCGGTTTTCGTCAAAACTTCCAAAATACAAAAAAAATTAAAAAAAATATTTTTGTGCATACGGCCACATGTCTCAAAGCTAAAAAATCATGGTGTTTTTTTATACAAAAAAAACAATATTTTAGCATTCATTTTGGCTTTAATAACTAGTTTATTAAAAGTCAAGAGAACATTAGCCAAAATTTCAAAAACAACAAAAAATTTATTTTGTTTGTCTTTTAGTATCCGGGGTATGAATTTACACGTAAAACGTATTCTCGATATTAAAAAATAGTTCTTTTATAAACATTAAAACGGTTAGGTTTTACCCCATTAGATAAGAACCTCCTTACTGAGGAGGGCTTTTCTTGAACCATAGATGGACCAACATGATGAGACCTTAGTTATTTATCAGACAATAAAACAATGCAGCTTACCTTAGGTAAGGCGTATTTGGGGTGCTAATACCTTCCCTTTACGCAATCAGTCTCCGTACCTGATCTCTAAAACCAGTTAGGGTTCCTAGTAACCAAAAACTAGGTGACGACTCTCATTCCTTTTTTTTTCATTGATAAGAGACAAGAATTTCTTGTCTCCCCATATTTGCCGGAATAGATATCATACCACACCTGATGATGATTGAGGGTGGTGGTCGATCGCCGCGACGCCACACACGTGCGACACTCCCCATTTTACTCTTGATTTTAATTGGTTTAAACCATCTCTCCATCTGAAGGATCGATGACTAAATATGTTAATTGATTTGAAGAATGCAAATTGTGCCATGCGTAAAAAATAACTTAAAAAATCAAGCAAATTTAGCCCACTCACTTGGGTTCAACACATTTTTCATTCTCAAAATAAAAATCAATTATTTATTCAAACAAGTTATATGACTGTCATATGGTGACTTTCACAACCATACTTTTACTCATGAGTTTCAGTATAATACTTCCCCTTCAATCCTATACAAATCCGTCTTTAGTGCCCATACCATCTCCACAGCCCTATGCTCATCTTACCCAGCAGCAACCCAACCCCAATTTTAGCTGTAACAGAGGTCGTTCTCGCGGTAACTGGCACTCTAACGGCAACAGGTACAGCGGCCAACACAGGTCTGATTTCTGTGGTTCTCATTCCTCTGCTCCCATGGACTAGAAGTAGGGTCATTGGCAACAAACCACACGGCCTGCTGGTTCTGGGCAGTGGTCTCCTCACTAGCCATTTAAGCAGAACATCAAGTGTTAGCTCTGCTACTACTTTAGCCACACAACCAACACATTACGTCTAATCTTGCGACCCTGACCAATTTTACACCCTATATTGGTAATGATCACTTGCATATTGGTGACGGTAATGATCTTTCCACATCCCATATTGGGCATACCATGTTACATTCCCCTAAACACACCTTTAAATTATCTAACATTCTCTATGTTCTTCATATTATCAAACCATTGCTATCTGTTCAAAAATTTTGTCGTGATAATAATGTTTATTTTGAATTTCATGCCTCGACTGCCAAAGACTGCCCTCCTAACAGAATCTGCAGCCACCTATGATGCTTCTCACTATCAGGTAATGTCCTCTCCTGCTTATAAGCCCCTTATATTCTCTAATGCTGACAAGAATAAGGAGTGGCATGATGCTAGGCTTGATGAAATTCAGGTCTTACGCTCTAATAACACCTGGTCCTTGGTTCCTTTTCATCATTCGATGAATGTTGTTAGTAGCTGGTGGGTGTACATGATAAAACATCGTGTGGATGATAGTGTTGAGCGGTATAAGGCATATTTGGTTGCTAGAGGATTTACTCAACAAGAAGGCATTGATTATTCCTGAAACTTTCAGTCCGGTTGTTAAGCACGCGATAGTCAAATTAGTCTTCTCCTTGTGGTCTCGCATAATTAGAAGATTTATCAACTTGATATTCATAATGCCTTCCTCAATGGTGTTCTTGCTGAAGAGGTCTATATGAAACAACCTCCGGGTTTTGTTGACTCTGGTTTTCCCTTTCATGTGTGCCCATTGCATGAGTCTTTATATGGTTCAAAACAAGCCCCACGGGTATAGTACACTCGTTTGAGTGATTTTCTTATCTCTATTGGCTTTTATGCTTCTAAGGTTGACACCTCCTTATTTATCCTGTCTGTTGGTGCTAATATCTTTTATCTTCTAGTTTATGTTGATGACATTCTGCTTATGGGTAGCAACTCTGTTATGCTTCACTGCCTAATATAGTTATTGAGTTAAGAGTTCAAGCTTCATGACCTTGGTGCCGTTCACTATTTTTTGGCTATTAAGGTTCAGTCCACTGCTATAGGTATGATGTTACGCCGATATAAGTATATTCTTGACATCCTCACTCGAGTGGGTATGACTTCTTGCGAACCGATTGATACTCTTATCTCTACTTCTAAAGTCACCATATTGTCAGGTCCCTTGTTTTCTGATCCTACAAGGTTATGTCAAATTCTGGGTGCTCTTCAATATCTCACCTTTATGAGACCAGATATTTGTTTTCTTGTTAACAGAGTCTGACAATTTATGCATGCTCCTATAGATTCTCATTGGGGTGTCGTTAAACGCATTCTGCGTTATCGACGAGGTATGACCACTTATGGCTTACATATCACTCACAGTTCTTCATTTGCTCTACATGGCTTTACAGATACAGATTGGGCGGGTAGTATTGATGATTGCAAGTCTACGGGTGATTATCTTGTCTTCTTTGGTCAAACGCCGGTTTCATAGAAATCAAACAAGCAATACACAGTTGCTCGCTCCTCCACCGAGGCTGAGTATAAAGCCTTGACAAATAGCACTACTGATGTTATCTGGCTTCAGTATCTATTGAGAGATCTGCAGATTCTTTCTAACTCTACTCCTTTTATTTGGTGTGATAATATATGCGCTACTTACTTATCTGCAAATCCTATCTTTCATGCTTGCACTAAACATGTTGGGGTTGATAATCATTTTGTACGAGACAGGGTTGTGAAGAAAGAGATTTAGATTCTCTTTATCTTCTCTCACAATCAACTTGCAGATGTTTTTTCTAAGCCACTTCCTACTGTTATGTTTACTGCTTTTTGATTCAAGTTTCAGGTCGATCTTCCACGCTCAACTTGAGGGGACATATTATAGAATATACCTATATAGAAAATATTATAGTCATATTTATATGTTGTAATTATCACCATTACTATTATATATTACCCTACACATATAAATAAAAAAATGATTGGCTAACCAATAGGTTAAGCTTTCTAATTATTCTTAACTCATAAAAAAATTAATTTTAAATAAAAAAAATCAAAATTTTGACACCCCCTAATTCCTTATCCTTTGTTGTTATACTCATTTTGAATTCCAATGGAATGACATTTGTTTTATATATAATTGTGTTTGTATATATATATATATATACATATTAAAATATTTTTTTTATTTTTAATATTAACACATCAAAATATTAAAATAAATTTTAAAATAATAAATTAATATCTTTTCAGAAGAAAAAAACATCCAATCAATCCAACCTCATAGCCTGTTATTTTCAATTTACAAGTATTGTTAATTTATGGTGCGTTTGGAAACGCAGGCGAACCTGTGTTTTCAAAAAATTCAATTTTTTTGTTAATTTTTTTTATATATTTTGGATCGTTTTGATACGCTAATATCAAAAATAATTTTTGAAAAATAAAAAAATACTTTAAAAAATAATTACAATTACACCCCTAAACATGCCTATAATGTCACCGCCTCACCGTGCAAAAAGGTAATTTTACTTTGAAATATTATGCCTCCACAGGCCATGGAAAACATTGTTCGGTACCCAAAACTATTTTTGTTTAAAATTATTAAAAACATAGTCGGATTAATCGAGTTTAGTCACATCAATATATTTTTTTTTCTTCATCTTGACCGAGTCAATCTTTAAATCAAGAATTTTATGAATGAACCAAAAGGGTATAATTAACAACTATTACTACTGTACAAGTCAATGGAGATTTCCATAATTAACCCCTTCAAAATCTCCATTGCTTCCTTACATTTTCATTGACAGCTCGCTAGCCTATCTCATGGTAGCATTCTTCTTCTGTCATCCCCACCAATTAATGTAAAGGAGGATAGAAAAGAAACGAGTCAAATAAAGTCAACCAATGATAATCTCTAGATTAAGAGCTTACGTTCATGGCTTCATATAAAACAATATATACATCATGAAAAGGAAATTGGTCTTCGATTATTATGTATGAAAAGAAGTGGTTAAGCGACGATCGATTAACATCTACACCTGCATATTACTTAATGATTAGTGCCAATCTCAAACGCAAGCTTTAGATTCTTCCTACATCGTTAACATTAGAAACTGCATAAGTATATAAGGTTTTATGGAATGAAAAATATATTTTAAAACAAAAACAATATTATAAGAAAATTATCATTGACAAAGTACGGTCGAATGATGTTGTTTCTGGGCATTTCATCAGGCAAAAAATGACGAGAGAATAGATGGAGATCGAGGGGTTTTTTGAAACAGATAATAGCACTTTGGAAGAAAGCATCCATCCAAAGGGACCATACAAAGATAAGATAGCACATAAAAAACAAAGACTAGGTAGTAAAGCCTCCCATATTTGCTGACCAAACATGTAAGAAGCCATCAACAATGGAAAAACTGTGACCATTGACTTGAAAATACTAGCTAGGCACAAAGTCGTGCATCATCTAGCTAGATGAAAGAGGTCAAAACAACAGCAGCAACACAAAAGGGATGATATTATAAACACAACAACACTAAGGCCCATCATGACCACTGGATTTGAATCCAACGTTTGATGTTGGACGTTGACTCAAATCATCGGTCTTCTGAACTTGATTTCCCTTTACATCATTTGCATGTCGGGGGATAGTAGTACTCTTCATAAACATATGCACTTCTGCACCCATAGTAACCCCTACTTCGGCAACTACAACAACCATCTCCCCATAGATCACACTCTGACCATCTACAAGGTACATGAAAATATGGAGGTACTGTTGGCATACAAAAGTGATGACAACATGGGCCTCGGCGGCATTTTTCACAACATGTGCATGTGCATGGTGGTGGAGGTGGTGATGGAGGTGGTGATGGTGGTGGTGATGGTGGTGGTGATGGTGGAGGTGGAGGTGGAGGTGGTGGTGGAGGTGGAGGTGGAGGTGGAGGCAGCTTGATCTCAATGCACCTGACAGCTTCACCTCCTTTGCAGTATATTTTTTTCTTGATCTTTTCAGGACTGCAACACACCACAGTGATTGTCACAGCGTTTGCCTTCTTGTCATATATCTGGTTCTGGATTTCTCTTGTTCGTTAATTAACATCATCAAATCCACAAAACTTAGTCACTTCCTTTGGTAATAAAAACAACTCAAACCTAGCACTGTTTTTAAAGAGAAAAAAAGAAAGACTCACGAGGGATACCACACAGTACTTTCTTGATTTTCTTGTGGCATTTTTCGCATCCAAGGTCAACCACCTTGATCACCATCGTTGTGACTTTCTGTAACAGTACTAGTTAGTGCATGCATTTCATATAGGACCTCACCATGATTAATCCCAATAGAAAAACAAAGAAAATCTCAGGATAAATTTATAGACAGAAAGATTGGAAGAACTCAAAACACGTTCTGACATGGAAGAATCTGCTGTAGAGATTATATATCAAGAACTTGTACATATATAGGACATCCACGTAAAAAGAAGAAAAAGGCCAAAGAGGATGCATTAAAAGATAAATCAACACATACAAATATATATCATACCGTTTCCACCATGGTTTTGTGTATGCTTTGATCCGATGTGACGATGGAAATATTGAGAAGTATATATATAGAGGTGGTGGGGGGGTGGTGTGGGGGTGTGGTTAATTTAATTAAGATAAATACATCTGAGACATGTGAGGCCTTAATTTAGTTGTCCTTGCATTTTGGGACCAATAAGATGAGGAAATGTTGACTCGGGAGTGGAAACTTGATGCAACCATCATAAACATCGTCGCTGCTGACCCCACAATCTTTCATTTATAATAATAAAAAAGTTCATCAAACGAGAAGAACATTGATCGAGTTTGCAATCCTTGACACAAATGATATTAACACTTCTTGCTCATGCTTGAAAAGTTGACCCCCCGGGAACATGCATCCTGTTTTTATGTCGATTTTGGACTCTGTTGAAACCGTAAATAGTGCGCACAAGAATCCTCGTATGCGAGGTTAAGTTCATGTTTGATAATGAGATAAATGGTTTTTTTAAAAAAATATTTTTAAATTAAAAATATATTAAAATAATTTTTAATTTTATTTTTTATATTAACAAACACATTAAGATTATTGAAAAGTATTTACAAAATCATTAAATAAAAAATAATTTAAAACACAATTCAAAAAGCTGCTTGAACTATGTTACCAAATAGAAGATATAGATATACGGTTGTTTTTTGTAGTATTTTTTGCGGTTATGATTTAATATAATCTATAAATTATAGCCTTTTAAGTTTAACTTTTTACCATTATTTAAGATGAAAAGCAAATTTAAGCACTGGAAAATTAAATAACTTTTAAAATTATAATAAGTTCAAGAACATTTTCAATTACACTGCGTCACAATATCAAACGAAATGTAATTAAAGCGTGGTCGCTAAAGAGATTTTTCTTTTAAAAAAAATGTCGGTTTACATAAAGAGGGAAAGGGTGGTAGCTTGCTTCGTAGCAATGAAAAGAAGAGAGTGAAGCAATCGATGAGGGAAAAGATTAGTACTGTTGCTTCCTTCAACTCAAAGTATATATTGTATATTGGTGAGTTCAAGGAGAAGATGATTTATTGGAGATCCAAAAGGCTTGACGCAGAAAGAGGTAACTTTTTAATGATCGCTTATTTAATTATGTGATCATGATCATGACAATATTCCTTTCACTTTAAATAAAATAATTTCTCTCAATAATCAATGTTCTGTGAAGCCCTAATTGGTAAACAAAATGTATAAAGTTTTTCTTTTTTGTTGAAAATAATTAAAAACCAATAATCCCTTTAAATCATTAAAAAGTTCATGAAAAGGGCCTTATAATCCCTTTAAATTTCTATTGATTTTATCATTTCATTGTATTTCAATGATGACTGGCATTTAATATGTTTTAAAAGTATTTTTAATTAAAAATATATTAAAATAATATTTTTTTTAAATAATATCATCATATTAAAACTATATAAAAAAAAATTAAAAACATTAATCTAATGTTTTTTTCAAATAAAAAAATTAAAAAATATTTTGAAAAGAAAAAAGACGTGTGAAATTCACTTTAATGTACTGTAAAGTGATCAAACATCTTACTCTTTTTTTTTTTTTTACATATAAAGCTAGCATGAGTAGATATTCAAGTAAAATAAAGTAGATGAGAGTGCCATAAAAAAAAAAAAGATTAAGTCAAAAGCAGCATCATTCATAAAGTTTGGTGGCTCCAATGGGTTACAAAGCTCAATTTCTGTGTCGAGACTGGTTAGAAAAGCAAATAAATACCTTTTTTTTTTTGGGGGGGAGGGGGGTGAAATAAGATAAGAGCATGCATCCTTGTAAAAAAAAGTACATTTTTCTGATGGTGAAAACCACGTTAAAAATAATAGTGTATATAATGATAGTTGATTCAATCCAAGTTTTATTTTTAATTAGAAATGATTATTTAAGATTACGAGACTCAGGTTGGTTAATTACTTGGATTTTTAAAAAAATTTATTTTAAAAACACATTATTTAAGTTTTTTTACAAACTCACATTTTAGATTCTAAATCAGATCTGATCACAAAACACTTATTTAAAACGTGAGAGAATAGGAATCCCATATTTTTCATTGTGAATTACACAAGAATTTCACTCTTTTAATCATTAATATTAGTGTTTAGAGAGCAACTAATATAAATTTCGTAGTCGATAACTTTACATAATCTCATATATCAACAAATCACGAGAAGGAAGGAAACTGCTCAATTCAATGATTCTGTGATATTCATGGGAGAATTCTTATCGCCAAGTACAATGATGGGATCATGACAGTCCACATTCCATTATCTAGATGGATCATGCATGACCTCAATTTCTGACAGCGAAGCTTCATAACGTTTACAAACAAAAGCCATAGAAAATGAAGGCAAAGGAGATGCTTTTGTTTGAAGAAATTAAAGAAAGCACATAGAAAATGAATGAGGCAAAGGAGATGCTGAGATGCACTATCACTATACAAATAGCAATGATTATGGAAGCTTTAAAATCCCTTATATTAATATATTAAAAATCTTAACATCTCTTGTAAAAAAATATTGTTCCCACATGATCACCAACCTTATTGTATCACATAAAATCTTTATAACGAAGGAAGAAGACCCAATATGCAGCCAAACCTGACCCCAACATTTCAACATAGACAACTAGCTAGCTAGACAAGGTTATGAAAACCATCATAGCCAAAGTACGGTCGAATGATGTTGTTTCTGGGCATTTCATCCGGCAAAAAATGACGAGAGAATAGATGGAGATCGAGGGGTTTTTTGAAACAGATAATATATAGCACTTTGGAAGAAAACATCCAAAGGGACTTTACAAAGATAAGATAGCATAAAAAACAAAGACTAGGTAGTAAAGCTTCCCATATTTGCTGACCAAACATGTAAGAAGCCATCAACAATGGAAAAACTGTGACCATTGACTTGAAAATACTAGCTAGGCACAAAGTCGTGCATCATCTAGCTAGATGAAAGAGGTCAAAACAACAGCAGCAACACAAAAGGGATGATACTATAAACACAACAACACTAAGGCCTATCATGACCACTGGATTAATTTGAATCCAACGTTTGATGCTGGACGTTGACACAAATCATCGGTCTTCTGAACTTGATTTCCCTTTACATGATTTTGCATGTCGGGGGATAGTACTCTTCATAAACATATAAACTTCTGCACACATAGTAACCCCTACTTCGGCAACTACAACAACCATCTCCCCATAGATCACACTCTGACCTTCTACAAGGTACATGACAATATGGAGGTACTGTTGGCATACAAAAGTGATGACAACATGGGCCTCGGCGGCATTTATCACAACATGTGCATCGGTGTGGTTCTGGTAGTTTAGGATCCTGTGGTGGTTTAGGATCCTTTGGTGGTTTAGGATCCTGTGGTGGTTTAGGATCCTTTGGTGGTTTAGGATCCTGTGGTGGTTTAGGATCCTTTGGTGGTTTAGGATCCTTCGGAGGCTTGATCTGAATGCACTTGACAGTTCGACCTCCTTTGCAGTGTATTTTTTTCATGATCTTTTCAGGACAGCAACACACCACAGTGATTGTTACTGTGTTTGCCTTCTTGTCAAATGTCTGGTTCTGGATTTCTCTTGTTCATTAATTAACATCATCAAATCCACAAAACTTAGTCACTTTCTTTGGTAATAATTAAAAACAACTCAAAACCTAGCACTGTTTTTAAAGAGAAAAAAGAAAGACTCACGAGGAATATCACACAGTACTTTCTTGATTTTCTTGTGGCATTTTTCGCAGCCAAGGTCAACCACCTTAATCACCATCTCTGTGACTTTCTGTAACAGTAATAGTTAGTGCATGCATTTCATAAAGGACCTCAACATGATTAATCCCAATAGAAAACATAAAAAAAACGTCGTCATGATAAATTTATAGGCAGAAAGATTGGAAGAACTCAAAACATGTTCTGACATGGAAGAATCCGCTGTAGAGATTATCAAGAACTTGTACGTAACATATATAGGACCTCCACGTAAAAAGAAGAAAAGCCAAATTAAGAGGATGCATTAAAAGATAAATTAACACACACAAATATATATCATACCGTTTCTACCATGGTTTTGTGTATGCTTTGATCCGATGAGACGATGGAAATATGGAGAGTATATATATAGAGGTGGGGGGCGGGGCGGGGCGGGGCGGGGCGGCGGCTTAATTTAATTAAGATAAATGCATGGTTACATCATAGGCAGGAGAGATGTGAGGCCTTAATTTAGTTGTCCTTGCATTTTTAGACCAATAAGATGAGGAAATGTGGACTTGGAGGAGTGGAAACTTGATGCAACCATCGTAATATCATATCGTCGCTGCTGACCCAACAAACTTTCTTCAGCAACAGATGGTTTTGATGTGCACATCTCACCTTCTATTTTGCTAATCAATTCCAAGGTTAACCTAATACACTATGAAAAATTATTTTTCTTAGGTTAATATAAAGGATAGTTTCTTAAAACTATTTAAAATAAACAAATCATTCTATATATAAAATGGTTATCTATACTGTGAAAAAAAATCAATATAAAATTAGGGTGTTTAAGAAAATCAACTCATTTATAATATTTATATTATCTAACTTAAACTTGACGCAATTGTTAAGGCCATATTATATGGATATTATAGATAATAGCGAGTTAAAAAATCTAAGAAATTATTATCACGGTCAAGAAACTCAACCTAGCATGTATATATTATAACAATAAACTTAAATGTTTGTTGTTATATATCTTGCTATTTATTTATTTTTATTTTTTAGTAATTGATTCTTTCATTTTAGTTAATTGATTTATTTGATGTATTAAGTCTAAATTATTTATTAAAACTTATAGCATGTTTTAAACTAATTTATTAAGCATAAATCTTATTTCTAGTTAAACTTATTTCAATATAAATTTAACTTGTAAATATATATAATATTCATAAAATATTTAACCTAGCAAGTTATATCTAACTCGATCGAATGATAGTTATGAGCACCGCTAATATAAAGGTTGTATTGTATCTATCATAAGGTACATTAGTTTGGTGATGTTCAGTTATGCTCGAAGCACGCCCACCCCCCTGCACATGGCATGTGTCCCAAGTGCTTTATCTATCATTAATATTAAAAGGATGTTTGAAAATATAGTAATGGTTGATATTTAAATGTTTTTTATTTAAAAATATATTAAAATATATTTTTTATTTTTTAAAAATTATTTTAATATCAATACTTCAAAACAATCTTATTAACATTAAAAAAAAAAAACACCCTAGGGATCATTTATATCGATTTGGAAAGGAGAAAGAGACAGAAGTGATTAAAGCTACAAAAGATCAAAGGGGTGAAGGAAACCGGTGAGCATGCTATGTGGGCTCTCGTGTTACTTCTAGAATATGGAATTAATATTATCATCAACAAACGGTTTTGTTTTTGCAATGTCGCGGGACATGTTAATTTTTTTAGATGTAAAACAATGATGATATTAATGTTTTTAGAAGATTAATGAAAATTTAGAATTTGGTTTAATAAACTTAATTAATTTAATAGTATGATTATAAAAAAAAATCGAGAATGACTAATAAAAATATAAATTCTTGTCAATGTCATGAAAAAATATCCTTTAATTATATATTCTTGTAAAGTCTCAATAATTTTATTTGATACAAAAAAATTGAATGAGAACGAGGAATCCCATAAAAATAATAAAAAAAAACACTCAAAACTTAATTACTAGCTAGTAAATCAATTATAAAAATTAAAAAATTAAAAAAATATTAAAATCTCTTGGATCTGGCATGATCCGAGACTCAAGAGTCTTGAATCTTGCATGATTATTTGATTTAATTTATTTGGATTTGATATAATTATTAAATTTAAAAACTTAAAATATTATTTACATTTTTAATAACTCGTTAGGCATTATAGACAATGTAGTGTGTGTGTATATATATATACACATAAAAAATGATTTTAGGAGTGTGATTTGCATGCAGGAAAAAAGGTCTGAATGATTAGTGTAATGAATTGGTTGTGGCCTGCCATACCATGCCCCCCTTGATCGACAAGAGAAAAGGCCATCAAAGTCATCAATTTACACTGTTGATTATTTTTTAAAATTTATTTTTTAAAATAAAATAAAATAAAATAAAAACTATCAACATAGAGAAAACAAGTCGAGAAGAATTAAAAAAAAATAAAAAATCAAGCTATGATTTTAGAGGAAATTCAAGACCTAAATGTACCCTATTATGCCCAAAAATAAAGAAAAAAATACAAAATTAAGGTCAAATTAAATGATTATTGGACGAATTTGCATAACAATTAAATCCAATGACATAATTAAATTTTTAATAAGCCAATTTAATTTTATCATGAGCCAAATTGAATTTTAATTATGTTTAAAAATTAATTTGGATCCAATTGAAGAATTTAATTAAGTGTACGAATTTAATTATACTTTAAATAGGTTAAATTAATTTTATTAGGAGCTTAATTAGTTAAAATTAAGTTTGGAAAACTAATTTAAATTTAATTGAGAAGATTTAAATTTTTACAAACCAAATTTAATTTAATTTTGATTTCTCAATTAGGATTTTGATGTGGAACAATTATCATAAAATTTGATGGATCAAATTGAAAAATAAAAATTATCCAAGAAAATATCTAATTAAACGAACAATC
>Ga0325400_1003271_pt1 | contig 14576 bp, 11 predicted proteins | sample PopdelMetagenome_2_FD_205662 | JGI IMG/M metagenome (GOLD analysis project Ga0325400, IMG submission 205662) | Populus deltoides microbial communities from Bellville, Georgia, United States - Xylem-PdKOR-R1 | ecosystem: Host-associated > Plants > Phyllosphere > Stem > Wood/Secondary xylem... | reverse complement strand
GGGCCGTCGTCGCCGACATCGGTGTCGAGCTCGCCGGGTACGTGGCCGACCTGGACGCCGACCCCGCCCGGCTGGCCGAGGTGATGGACCGCCGCGCGGCGATCACCGCGCTGGTCCGCAGCTACGCCGACCCGGCGAGCGGGGTGGCCGGCGTGCTGGCCTGGGCCCGGGACGCCGAGGAGCGCCTGGGCCGCCTCGACGTCTCCGACGAGGCGCTGGAGCGGTTGGCCGCCGAGCGGGACGCGGCCCGCGAGGAGCTGCGGTCGCTGTCGGGCCAGGTGACGGCGGGGCGGCTGGCCGCGGCCGACGGGTTCGCCGCCGACGTCGGGCGGGAGCTCGCCGGGCTGGCCATGGCCGCGGCCCGGGTGTCCTTCTCCGTCGAGACCGACCCGGAGCAGCCCGGCCCCGAGGGCGCCGACGAGGTCGCGCTGCTGCTGGCCGCGCACCCCGGCGCCCCGGCCCGGCCGGTGCACAAGGGCGCCTCCGGCGGGGAGCTCTCCCGGGTGATGCTGGCCATCGAGGTCGTGTTCGCCGGCGCCGACCCGGTCCCGGTCATGGTCTTCGACGAGGTCGACGCCGGGGTCGGCGGTCAGGCGGCGGGCGAGATCGGGCGCCGGTTGGCCCGGCTGGCGCGGGAGCACCAGGTCGTGGTGGTCACCCACCTCGCCCAGGTCGCCGCGTTCGCCGACACCCACCTGGTGGTCGACAAGTCCGCCGACACCGCCGCCGGGGTGACCGCCACCGACATCCGCGCGGTGCGCGGGGAGGACCGGGTGCGCGAGCTGGCCCGGATGCTGTCGGGCCTGGCCGACAGCGACACCGGCCAGGCGCACGCCCGCGAGCTGCTGGAGAAGGCCGCCGGGGCCCGCTGAGGGTCCGCCGACGGCACGCTGGCGCGGGCCCGGTGCGGCTCCGGCGTCAGGCCCGCCGCTTCGCGTAGCCGGCCAGCCCGAACTGCAGCAGCGCCAGCCCCCGCTCGCCGGCGGCCTGCAGCTCGTCGGCGAGGTCCGGGCCGTCGGGGTCGGGGGACAGCACGCGGTCGCGGGCCAGCTCCAGCAGCGCCTGGTACAGCCCGAGCACCGCGTGCGCGGCCAGCCACGGCTCCAGCTCACCGGGCACGGCGCGCGTCTCCAGCGTGATCTGCTCGGCGAGGGCGTCGGTCAGCTGGCCCAGGATCTCCCGCTCGCGGACCTGCAGCGTGCGCGAGCCCCGGATGACCCGAGCCATCTCGGCCACCGCGCCGGCGGCGGCCGGGTCACCGAGCCGGCTGCACGCGGCCACGATGAAGGTGCCGGCGGCCGCGGCGACCGACTCCCCGACCTGACGGCGGCGCACGGCGTCCAGCAGCGCGGCCTGCATCGGCGGGTCGGCCTCGAAGACCAGCCCCTCCTTGACCGGGAAGTGGTTGAACACCGTCTTCTCCACCACGCCCGCGCGCTGGGCGATCTCCAGCACGCTGACGTGGTCGAAGCCGCGCTCGGCGAACAGCGCGGCCGCGGCGTCGACGATGGCCTCCCGGGTCTGCTGCCGGCGCAGCTCGCGGAGGTTGACCCCGCGCCGACGGCGCCGGGCGGGCCGGGGGGTCTCCACGACGGACTCGGGCTCGGCTGCGGGGGCGTCGGTGACCGGGCCGCCGACGGCGGGGGGCTCCGGCGCCGGGTCGGCCGGCTGGTCGGCCAGGGCCCGGCCGACCTCGTCCGCGGCGTCCGCGCGGGCCAGCTGGGCGACGACGTCCTCGGGGCGCTCCGGTGCGGTCGCTGTACCCGGCGCGTCGTCGTCGGTGGTCGTCGGGACAGTCGCTGCAGCTCGCCCCGCCCGGGCCCCACCAGTCACCCGAGCCACGCTAGAGGGGTCCCCCGAGCGCCCCGGACGGGGTGCCCGGGGCGCTCCCGGCGTGTCGCCCGACCCCGGTGTCGGCCACGCTCCGTGACCGGTCGACTGCCCCTCAGGGGCGGGCGGGAGCGCGTCGGGCGCCGGGGCCGTCGGCCCCACGTGCGACGATCGCGACCATGCGTATCGGCTCCCTGCGGCGCTCCCGCGCCACCGACACCGCCCTCGGGGTCAGCGGGACCGTGCGGCTGGACCGCCGCACCAAGAACCTGACCAAGCGGTTGCGGCCCGGCGACATCGCCGTCATCGACCACGTCGACCTCGACCGGGTCAGCGCCGACTCCCTGGTCGCCTGCCGGGTCGCCGCCGTGGTCAACGCCGCGGCCAGCACCTCGGGCCGCTACCCGAACCTGGGCCCGGGCATCCTGGCCGCCGCCGGCATCCCGCTCGTCGACGGCGTCGGCCGCGAGGTGTTCGCCGCGGTCAAGGAGGGCGCCACCGCCCGGCTGGAGGGCGCCACCCTCTACGTCGGCGACGCGGAGGTGGCCTCGGGCACCGAGCAGACCGAGGAGACCATCGCGGTCTCCATGGCCGAGGCGCGCGCCGGGCTGAGCACCCAGCTCGAGGCGTTCGCGGCCAACACGATGGAGTACATGAAGAAGGAGCGCGCTCTCCTGCTCGACGGCGTCGGCGTGCCCGACGTCCGCACCGACCTCGAGGGCCGGCACGTGCTCGTCGTGGTCCGCGGCTACGACTACAAGGAGGACCTGGCGGCGCTGCGGTCCTACGTCCGCGACTACCGCCCGGTGCTCATCGGCGTCGACGGCGGTGCCGACGCCCTCATCGAGGCCGGCTACCAGCCCGACATGATCATCGGCGACATGGACTCGGTCTCCGACGACGTGCTGCGCTGCGGCGCCGAGGTGGTCGTGCACGCCTACGCCGACGGCCGGGCCCCCGGTCTGCAGCGCGTGCTCGACCTCGGGGTCGAGGCCATCACCTTCCCGGCCGCGGCCACCAGCGAGGACATCGCCATGCTGCTGGCCGACGAGAAGGGCGCCACGCTCATCGTCGCGGTCGGCACGCACGCCACCCTGGTCGAGTTCCTGGACAAGGGCCGGGGCGGGATGGCCTCGACCTTCCTCACCCGGCTGCGGCTGGGCGGCAAGCTGGTCGACGCCAAGGGCGTCAGCCGGCTCTACCGCAGCCGCATCTCGACCATCGCCCTCGTCCTGCTGGTGCTCGCCGCCCTCGTCTCGATCGGTGCGGCCCTGGCGGTCTCGACCGCGGGCCGCATCTACGTCGACCTGCTGGTCGACCAGTGGGACAGCCTCGTGTTCTGGTTGGAGAACCTCTTCTCGTGATCGACTTCCGCTACCACCTCGTCTCCCTGATCGCGGTCTTCCTGGCCATCGCGCTCGGCGTCGTCATCGGCACCACCGCGCTCAACGGCGGCCTGCTGGACAACCTGCAGACCCAGGTGAGCGGCCTGCAGGAGGACAAGCGCGGGCTCGAGGACACCAACCAGGGTCTGCAGGCCCAGCTCGACGCCACCGGCGGGTTCGCCGAGGAGGTCGGCCCGGCCCTGGTCGCCGGCACCCTCGCCGGCCGCTCGGTGCTGCTGGTCATCGGCAACGAGGACGTCAGCGCCCCGGCCGTCGACGAGATCACCGCCCTGCTCGGCGACGCCGGCGCCACCGTCACCGGCACCGTCCGGCTCACCCCGGCCTACAGCGACCCGGCCACCAGCAGCAGCCTGCAGAGCTACGTCACCGGCCCCGGAGCCCTGCCGCCGGGCATCGAGCTGCCCGCCGAGGCCGGCGACACCGGCGCGCTGGTCGGCAGCCTGCTCGCCCAGGTGCTGATGATCGCGCCGGGCACCGACGGCGGGGCCCCGGTCGTGCCCGAGACCACCGCCACGTCGCAGGTGCTGGCCGGGCTGTCGGCCCTGGGCGTGCTGAGCCAGGAGAGCGCCAGCGTCACCGCCGCCGACCACGCGGTGTTCCTCACCGCGGGTTCGCTGACCGGCGACGACGCCGCCGACCGCAACGCCACCCTGGTCCAGCTGGTCTCCGCGCTGGACGAGCAGGGCTCGGGCGCGGTCGTCTCCGGGGACGCCGGCGCGGCCGCCGACGGCGGGCTGGTCGGCACCATCCGGGCCGACCCGGCCGCGTCGGCCGCGGTGTCCACCGTGGACAACGCGAACGCCCCCGAGGGCCGGATCAGCACCGTGCTCGCGCTGTCCGCCGAGGGCGAGGGCACCTCGGGCAAGTACGGCACCGGCGACGACGCGCAGCCGGTGCCGCCGATCCCGGCCGTGGCGGGGGCGGGCGGCTGATGGCCGGCCGGCTCGCGCTGGCCGCCGCCGGCGCCGCGCTGACCACCGCCGGCCTGGCCGCGGCCCGGTCGGTCGCCGACGCCCCGGGCGCGCAGCGCTGGCGGCGCACGAACTACGCCGGCCGCCCGGTCACCCTGCTCGGCGGTGCCGCGCTCGCCGGGGCGGCCACCGTCACCGCGGCCGCCGGCGCCCCGGCCGGGTTCGGCCCGGCGGCGCTGCTGGTGGGCGCGGTCTCCGGCGCGGTCGGGGGCTACGACGACCTGGCCGGCGCCCGCCCGGACCAGGCCCGGGACAAGGGCCTGGCCGGGCACCTCGCCGCACTCCGCGCCGGCCGGGTGTCCGCCGGTGCGGTGAAGGTCGCCGGCATCGGCGCGGCCGGGGCGGCGGCGGCCCTGCTCACCCGCCGCGGCACCGGGGCCGGGGCGCTGGTCGACGGGGTGCTCACCACCGGGCTGGTCGCCGGCACCGCCAACCTGGTCAACCTGCTCGACCTGCGCCCGGGCCGCGCGGCCAAGGCCGGCGCGCTGCTGGCCGGGGCCACCCTCGCCGGCCCGGCCGGCGCCGCGGTCGCCGGCCCGCTGGGTGCGGCGCTGGCCGTGCTGCCCGACGACCTGGGGGAGCGGGTCATGCTGGGCGACTGCGGGGCCAACGCGCTGGGCGCGGTGCTCGGGCTGCGGCTGGCCGCGGGCCGCTCCCGGCCCGTCCGCGTCGCCGTCCTGTCGGTGGTCACCGCCCTCACGCTGGCCAGCGAGAAGGTCAGCTTCACCCGTGTCGTCGAGGCCACCCCCGGCCTGCGCGAGCTGGACCGGCTCGGCCGGCGCCCGGCCTGAGGTGACCCGGCAGCAGGCCGTCCGCGGGGTCGCCGGGGCCGCCGCGCTCATCGCGGTGCTCACCGTGCTCTCCCGGGTCGCCGGGTTCGGCCGGACGGTGGTGTTCACCAACACCGTGGGCGCCGGCAGCACGGCCGACACCTACCTCGCGGCCAACAACGTGCCCAACATCGTCTTCGAGGTGGTCGCCGGCGGGGCGCTGGCGAGCCTCGTGGTGCCGATGCTGGCCGGGGGCATCGCGGCCGGGGACCGCGAGCAGGTGCGGCAGACGGCCTCGGCGCTGCTGGGCTGGACGCTGCTGGTGCTCGTCCCGTTGGCCGCGGTGCTGGCGCTGGCCGCCCGGCCGATCGCCGGGGCGCTGCTGGGCGCCGACGCCGCCGACCCGGCCAAGGCCGAGCTGGCCGCCCGGTTCCTGCTGGTGTTCGCCCCGCAGGTCGTGCTGTACGGCATCGGCATCGTGCTCACCGGCGTGCTGCAGGCCCACCGGCGCTTCGCCGGCCCGGCCCTGGCCCCCCTGCTGTCCTCGGTCGTGGTGGCCGGGGCCTACCTCACCTTCGCCGGCATCGGCGGGGGCCGGTCGGTGGACGGGCTGTCCCGCCCGGCCGAGCTGGTGCTGGGCGTGGGCACCACGCTCGGCGTCGTCGCGCTGGCCGGCTGCCTGCTGCTGCCGCTGCGCGGGCTGCGGCTGGGCCTGCGCCCGCAGCTGCGGTTCCCGGTCGGTGCCGCCCCGCGCGTGCGGCGGCTGGCCCTGGCCGGGGTGCTCACCCTGCTCGGGCAGCAGCTGGTCGCGGTCGTCGCCATCCGGCTGGCCAACGCCGGCGGCGTGCCCGACGGCTCGCAGACCGTCTACTTCGCCGGCATGACCCTGTTCCTGCTGCCGTGGGCGGCGCTGGCCGTGCCGCTGGCCACCTCGGCCTACCCGGGGATGAGCGAGCGGGCCGCGCAGGGGGACGACGCCGGGTTCGCCCGGCTGCTGGCACCGGTGACGGTGCTGGTGGTGGCGCTGTCCGCGGTGGCGGTCGCGGTGCTGGTCGCGGTGGCCGGCCCGGTCGCCCGGGTCTTCTTCGCCACCGACCGGGCCGCCGCCGAGCTGCTGGCCCCGACCGTGGTCGCCTTCGTCCCCGGGCTGCTGGGCTACGGCCTCGTCGCGGTGCTCACCCGGGCGCTCTACGCCCGCGGCCTGTGGCGGTCCCCGACGGTGTGCGTGGCCGGTGGCTGGCTCGTGGCCGTCGCCGCCGACCTGGTCCTGGCCGGGGTGCTGCCCGAGGCCGACCGCGCGGTCGCGCTCGCGCTGGGCCACACCCTCGGCGTGAGCGTGGCCGGCGTCGGCCTGCTGGCGGTCACCGCGCGGGTCGCCGGGACCGCTGCGCTGGCGGGGCTGGCGCGGCTGGGTGTACCGGCGCTGGTGGGGGCCGGTGCCGGGGGAGCGGCCGGGGTGGCCGTGGCGCGGGTGCTGGGTGCCGACCCGGTGCCCCCCGGCGGGGTGGTCGCCGCGGTGGGCACCGGGGTGGTGGCCGGCGTCGTCGTCCTCCTCGTGGCCGGAGCGGTCATCATGGGGACCGCCCGCGGACCCTTGCGGGCCGCGCTCCGCGGCCTGCGCGGCGGTGGGCAGGGCACGGTGGAGCAGGGCACGGACGAGCACAGGACGGCGGAGGGGGCCCGGTGAACGCGGTGGACGGGGAGCTGGCGGGCCGGCGCGTGGCGCAGGTGCTGGCCACCAGCACCGGGGGCGTCGGCACGCACGTGCGCTCCCTGGTCGGACCGCTCGCCGCCGCCGGGGCGCTGCTGCGGGTCTGCGGGCCCACCGCCACCGACGAGCTGTTCGGGTTCGCCGCCGCCGGCGCCGCCTTCCGGCCCGTGCAGATCTCCGCGGTGCCCGGCGACCCACGCGCGGTCCTCGCCCTCGCCCGGGCCACCGACGGCGCGGACCTGGTGCACGCCCACGGGCTGCGCGCCGGCCTGGTCGCCGCGCTGGCCCGGCCGGCCGCCGGCGCCGACCGGCCGCTGGTGCTCACCCTGCACAACGCGCTGCAGCCCGGCGGCGGGGCCAAGCAGGCCCTGCTCGCCCGGGTCGAGGCGGCCACCGTCCGGGCCGCCGACCTGGTGCTCGCCGCGTCGGCGGACCTGGCCGACAACGCCTGGCGGGCCGGGGCCCACGACGTCCGGGTGGCCCCGGTGTCGGCCCCGCCGCTGCCCGCACCCACCCGGGACCGCGCGGCGGTCCGCGCCGGGCTGGGCCTCGCCGACGGCTCCCCGCTGGTCGTGGCGGTGGGCCGGCTGCACCCGCAGAAGGGCTACGGCACGCTGCTCGACGCCCTCTCCGCGCTCGGCCCGGACGCCCCCGCCGTGGTGGTCGCCGGCGACGGACCGCAGCGGGCCGAGCTCGCCGACCGGATCGGCGCGCAGGGCCTGCCCGTGCAGCTGCTGGGCCGGCGGTCCGACGTCGCCGATCTGCTCGCCGCGGCCGACGCCTGCGTGCTGCCCTCGGTCTGGGAGGCGCGGTCGCTGACCGCCCAGGAGGCGTTGCGCTCGGGCACCCCGCTGGTGGCCACCCGGGTCGGCGGCATCCCCGAGCTGGTCGGCGACGCCGCCGAGCTGGTGCCCGCCGGTGACGCCGCCGCGCTGGCCGGGGCGCTGCGCTCGGTCCTCGGCGACCCCGACCGGGCGCGCCGGCTGGCCGACGCCGGCCGCGCCCGGGCCGCGCACTGGCCCGACGAGGCCGGGACCGCCCGCTCGCTGGTCGCGGTGTACCGCGAACTGCTCGGGCCCCCCGGGTGAGCGCCGTGCGCCGCGCCGGCCTGGCGCTGCTGGCCGTGCTCGGGGTGCTGCTGGGCACCGCCGCGCCCGCGGTGGCGGCCGACGGCGCCGACCCGGCCACGGTCGACCGCGTCGTGGTCGTCGGCATCCCCGGGCTGACCTGGGCCGACGTCGACCCCACCGGCACCCCGGCGCTGTGGGACCTGGCCGGCAGCTCCTCGATCGGCGCGCTGTCGGTCCGGGCTGCGCGCTCCACGACCTGCGTGCTCGACGGCTGGGCCACCCTCGGCGCCGGCAACCGGGCTCGCTGGGCCGGCCGGGTCGACCCCCTGCCGCCGGTGCCCCTGCCGGCACCCGGCACCGAGGGCGCCGGGGTGGACACCGACCCGCCGGGCCTGTTCGACGAGGTCCCCGAGGACACGTCGCTGTCCTACTGCGGCCTGCAGGAGCAGGTGGCCGCGGTCGGGCTGGCCGACCCGCAGGCCGCCGTCGCGCTGATCGCCGAGGACCCGGCCACCGCCCGGTTCGGGGCGCAGCCGGCCGCGCTGTCGGACACGGTGGGCTGCGCGGTCACCGCGGGCCGGGCCGCCACCGTGGCCGCGGCCGGGGCCGACACCCGGCTCACCCAGCTCGACGCGCTGCCCGCCGACCCGGCGGCCGCGGCCGGGCTGCTGGAGACGTGCCCGCTGTCGCTGGTGTCGCTGGACCACCTGCTGGACGCCGGCGCCCCGAGCGCCACCGAGACCGACACCGGCACCGACCCGCTGTCGCTGCCCGCCGCGCTGGCGGCCGTCGACGCCCAGCTCGGCGCGCTGCGCACCGTCGTCGACGGCCTGCCCGGCCGCACCCTGCTGCTGGTCGAGGGCATCTCCGAGGTCAACGACGGCCGACCGCAGCTGCACGTGGCCATCGCGCACGGCCCTGGCTTCGAGGGCGGGTGGCTCACCTCGTCCAGCACCGGCCGGGCCCCGTTCGTGCAGCTCATCGATGCCGCACCCACCGCCCTCGAGGCGCTCGGGCTGGACCAGCCCGCCTCCATGAACGGCCAGCCCATGCAGGCCGGGGGCACCCGCCCCGCCCTGGCCGACGCGATCGACGAGCTCGACACCGCCAACCAGCGCGCGGTGGTGCACTACCGCAGCACCGGGGACTTCTTCTGGGCGCTGGTGCTGGTCGGCGCCGTCGTCGTCGGGCTGGGCCTGCTCACCGTGGGCGGCTGGCGTGCCCCGCGCCGCACCCCCGACCGGTGGCGGCGGTGGTGGGCGGCGCGGGCGCCGGGGCAGGCGGTCCGCAACCGGCTGCGCCGGCTGCTGCGGCCGGTCTGCCTGCTCGCGGCGTCCCTGCCGGTGGCGACCTACCTCGCCTCGCTGGTGCCCTGGCAGGACGCCGGGTCCCCGCGCTGGGCCCTGGCCGGTTCGGTGGCCGGCGCCGCGGCGGTGCTCACCGGCGTCGCCGTGCTGGGGCCGTGGCGCCGGCGCCGGCTGGGCCCGCCGCTGGTGGTCCTGGTGGTCACCACCGCCGTGCCGGTCGTCGACGTGCTCACCGGGTCGCACCTGGAGCTGGACGGCCTGCTCGGCTACGACGCGATCGTGGCCGGCCGGTTCACCGGCTACGGCAACCTCACCTTCGGCCTCATGCCGGTCGCCGCGCTGCTGTGCACCGCAGCCCTCGCCGCCGCCCTCGCCCGCCGCGCGCGCGGGGACGGACGGCGCCGGGCCCTGGTCGCCGTCCTCGTCGTCGGCGCCCTCGTGGTGGGGGTGATCGGGGCACCGTTCCTGGGCCGCGACTTCGGCGGTGTGCTCGGCGCCGTCCCCGGGTTCCTGCTGCTGGCCATGCTGCTCGGCGGCATCCGCGTCACCGTGCCCCGGCTGCTGGCGGTCCTGGCGGTCGCCGTGGTCGCCGTCGGGTCGGTGGCGGTGCTGGACTGGACCCGGCCGCCCCCGCAGCGCAGCCACCTGGGCCGGTTCGTCGCGCAGATCCTGGACGGCCAGGCCTGGACCGTGGTCAGCCGCAAGGCCTCGGCCAACGTCGACATCCTGCTCGGCAGCCCACTGGCGTGGGCGCTCGCGGTGGCCCTGGTCGCCGCGCTGTGGCTGGTCCGCCCCGGCGGCCCGCTGCGCAGCCGCCCCGGCCACCACCCCGGCGGGCTGCCGGCGGCCGACCTCGCGGTGGCGCGGGCCGGGCTGCTGTCGGTGGCGCTGGGCCTGGTCGTCGCGGCCGCCGTCAACGACTCCGGGGTGGCCATCCCGGCGACGGCGGCGACCCTGCTCGTGCCGCTGCTGGTGTGGCTCGCCGCGGCGCCGGTCGAGGGCGGGGGAGGCGACCGGGCGCGTGTTAGCGTGAGCGCCCGTGGGTCGACTGACTGAACAGCGGAATCTGCTCCCCAACTCAGCCCCGACGAAGTTCGTCTTCGTGACCGGTGGCGTCGTCTCCTCCCTCGGCAAGGGGTTGACCGCGAGCTCGCTGGGCGCCCTGCTGTCGGCCCGGGGCCTGCGCGTCACGATGCAGAAGCTGGACCCCTACCTCAACGTCGACCCCGGCACGATGAACCCCTTCCAGCACGGCGAGGTCTTCGTCACCGAGGACGGCGCCGAGACCGATCTGGACATCGGGCACTACGAGCGGTTCCTGGACACCGACCTCACCGGCCGGGCCAACGTGACCACCGGGCAGGTCTACTCCGACGTGATCGCCAAGGAGCGGCGCGGGGAGTACCTCGGCGACACCGTGCAGGTCATCCCGCACATCACCAACGAGATCAAGGCCCGCATGCTGGCCGGCGCCGAGGCCGCGGGCCGCGACGGCGACCCGGTCGACGTCGTCATCACCGAGATCGGCGGGACCGTCGGCGACATCGAGTCGCTGCCCTTCCTTGAGGCCGCCCGCCAGGTGCGGCACGAGATCGGCCGGGACAACTGCTTCTTCCTGCACATCTCGCTGGTGCCCTACATCGCGCCCTCGGGGGAGCTGAAGACCAAGCCCACCCAGCACTCGGTGGCCTCGCTGCGCAGCATCGGCATCCAGCCCGACGCGCTGGTCTGCCGCTCCGACCGCGAGATCCCCGACGGGATGAAGCGCAAGATCAGCCTGATGTGCGACGTCGAGGCCGAGGGCGTCATCTCCTGCGCCGACGCGCCCTCGATCTACGACATCCCCAAGGTGCTGCACCGCGAGGGCCTGGACGCCTACGTCGTGCGCCGCCTCGGCCTGCCCTTCCGCGACGTCGACTGGACCGTGTGGGGCGACCTGCTCGAGCGGGTGCACAACCCCAAGCACACCGTCACCGTCGGCCTGGTCGGCAAGTACATCGACCTGCCCGACGCCTACCTGTCGGTCACCGAGGCGCTGCGCGCGGGCGGGTTCGCCCACCGCACCCGGGTGCAGATCCGCTGGGTGCCCTCCGACGACTGCCAGACCCCCGAGGGCGCGGCGGCGGCGCTGGCCGGCGTGGACGCCGTCTGCGTCCCCGGCGGGTTCGGCGTGCGCGGCATCGAGGGCAAGCTCGGCGCCCTGCGGCACACCCGCACCCAGGGCATCCCGACCCTGGGTCTGTGCCTGGGCCTGCAGTGCATGGTCATCGAGGCCGCCCGCGACCTGGCCGGCGTGGAGGGCGCCAACTCCGCCGAGTTCGACCCCGACACCCCCGACGCGGTCATCTCCACGATGGCCGACCAGGTGGACATCGTCGGCGGCCGGGGCGACCTCGGCGGCACCATGCGGCTGGGCAGCTACCCGGCCGCGCTGACCAAGGGCTCCCAGGCCGCCCTGGCCTACGGCTCCACCGAGGTCACCGAGCGGCACCGGCACCGCTACGAGGTCGCCAACGCCTACCGCGACCGGCTCACCGACGCCGGCCTGGTCATCTCCGGCACCTCCCCGGACGGCACGCTCGTGGAGTTCGTCGAGCTGCCCGCCGACGTGCACCCGTTCTACGTCGGCACCCAGGCCCACCCCGAGCTCAAGAGCCGGCCCACCCGCCCGCACCCGCTGTTCGCCGCGTTCGTCAAGGCCGCGGTCGACCTGCAGGAGTCCGGCCGCATCCCGGTGCCCGAGACCGTCGAGATGGGCATCTGATGTACGAGGTGCTGGCCAGCGAGGAGGTCTACGCGGGCCGGGTCATCTCGCTGCGGAAGGACACCGTGGCCATGCCCGGCGGCGGGTCCTCGGTGCGGGAGGTGGTGACCCACCCGGGTGCGGTCGGCGTCCTGGCGCTGGACGACGACGGCGCCGTGGTGATGCTCAAGCAGTACCGGCACTCGGTCGGCGAGCACCTGTGGGAGCTGCCCGCCGGCCTGCGGGACGCCGAGGGCGAGCCCCCGCTGGAGACGGCCAGGCGCGAGCTGGCCGAGGAGGCGCAGCTGGCCGCCGACCGCTGGCAGCTGCTCACCACCTCGCTGTCCACGCCCGGGTTCTGCGACGAGGTCGTCGGTCTCTACCTGGCCGAGGGCCTGCACCCGGTGGACCGGCCCGAGGGCTTCGTCGTGGAGCACGAGGAGGCCGACATGACCGTCGAGCGGGTGCCGCTGGACCGCGCCCTGCAGATGGTCTTCGACGGCACCGTGCGCAACGCGCTGGCGGTCATCGGCATCCTCGCGGCGACCGCGCACCGCTCGGCCTCACCGCAGCTGCGCCCGGTCGACACCGGCTTCTGACCGCAGGCCCAGCCGGCGCAGCTCCAGCCCGGCCAGGGCGGCGGTGGCCGCGGCGTCCCCGGCCCGCCACGCCGCACCGGTGCCCGCGGGCAGCCGGGCCAGCTGCGGCAGCGGGGCGGTGGCCACCGCCCGGGCGGCCAGCAGCTCGACGTCCAGCCCGGCCGCGGCGGCCGCCTGCCGCGCCCAGCCCAGCCGCCACGACGCCCAGCGGACCAGGGCCCAGCCGACCGGGATGACCACCAGCGCCGCGGCCAGCACCCAGGCCAGGGTGTGCACGGCGTCCTGCAGGCCCTGCCCGGCGCCGGCCAGGCCGGACCCGGACTCCCCGAGCGCGTCGAACGGCGCGGACAGGTCGTCCCCGACGACGGGGACGTCGCCGGCCACCCCCGCGGCGTCGCCCATCGTGTCCCGGATGGAGCCGCCCAGGGACTCCAGCTGCACGCCCGGCTCGGCCAGCACCAGGACGGCGGCGTGCACCACCCGGGCCAGGAGCACCCACAGCATCGCCCACGCCACCAGCAGCAGGTCGGCGGTGAGCTGGCGGGTCCGCAGGGCCGGCCGCTGGGCGTAGAGGAGCATGCCGGCGATCCTGACCGCCGGCGGCCGGGACGGCGTGTCAGCCACACCGGCCGGGGGCCATCGGGTGGAGTGGGGCGATGGCCTCGCTGACCGCGCCCGCCCCCGGGCCGCCGGTCGAGCGCGTCGTCACCGGCTACCTGGACCACCTCACCGTCGAGCGCGGGCTGGCCGCCAACACGATCAGCTCCTACCGGCGGGACCTGCGGCGCTACACCGGGTTCCTCGACGCGGCCGGCGTCCGCGGGTTCGGCGAGGTGGGGGAGAGCGACGTCGCGGCGTTCCTGGTCGCGCTGCGCACCGGGGACGAGGAGCACCCGCCGCTGTCGGCGTCCTCGGCCGCCCGGGCGGTCGTCGCCGTCCGCGGCCTGCACCGGTTCGCGCTGCTGGACGGGCTGGTGGGCGACGACGTCGCCGCCGAGGTGCGCCCGCCGACCCCGGACCGCCGGCTGCCCAAGGCCATCACCGTCGAGCAGGTCGAGGCGCTGCTGGCCGCGGCCGGCGACGGCGACGGACCCCGGCCCGTGCGCGACCGGGCGCTGCTGGAGGTGCTCTACGGCACCGGCGCCCGGATCTCCGAGGCCGTCGGGCTGGACGTCGACGACCTCGACGGCACCGCCGGCGTCGTCCGGCTGGCGGGCAAGGGCGGCAAGCACCGGGTGGTGCCGGTGGGCAGCTACGCCGTGCGCGCCGTGCAGGACTACCTGGTGCGGGCCCGGCCCGCGCTGGCCACCGGCCGGTCGGCCCGCGGCGCGCTGTTCCTGAACTCCCGCGGCGGGCGGCTGTCCCGGCAGTCGGCCTGGGCGGTGCTGCGGACGGCGGCCGAGCGCGCCGGTCTGGCCGAGCTCGCCGACCTGTCCCCGCACACGCTGCGGCACTCCTTCGCCACCCACCTGCTCGACGGCGGGGCCGACGTCCGCGTGGTGCAGGAGCTGCTCGGCCACGCCTCGGTGACCACCACGCAGGTCTACACGCTGGTGACCGTCGACCGGCTGCGCGAGGTCTACGCGACCAGCCATCCCCGCGCGCTGCGCTGACCTCCTTGTTGTTCCCCGTGGGACAGGCGGGGCGCAGCGAGGTCACGGCACGGGCGAGAACTGCCGATGGATGGGTCGGAGGACGACAAGTCGACAAAGCGTCCTCTCGCAGACGCACCCGACCGGAAGAGGCACCGAGGATGGCGACACCCGTCGTGACGAGCTCCGCCGTCGCGCACCCGTACGCGGATGCGGAGGTGGAGATGGGCGCACCGACCGGCCGGGTGGACCCGGCGAAGGCCCGGCAGCGTCCGCTGCCCACCCCCAAGCCGCTGGACCGGCACGGGCCCGCCCGCATCGTGGCGATGTGCAACCAGAAGGGCGGGGTCGGCAAGACCACCTCGACCATCAACCTGGGTGCCGCCCTGGTCGAGCACGGCCGCCGGGTCCTGCTGGTGGACCTGGACCCGCAGGGCGCGCTGTCGGTGGGCCTGGGCATCCAGTCCCAGCAGCTGGAGCGCACCGTCTACAACGCGCTGATGGAGCGGCACACCACGCTGCGCGACGTCATCGTCCGCAACGTCGGGCACGTGCGCGGCCTGGACCTGGCGCCGTC
>Ga0325400_1003268_pt1 | contig 14581 bp, 17 predicted proteins | sample PopdelMetagenome_2_FD_205662 | JGI IMG/M metagenome (GOLD analysis project Ga0325400, IMG submission 205662) | Populus deltoides microbial communities from Bellville, Georgia, United States - Xylem-PdKOR-R1 | ecosystem: Host-associated > Plants > Phyllosphere > Stem > Wood/Secondary xylem... | reverse complement strand
CTTCCGCACCGTCGACATCGCCAAGGGCGGCCGCGGCTTCGCTCCGCAGCGGCTCATCGGCCACTACCTCGACCTGACCCGCGCCGTCGCCGCCGGTGTCGACTGGGCGCACGTCGACCGGGGCGGCTTCGCTCGAGGGATGGCTTCGGTCTACGCCCCGCTGAACCAAGCGCACCCGTTCCGGGAGGGCAATGGACGCACCGGCCGGGCCTTCCTCGACGCCATCGCCGAGGCGTCGCCATTTCGGCTCGACCACGCCCGCATCGACCCGGCGGTCTGGAACCAACGGTCGGCGATGTCGGGGCCGGACCTGGGCTACTTGCAGGTGCAACCGCAGTGGCTCGAGCCGGTGTTCGCCGCGATGACCGTGCCGCGGCCGGCAGCCCCTGCGGCCGAGCGGTCGGCGGTGGGGGAGGGGCGGGCGCTGAGCGAGGAGGAACGGCGGATGGCGGACTTCTACCGCCGGTACCAGCAGAGCCAGGGACCCGCCCGAGGCCACCCCGGGCCGAGCACCCCGGAAGCGGGGGAGGACGCCCCGCAGGTCTACCGCGGACCTGCCACCGGGCCGGGACGTGGGCCGGGACGTGGGCCCGGGCTTGGGCCGGGGTTCGGGTCAGGGCGCGGGTCGGGGACAGGAGGTCTCGGGCGGTGAGCGTGGTCGGGTACGCGCGGGTGTCGACGATCGAGCAGGACCCCGCCCTGCAGCTGGACGCTCTGACCGCGGCGGGGGCGGTGCGGATCTTCACCGATCACGCCTCGGGCGCGACGACAGACCGCCCTCAGCTGCAGGCCGCGCTGGACTACTTGCGCCCAGGAGACGTGCTGGCGGTCTGGCGGATCGACCGGCTCGGCCGGTCGGTCACCGACCTGGTCGCTCTGGTGGGTGACCTCGAGGGCCGGGGTGTGCAGTTCCGGTCGCTGACAGAGGCGATCGACACCACCACCCCCGGTGGGGAGCTCGTCTTCCACGTCTTCGCCGCGCTGGCCCAGATGGAACGCCGGCTGATCTCTGAGCGGACCCGCGCCGGCCTCGCCGCGGCCAGGGCCCGCGGCCGCAAGGGCGGCCGCCCCACGGTCATGACCCCCGACAAGCTCGCCGCCGCGCTGTCGCTGCGCGCCTCGACCGACCTGTCGCTGACCCAGGTCGCCGCCCAGCTCGGAGTCAGCCGCTCCACCCTGGTCAGCCACCTCGCCGCAGCCGCCCGGGCCCAGCAACCAGCGCAGCCGGACCAGGCGGCCGCGGCCACGCCCAGCAAACCGGTCGCGGCAGGACAGGCGCGCTGAGGGTCGACCAAGGCCGTCCCGTATGACGCCCGTGGGCGGTCAATCAAACCGGACAGGGCTATCGGGACGTCTGCTGCCAAGCCACGCCTCGGCGGGCCGCTGACCCGCTACGTCACCGATAGACGGTCGCCTGCTGGAACAGCCGACGCGGGTATCACCGAGGGGGGCGAGAGGTCGTGCTGGGCGGGGCCGCGCGCCCTCAGGGCTTCCGAACATCACATAGACGACGAGAGCGGCTCTTCGCAGAAGCCGCTCCACCAACGTGCCGCGCCGATCGAGCATCGTTGGCGGGCCGCCGACCGGACGGCGATGGCCGGTCAGGTGAGGGAAGGCTTCAGGGCGGTCCGAGGGGGGTGCGGGCCCTTGTCGGCAGCGAGCGGTAGGGCGAGGCGATCGGTGGAATCGCTTGAGGTAGCACGACCGTGCAGCGCTACATCCAAGGCCCTAGATCAAGGCTCCTGACGCGCGCGGAGCCCTGACCTGCCGGCCGTCGCGCGTCGCACGTCGAGCGGGTTGAGTCACTATTAGGCATATGGGCACTCAGATCAACCGCTGGCTCGCCAAGACGGGAGGCACGCGGGGCCCAGAGTTCGCTCGGCGCTTTGCCGACCTCGCCGCCGAGGGCTCGGACGTCCACGGAGAGGCCGCGCTTATCGACCGGCTGCTGCCGCGTGGCGCACGCGTGCTCGACGCTGGCTGTGGGACGGGCCGAATCGCTGTCGAGCTGACCAGACGAGGCCACCGAACGACCGGCGTGGATCTCGACGTCTCGATGCTCGGGGAGGCTCGGCGCGCCGCACCGAACCTGGTTTGGGTCGAGGGCGACCTGTTGTCGGTCGCCGAGGAGACGCTCGAGCCGCCGTTTGACGCCGTCGTGCTGGCGGGCAATGTCGTCGTCTACCTGACGCCGGAAACAGAGGGCGCCGTCGTGGCACGACTGGCTGGCTGGCTCGAGCCCGGGGGATTACTCATCGCCGGCTTCGCCGCTGACCGTCACGTCGCCCCCGGGGACTTAGCGCAGTGGTGCGCCGACGCCGGGATGCACCTTGTGGGCGCCTGGGCTGGCTGGGACTGCGCCCCAGCCGGACCTAAGGACACCTACACCGTCCAGGTGCACCGCTTGGACCGGTCAGCGGGATGGCCGCAAGGCTGCTGACACGTGACGTTACCGATCGGTGCCACCCATGCCCGCCTTCGTGGCCCCCTCCCGGTCTCTCCGTTAGATGAGGTCCTTGCGGAGGTGGACGTCGGCGGCGCCGGCGGTGGGTAGGCCGTCCCAGTGGAAGAGGTCGCGGTAGCCGGCGCGGCGGTAGAAGTCCGGGGCCTGAAAGGTGAAGGACGTCGTGATGACGTGGGTGCAGCCGCGGGCGCGGGCGGCGTCCTCGAATTCGCGGAGAAGTCGGGCGCCATGCCCGGAGCCGCGCGCGTCGGCGTGGACCCAGGTCATGGCGATGCCGGCGGCCACGCCCCAGGTCCAGCCGCTGAGCCCGGCGACCAGGTCGCCGGCGCTGTCGAGAACCTGCACGGTCAGCTCTCGGGCGGGTTCGATGCCGGGGGTTGCGGTGGCGTTGTGGGCGTCGAGTTCGGCCGACAGCCGGCGGTCGAGCTCTGGGTTTGCCTCGCCGACGAGCACCCGGGAGGGCGCCGGCGTAGCTTCGTGCGCCGGGGTCATGGTCGAGGCGGCCGCGGCGTCCTCGTCGACCTCGGGTTGCGGGTCTTGGGCATAGAGCCGGACGGCGCGCTGGTATTGGGGCAGGTGGTCGGACAGGGCCGTCAGCGCCGTGGCCAGGGCGCGGCGCTCCTGGCCGGCGTCGGCCAGGGCGAGCGCCAGGAACGCGGCCCGGGCACCGTCGAGGTCGTCGCGGGTGCCGGTGGCGGACTCGCGCTCGAGGAGGTCGACGGCCTCGCCCGGTCGGCCGAGCAGCCGCAGGGTGCTGGCCAGCTGGATCACCGCCTGAGCGCGGCGGTCGCCGGTGAGCCCGGCCCGCAGGGCCTCGCGGTACAGGACCTCGGCCTCCGCCTCCTGGGCGGCGTAGTCGCGGGCGGACGCGCGCTCGAACAGCGCCGCCGGGTCCTGCGGCGGCCGTTCGGCGGCGAGGTCGTCGACGGCCTGCAGGATTTCCGAGTCCGCCCGGGTGGCCGCCGACGCCCACACCTGCTGGACGCGTATCTCCCAGTCCTCGACACCAGCAGTGGTCATGGGACGGCAGCCTGACAGCCCGGCCGCGCAGACCAGCGAGTCCGCAGCCCCAGACCCGTATCTGGTCCTACACGCTCACACAGAAACGCCCCTGTTGAGGATCGTCAGCGGGACGCTGACCGGACGACGATGCTCAGGGGTCGGCGCCTGCTCGCGTAGCGAGCTCGCCCTCGCGGCGTCCGTACCACTGGTCCCACGGCAGCGCGCCGAGAAGAAGTGCGCCATACCGAGCAACCTTTTGGCCACCTGAGCCGTGTTCTCAGTGTGACGACACCGGGGGCCGCGGGCGACGCGATGGACGTGGCCCCGCAGGACGACGACCTCGGCGGCCCGTGGCGCGGCGGGTGGTCGGGTAGTCGCGACGAGCAGTTCGCCACTTTCATGCAAAGCGCCACTCCCGTCCTGGGCCGGATGGCGTGGCTGTTGACCGGCGACCGGCACGGCGCTGACGAGCTGGTGCAGCTGACCTTGGTCCGCACGTACATCGCTTGGCCCCGAGCCCGCACCGACGACCCGATGGCCTACGCCCGGCGCGTGATGGCCAACGCTCGCACCGACACCTGGCGCAAGCACCGCCGCGAGGTGCCACTCGCCGACGACGACACATCGGCCGGTTCCGCGGTGACCTCCCGGGAGCACGACCTTGCCGAACGTGACGCCCTCGTCCAGGCGCTACGCCAGCTGAGCGTGCGACGACGGCGCGTGGTGGTCCTGCGCTACCTGATGGACCTGTCCGAACGCGAGGTCGCCGATGACCTCAACATCTCGGTCGGCACCGTCAAGTCGACCGCCGCCCGCGGTCTGGCCCAGCTGCGCACCCTGCTCCACCAGGCGCCACCCCAGACGGTTCCCACCTCCACCACTCACCCGGGAGCTCAGCGATGACCCACGACGACGACTTCGTCCGGCGGCTGAAGGACATGGCCGACAGCTCCTTCCCCGTCACCGTCGACCGCCGGGGCGTGCTGCGCGTCGGCCGCCGACGGCGGCAGGCCCGGCGCGGCGGTATCGCTCTGCTGGCGGTCACGGCCGTCACCGCCTCCGCGGCGGGAGTCCAGGCGATGCTGCCCGATCCCGATGCGCCCGCCCCGCTCGCGGGCCCCAGCGACGTCGCGGCGCCGGCACCGTCCCCGCTGCCGTCGCAGCCGGCAGGCGTCGTCTTCGACGCCGCGACCGGGACGGCCGTCGAACCGCTCGACGCCTGGTTCTGGACCCCGCAGGAGCAGGCGATCCAGGCGGCAGCACTCGAGCACTTCCGGACCACGTGCCTGGCCGCGGCGGGCGTCGCGGGATACCAAGACATCCCCGAGCAGATCACCGTGCCGGTGATCCCCGACGACGGCTACGGCGACTACGGCCTGTGGGACAGGTCCCAGCTGGACGGGCTCGGGTACGCACCCCGACCCCAGCCCAGCGACCTCGCCCCGGAGTCCGCCTACGCCGACGCGGACACCGGCGACAACGCCTACGACCAGGCCATCGCCTGCGTCGGCGAGGCGGAGACCGCCGGCCTGGTCTTTGACGGCGAGCAGATCACGACTCAAGGGCCTGAAGGGACCACTGCGCTCAACTACATCGACGAGGGCCGCGTCGTAATCGACCAGTGGGCCCGGTGCGTCCGGGAGCAGGGCCTGAAGGCCGCGGGCTCCGACTCGTCCTTCGTGGGTCTCGTGCCTACCGGAGCGGCGGTGGCCGGCCCCGAAGAGCAAGCACGCATGGCCGAAATTGACCTCGGCTGCAAGGAGCGGCTGGGCAGCGTGCAAGCTCTCGCCGACATCCAGGCGCAGGAGCAGGAGCACTACATCGACCGGGCACTGAGCTACCTCACCGAAGTACGGGCCGCCCAGCAGACGGTCGTGGCAACCGCTGCCACCTACCTAGAAGACAACGGTGTCACCGTCCCCCCGTACGCCCCCGCCACCAGCAGATGACGCGCGGGACGTTGAACGGCCAGCGATCCGCCGTGGGACGGTCGACCGGGTGAGACGTCAACGCATCGGCGCCGGATCAAAGACCCCTGTGACGCCGCCTGTCCCTGGCGCAGCGCTGCGTCGGTCTGCCGTTGCGCTGTGCGCGCTGTCGACCGCCCTCGTCGTGACAGTCGCCGCACTCTTCGCTGCGGACCTCGTTGACGAAGGTTGGGCAGTCGCAGGCTTCTTGATCGGTGTTCCGCTGCTGGCCGCGGTCATCGCGCTCGTCTGTGCGCTGCGGGCGTCGACGGCCCGCGCTGCCCTGGTGGTGTCTCTACTCGCTGTCGCGTCGCTGGTGTGGGCGGTCATCACAGTCGTCGGGCTCGGCCTGTACTTGCTGCTGCCAGCTCTCGTGCTGTGCGCCGCGGCGGTGCTGCTCGTCGTATGCGCCAGGGAGGGGGCGCGAGTCCATTCCACGTAAGGCGCGCCGGAAAGCGATCCTCAATCGGTCGCGGGAGGCAACGGCGCTGCTGGACATCGGGGGCTCCTGTGGTGGGGGTCGGTCTGGCACCGACGTGAGTGGGTGAGGTCTGTGCCCGGCGGCGGGCCGGTGTTGATGAGGCTCGCGCTGGCCTCTGGCACCGACAAGAGACCTGTGCAGCCACGGACCGGAAGGTCACCCCTCGCGCCTGGCAGCGTCATGGGCTGGTGCTTCCGAGCAGGTGGGCTTGTCGTGCGGGGGTCGACACCCGTCGGTGGAGCTCCTGCGAAGGGGGGACCAGCGGGTCGTGGTTGGCGATCGCCGTCGGCAGTAGACACATCGGCGACAACGACAATCGGAAGAAGCGTGCACCCATGATCGATCGAGCAGGTCTGGCCGAGTTCCTCCGCCACCGACGCGAGTCCCTCCAGCCGGAGGACGTTGGTCTGCCGCGGGGTGCGCGTCGACGCACGGACGGCCTCCGACGCGAGGAGGTCGCGGTGCTGTGCCACATGTCGACCGACTACTACGCGCGGATCGAACGGGAGCGCGGACCTCAGCCGTCAGCGGAGATGGTCGCCTCCATCGCCCAGGGGTTGCATCTGTCCCTGGAGGAGCGCGACCACCTGTTCCGGCTCGCCGGGCACGAGCCGCCCTCGCGCGGCGTGACCAGCGAGCACATCAGCCCGGGTCTGCTGAGGGTGCTGGACCGGTTGATGGACACGCCGGCGGAGATCGTCACCGAGATGGGGGAGACCCTGCGGCAGACGCCCCTAGGTGCTGCGCTGCTCGGCGACGCCTCGCGGTGGACCGGCCCCGCCCGAAGCGTCGGGTACCGCTGGTTCACCGACCCCTCCACGCGGCAGCTGCACGACCCCCGCGAGCACGATTTCCTGTCCCGCCTCTACACCTCCCACCTGCGGCGGGTGGTGGCTCTGCGCGGGCCCAACTCCCGCGCAGCACGGATGGCCGACGTCCTCGTGCAGCGCAGCGAGGAGTTCCGCCTCCTGTGGTCCACCCACGAGATCGGACTACAGCCCGAGGACACCAAGACCTTCCTCCACCCTCAAGTGGGCGCCATCCGGCTCAACTGCCAGCGGCTGCTGGACCCCCAGCAGTCACACCTGCTGATGGTCTACACCGCACAGCCCGGCACCGAGAGCCACGACAAGCTCGAGATGCTCGCCGTCATCGGCATCCAGCAGATGCTTGCCCCGTGACGGAACGGCCGGGCGGTCAGGCGTCCATCCGTGGTCCGGTGGACGGCGAGGCGCTTCGCCGGGGCGGACCACGCCGGCGGACCGGGGGGCCGGCCGGCGGTCCGATGAGCCTTGGTCATGCAGGACCCGTCGATGACGATGTGCAGGCGGCCATCAGCGATGGCTCAGCCGGGACGAGAGCAGCACTGCCCCACCCTCGCAGTTGGCCAAGCTCTACGGCGACGAGCCCTTCAGCCCCCACCAACCGGACTAGTTGACCGGACGACGATCGGCTACGGAACGAGCAGCTGCGGTCACCGTGGCCATGAGAGGCGGGGCATGGCGGCTGCGACGGCCACTGCGGGGTCGGGGTGGTGCGGTGGTGAGGACGTGATGCGGTCGCCGGCGTGGGGGCCGTCGGTGATGCGGGCGCCGTGCAGGCGGGCGGCGACGGCGGTGGCGGCGTCACCGACGAGGTGGTTGATGCCCGTGCTGGCGGGCTGGCCGAGGCGGGTGTCGTCGCGGACGAGGCCGGCCAGGTCGTGGACCGTGTCGGTGCGGGGGGCGCTGAGGCGCACGCCGAGGTCGTCGTAGAGGGCTGAGTGCACCAGCCGGTCGCCGGAATCGCCGTCGCCGGCGTCGAGGGTGACGAGGACGTCGCCGATGACGGCGCCGCGGGCGAGGACGTCGAGGGCGTCGACGCCCACCACGGGTACCCCGGGGAGCAGGCCGGCGAGGAGGTCTTCGACGTCGTTACCGGGGCAGGGGCGGCGGATGGCGACGGCTGCGGCGATGTCGTGGCTGTCCTGGTGGCGTCCGGGGACGGCCAGGGCCAGGTCGAGGAGGCCTCGGAGGTCACCCGGTGTCGTGGGCACCGGTGTGGTGGTGGTCCGGGTGAAGGTGGTGTGGGTGCGCTCGGGTGGGTCGTAGCTCGCCTCGTAGCTCACGACGGCGGCGAAGTCGCCGGTGGGTAACGGTTGCCCAGTCGCTGCTGCGTAGACGTGGGCGGGGTGCTGCTGCTCGACGAGCGAGACCCGGCAGGTGCGGGGGCCGATCTCGACCGTCAGGACGGTGCGCCACTGATCCACGGCCCCAGTCTCGACCCGGGGCTGCTGTCTCGGTCGGTGCAGATGGCCATGCCCATCGAGGGGCCCAACGGTGAGACCGACATCCGTCCTGGTTAACGATCGTCAGCGGGACGCTCTCGGGGACCTGGAGCCGTTGTCAGGGGTGCGTGGCGGCGGGGCGGGCGGTGCGGACGGGGCGGTTGCCGAGGGCGGCTAGGCCGGTGGCCGTCAGGAGGGCCCCGCCGAGCAGGAAGGGTGCGGTGGAGTCGAGGAGGTCGACGACGACGCCGGTGGCTGCGTAGGCCAGGGGTGCGCCGCCGAGGCTGGCGAGGCTGGCGATGGACATGACCCTGCCGACCTGGGTGGGGTTGGCCGCGGCGAGGGTCAGACCGCCGAAGATTGGTCCGATGATGCCGGAGCAGAGCCCGAGCAGGGCTGCGGCTGCGGTCGCGCGGGGCAGGTCGGGGGCTGCGGCGATGCCGGCCAGGGCGATGCCGGACACGGGTAGGCAGGTGATGCCGACGAGCCCGGGGCGGCGTGGGGTGCCGGTCGCGGTCAGGGTGATCGAGGCGGTGGCTGCGGCAGCGCCCCACCCGCCGAGGACCCAGCCGACGCCTTGAGGTCCCCACCCGGAGTCGGCGGCCAGCAGGGGAAGGCCGACGTTGACCGCGCCGGTGAAGCCGAGCTCTGCGACGGCGGTGAGCACCAGCAGGGGCAGCAGGAGCTGGTGGCTGCGGACGTAGGCCAGGCCGTCGCGGACCTCGGCCAGCAGGGTCGTGTCTGCGGGCGGGGGCGGGGTGGTCGTCGCGCCGGCGGTCGGGGCCGTGGGGGTGTGTGTGCGGGTGCGGGTGGCGGTGAGTGCGGCGACGGAGACGGCGAACAGGCCCGCGCAGACGCCGTAGACGACCGGGAGTGCCTGGGTGGCGATTAGCCACCCGGCGGCTGGGGCGCCGGCGACGGCGGTGGCGCGGTGGACGACCTGTCGCATCGCGGTGACGCGGGACAGCTCTCTCGGGTCGACCAGGGTGGTGGGCATCGCGCCGACGGCGGGGATGAAGACGGCGTCGACGATCCCGAAGACCACCGCCAGGGCGACCAGGACGGCCGCCGACGGTTGCTCGAGGACGAGCAGGGCTGCGACGGCGAGCATGACCGCGGTGCGGGCGAGGTCGCTGAGCAGCGCGGCCTTGCGGGGGCCGGCGCGGTCGGCCAGGGCGCCGCCGAAGAGCATGAGCAGGGCGCGGGGCATGGCGCCGGCGGCCACGACCAGCCCGGCGACCGAGGGGCTGGCGACCTGGGTGGCGGTCCAGGCCAGGGCGACGAAGAAGATCGAGTCGCCGAGCAGGCTGAAGAACAGGCCCGCGCACCACCGCAGGACGTTGAGGTCGCGGTAGGCGACCACCGTCGGCGGTCGCGGAGGTGTGGTGGTCATGGCCGGAACGGAAAGGCGTGCAAGAAGAGGAAGACGTGCTCGCGACCGCCGCGCGCGGCCTCCTCGGCGCTGCCGCCGCCGGCCTCGACGTCACCGTCAGGGTCACCGTCTGGGCCGGGTGCGGGCGGCCCGTCGGTGCTGGCCTCGGGGCTGCGGGTGCGCCAGCGGCTGATGACGGCCTGGAGCTCTTCCTGCATGGCGGTCAGCTCAGCCGGCGTCAGCTGCAGCATGGTGTCTGAGGACACCGCTGCCCCTGTCCAGTCCGGCCCCCATGACGGCTGCTCGTCGCGCCAGGCCTCGAGCCGCTCGAGCTGGTTGGCCAACGCGGTGCGCTGCAGCGCCAACGCCGCCGCGCGGGCCTCGGGCACGTCAGCGACCTCGGGCAAGGAGAAGCGGAACCCGTCGGTCGACGGGCGCCACCACCGCTCCCGCCGGTCGTGAGCCAGCTCAGGGGCTTCCTCGACGAAGCCGTGCTCGCGCAGCTGTCTCAGGTGGTAGCTGACCAGTGCCGGGGACTCACCGACCGACTCCGCCAACCGCGACGCCGTCGCGGCATCCAGCGCCTGCAGGGCGTAGTACAGCCGGACCCGCAGCGGGTGGGCCATCGCCCGTAGGTCCCGGACGTCGTCGAGCCGGCGGTTGGGCTGTCGCGGTGTCACCTGCAGCAACGTAGGTCCGAAGCACTACTTTCGCAAAGGGCCTTTCGGATGTGTCCGCTAGCCGATCGTCAGCGGGACGCTGCACGGCCCGCGCGACGCGCCGTCAGGGCGATGGAGGCTCCCGCCGCAAGGACGGCGTCCAGCAGCCACTGGAGCTCGTCGTAAATGTTGCCGACCGTGCCGTTCTCGTCGGCAGCTACTCCTGAGCGGTAGCCCGCTTCGAGCCAGACGACGAGAAGGCACAGAGCAGCAGCCCAGGCGGCGACCGCGGGGACGGGCCACTGACGGTGTTGCCACATGACATGGGCGGGCGCGACGACGACAAGCAGCGCGGAAAGGGGCAGGACCGCCAGCTGCGGCAGCAGGAGCACTGTCATGACGCCAGCATGCCGACGCGCGCGGCGCCTCGTGGTCGATCCGCCGGGACGCTGACCGGATGGCGATCGTCAGCGGGACGCTGACCGGACGACGACCCCCTGTGACACGGCCGCGGGGGAGTGGCGGCCAGGTGCTCGAGCCGCCGTCACGTCGCCGCCAGGGGGTCGCCTGCTGGGACGCCCTTCGCCCGGACCGGCAGGGCTCGACCGCCGCCTCAGGCCAGGCCCGCCCGATAAGGCCAAGCGCATTGACATGCGATGGAGTGAGCGTTTGGCGTTGGTCGGCGGCCCAGCAGACCGCCATGTCAGGGTCGGCGGCATGGGTCACGCTCACCTCATCGACGCCCACGACTTCGTCACGATCATGGACTATGGGCAGTTCAACCTGTGGACCGACGCCTGGGACCCCCAAGACCTCGACACCCTGGCGCTCGTGATGAAAGCCCAACAGGGCGAAAACATCGCCCAAGAGCGTCACTGCCTGCTCATCATCTGCCCGCACCAGGCCAACTTTGAGATGCCTCTTCGATTTGAACGCTGGAGCGCGGCGCCTGATGAGGATCTGTCGCAATGGCAAGAGGCATACGAAGCTCACCTGAGCGTGGGCGACTTCGACGTCTACTACAACACTCCGACCTTCGACGACGAGGGCGTCAGCCTGCCCGTCCCACCGGGTGAGTACCACGCGTTGATCACCGGCCGGGGCTTTGTCGCCCATGGCTGGCCAGGCAGCACCACCCCCGGAGATGAGTGGCGGATCAGGCTATGGCCGTCGGCGGGGCCCATTGCGCCGCGACGACTGCTTGCCTGGAAGAGCTGACCGACAGTGGGACGCTGACCGGCCGGCGATCGTCATGCGGGACGGTGTCCCGCCATACTCGCGTCCGTGGACAGAAGCAGGGTGCCTCCCGTCCATCACCCCTACTACCGGGCACAGGGGATGCCCCGATGGGCGCTGCTCGGTGGCTTCGCACTCCTCGCAGTCGCCGGCATCGCCGGGCTTGTCGCCTCGACCGCCGACCCGGCAAGTGGCGCGACCACGGCGCCGGAGCGTGGTTTTTCGTGGCCTACTTCGCCATCTTGCTGTTCAACGGCGTCATTTTTCTTGTAGTTGCGGCCCTCGAACTCGCACTCGTGGGCGACGAGCTCATCTGGCAGGCTCCAGTGCGTGGCGGCAGTATTCGCACCGACGACCTAAGGTTTGTGAGGCCTTTCGGCCCCTTTGGTGTTCTTGCAGTCGTTGGCACAGCAAGTGGACCGCGCGCCTTGGTCTGGGCGACGGCGGGCTTCGCGGACTTCATGGAAGCTGTCGTCGCCGCCGCTCCGCACGTGAAGGTGCGGCACGGCAGCTACCAGCGCACGGGAGACTGGCTGGCCGGTCGACCTCGGCGATAGAGGGGGTACCAGTCCTTTGCCGACGACCAGCGATCCGCCTCAGCCAGACAAGAGTGAGCGGGACGCTGACCGGACGACGATCGTCAGCGGGACGCTGACCGGACGACGATGGTCAGCGGGACGGCCGGGTGCTGACCAACTGCTGTGGCCAGCTGGTCAGCCGGTGCTTGACCAGGTGTTGGTCTGGACGTCAGCGATGGCGCCCACCTCGGCAGCGAGGCGCTGCGCAAGCCTGTCGAGCTCAGCCTGGCGGGCCGCGGCTTGGGAGTGGGGACGGTCGGCCCCTGGCTCTGGGCTCTCCGTCTCCCATCGGCGCTGCCAGTTCGTGAGGTCCTCGACGAGGTCGGCGGGGAGGCCGGGGAAGTGCGCCGGGGACAGCAGCGCCTGCCGGCCCGTGCCCCGTCGACCCCACACCGGCCATTCAGCGCCGTGATCGGGGAAGACCCGGACCAGTAGGCGCTCGTCCTCGTCGTTCTGCCTCATGCGTCGACGCGACGACCGCGACGTGCTGGTTGAACCGTGCTTGGCGCCCGTGCCCCCGGGTGTACTGACGCGCGCAGCCATCACGGCGTCAGGCAGGAATAGACCGGTCGTCCGTCGACCGTTGCGGTCGCGGACCACTCGACAGCGCCGTCGAGCCCTGGAGTGACCTTCGGGTCCAGTGAGACCGCGATCTGCCCGTCGGCGACGGTGACGGCTTCCCCCTCGATGTCGGCGCCGGTCAGGTACTGGATCTGCCCGGTGTTGACGTCGACGATGAAAGCCGTCACGCCTTCGGGGGTCGAGGTCGCACCGACCTCGAACGCTGCCTCGCCTTCGGCGGCGGTGGCCAGCAGGTACCAACCCAGCTCGGCGTCGCCGCCCGCCTCGGCGGCGCCTGACCAAGACACGCCCGTCAGCCCGTCGTCGTTCTTGGTGAGGGCCACCTCGACCAGGTCCGCGTCACCGGCGTCTCCGATGACGCAGCGGGAGGTGCCCGCCCGGGACTGCTCCACCACCTCGAGGCCGGCCAGGCTCGCCACGGGCAGCGGGGTCGCCGTCGGTCGGGGCACCACGTCCGGGGCGCCGTCCGAGCAGCCGGTCCCTGCCGCCAGCAGCAGGACCATGACTGCCGCTATCCCCGTGGGTCTCATGCCTAGAACGTATGCCGCGAATCGGGCGCCCAGATGCTGGTGTAGTGCTCTAGTGACGACCAGGGCTCGCTGGTTGGGTGCGGACGTCAACGGGTGCGGTGGCGTCCGAGTCGGAGGCCGACGGCCAGGGCGGTCAGGACGAGACCGGTGACGGCGGCGGCAAGACCGAGCAGGTGACGTCCGCTGAGCACCAGGGGCAGCGCCGGGCTGGTGTAGACGTCTTCGGACAGCGGTGCGTACGCGAACCAGCCGAAGCCCTGCGCCGGCGCTGTCGCCGTGATGACGACGCCGAGGACGACGAGGAGCGCGCCGGTGACGCCCAGCGCGCGGGGGAGGTGGCGCATGCGGCGAGCCTGGCAGCCTCCGAGTGCCGCGGCCGTGGACCGTCAGTCGCTCGTGCTGCTGGGGGTGGTCGTGAGCTCGCTGGTCGGTTCGGGGGTGGGCTCCGGCGTCGGCTCGGGGGTGGGCTCGAGCTCGGGCGCCACGGTGCGTGTGGCGGTGATGGTCGAGGTGCGGCAGGAGAAGGACAGGCTGCTGCCCTCGCTGACCTCGCCGGAGCCGACGAGCTCGTCGTTGACGTAGGCCTCGACCGGTCCGGGAGGCGCCTGGATGCCGGCCGAGCCGCCGCCGGCGGACCCCAGGACAACGGTGCCGACGACCTCGTCGTCCTGACGGACCTCGACCACAGCCGGGGTGGGTGTGCTCGGGTCGACGCAGACCTCGACGTTCGTGGTGGGGGGCGCCGAAGAGTCGCCGCCGCTGCAGCCGGCCAGCAGCAGGGCGGCGCCGACCGGCCACGTGCTCCACCGTCGTGCTCGGGACCGAGGCATGGCTGATCTCATCACCTCAGACGTGAGCGCCGGTGGCTCTGTCTGCGGCGACGTCGGCGAGGGGCGGTGGGCGAACATGCCGCAGGCCGTGGCAGGCCCTTGACCAGCACGTACCAGCCATCATCTGGTGGTATTGGTGCTAACGGTTCTAATGGCGCTAACGGTGGCGCCGCGGCCGTCCGACCCGGCCGCTCGGCGTCTCCGCCGGGTGTGAGCGCCCTATGGGGCTGCGTCCACCGACGGCCCATGGCCGTCGACGACACTCTGAGTGTCTAGCCGATAATTTAGATTATTACGCCTGGGCTGCTGGGAGGCCTATCGGCTTATGGGTGGCGTAGCGAGGCCCCTCCCCTAAGGAGCCGGGCGAGCCGGGGGTGGGTGTGTCGATGCGGGAGCTCGCTGCGGTCGGGCACCTTGGCGGCGCGTTCGTCGGCGGCCAAGGCGTCGAGGCGGGCGACGGGCTCGAGGAGGACCTGCCGGTAGGCGTCGGCGTCGAAGATGAAAGTTCCGGCGGCGGACAGGTCGAGGTCGTCGGCGGGCTCGTAGCCGTTCTCGTGGCGCAGGCCGGACCAGGTGACCCGCCCGGGCTCGGTGTGGTCGACGTGGACGGTGAC
>Ga0325400_1003267_pt1 | contig 14585 bp, 3 predicted proteins | sample PopdelMetagenome_2_FD_205662 | JGI IMG/M metagenome (GOLD analysis project Ga0325400, IMG submission 205662) | Populus deltoides microbial communities from Bellville, Georgia, United States - Xylem-PdKOR-R1 | ecosystem: Host-associated > Plants > Phyllosphere > Stem > Wood/Secondary xylem... | reverse complement strand
ATTACTGGTTCAAGTGTTCTCTTTTTGGTTCTCTTGGGTCCTTGGAGTTTCGTAATGCCTCTTCTTTTCGCTTAAAAACAAATTAGTCTGTATGAATGGCTGCAAACACCATATGATGTCAGCAATTTGTGCTCCAGGAAGGTTGGATGGAGTTGTTTTTTAAAATGTTTTTTATTTGGAAATATTTTAAAATAATATTTTTAATTTTTTTTTAATATATCAAAATCATATAAAAACATAAAAAAATATTAATATAAAATAATAAAAATTTAATTAATAGGTGCAAGTTTAATTTCCAATACCTTTGGTTCTTAGATACAAGGTTATCTCTAGGTCAAGGTTTATCTATCACAAATTTGATTTTTAGTTTTTCAAGGTTGTGTGAATCTTACTTGTAAGTTTCTAGATTTTTTTATTCATGGGTTTTATATCAATTTCTCGATGGAGAATTAGACAAAGAGATCTATATGGATCAACCAATTTATTTTATAGGAGAAGGACAATAGCGTAAAGTATTTTTCCTTAATCGTTCTATCTATGGCCTGAAATAATCTTCTAGGCAGTGGTATCATTTGTCTCACTAAGACATTATTTTGATTAGTTTTGTCATGACAGAGGAAGATCGTGTATCTAAAAAAGGTTAAGAAAAAGGTTTTTATCCTTTCTTCATATGGACGATATTTTACTAGTTGGAAATGACTTGGAGTTAATTGGTTGTCCTCTATATTTAAGATGAAGGATATGAGTCAAGCAGTGAAATGAAAATCAAATTGATTGATCCATATAGATCTCTTCGTCTAATTCTCCATCGAGAAATTGATATAAAACCCATGAATAAAAAGATCTAGAAACTTACAAGTAAGATTCACACAACCTTGAAAAACTAAAAATCAAGTTTGTGATAGATAAACCTTGACCTAGAGATAATCTTGTATCTAAGAACCAAAGGTATTGGAAATTAAACTTACAAGTAATTTTTTTTTAATATATCAAAATCATATAAAAACATAAAAAAATATTAATATAAAATAATAAAAATTTAATTTTTTTAAAAATAGTTTAGAATATAAAAATAAACACGTCTGTCTCCAATTCATGGTTTCTGAGTGGAAGCGTCCGCACAATGTCATGCTACCTGCACCTTATCCAAGGCAAAGACAAGCGCGGGGAGATGGAAAAAATCGTGGGTGGGCTGGCCTCAAATTAAAATATATATATATATATATATATATATATATATATATATATATATAGAGAGAGAGAGAGAGAGAGAGAGAGGGGGGGGGGGGGGTACATTCATACACTATGAATTGCTAGAGTTGTATAAAAAACTATTGCACTGGGTCTCGAGGATATAACTTATTATTTTTTTAAGAATTTATTGGTCATGATTGATTGGGGATATTTTGATTTTTATATTTTTTTAGCACGATGTAATTATTCAATTATTTTTAGAAGCAATTTTCAATTAACCGTAGGTGTAAGAGTGTTTTTGTATTTTAACTTTTTCCAGCGTAATAAAGTTACTAAAATATCCTCAAATTACAAATTCCTTTAGCTAACATACATGGACATTTTTGTTTTTTCAACATTTTTTTTTATCTATGAAGTTCTAAGAGATGCTTTGGTAATTATTATTATTATTATTATTATTATCTTCAAAATTTATTTTATTTTTTAATTTCATCATTTATTATTTTATTTTATTTATTTTTTTATACTAGATTTGATCTTTATTATTTTAATTGTTTTTTTTATTTTTATTTTTTTAGTTTACCATGATTGAGAATTTTACTTTATGATTTTTTATAGGGTTACCTAGTCTTATGACCTGAGTTATGAGTTTAAAAAATTAGCTCAATTTGGGTTTTGTCATTTTTTGGGTTTTTTTTTCTTTTTGAAATTGATTTATTTAAAATTTTATTTTTTAACATGAAACGATTCAGCTTCAGCCTTGTGAATCTTGTTACTTTCCTTTCTATAAGGTTATCTTAATCTTATATCCGAAATCATGTGTAAGTTAAGTTAACCCGAGTTGACTCGAGGTTTTTTCCCAATATTTTTCTTAATTGATTGTTTTTAGTTTTCCTTTTCATTATTTTATTTGTTTGAGAGTTGACTTCCATTGTTTTATTTAATTTCTTCTATATGAAGTTATTCTAACCTTGTAACTGACAACAAGTTTGACATGCTAACTATATTCAAGTGTTTTTTATTTTTTTTAATTTGTACTTATGTTTAATTTATTGGTGATTAAGTTACAGAATTTATCTCTCATTTTTGAATTGTAACATTGTTATTTATTTTTTGCTTTGTTATTAAATAAAATTATTTAGATTTTTTAAAAATATTTAAAGTATATCTTTCAATAATATTAACAAACCTTATTTTTTTTATGAGTCATTCTTGTTTTTTTATATAATTATATAATTAAATTAACAATTAAATTTATTGAAACTAATGGAATCAATTTCGTAACAGAATCCCATAAATTTTTCGTACTCTTTAAAAAAAAAAAACTATCATCACATTAGTAGCATTAGTAGAATATTTCTGACAGATAAATGACCAGTCTATATAGTATGTGTTTTTGTTTATATTAAGTCTATGCTTTAGAACTTATATATTTCTGAAGCTGGGAATGTATTTTGATTTACCATCTTAATACCCGAAGCTTTCATGCTGCCCCATGGCCTTACTTTCCAGTCAACAAGGTTCCCAAGAAGCTACACTACTGGAGAAGAAATCAATGCCTGTTTTGCATCACACACCTGGTCCAGAACTGTTATTCCTGGCTAGCAAGTTCGTCAAATTATATAATTTTTGTCCATAGACATAGGCAAGTTCTAGAATTAACTAGGTTTTTTTTTTTTTTTCTCCTGCGCTACGTTTGTATTATTTTTTTATAACCTTATAAAAACATAAAAATGTTAGAATGAAAATAATTTGATGTATAATTGACGAAACCTTTTAAAATATTGCGGCAGTAGCATACTTAGATAACATATTTTTAAAAAAGTATTAAGATGTTGACAGCCCGGATTGACCCATGCCTATCTAACCTGTAATTTAGGATATGAGCCCGTGATAATTTCATGGAATCAAAATCAAATAGATTAGAAAACTCAATTCTAATTAACAAAATATTCAAGGTCTAAAATAAAAAAAAGTTCAATTAAAAAAAACCCAAAAAAATAATCTAGCAAACCTAGATTAGCAGCCCGTGCTATACAGTGACCCGGATTGAATTGGTTCTAGCATAAAAAAGGATGCTCAGGTGATATTAGTATATTCAAAGAAGAAAAGAAAATTTGAGACTCGAGTTATTGATCTGACTAGATCAATTAAGTTGAGTTAATTCAATAATACAATTAAAAAAAAAAGCAAAGAACGAGAAATATAAAGACTCGAGATAACCTAAGTTATTTTTAAAATTAGTAAAAAGTCCTACAGAAAGCCAAAAAAATTTATGGATCTCAATCTTCAAATAAATCAAATGTTGAAAGATAAAATTGAAAAAAAAAACACGAGTTTAAAAAAAAATGAATTTTTGCCTTACGCTATGCCGCGGGCTAGATATTTTTGTTTAATCTTGGAAAAAATGAAGATGGTGACATATTGGACACTCTTGTTTTTTCATATTGAACAATCAATTTAATTTAATTCAAGAAAAAAATATTTAAAACGAAGATAAATCTAACAAATAACAACAAATAAAAATAATTAGGATAACCCGGGTAATTTTTAAAATCAACGAGAAATCCTATATAAGGAAAAATAAATAAATAAATAAATTATGAAGTCCAATATCCAATCAAATCAAATGCTTAATGAAGAAACTGAAAAATATGAGTTTTAAAATAAATAAATAAATAAATAAACTAGGGTGAATCTCCTATGTATGAGTTAAACTTTTAAATTCACAACTTCTTAAATCCTAGACCCGGGATCAATCAAGAAACTCAATTAATATTGAAAGATGAAATTAAAAAAAATTAATTGAAAAAAACCTGGCAAGACAAAATAAATAGCAATAAAAAAAATGAGGATAAAATTTGATATGTTAATATAATACATGAGGATGAAATCATAAAAAAATCAATTTTAAAAATCATCCTAAATAAAATAAATAGAGATCAAAAGAATTGAGACCAAATTTAAAATTAAAAAAATAATGGAGGAAAAAATTAAAAAACAAATTCAATTCTATAAATTGATTGAAATAAACAAAAATAACAATTAAAAGAATATGGATTAAATCTTAAGAACCAAACAAACTAAAAGGATGATGTTAAATGTTGCAAGGCTAGGCATGAAATCCAAGAAAGAGAAAGAAAAAAAAAGAAAAAAAAGAGAAAGTTAATCGCCATCATATCATAGGTCATATAGTAACACGCACCTTTTATAAAAGTTTTAACCACCGTGTGGAATTAGATAACAAAAAAAAAAAAAACTTGTTTTCTACATGCATGATCCATCATATGAGCTGTTCAAAGATGATAAGGTGACGTACTTGTTGGCACATTCGTTCCATGAATGTGTCAACAACTATACTTTTTTTAATTAGATTATTGAATCACCCTTTGACCATATAATTATTGTAAAAAAAACCCAATGTGAAATAACTAATATACCCTAAAGTCAAAGCCTAAGAATTTCTTCCATGGTAAGAGAGAAATCACTCCATGCATGGTAAAAGAAATTATCAAGGGTAACCCAAATGTTAATTTTTTTTTCTTTGAAAAATAATAAAGTAATCTAATTGTTTAAAAATGATAAAAAAACTAAAATACCCGAAATAATTCAAAAATGAACCATATAAAAAGATTCTTTTACCTTCAAGAGTAGCTCTTTGGTTTTTTCAGTGAAGAGAAAAAATATTAATTTACTATTATAATTCATAGAAAACAGAACCAAGTGTACAATACTTTGCTCACACCAAATAGTTTGTGTTACGCTGTTTATTTTGCCGGCAGGTAATGAACTGACTATACCTCTTTTCTGTTTTATTTAGGCATGAAAAGTACAAGCAAAAGGAAAATCACTTTAATCAAATATCATTTGCCCACAGAAGCATTCCCAACCCAACAACCATTGTATGGAGCCTGAAAGTGAAACTGACGGAGGAATTCGTAGGAATAACTACCTCTTTGTCCCAACTCCAAAAATATGCATGCATTTCCAAGGTCTTCTATGAAAAAACTACTGATAAAAAATCAAAAAGCTTTTTATATATATAATTAAATAAATTGAAAATTATTCATGCCAATAAATATATGAAAAATGTATTAATGATAAGTAAAGAGTAAACTTGAAAAATCAAGAGATAAATATATATTAAGATATTTAATTTCATAACACAGGCTATATAAACAGTTGTGTTTGGTAATTTTTTATTTAATCAAACAATTATCCGTACCAATAAAACGTTAAAAAAATCGTTAACGATAACTAAATACTATACTTGAAAAATAAAATGACAGATATAGATTAAGATATTTGATCTTATAACAGGAGCCAAGCATCTAATAAGTTTCTTTTTAGAATAAATTCTTTATTTAATCAAATAATAATAGAATTGGCCCACGCTACGCCACACGTCAAAACAATTTTTTTTAATACAAAAAAATATCTAGGCATCACTAACATGTTTTCAAAAAAAAAAATTTAGTTATGAATTCAAAATCAAATGCATACCGGGTGATATTTTATTAAATATTAAGATGGAAATATGTTGAATTTAACTAGGTTAACATGCGAAACTCGCAGGAATAATCTTGCAAATTTTTTTTTAAAAAAGCTTAATTTCCAATTAACTCAAAGTTGAACGATAAAATTGGTACAAAGCAAAACTTAATTAAAAGAAAACCAAGTGAACTCAAGTCAACTAACCAAACTCATGACATAGGTCATATATATTATCAGATTTAATAAAATTTTGTATCCAAAAAATTATTTCTCATTTAATTATATGACAATAAAACATATAAGAGTTTTTTGTATTAAATATTTTTTAAAAGGAAATAAAAACCAGAACAAACACGTGAGATTGAGATAGCTAAAGTAGATCATTGAAAAAAAATGGTAAAATTGTATTTTTTTTAGTTTTAAGTTAAATAAAAAATAGATAATTAATAACAAAGGGTGAAATTGTATTTTTTAAATTGAGATAAAAAAAGCACTGAACAACGAAAAAGAAAAAAAATAGCCAGATGATGTGACTTAACCTGTCAAACCTGCGATTCAGATTATAAACTTAAAAAAGTTCAATAAAGTTTTTTCTTCAATTTATATTTAATCTAATTATAAAATAGAAAACATTTGAAAAAACACAAAAAAAAAAACCCCAAACATGTCGGTCTATAGCCTAACATGCTCGAATATTTGAAAGGAAAACCCAAGTGTCTGGGCCTCCAAGGCCAGGCTTGCATGCTTTGGTTGGTTTTAGTTTTAAAGGAGTGGATGAAATTTTGAGAAAAGAAGAAGAAGAAGCAAATACATGCTAAGGCAGACAACATGTTGCTTGCTAGCTCAAATTTTGATAATTACTGTGGTGACCGAAAAATTAGGGCAGTGAGTTTTTTTCTTTAAAATCAATTTTTAAGCCATTTTAACCCAAAACTACCTTATCAAGACCTTTAGAATATCTATAAAACAATTTATTAACAAAAAAAAACTGTTTAAAAACTCGAAATTAAATTGAGTTATATTTGTCTTTCTTGACTTAGATATGTTGCTTTAGGCAACATTGAGACTCCAAACAACGAAATTCAAACTTCATTCAAAGACCAATCATTTTGGTAGTTAGAGTTTGTATGAACAATGACTTTTCCTCTCAACACTTGAATCTGAACATATTTGTCTTTCTTTTATTAAATTAAGGACTAAAAAATTATAAAATAATTTTTTTACCAAAATTGAATTGCACAAAAACCTAGGAAATAAAAGGGTATAATTTGAAAAGATGAAGGACCAAATTGAGTTTTTTGCAAGAACTTTGAACCCACAACCCTTTTTGATGTCTTTTCCACATTGATCTCCATTCTTTCAATCTTGACCTTGGTAAATATATTTGAATTAATTGTCCTTTAACTTGGCCACAAAAGAATGTAATCACCTAATAAAAAGTTTAAGGACCAAAATAAAAAAATTAGAAAACTTTTCAATAGTAAGTCCACAGTTAAATACCGAATGTTTTAGTATTTTCCCATATATTTTAGTGTTTTCTATAATTATTTATGATCAAAGCCTCTACAAAATCAAGCAATGTCACATCTGACGACAATTGCAAATTCAACAACACCACCACAATTGCTAGGAGAATTGATAATATCATGGTCAGTCCTTTTCCATTACTGTTGCTTGTGCACTCTTCCCCATTGAAGAACACTTTTGTAGGAAACCTATATCCAGCAGCAATATTTACTCCAGCTATACTTTTCTTAATGGTTGTTATTTTTGTGTTTTAAAAATATTTTTTTAAAAAATAATTTTTTTATTTACTTAAAATTAATAATTTTTTGGTGTTTTCAGATCATTTTGATTTGCTGATGTCAAAAATAATTTTTAAAAAATAAAAAATATTATTTCAATATATTTTCGAGCAAAAAACATTTGAAAAAAATAACCGTAACCATACTTTTAAATACCTTATTAGTAAATGAGATCACAACTTGTTGTTTCCTAAGAGCCCTAGGATCCCTTTATGGGTTGGCTCAGGAAAGTTGAGTATCACCCCCCATTTTTATACACAAAATGTTAGAGTTTAAAAAAAAGGATCATCATGCTTATATTTCAAATGTACTTTTTCTATATTGTACATGAAGTGTTTGATGAAATACAAAGTTTTAGTTTTAGTTGTTTTTAATTTTTAACAAAAATATAATATTATTTTGATGAAAAAGTTATAATATTAATATTTCAAAGGCTTTTTAGTTATTAAAATAAATATAATAACAAACTTGTAAATAATTAATTTTTTATTTTTTTTTAGGTGCAAGAGGTTAAGGATGTAAACTTTTATTTAATACGTAAACTCCAAGATATAAAGTATAATTTTTCAATGTATAAAGGAAAAGTGAACACATGATGACACTATAGAAGGATTTTTGTTATTGTTGTAATTCTCCCTTTCTAATCGAGACCTCATTCCTTTCATTATAAATTTTTTGGTCTTTTTATAAATTGATTTTTTTTTTCAATTTTATTTTTTGGTAGGGTTGGTTGGGAATTGGACTTCATGTTTTTCCTCGATTGGGTGATCTCTGTTTCATGACCCAAATTGTAGATTTAAAAACTTTACCTAAATTAACATCATTATTTTTTTTATTAGAGTTTATTTTTTAAAACTATTTTTCACTTAATTTTCATCCTTCCAAGTCTTTTTTAAAATCAGGTTTCATGATTTTCTTTGATTTCCTTTCTATTCAGCTATCTCGATTTCATCATTAGGATCGCAGGTTTATTAGGGCAGTCGAATTGATTTTAGTTCTTTTCTAGGTTATTGTTTTTTTAATTTAATAATTTTTCAGTTTTGTTCTTCAACATTGAGTTGCTTTAGAAATGAAAACCGTTATTTTTCCTAGTTTGCCTTGTATTAGTTTATCTCATTTGCATAATCCAGGTCACAGGGTTTAATAGGGTTGCTCGGTTTGCTTGTACTTCTTTTTTTAGTGATTTTTTAAAATCAAATTTCTTTCAATTTCATGCTTCTGCATCAAATATTTTAGGAATTTTGCCTCATCATTTTTCTTATTTGCTTTCTCTAAGCTTATTCTGATCTAATGAAACATGATGCAGATTTTGCATGCTCGGTCAAGTCTATTTGGGTCGTCTTTTTCTTCTGCTTTTTTTCCAATTTTTATATTCTGTATTGGGTTAGGTTTTAACTAAGCTCCATCGTTTTTCTCCTTTTTGTTGATGATTTTTTTTCTTTAGGTTCTCATGAGTTTTCCTTAATTGGTCCATTCAATATCGTTGCATTTGACCAATAGACAAATAGTCAATTGCTTTTTCTTGAAAGAATCAGGGAATGATTTTGTACAGTCAAGGTAAAGATCACTTTTTTTTTTTTCACTCAATTTTTTTTTAATTTGATCTTTTCACATTAACTTTATTTGGTATCAACATTGTTTTTTTGTTGCATGAATATAGGGATCCCGCGATGTTAGTTGACACACGATTAAAATTCAGTTTTAAAAAATAAAGTTCAATTTTATTGATTTAAAACAATTAAAGCTTGAGGGACCAAATTTAAAATTGAAAACAATTATAGGGATTGGGGTCAACATGCAGTGGAAAAAAGGCTAGTATATGCATTGCATGCACCAACATGTGAAGAAAGCCAACATGATTTGGTGTTGCAAGTGTCTTCCTCCGGTGTTGTAACACTGCCTTCTTTGGTGGCAATGGAAAAGTCTGAAGGAGGTCATCTTGGTGGTGCAACATGTTTTTTTTTTAATAGAGGTGTGTGGAGGATCTATTTTGTTTTTTTGTTTTTTCCTTCTCCCATCTCTTTTATTTCTAAAAAATAATAGGGGTATTGTCATTTTAATTTTATGTCAAATTTGTTCCTCATTCATTTGATTGTTATTTATTTTTTTATGTACTTTTTTAAATGTTTTTTTTCAATTTCATATTAATTTTTTTGTTTTAATTTAATCTTTTAATATTTAGTTGGTTGGGGATTGAGCTTCATATTTTTTTTTATATGGGGTTATCTCAGTTATATGATTAGGTCTATAAGTTTGGCAAGCTGCTCATGTTTTTTTCATCTTTTTTTTTTTACTTAAATTGGATTTCTTTTTTTAGTTTCACCCTTTAACATTGGGTTGGTTTGAAATGTGAGATTCATAGTTATTTTCAAATTTCTTTTTACAGAGTTATCCTAGTCATACGACTTGAGTCATGAGTTTGAAGAGTGAGCTCAGGTTGACTCTGGTAATTTCTTTCGATATTTTTTTAAATTCATTTTATTTTTAATTTTGGCTTTCAACATTTAGTTGACCAAAATATGGGTTTTGAGATTTTGTTTACGTGCTGCTATTAAGTTATTCAAATCTCGTAACATGAGTCTTGGGTTTTCCGGGCTAATCTGGTTTGACTCGTTTTTTTAAAATTGTTTCTTCTTTTTTATTTTTATTTTGTCCTTTAACAATTAGTTGGTTAAGAGCTGTGCTTCATAATTTCTTTTTCAATTTGCTTTCGATGGGATAATCTTATTCTCATGATTAACTCCCAAGTTTAGTTGGTTTAGAATTGAGCTTCGTGATTTTGTCAATTTTCTTTCTATTAAGTTATATCGGTATCAAGACCCGAGTTGCGAGTTTGCTAGGTTGACTTAATTTTTTTTTAATTATTTCTTTTATAATTTTATCCTTCAATGATGAGTTTGTTAATAAATGGGTTGCATAATTGTTTTTTTAATTTACTTTCTATAGGGTAATCTCATTTTCAAGACTCGGCTTGGAAGTTTAGTTTGTTGAAAATTAAGCTTTGTGATTTTTTTGTATTCGTTTTCTATTAAGTTATTTTACTCTCATGATCTAAAATATAGGTTTGTTGGGTTAACTAGAGTCAACTCTAATTGTTTTTTTTTCATTTTTTAAAATTACTTCTTTTTCAATTTGTCCTTCAACAATGAGTTGGTTTATATATATATATATATAGGGTAATTCTATTCTCATGAATCTGGTCGCAAGTTTAACAGATTTACCCGGTTTTACTTGAGCCATTTTTTTTCTTTTTTAAAATTGATTTTTTTAATTTTCATCCTTTATAATTCTTGTTTATTAAGAATTTGGTTTTCTAATTTATTTTGCTTTACTTTTTTATAAGGTTATTATGGTATCATGACCTAAATTACTCATTTTGCAAGTTAGTTAGGGTTAGTTTTTGTTGATCTAACATGTCATCATAATAATGTTGTCTAATATTCACCATCTAAGTATTTTAAAAAAGTGTTGTCTAATTTGCATCAGAGTTTGAGTTAATGGTTGATTTCTTCATGATAAAAAACACTTTACCAATGTCTTTATATATATATATATATATATATATATATGTATATAATAACTTGATCTGTTGCGTAGCGTTGATCAAGTATCTGGTCAAATCTATACCATTTTATATCCATTCAACTACCACCATTGGCTATAGATGTTCAAAAACTAATTTTATATTAGCTCACTAGAACATCTTTTTATTAAAATCTCTCTATGTCTCATCACTATTTTATATTCTTTGATCAATAAAGTTATAATATCATGCCAAAGAACTACCTTAATTTATAATTTAAGATATTAAGAATGTGTGGTAGCTTATGTGGTTATGGTTTGAAAAACATTATTTTATAAAAAGTACTTTTAGTTGAGGTTGGTTTGGTATTTATATATGTTTGGTTAAAACTGTGGTTGAAATTGAGGTTGAATAAAAAGTAGTTTAATGTGTTTGGTTAAATTTTTTTTTCAAATTAAGGTTATAAAATAACTAAAAAAAGATATATATTAATATTGATGGTTTTTAATTTAAATATTGTAGATTTAACTACTGCTATTACATCATGAAATAAATAATACTTTATATAAAATATTTTTTTATTATTCTATTAAACTATCTACAATTCCATAACGTATGAAATTCATTCGACAAGGACTATAGTTTCCATGGTTTCTTAAGCGTGCAACATCAAGTAAAATATTATCAGGAACAAAATTGGAATTGCTATCAAATGCTATAAATGCTATGTCATTATGTGATATCTTTCTAATTTATATAGTGTCATTGAATAATATTAAACACTTAATTTTTTTAAATAAAATACAATTAAAAATAAAATAAAAATAAATTTTTTTTATTTTATTAGGTCAGATCCGGTTCAATACACTTAGATTTGAACCGGACCCGGTCCGGCCAAAACAGTGCTCCACCGTTCTCCACATAATGGAGAGTGAATTAATTTACTCTTCACTATTCACTCTTGTAAAGAAACTTGAACGAGTTATCTGCCATAATTAATTCACCTACAACTCTCGATCATGTATAGGCATCCACCTCTTCCAGCTGTTGCAGATGATTACAGTTTGAGAGAGGAAAGACATCATTCCTTGTGAAGAAGATCGTGGAGCTGGATCGCTCCGCCCCTAGTCATCTTCACTATCTTGATCTTCAAACAAGTCTTCGGCTGGGTCATACATGATCATGTCAGGGAAAAGCTCCAGGAAGTCATCTTTTACCTGCTCTTTTATGTAATGTTTGGGGCTACAGCATATAGAATGCAATTCCAGAGACAAAAGATAAATAGTTGAGCCGGCCCTTTTCTCTTAGAACAATGGATCTTGAAAATTGAGGTTAGTTGCTGTTGGAAAGCATAATTTTCTAACTTTTTATTAGCCATTGGTGCAGCCACAATTACTACGGTCCCACCAAAATAAAACCTTTTTTTTTATAACCAAACACATAAAAATTATGGTTTATTTTAATCTTCGGTACAGCCGCATTACCAAATAATACCTAAATAAGTTCTTAAAATAATTTTACATTAACTCATTAACAAATATTAAGTCTCAATAAAAATCACACTTAATTACATGGGATAGTAAATTTGGAATTGCAGCTATGTTTTTTTTTGAAATAACATGTTAAAATGATTTATTTGAATTCATGAAATAAAAAGAAGAAAAATGGAATGATATATCTGAAAGAGTGAAACCATGCATATACAAAGAGCTTTTAATTTCTCATCCTCGAAAGTATTTCATTCAAGTAATTCCTTCTTTCATATTTTTGGTATAAAATAAAAAGGTTTTCTAAGAACACATACTAGGTATGATTTTATTAGAATCTCCTTAATTATTAATTTCAATTAGAAGCTCCTATGTGTATTCATGAACTTAGAACGAGACCAAATCCATTCCTTAAGTGGCTACTAAAGTCATCCAATTTGATAAGGTATCTCTCTTATAATTCCTTTATTCATATGGAAAATAATACATGCAACCAAATAAGAAAGGTATAGGTGAGGAATGTTATATTAAGCCACCATAAAACTACTACAACTCGATATTTTATTTATGCCCCAAACTAATTAATCAAACAAGATTAAGCATATCTTATCCCTCTATATAATATCAAGAGCCATGCATGATCTCTAACCATGTATATTTGTACTTATAGTTATGTCAAATACTTTTATTTAACATTATTGCCTGAACAATTAGTGACAAATAATTAGTGAGACTCAAAATAGTTTTCCCTTAGCCCCTCATGTCAGTTAATTTTAGCTTACTTGCTTTCCTAGACATGCTATGCTGGACCGCATGATTTGTGACCTTTGCATAACATGCTAAAGTAATGACAACAAGTTTTCACATCATGACATAGTTTATGTATCAAAGGGATAGATTCATCAAATCCATTGGAATCATATAGTGATGAAAAAAATGATCTATTCCATCACTTCTTTTCTACAAACATTCAAGCATATATAATATGATTGCATGTAAAAGGGGAGCTCTCACTATAAGGCATGTCATGCTCATATACTATACGAACCTTGGCTTAAAAGCTATAAAAATCTCCTAACTTGAGTATTTTAAGATAATCACTTTTCTAGTATCTTTCTAAAATTCTCACGTTCGACTATATTACATGTATCATAGAGATGTGGATCCACTTTTGACTAATAAGTCTCATCTTAGATTTAACTAAGGTGGTATAAATAACATAAATGATTCCTTCCTAGCTCATGATGTGTTAAACACATCATGAGCATTCTAATCGATGCATCTAATGATAGGAATTTGTCTCACTTATTTACTATCTCAATGATAAGATGATTGCCAGTATGAGAGGGCCAATCTTTGCATTGTGACATTCACGTATAACAAGATATTATATGTTAATTAAAATTAATATAATTATGCAAATAAAATACTCAATAATTCATTAATGCAAAAAAGGTAAAAAATGTCTAATCATACAAGAAAGTAAGCATATCAAATCCTATATAAACCTAAATCTTTGACATGTCTAAGAAACATGTCTCTAGAAAGAGGTTTAGTAAATGGATTAACAACAATATTATAAGTGGAGATATGATTAAAGAAAATATGACTATGTGCAATGATGTCTTGAATACAATGGTATCTGGTATCCATAAGCTTTAATGTGCCATGGTATTTATAGTCCCTTACATAAACAATTTCAGAAGTGTTATCGCAATAAATAATGATAGCTTCATATGCATGTACTATAACATTCAAGCTTTATAAGAATAACCTTAGCTAGATTACATCCTAGACTGCAACTTTGCAAGCAATATATCCTAAATCCATCATGAAAAACAAGACATAAGACTACTTTTACTGCAACATAAAATGGCCAAACCTCCTAAAATAAAATCAAATTTTAAGGTGAGTTTCCTCTCATCTCTATGAGTAGATCCATCATCATCACTGTATCTAATCAATCTAAGATCACCACTATGGTAGTATAAGGAAATATTTATTGTTCCTTTCATATATATATATATATATATATATATATATATATATATATATAAATATAAATTTTATATATAATAGAAA